>Ga0265798_10006068_pt1 | contig 15976 bp, 13 predicted proteins | sample P3T30metagenome_FD_192430 | JGI IMG/M metagenome (GOLD analysis project Ga0265798, IMG submission 192430) | Plant litter microbial communities from East Loma Ridge, Irvine, California - P3 T30 | ecosystem: Environmental > Terrestrial > Plant litter > Unclassified | place: USA: California... | reverse complement strand
CTTCACCGGGCTCTACGGCGCGACCGAGGGCCACGTCACCGAGGCCGAGCTCGAGAAGGCCGAGCAGCTCGTCACGTCGAAGTTCGCCACCCCCGAGTGGCTGCGCCGCGTGCCCTGAGGCGGGGCGTCCTCGAGGGGACGACCCGCGCCTCCTGACCCTGGCGGGCCGGCCGGCCGGGGCCCGGCCTCAGCGGTCGAGCAGCTCGCGGTAGTCGACGTGCTCGTCGACGAAGTCGACCACGAACGGGCAGAGCGGCACGACGCGCAGTTCGGTGTTCTCGCGCACGTCGTCGAGCGCGCCCTGCACGAGGCGGGCGCCGAGACCGGCCGACCGGCGGCTGGGTTCGATCTCGGTGTGCGTGAAGCGGATCTCGTGGCCCGCGACCTCGTAGGCCGCGAAGCCGATCGTCTCGCCGTCCTCGACGAGGGCGTACTGGTTCTGGGTGGGACGGTTCTCTACCACTGCGTTCATCCCGTCACGGTACGCCCCCGTCGACCGCCGACCCCGGCAGGCAGCAGAATGGTCGGATGCCCCTCGACTGGACCACCGCCTCCGAGAGCCTCGTGGTCCACGGCGACAACCTCGACGCCACGGTGCAACTGCCCGACGGGGGCTTCACGGTCGTCTACCTCGACCCGCCCTTCAACACCGGGCGTCAGCAGCGACGCCGGTCGACCACCTCGGTGCGCAGCGCGGCCGACTCGGTCACGGCGGTGACCGGGTTCAAGGGCGTGCAGTACGAGCGCATCCGCGGCGACCTGATGGGCTACGACGACCGGTTCGAGGACTACTGGTCGTTCCTCGAGCCGCGCCTCGCCGAGGCCTGGCGCCTGCTCGCTCCCGACGGCACGCTCTACCTGCACCTCGACTACCGCGAGGCGCACTACGCGAAGGTGTTGCTCGACGCGCTGTTCGGCCGCGACTGCTTCTTGAACGAGATCATCTGGGCCTACGACTACGGCGCGAAGAGCCGCAACCGGTGGCCGACCAAGCACGACACGATCCTCGTCTACGTGAAGGACCCCACCCGGTACCACTTCGACTCGACGACCGTCGACCGCGAGCCCTACATGGCGCCGGGCCTGGTCACCCCCGAGAAGGTCGCGCGCGGCAAGCTGCCGACCGACGTCTGGTGGCACACCATCGTCTCGCCCACCGGTCGCGAGAAGACCGGCTACCCGACGCAGAAGCCCGAGGGCGTGCTGCGACGCATCGTGCAGGCCTCGAGCCGCGAAGGCGACTGGGTGCTCGACTTCTTCGCCGGCAGCGGCACGACCGGCGCGGTGGCCGAGGCCCTGGGGCGGCGCTACCTGCTCGTCGACAGCAACGAGGAGGCGGTGGCCGTCATGCGCAGGCGCCTCCCGACCGCGCGGGTCGCGTCGGCCTGACGGGCCCGGGTCAGACGGCCGTGTCGGCGTCCGCCCCGGCCGCGGGCGCACCCTCGACGAGATGGTCGTCGATCTCGATGGCGGCCGTCATGGTCTGCAAGAAGCCCACGACCACGGCGGCCTGGTCGGGGTCGAGGGACTCGGCGGTGGCGATCATGCGGGCGTGCATGGCCGCCATCGTGTCGCGCACCTCGGAGTTCGACTCGCCGGTGGCGGTGAGCAATACACCCCGCTTGTCGGTCGGATGCGGCTGGCGTCTCATGTGACCGCTCGCCTCGAGCCGGTTGATCAGCACCGAGGTCGACGCCGAGGTGATGCCGAGCTGCGCGGCGAGCTCTTTCGCGCTCACCGTCTCGCCGCGGCGCTGGGCCCGCAACAAGAAGCGCAGGGCGGCGAGGTCGGTGTCGTTCATCTTCATCGACTTGCGCGTGCGGGCACGCATCGCGACCTCGGCGGCCCGATAGGCGCGCAACGTGTTGAGCACGGTGACGCCCCGTTCTTCGGAGCTGCTGCTGTACCAATAGCCGGACGCGTCGAACGGCGCAGCGGTGGCGTGCTGATCGGGCATGCGGCGAGTGTAACCCACGTCGCTAGTCGATCTAGCTTTAAAATTCAGCTTGATCAGCTTTTTTGCCGTGATGTCAACCCCTGTGGTCGAGCCGCCGTGCCCCGTAGGCTCTAGGCGTCCGCCTCGCGTGGGCAGAGGCGTCCCGCCGTGTCGGACAGAGCTTCACGCAGGGAATCGAATCGGTGGGGCGCCCCGAGCACGGGAGAGGCCGTGCACCTCGCGGTGCACGGCCTCCGGTCGTCTCGCCTCCCGCATGAGCTTCACGGGCAGGGTATGCGGGACGCGAGACGTCCGTCCGGCGCCGAAGCGCCGCCCACGAGAACGCTACCCGACCGGGGCCCCGCGGCGACACCAGCTCGGGGGCATCCGCGTGGTCGGGTCTCCTCGTCGTGCGGCGCCGGGTCGCCGCGTCGTGCGCGATCGGTGGCCGCCCCGCGGTGGCTCAGCCGCGCGGGCTCGAGTCGCCGGGTGTGCCGTGCGCGTCTCGATCGCCGGGGCGGCCGCGCCGGTCGCCGTCGTGCCTCACGACGTCGATCGAACCCGTGTCGGGGGCGACGAGTGCGCCCGTCTGCGCCGCGGCGGCCTGTGCCGACAGGGCGGCGTCGGCGGCGACCGCGGCCCGGGCGTCGTCCGCGGCCTCGTCGATCGCCGACTTCTGCCGCAGCGGTGTCGCCTTGAGGAAGAAGCTCAGGACGAAGGCGACGAGCACCACGACCAGGGCGACCCAGAACACCGTCACGGTGGCGTTCGCGAACCCGTCGAGGAACGGCGCGGCGAGGCGTCGGTCGGCCGTGTTCAAGAACGACGTGTTGCCGTCGAGGGCGCCGCCGACCTGCGACGTGTCACCGTTGCCGGCGGCCGCGTAGAGCTTCAGGATCGAGGCGTTCGCCGGGTCGGTCAGCACCGACTGGTCGGCCAGGGCCGCCTGGGCGCGGCCCTGCAGGCTCGAGTCGGCGAACGCGGACGCGATCGTCTGCGGGATGCGCGAGAAGAGCACCGAGAAGAGCACGGCGGTGCCGAGGGTGCCGCCGATCTGGCGGAAGAACGTCGACGCCGAGGTCGCCACCCCGATGTCGCGGGCACCGACCGAGTTCTGCGACGCGATGGTCAGCGTCTGCATCAGCTGGCCGAGACCGAGGCCGACCAGCAGCATGCCGATCATCATGAACCAGTAGGGCTTGTCGAACGACAGGTTCGTGAACCAGAAGAAGCCCAGCGCCATGAAGGCCGTGCCCGTGATCGGGAAGATCTTGTACTTGCCCGTCCGCGAGATCAGCTGACCGGCGACGATCGACGAGATCATCAGGCCCGCGATCATCGGCAGCATCTGGAACCCGCTCTCGGTGGGCGTCGCGCCGTTCACGAGCTGCAGGTAGAGCGGCACCGTCAACAGGGCCCCGAACATGCCGAAGCCCACGAGCACGCCCAGCACCGTGGCCATCGAGAACGTCGGGTTGCGGAACAGCTTGAGGGGGATGAGGGCGTCGTCGCCCATCGAGCGCTCGACGACGACGAAGGCGATGATGCCGGCGACGCCGATCACGTAACAGGCGAACGCGCCGGGCGAGCTCCAGCCCCATTCGCGGCCCTGCTCGGCGACGAGCAGCAGCGGCACGGCGGCCACGATCACGGCGGCCGCGCCGAACCAGTCGATCCGCACGTTCTCGCGGCGCACCTGACCGGGGATGTGCAAGAAGCGCACGACGATGAAGAGGGCGACGATGCCGATCGGCACGTTGATCAAGAACACCCAGCGCCAGCCGGTGACGAACAGGATCTGGTCGGCCCCGGCGAAGAGCCCGCCGACGAGCGGTCCGATGACGCTCGAGATGCCGAACACGGCCAGGAAGTAGCCCTGGTACTTGGCTCGCTCGCGCGGCGCGAGGATGTCGCCCATGATCGTCAGCGGCAGGGCCATCAGGCCGCCGGCGCCCATGCCCTGCAGAGCCCGGAAGATCGCGAGCTGGTACATGCTCTCCGAGAAGCCGGCGGCGATCGAGCCGAGCAAGAAGATCGTGATGGCGATCAAGAACAGCGGGCGCCGCCCGAAGATGTCGCTGAGCTTGCCGTAGATCGGCGTCGAGATGGTCGACACGATCAGGTAGGCGGTGGTGACCCAGGCCTGCAGGCTCAGCCCGTCGAGGTCGTCGGCGATGGTGCGCATCGAGGTGCCCACGATCGTCTGGTCGAGGGCCGACAAGAACATGCCGGCCATCAGGCCGAAGATCACGAAGAGGATCTGGCGGTGGGTCATGAGGCCCTCGCGCTCGGCGGGGGCCGTGGTCGTGGGGGCGGAGGCTGCGCTCGACATGGGTGGCTTTCTCACAGGGGGCGGGCGCGCGACTCGTGGTTGCGCAGTACGCAAAGTTACTTCACGGGCAAGCTTTCGACAACAAGAGGCATCGCGCTCGTGACCCGGGTCGCGGCCGGGCCTCTGACTAGGCTCGGACCGATGTCTCGACGCCCCTCCTCCCGCCCCGCCACGGCCGCACTGGCGCTCGTCCTCACGACGGGCCTGTTGGCGGCGTGTGCGTCGGGTGCGCCCGAGCCGAGCCCGAGCACGTCGGTCGCGAGCGTCGCGCCGACGCCCGACCCCACCCCGACCCCGACCGAGGAGGCGCCTCCTACGTCCCCCACGACACCCGCGTTCGACAAGGCGGCCCGGTCGGTCGACGACCCGGCCAGCCTCTGGGTGGTCAGCGACAAGCGGCGACCGCTCGCCCCCGTCGACTACGTCCCCGCCGATCTCGTCACGCCCGACGTCGCCCACCAGAACCCGCCGACCCTGCGCGCGGAGGCCGCGGCGGCCGTCGTCGCGATGTTCCAGGCGGGCGAGGCCGAGGGGGCCGGGTCGTTCCAGGTGCAGAGTGCCTACCGGTCGTACGACACCCAGGTCAGCGTCTACGCCGGGTGGGTGCAGCGGCTCGGGCAGGCCCAGGCCGACGCCCAGAGCGCACGGCCGGGCTTCAGCGAGCACCAGACCGGGCTCGCCCTCGACATCAGCCCTGTGCCGCTGAGCTGCGCCCTGCAGGCCTGCTTCGGTGACACGCCCCAGGGGCGGTGGCTGGCGGCCAACGCGTGGCGGTTCGGGTTCGTGCTGCGGTACCCCGCCGACAAGGTCGCGGTCACCGGCTTCACGTTCGAGCCGTGGCACTTCCGGTACGTCGGCGTCGAGCTGACCACCGAGATGCACGACACGGGCGTGACCACGCTCGAGGAGTTCTTCGGCCTGCCCGCCGCCCCCGACTACGCCGGCTGACCCCGCCCCGCGGCGACGCGAAAGCGACGAACCGACGCGACCACCGGCGTCGGTTCGTCGCTTTCGCGTCGCTGCTGACGTTCGTCCCCAGGGGGACGCGGGGCTGACGTGTGCACAGGTGGGGGCGAGGGCGCCGAGAGGGGGCGCGACCGGCAGCACAGTGGCGCCATGATCGATCTTCACGGCCTGACGGCGGACCTCATCACCACGAGGGTGACGCGGGGCGTCGTCGGTCATTCGAGAGGGCTCCAGCGTGATGCGAAGGCGGGGCGACTGGTCCGCGTGGCACGGGGTGCCTACCTCGACTCCGCGCGGTGGTCGACGCTTCCGCCGAGCGAGCGTTTCGTGTACCGGATCGCCGCGGCCCAGCGGACGGCGCTTCGCCCCGTCGTCTTCTCCCACGCGGCAGCCGCCGTGATCTGGGGTCTGCCGTGGTGGGGTGCGCCTCCTTCGGTGGTTGACGTCACCGATTCGGCCGTCGCGACCTCTCGCACCCATCGCCTGACCCGCGTCCACGCGCAGCCCCTCGCCGACGACGAGGTCGTCGAGCACCTCGGGGTGAGGCTGACGACCGTGGACCGCACCTGCGCCGACGTGCTGTTCGACCACTCACGACTGGACGCCACCGTCGTCGTCGACGCCGCGCTCCGCGACACGTCCACGACCGTCGCGCAGGTGGCGGCCCGACTCGACGGCCGTCCGAGAGCGCGAGCGTCCGTCCGTGCCAGGACCACCCTCGAGTTCTGCGACGCCCGCTCGGGCTCTCCGGGCGAATCGGTCAGTCGGGTGCTGATCCACGGGTTCGGGTTTCCGGCCCCGGTGCTGCAACAGCCGTGGCGCGACTCGTTCGGGTTCATCGGGTTCACCGACATGTGGTGGCCCGACCTCGGCGTCGTCGGCGAATACGACGGCAACGTCAAGTACCTGTCCGACAGGTGGCGGAAGGGACGCTCTCCGCAGCAGGTCGTGATGGACGAGAAGGTGCGCGAGGACCGGCTGCGAGCGACACCGGAGGTCAGAGGATTCGCGCGCTGGGGTACGGACGCGCTGCGGACTCCGGAGAAGTTGCGCACGACCTTGCTGGCTTCAGGCCTTCGGGCGACCTGATCGAGACGACGCGAAAGTGACGAACCGACGTGATCAAGCACGTCGGTTCGTCGGGATGGCGTCGCCGCTCCACTGTCGGGCGGTGCCGAGGAGGCGCGGTTCAGGCTCCGAGCGCGGCGTCGACGATGGTCTTCGCCTCGGCCTGGACCCTCGCGAGGTGCTCGGGGCCCTCGAACGACTCGGCGTAGATCTTGTAGACGTCCTCGGTGCCGCTCGGGCGGGCCGCGAACCAGGCCTTGTCGGTGACGACCTTCACGCCGCCGACCGCCGCGTCGTTGCCCGGTGCCTTGCTGAGCTTCGCCGTGATGGCGTCGCCGGCGAGTTCGGTGGCCTCGATGGCGTCACCGTCGAGCTTGCCCAGGCGGGTCTTCTGCTCTTTGGTGGCGGCGGCGTCGACGCGCTGGTAGACGGGGTCGCCGAACTTCTCGACGAGCTCGGAGTAGAGCTGCGAGGGCGTCTTGCCCGTCACGGCGATGATCTCGCTGGCCAGCAGGGCGAGCAGGATGCCGTCTTTGTCGGTCGTCCAGACCGTGCCGTCCTTCCGCAGGAACGACGCGCCGGCGCTCTCTTCGCCGCCGAACGCGACCGAACCGTCGACCAGGCCCGGCACGAACCACTTGAACCCGACCGGGACCTCCCACAGGCGGCGCCCGTGCGACTCGGCGACCTTGTCGATGATGCTCGACGAGACGAGCGTCTTGCCGATCGCGGCGTCGTCGCGCCACTGGGGGCGGTGCGTGTAGAGGTAGTCGATGGCGACCGCGAGGTAGTGGTTCGGGTTCATCAGGCCGCCGTCGGGGGTGACGATGCCGTGCCGGTCGGCGTCGGCGTCGTTGCCGGTCAGCACGTCGAACTCGTCTTTGCGGTGGACGACGCTGGCCATCGCCGAGGGGCTCGACGGGTCCATGCGGATCTTGCCGTCCCAGTCGAGCGTCATGAAGCGCCAGGTCGGGTCGACGCCGGGGTTGGTGACGGTCAGGTCGAGACCGTAGACGTCGCGGATCGCGCCCCAGTACTCGACGCTCGCGCCGCCGAGCGGGTCGGCACCGATCGTCACGCCGGCCTTCTTGATGGCGTCGATGTCGATGATGTTGACGAGGTCGCCCACGTAGCCGCGCAGGAAGTCGTGACGGCCGGGGGTGCCGGTGCCGCGCTTCACGTCGACGTTGCCGGCGGCGATGATCTCGTTGGCGCGGTTAGCGATCCAGTTCGTGGCGTCGCTGTCGGCCGGGCCGCCGTGCGGCGGGTTGTACTTGAAGCCGCCGTCGCGGGGCGGGTTGTGGCTGGGGGTGACGACGATGCCGTCGGCCTTGTCGGCGTGCGCCGGGTCGTTGTTGTAGACCAGGATCGCGTGGCTGAGCGCCGGCGTCGGCACGTAGCCGCCCTCGGCGTCGGCCAGCACGGTGACGCCGTTGCCGGTGAGCACCTCGACGGCGGTGCGTTCGGCCGGGCCGCTGAGGACGTGCGTGTCGCGGCCGATGAAGAGCGGACCGGTGATGCCCTGGCCCGCGCGGTACTCGACGATCGCCTGGGTGATCGCGGCGATGTGGGTCTCGTTGAAGGCGGCGTCGAGCGACGAGCCGCGGTGGCCCGAGGTGCCGAACACGACCTTCTGCTCGACCTCGCTGACGTCGGGGACGAGGTCGTAGTACGCGGCCGTGACCTCTTCGGGGTCGATCAGGTCGCTGGCTTCGGCAGGTGTTCCGGCACGGTCGGTCATGGGGACATCCTGGCACCAGCGGCCGACCTTCGTCGCCGGGCCCCGGCGCCTCTCAGTAGGCTCCTCGACATGCCGACCCGCGCCTCCTCGACGACCTACAGCTACCTGGGCCCCGCGGGCACGTTCACCGAGGCGGCGCTGAAGCAGGTGCCCGAGGCCGTCGGCGCGGTCTGGAAGAGCGTCAACAACGTCGGCGAGGCCTTGGCCGACGTCGTGTCGGGCGTCAGCACCGCCGCGATGATCGCCATCGAGAACAGCGTCGAGGGCGGCGTCAGCGCCACCCAGGACGCCCTCGCCACCGTGCCCGGCCTGCGCATCGTGGGCGAGTACCTGGTGCACGTGAACTTCGTGCTCGTCGCCCGCCCCGGCACCCGCATCGAGGAGGTGCGGGTCGTCAACGCGCACCCGGTCGCCTACGCGCAGACCCACCGGTGGCTCGAACGCGCCCTGCCCGGCCACGGGCACCTCCCCGCGTCGTCGAACGTCGCGGCCGCCGCGTCGCTGCTCGAGCCGGGCGGGGCCGGGGGCTCCGCGGACGCCGCGGTCGCGCCTCCCGGCATCACCGACCACCACGACCTCGAGGTGCTGGCCCGCGACATCGGCGACAACGACCAGGCCGTCACGCGGTTCGTGCTGGTCAGCCGCACCGTGCCCGTGCCGCCGGCGACCGGGGCCGACAAGACGAGCCTGATCGTCGAGCTGCCCACCGACGGCTCGGGCGCGCTGGTCGACATGCTCGAGCAGTTCGCCACCCGCGGCATCAACCTGAGCCTGATCCAGTCACGGCCGATCGGCGACGCCCTCGGGCGCTACCGGTTCGTCATCGACCTCGAGGGGCACGTGCTCGACGAACGAGTCGCCGACGCCCTGCTCGGGCTGAAGCGGTTCAGCCCGAACGTGATGTTCCTCGGGTCGTACCCCCGTGCCGACGGCGCGCCCGCCGAGGTGTCGCCGCGTTACGACGACGAGGCCTTCGTCGACGCCCGCGACTGGCTGCGGGGGCTGATCAGCGGGCTGCGCTGACTCAGGAGTCGGCGGGCACCCGCACCGTCAGGCCGCCGGGGTCGACGACCGCGCGCAGGGCGACGACCCTGCCGACCGAATCGCCGTCGATCTCGAAGTCCTGCGGTGAGTCGAGGCGGACGACCAGCTTCTTGCCCTTGTTGTAGCGCAGCGTCCGCACCTCGCGGCTGCCGGCGGCGAGGATGCGGCGCCCGACGTGGGTGCGACGCAGGACGCCGTTCTCCCACACGATCTTGACCCAGATCTGCACCCAGCCGAACAGGCCCTCGGGCCGCAGCGCGACGATGTCGAAGATGCCGTCGTCGATCGCCGCGTCGGGCAGCAACATGATGTTGGCCGGCAGCAGACCGCAGTTGCCGACGATGATCGTGTGGGCGCGCATCGTCTTGCGCCCGCCGTCGTCGAGCTCGTAGCGCACGTCGATCTTGTTGTCGTCGCGCAGTGCCCGGGCGATGGCGTCGACGTAGGCGAGCCAGCCGACGCGCTTCTTGAGCTCGTCGTTGGTGTTCGCGAGCATCTTGGCGTCGAGGCCGACGCCGGCCATGACGACGAACGCCTTGCTCTCTCGCGAGCCGTCCTCGCGCTCGAGGTCGACGATGCCGAGGTCGATCCGACGGTCGCGGCCGGTGAACGCGGTCGCGATCGAGTCGTCGAGGTTGTCGAGCGACAACTCGAGGTTGCGGGCGAGCAGGTTGCCCGTGCCCGACGGCAGCAGCCCGAGCGAGGCGCCGGAGCCCCGTAGGGCCTCGGCCACCGCCCGCACGGTGCCGTCGCCACCGGCCGCGATGACCATGTCGGCCCCGTCGGCGAGGGCCTCGGCGGTCACCCCGCCACCCGGGTCTTCTCTGCTGGTCTCGTAGAACTTCGTGGGGGCCCAGTCGTTCGAGAACTCGTGCCGCCGGACGGCGGCCTCGATGGCCTCGAGGTCGACCTTGATCGGGTTGTAGACGACCGCGGCGGTCTGCCGAGCCGTCTCGGGCTCGGGCGCCGAGGCGCGCTCGGCGGGGGCGGGGGAGGAGGCGGTCATGGGGCGAGCGTATTGGACCCACCTCCACGAGGTGACGAGAAGGCAGGGGGTCTGGGGAGAACGTGGGCCGAGCAGGTGCCGTTGCCTAGGATGGGCGGGTGATCGATCCCCAGCTGCTCCGTGAATCCCCCGACCTCGTCAAGCACAGCCAGCGAGCCCGGGGCGACTCCGAGACGATCGTCGACGACGCCGTCGCGGCCGACCAGGCCCGCCGTGCCGCGATCGCGGCCTTCGAAGAGCTGCGTGCCGAACAGAACGCCTTCGGCAAGACCGTCGCCAAGGCCCCGAAAGACGAGAAGAAGGCTCTGGTCGCGCAGGCCCAGCAGCTCGCCGCCCGCGTCAAGGAGGCGCAGGCCGCGTCGAACGAGGCCGATGCGGTCTTCGACACGGCCGCGCGCGGCATCGGCAACCTGATCATCGACGGAGTGCCGGCCGGTGGCGAAGAGAACTTCGTGACGCTCCGTGAGCACGGCACCCGCCCCTCCTTCGATTTCGAGCCGCTCGACCACGCCGACCTCGGTGAGAAGCTCGGTGCGATCGACATCAAGCGCGGCACCAAGGTGTCGGGCTCGCGCTTCTACTTCTTGCGGGGCATCGGTGCGCGCCTCGAGCTCGGCCTGATGAACATGGCCCTCGACCTCGCCCTGAAGAACGACTTCACCCCCCTGATCACCCCGACGCTCGTGCGCCCCGAGGTGATGGCCGGCACCGGGTTCCTCGGGTCGCACGCCGACGAGGTCTACCACCTGCCCGCCGACGGCCTCTACCTCACGGGCACGAGCGAGGTCGCCCTCGCCGGGTACCACGCCGACGAGATCCTCGACGTCGAGTCGGGCCCGATCCGCTACGCCGGCTGGTCCACCTGCTATCGCCGAGAGGCCGGTGCCGCGGGCAAGGACAACCGGGGCATCTTGCGGGTGCACCAGTTCAACAAGCTCGAGATGTTCAGCTACGTGCACCCCGACCACGCCGAGGCCGAGCACGACGCGCTCGTGGGGTTCCAAGAGAGCATGCTGCAGGCGCTCGGCCTGACCTACCGGGTCATCGACGTCGCCGCGGGCGACCTCGGCTCGAGCGCCGCCCGCAAGTTCGACATCGAGGCCTGGGTGCCCACGCAGGGCACCTACCGCGAGCTCAGCAGCACGTCGAACTGCACGACGTTCCAGGCCCGCCGGCTCGACACCCGGTTCCGCACCGAGAGCGGCAAGACGACGCCGGTCGCGACGCTGAACGGCACGCTCGCGACGACGCGGTGGCTCGTGGCGATCCTCGAGACGCACCAGCAGGCCGACGGCTCGGTCGTCGTGCCCGAGGCGTTGCGCGGCTACCTCGGCGGCCTCGAGGTCATCGAGCCGGTCGCATGAGCCAGGCCGCCGCTGCACCGACGCCCGACCACGAGCCCCTGTCGGCCGCCGACCGCTGGCTCGTCGCGCTCGACGTCGACGGCACGATCATGCCCGAGGACGGCACCATCTCGGACGCCGTGCTGGCCGAGATCACCCGGCTGCACGACGAGGGCCACCAGGTCATGATCGCCACCGGCCGGTCGGTGTCGATGACGCTGCCCGTGATGGAGCGCCTCGGTCTCGTGTCGGACTACGTGGTCTGTGCGAACGGCGCGATCACCCTGGGCCGCGACGAGTCGGCGCCCACGGGCTACCGACGGGTGCACGTCGAGGAGTTCGACCCGACCGAGGTGCTGACGACCATCCGCGACGCCCTCGCCGACGCCGGGGCCGGCTACGCCGTCGAGGACCAAGAAGGGCTGCTGCGCTACTGCGGCTCGTTCCCGGCGGCCGCCGCCGCACTGAACGCCGAGAAGGTCGAGTTCGACGACCTCGTCGCCCGCCCCGCCACCCGCGTCGTCGTCGTGTCGCCCGACCACGACACCGAGGACTTCTTGCAGGTCGTCGAGCGCATGGGGTTGCAGCACGTCAACTACAACGTCGGCTGGACAGCCTGGCTCGACATCGCGCCCGACGGCGTCACGAAGGCGACCGCCCTCGAGCGGGTGCGGCAGCGGCTCGACGTGCCGCGCTCGCAGGTGCTGGCCGCGGGCGACGGCCGCAACGACATCGACATGCTGCGCTGGGCGTCGCACGAGGGCCGCGGCGTCGCCATGGGGCAGGCGCCCGACGACGTGGCGGCCGTCGCCAGCGAACGGACGTCGAGCGACCTCGACGACGGGCTCGCCCAGGCGCTCGCGACGCTCTGAGCCGCTAGACTCGGCTCGGTTGCACCGGCGTGCGCATCCCGCCAAGAGATGGACACGACGCCACGTCTTGTCGTGGCGTTTTGTCCACATCGTGGCGGCATAGCTCGCCAGGGCACCGGGAGGGCTGTCCGAGCGGCCGATGGAGCTTGTCTTGAAAACAAGTGGGCAGAGATGTCTCGTGGGTTCGAATCCCACGCCCTCCGCCAGACGGGTGAGGCGTTCCGCACCGCGCCCTGGGGGGCGCTGACCGGGCGGACGCGTCGCTGGCGCGCCGCGGGGTTCGAATCCCACGCCCTCCGCACCGTGAGGCGAGGCCGGGACGCGGCCCGCGCCTCCTGGGGTGGGGTGGCTAGTGCTGGGCGGCGGCGTAGGTGGCGAAGGTCTCGCCGATCAGGGTGCTGAGCTCGCGCCAGGTGGTGTCGTCGACCGAGACGGCCGAGTCGCCGTCGACGAAGCCCGCGTGCTTGTGCAGGACGTCCGAGCCGACGGCCGGCAGCACGAAGAAGTCACGCGTCCAGTCGTCGGTGTCGGCCATGACCGGGGCGCGGTACCAGTCGAGGTAGCCGTCGAACACGTCGTTGCGCTCGTCGCCCTTGAGCCAGGTCTCGACCGAGTTCCGCCATGCGTCTCGATTGGTCTCGCCGTTCATGTAGTCCTCCGTGGCCCGTGCGGGGTCGCAGACGCGACCACCGGACCAGTCTCCCAGGTCGGCCGCACCGGGGGCCGCCCCCGACGCGGGCCGACGCGGCCGGCGTCGCACACCGCGGTGGCCCCCGAAGGGGAACGCTCCGTCCCCCCGAACAGGGACTGAACGCGAGTGCGCCCTCGTGTTGCACTGAACGGGCCTCCGGATGCGCCCTCGCACCGGCGCGCACCCGGGTGGGCCGAACACCGCCCGGCCCCTCGACCCAGGACCGACACCCATGACCCACCTGCCCCCGACGACCCGCGCCGCCGTCGTCATCGGCGTCGCCGTCGCCCTGCTGGCCGGCCTCACCGCGGCCCCCGCGAACGCCGCGCCCGTCGGCCCCGAGCCGACCTCGACCACGGCGACGGCCGCGGCCACGCGCCAGACCAAGTCCGCCGAAGAGGCGATCGCCACCTTCACCTCTCGTGCCGCCCGCCCGTCGGCCGGCCCGACCGCGACGGCGGTGCCGACGTCGACACCTGCACCGACACGCAGTTCGACGCCCACCCCGACCCCCTCCGCCGCGCCCCAGACCATCCGCACGGCCAGCAGCACGACCCTGTTCGCGGGCGGCCCCTACCGCGACCCCAACGGCGAGGCGGCCCGGGCCGCGGCCACGCTCACCACCCAGGGCCGGACCGCCGAGGCGGCCGCCGCGCGCACCATCGCGCAGCAGCCCGTGGCGACCTGGCTCGGCAGCTGGCTGAGCGACGCGCAGCTCGTGAAGAAGATCGACTCCACCGTCGCCGCCGCCGAGAAGGCCGGCAGCACCCCCGTCTTCGTCACGTACAACATCCCCAACCGCGACTGCGGCAGCCACTCGGCCGGTGGGTCGGCCGACAACGCGGCCTACCTGCGCTGGAACGCCCTGGTCGCCTCGCGCCTCGCGGGCCACCGCGTCGCCGTCGTCGTCGAGCCCGACGCGCTCTCGCTCATCACCAATTGCCCCGCCCAGACGAACGGACGCGAGGCGACCATCGCCTCGGCCGTCCGCACCCTGGCCGACGCCGGAGTGCCCGCCTACATCGACGCCGGCAACTCGAACTGGGTGCCGCCGCAGACCATGGCCGCCCGCCTGAAGGCGGCCGGCGTCGACCGGGCCCGCGGCTTCGCCACCAACGTCTCGAACTACTACCCCGTCGAGGCCGAGCGCGGCTACGCCGACAAGGTGTCGGCACTCGTGGGAGGCGCGCACTACGTGATCGACACGTCGCGCAACGGTCGCGGCTGGAGGGGCGACTGGTGCAACGCCCCCGGGGCCGGGCTGGGAGTGGTGCCCCGCGTGCAGGACGGCACCACGAGGCTGGACGCTCTGCTGTGGATCAAGACGGCCGGTGCCAGCGACGGCCCGTGCAACGGCGGCCCGGCAGCGGGCCAGTGGTACGCGGCGTACGCCGTGCAGCTCGTCGCCAACCGCGCGGCCGGGTGAGCGTGAGGACCGCGCGCGCCTCCTCGGAGGGGGTCGTCGTCGTGATCCACAGGCAACGCGCAGGTGCGCGAGAACGCCCGATCATGGCCCGCGTCGAGGGCCGATCAGGCCCCTCGACAGCACTTTTCACTGGCGCCGCCCCCTGGGTGGCTGTGTACGATTCGAATCTGCCCGTACATCGAACGGCTGTCGCCGTGCCCACTCGTACCCCGGGTGGCAGCGGCCGGAACCCGCCGTCGACGACCGAGAGGACACCTGCGTGAGCGACCTTCGCGACCGCTCCGGCCGTGGCCGCCGAGCCGCCCGACCCGAGAGCGCGGCCCGCAGTCGCCAGCAGGCCGCCGCGTCGACCGGCGTCGCGCGGCACGGCCGCCTGAAGAGCGGCGGTGCCGTGCGCACCGTCACCAAGGTCGTCGCCGCGTCGGTGGCCGTGCTGCTCGTCAGCGGGGCGTCCGTCGGAGCCATCGCCGCGTACCAGGTGCGCAGTGACCTCGGCACGGGCGTGCAGCTGCAGGCGGCACAGGGGGAGACGACCAAGCCCGCCCCGCCGTCGATCAGCGAGTACGAGGGCGGCTTCAACATCCTCGTCGTCGGCACCGACAACGACGCCAGCCAAGACCAGGGCGCGTTCGGCGAGCGGGACGCGACCCTGAACGACGTGAACATCCTGCTGCACGTCTCGGCCGACCACACCAACGCCACCGCCGTCAGCATCCCGCGCGACATGGTCGTGCCGATCCCGTCCTGCGCGAAGGAGGACGGCTCGGGGTACTACTCGTCGATGTCGGCCCGTCCGATCAACGAGGCGTACTCCTACGGCGGGTTGAGCTGCGTGGCGGCCACCGTGTCGAGCCTGACCGGCCTCGACATCCCGTTCGCCGGCATGATCTCGTTCAACGGCGTCATCGAGATGTCGAACGCCATCGGCGGCGTGCCGGTCTGTGCCGCCACCCCGATCAAGGACCGCTACACGGGCCTCGACATCCCCGCCGGCGAGTCGGTGCTCTCGGGTGCCGACGCCCTGGCGTTCCTCCGTACCCGGCACGGTGTCGGCGACGGCTCCGACCTCGGCCGCATCAGCAGCCAACAGGTCTACCTGTCGTCGCTGCTGCGCACCGTCAAGAGCTCGGACACGCTGGGCAACCCCACCAAGCTCTACTCCCTGGCCCGGGCCGCGGCGAGCAACATGACGCTCTCGGACAACCTCACCAAGATCGACACCATGGTGCAGATCGGTCTCGCCCTGCGCGACCTGCCGCTCGAGAACGTCAACTTCGTGCAGTACCCCGGCACGACGGGTGCCTCGGGCGTCTACGAGGGCAAGGTGAAGCCCGACGCCGCCGTGGCCACGCAGTTGTTCGACGCCATCCGGTCGGACGTCCCGTTCACGATCCCCGAAGGCAGCACCGGCATCGGCGCCGAGGGGACGGCGACCGACCCGGGAGCGGCTGCCGAGGCGCCGGGGGCGGCCCCTGCCGCTCCGGTCGAGACGTCCGCTCCCGCCGAGACCGCGGCACCGACCGACCCCGGCACCGGCACCGGCACCGGCAC
>Ga0265798_10006067_pt1 | contig 15976 bp, 8 predicted proteins | sample P3T30metagenome_FD_192430 | JGI IMG/M metagenome (GOLD analysis project Ga0265798, IMG submission 192430) | Plant litter microbial communities from East Loma Ridge, Irvine, California - P3 T30 | ecosystem: Environmental > Terrestrial > Plant litter > Unclassified | place: USA: California... | reverse complement strand
GCCGCCGGGCCGCTCGCCGCCGCTGTGCCAGGTCCAGCCGTCTTCGGACACCAGCCCGCCGCGACCCGTGCCGAACGTATAGTATTTGCCGTCCGACAGCGTGACGGTCGAGGGATCGTGGATGAAGGGTTCGCCCGCGAGTTGTGCGTCGGCCGCGCCGGTGCCGACCAGCAACGCCGCGAGGCCAAACGCGGCGGTGGCGAAGTGCTTCATGGCGTTTCCTGCCTTCGGTGCGGGTTGGGGATGGCGGGCGCGCATCACTTCACGTCCACGGTGATGTCGCGGATCGGCTTGCCGTTCTCGTCGATGAAGCGAACGCAGAAGTCGCTGAGGCCAGGCCCGTTGATCACCGCGCCGCGCAGCACGTTGCGGCCCTTGTTCAGCGTGATGCGGGGTGAGAGCACGTCGTCCATCACCATGCGCCGGTCGCCCGACAGCATGACCGCCTCCTTGCCGTTCAGCCACCACATCGACGCCGCGTTGGAGCCCACTGCGAGCCGGACGTTCTTGCGCGCGCGCGGGCTGTCGATGACGGTGACCGCCTGGAAGATCACGCCGTAGACCGCCTTCCCCGTCGCCTGCGCGAAGTTGAACAGCTTCACGTCGAACGGCACCGCATCGAGCGCGTGCCAGCGCAGCGGCGTCGCCACCGTGACCGTGTCGCCGTCATGCGGCACCGCCGTCATCTGCCCGGGGAAGTATTGCGTGGTCAGCGCGGTGCGCACGTAGCTGCCGGTGAAGCCCGAATTGCTGCGGTTCGGCTTGACGATCGGTTCGAGCAGCAGCCAGCGCTGGAGGAAGCCGTCCGCATCCGGCGCCTTCGCGCCCGCCGTGACCGGCTGGAAATAGGGCGCGAGCCGGTCGGGCGCGGCGGTTTGGGCATCGGCTGCGACGCTGCCGAACAGCGCGGCGGCGGCGATGCCGGCAAGCAGCGGGATGTGGCGGTTCTCATCCTGTCTCGAAATCATCAGATATCCCCTTGAGAGCACGCGATTACCGCTTGGCGAGCAGGCCGTTGGTGTCGAGCCAGCGCATCATCGCATCGAACCAGCCGGTGCTGGTGGTGCCCGCCTTGCCGAGCCCGAAGCCGTGGCCGCCATGTTCGTAGAGGTGGAACTCGACGGGGCGGCCCGCCTGCTGCCACGCGTCGATCAGGCCGAAGCCCTTGTGCGCGAACAACGGGTCGTCACTGGCCAGCACCGCGAACATCGGCGGTGCATCGGCCGGCACCTTCACCGCTTCCATCGATCCGTAGATCGGCGCGATGAAGGCGGGCGCGGTGTCCGGCGCGGAAAGCGCGACCGCCATCGTCGTCATTGCGCCGGCGGAAAAGCCGATCATGCCGACCCGCGCCGGGTCGACGTGCCACTGCGCCGCGCGCGACCGCACCAGCGCGAACGCCGCCCGCGCATCGGCGATCTGGTCCGACAGGCCGGCGACCGCATCCTGGGGCTTGAGCCGCGAGTCCGCGCGACCGGCGCCGGCGAACATCGCCGTCACCGCCTGTTCGAACTGCGGCATTGCGGCGGGGGTGGGTTTGAGGCGATATTTCAGCACGAAGGCGGCGATGCCGCGCGCTGCGAACGCCTTGGCGACGCGCCAGCCTTCGTTCTCCATCGACAGCATCAGGAAACCGCCGCCGGGCGCGACGATCACCGCCGCGCCGGTCGCCTTGGCGGGATCGGGCAGGAACGGGGTGAGCGTGGCGCTGCTGACGTTGCGCGTCATCGCGACGCCATACTGGCTGAACCACGCCTCCGGTGCGGGCGAGCCGGTCACGCCGCCGGTTTTCAGCGGGATCGCGCCGGGTTCGGCGGGCGCCGCCATCGGCACCATCCGCGCATCCTGCGCGACGGCGGGTATGGACACGGCGCAGGCTGCGCCGGCGATGGTGAAGCCGAGGAGATGATCGAAGAACCGCATGCGTTTTCGTTCCTGTGTCTGGTCGGGGGAGGTGGCGGTCAGCCGAGCAGGATGCGGCGCGGTGCGCCCTCGGGATCGTCGACCATCCGGCAGGTGCTATCGAACACCATCGTCTGGCAGCGCGTCGGGTCGCTCGGCGCCCAGGCGAGGCCGGGCTGGCTGGGGTTGCCGGTCCGCGCGAAATTCGCCCACGCGGTCGCCATCGTGCGCGCCACCCGCTGTGCATCGGGCGTATTGCCGGTGCCCTGATCGCAGCGCGCGGTATTGTCGAAGCAGAAGGCGAGGTCTGCGGTGTGCCATGCACCGGCGACGCCATCCAGTTGCGGGGACTGCCACTGGAACAGATACTGGTACACCGGCGCTGCCCGCTGGGCATGTTTGAGCGCAACCATCGCCTGCACGCGGTTGCGCCCGGCGAGCCCCTGAACGCCGTAGGACAAGGTGCGGATCGCCTTTTCAGGGTGCGCCTGCTTCATCGCGGCGATCAGCGCGTCGGCCTTGGCCGCGCCCATCTGTTTGGTGAGGTCGGCGCGCCATTCCGCTTCGCTGGGGTTCGAGCCGAAGCGCATGCCTTCTTCGCTGACGTTGCCGATCATCACCGGCACGTCGCGCGAAATGTCGGGCGCGACATCGGCGAACGACCGCACGTCGATCACCTTGCCGTCGAGCGTCGGGCCCCAGCCGACCCGCGGCGTGGCGGACGGTCCGGGCATGCCGCGCATCGGCCCGTTGATGTCGGTGGCGACCTTGTTGCCGGCGTCGAACAGCGTCTTCCACTCGGCCTTCTGGAGCGCGGCGATATCCTTGCCGCCCAGTTCGCGCATCAGCCGCCGCGAAAATTCGCGCGACTGTTCGGCGGACGGGATCGCGCCGCCGCCACCGGACTGGACGGCGGCACGGTGGATCAGCCCCTTGCCGGCCGGCATGCCGAGCAGGGTCGTCACCTTGGAGCCGCCGCCGGACTGGCCGTAGATCATGATCTTGTCGGGGTCGCCGCCGAAGCTCGCGATATTCTCCTGCACCCAGCGCAGCGCGGCGATACAGTCGGTCATGCTGACGTTGACCGATCCGTCATAGGCGCTGCCGCCGACCTCGGTCAGATCGAGGAAGCCGAGCACGTTGAGGCGGTGGTTGATCGATACCTGCACGACATCATGGTGCCGCGCCATCTGCGCGCCATCGTGCGAGGCGAGTTCGTAGGACGAGCCGAAGCTGTAGCCGCCGCCGTGGAAGTACACCATCACCGGGCGGCTGCCGCTGAGCGACGGCGTCCAGACGTTGAGCTTGAGCATGTCCTCGCCGAGGAAGCCGTCGTCCCATTGCTGGAGGAAAGTGTGTTCGATCGCGCGGAAACTATGCAGCGTTTGCGGGCAGTTGGCACCGTAGGCGAGGGCGTTGTACGGTTCGCTCCAGCGCTTCGGCGGCTTGGCGGGGAGCCAGCGGTTCTCGCCGCCGGTGTCGTCTCCGTACGGCACGCCCTTGAAGGTGAAGACACCGTTCGAGACATAGCCGCGCACCGGGCCATATTGGGTTTTCGCGATCGCGCCGAGCGGGGTGGAGCAGGTGCCTGCGGCTGGGCTCGCGGTGGCGCGGGCGGTGGCGGAAGCGGCGCGCGGCGCGGCCAGTCCGGCGGTGGCTACGGCGGATGCGAACAGCGCCTGGCGGCGGTCGAACAGCGCGTCTTTGCGGCTCATGCTTCTCTCTCCCATGCGTGCCGCTTCATGGCTGGCGGCTTGTGCAGTGTGGTCGTGTCGGGCCGGATATCGCTCGGCAAGCGTGAGTGTGAGCGTGTGCTACGGCGTTAACCGGCAAGGCTAACGGCTTTGAAAACGGGATTGGCGTACGCTGTGACGCTGCGCTGGCGGGCTGCCGAACGCCGGCAGCAGAAACGTGGCGCGGGTTCGCGACTGCTCATAACCTCTCCCGATTGCCGAGCCGCTTTTTCGCCCTTTGCGGGAGTAGCTGCGTCGATCTTTTGGTAGGAGTGATGGTATCGCTATCATAGGCGGGCGGCAAGATATTTATCATAACAGTTTTGCGACGACCGGAGCATCGTCGATCGGCGCGCCCGGTGCATTGCGGGCGCATCGGCCAGAAATTCCGATCCTCGAACACGTTGTCCGACCACTTCATGTTGACGTTAACAAACAGAAGGTGTGAGATCGTCGTCATCACCCGACCGTGGCTCATGCGGCGTGGTAGCGGAGGACGAGGATGAAGGCGGCGTTTCTGGTCTGTACGATGTTGGCGGCAGTGGCGCCGTCGGTTGCGGTCGCCCGCTCCGCTTCCGTTTATCGCACCGCTCCGCCGGACGCGCGCGCGGTCACCGCGCAGGGCGTCGGCGACGGCCGCGCGGACGACAGCGCCGCGATCCAGCGCGCGATCGACGCGGCGGCGACGCCAGAGGGTGGCGGTCTCGTGTTCCTGCCGAGCGGACGCTACCGGATCACGCGCAGCATCCTGCTGCGATCGGGCGTGCGCGTGTTCGGGGTGGGCAAGACGCGACCGGTGATCGTGCTGGGCAACGATACGCCGGGGTTCGGCAGTGGCATCGCCGCGATGGTGAGCTTTACCGGCGAGGATCAGTTCCGCTCCGGCAAGCCCGCCGTGCCGCCGCGCACCACCGTGCCGTTCGATCCGACCATTTTCGATGCGACGCAGACGACCTTCTACTCGGCCCTCGCCAATGTCGATTTCGAGGTCGGCAGCGGCAATGCCGGCGCGGTGGCGGTGCGCTTCCGCGTCGCGCAACATGCCTATCTGCGGCATATCGACTTCCACATGGGGTCCGGTTTCGCGGGCGTGTATCAGGTCGGCAATGCCTGCCAGGATCTGCACTTTTACGGCGGGCGCTACGGCATCGTCACCGAGAAGACCGCGCCGATGTGGCCGTTCACGCTGCTCGACACGACGTTCGAGGGCCAGCGCGATGCCGCCATCCGTGAGCATGAGGCGGGGCTGACGCTCGTCAACGTCGGCATCAGCAACACGCCGGTCGGGATCGAGATCGATCGCGGCTATTCGGATTCGCTGTGGGGCAAGGACGTGCGGTTCGACAACGTGTCGAACGCGGCCGTGCTGATCTCCAACGAGAACAACGTCCACACCCAGATCGGCTTCGACAATGCGGTGGCGCGCGGCGTGCCGGTGTTCGCGCGGATGCGGGAGAGCGGCGCGACTGTGGCGGGCAAGGGCGCAGAGTACCGGGTGCGGGATTTCTCCTACGGGCTGAAGATTGGCGCGCTGGGGCAGATGGGCGCGTACGCGACGGAGGCGAACATCGTGCCGCTCGCGCGGATGCCGGCCGTGCCCGCACCGGCGATCCGCCCGTTGCCGCCGGTCTCGGCCTGGGCGAACGCGCGCGATCTGGGCGTGCGCGGCGATGGCGAGAGCGACGACACCGTCGCGCTCCAGCGCGCGATCGATACGCACCGCGTGCTGTACCTGCCGATCGGCCGCTACCGGATCACCGATACGCTGACGCTACGGCCCGACAGCGTGCTGATCGCGCTGCACCCCGCGCGCACCCGGCTGTTCCTGCGCGATGACGAGGCGGCGTTTGCCGGCGTGGGCGGTCCCAAGGCGCTGCTGCAAAGCGCCAAGGGCGGCGCTGCGATCGTGTCCGGCCTCGGCCTGTGGGCGGGCAGCATCAACCCGCGCGCGAGTGCTTTGGTGTGGAAGGCCGGCGCGGCCTCGCTGGTGGATGACGTGCGGATCGAGGGGCCGATGCTGCGCGATGGCACCACGCAGGCGAAGCCGGGCGATCCGCGCGTGCGGCCGGACGGGCAGCAGGCGAGCATCTGGGTGACGGACGGTGGCGGCGGCACGTTCTCGGGCATCTGGTCGCCCAACACGCTTGCCTCGGCCGGTTTCCGCGTGTCGAACACGACGACGCCGGGGCACGTCTATGAACTGTCGGCGGAACATCATTACCGGCATGAGATCGTGCTGGAGAATGTCGCCAACTGGGAGTTCCTCGGGCCCCAGACCGAGCAGGAAGTGCGCGACGGCGTCAACGCGATCTCGACCGCGTTTCACAATACGCGAAACATCCTGTTCGCCAATTATCACTCCTACCGGGTGACGCGCACCGCCAAGCCGATGGACACTGCGATCCGCCTGTTCAATTCGGGCGACATCCGTTTTCGCAACGTGCTGGTCAACGCGGAGAGCGGCTTTGCGAGCTGCGACGCGAAAGGCTGCGGCACGTTTTCGCGGGCGAGCAAATATCCGTTCGAGAATGCCATCACCGACGTGACTCGTCAGCAGCAGGTGCGCGAACGCAACTTCGCGCAATTGAATGTGCCGGCGGCGGGCACCGCGGCGACCGCGAGCGGCGTGCCGGTCACTCAGGGCGTCGAGAAACTGGCGGATGGCTTCTACTCGATCGCGGGCGCTGCGGTGAATGCCGCGGGCAAGCTCTACTTCATCGACCGGTTCTACAACCGCATCCACGGCTGGACGCGCGAGGCGGGTCTGACGACGGTGACCGACCTGCCGCTCGATCCGGTCAGCCTGGCGGTGGACCGGTCGGGCGGGTTGCTGGTGCTGTCCTCCGCCGGGCGTGACGGCACGGTCTACAGCATCGACCCGAAGCAGCCGGCGCAGGTTCACGTGATCGCGCCGACCGCGACCGCGCCGCACCCGGCCGCGAAGACGCTGCTGCCCGGCAACGTGTGGGCAAACGGCGAGTTCGACGACCGAATCGACCCCAAGACCTACATCTATCCGACGCTGGCCGACTTCTTCACCACCAAGATGGGCACGGCGAAGGCGCGGCAATATGTGTCGCCGGACGGATCGCTGGTGCTGCCCGCCTTCCGGGTGTGGAACCAGGGGCCGGACGATCAGCAGGGCTGGCGCTGGTCCGATCCGCTCGACGCCTATGGTCTGGTCGGGGCGGCGGCGGGATCGCGCGTGGTGCTGACCAATTCGTCCGAGGATCGCACCTATAGCGGGCTGGTCGGTGCGGACGGGGCGTTGAGCGACCTCAGGATCGTCGCGTCGCGCGGCGGCGAGAGCGCGGTGCAGGGCGCGGACGGGCGGCTGTACGTCGCGGACGGGCAGGTGTTCGTCTATGGCGCGGACGGCAAGGAGCTGCGGCGGATCGACGTGGCCGAGCGGCCGTTGCAACTGGTGCTGGGCGGGCATGACGGGCGGACGTTGTTCATCCTCACCCACCACGCGCTGTATGCGATCGCGGTGTAACGCGGCGCCCCGACCCGTTCCTATGACCGAAAAAAGGGCGCGGCTGGGGTGCCGCGCCCAAGCTCCGGGGGGAGTTACATCTTGAAGCGGACGCCCAGGCGGAAGGTCCGGCCGAGCTGATCGTACAGCGATGGGTTGTTGAAGATTGTCGATGAGGCCGGATCGACATCGAACATGTTGTCGATCTTGAAGTATGCGGTCAGATCCTTGCGGATGTTGTAGCTGCCGCCGACGTCCATGTAGAACCGGCCGGGATAGAAGTTCTGGTCGATCGTCGGGTGGTTGTTGTTCGACACCGGGCAGGAGCCGGGTGCGCAGACGATATACTTGTTGCCGAACGTACCATCGCTGAACCAGCGTTCCTGAAGCAGGAACGAGAACTTTTCAGTATCGTAGCTCTGGATCGCCAGCCATTTCCAGTCGGGCGTGTTGCTGGTGTTGTCGCCAGCGCTGTCGACCGGAACGGTGCCCGGCAGGCCGGTATCGGTCACGAACTTCATGACGTGCGTGGCGAGCGCGCGCACCGTGAAGTTGCCGCCCAAGCCAAGCGGCCGCGCCCAGCGATAGCTCGCCTCGATATCGAAGCCATCCGTGTCGATCGACGCAAGGTTGAACGACTGCACGTTGATGAAGGTCTGGCCCTTCGACGGATCCAGATTGAACGCGCTGCAGGTCGAGGTGAGGATGTTCTGGAAACAGAAATTGACGATGTCGTTCGCGCCCAGGCCCGCGATCACGCCGTTGATCTTGATCTTGTAATAATCGAACGACAGGTTGAGGCCCGGCAACCATTTGGGATTGGAAAGGGTGATGCCGGCGGTCGTGTTGCGGGCGATTTCCGGCCGTAGCGCGGTGTTGCCGATCTGGTTCTGGACGACCAGCACGTTGGTGCGGGTATACGGATCGAAGAAGTTCGGCAGCGTCTGCGTGACGGGGGCTGCGAACAGTTCCGACAGGTTCGGCGCGCGCACATCGCGCGAGGTGACGGCGCGGATGTGGAAACCGTCGATCGGCAACGCCCAGGTGCCGCCGATCTTCCACGCCCATACGCCGCCCGACGTGCTGTAATCGGTGTAGCGCGCCGCGCCGTTGACGTTGGCCTTGCCGAGGGCTTCGGAATCGAGGATCGGCAGATTGGCCTCGAAGAAGCCTTCCTTCACGCTGTAGGCGCCGCGCCCGTTCTTGTAGGTGCCCGCATACCAGTTGCCGTTGCCGCTGGCGTTCAGGATCGGATCGGCAGGGTAGTCGCTGTTATTCGCCGTGTTGGCGAAGCCGGCGCCATAGGGGTCGGCGGTGACCTTGTAGAATTCATGCCGGAACTCGCCGCCGAACGCGATCGAGAGTGGCCCCGCCCACAGGTTGACCGGCGCGCCGGAGAAGTTGAGGCTCAACACGTCCTGCGTCTGCCGGGTGCGCTGGTAAGGGCCGGCGTCGGGCGTGACATAGCTCAGCGCTTCGGCGGACGGGCTGTTGCCGATGATGTTGAGCGGCTGGCAGCCGTTGGCGCGCGCCACGGCGCTGCGGCACACGATCGCGCCGTTCAGCAGCACCGCGTCGATCGCCTGGTTGAAGCGCGGGGTGAGCAGGATGTTGTTGACGTCGACGTTGGTGTAATTGGTGCCGTGCTCGCCGTAGATGTCGTAGGACCACTCGCTCCCGAACACCGGCACCTTGCCCTTGGCGCCGCCGACGAAGCGGTACTGCCGCCGGTTGGTATAGACCCGGGTGTTGCCCAGCTCGGCGTTGCTGGTGCCGTACTGGAAGCTGGTGATGTTGTTGGCTCTGCAGGCGTCCTGAATCGAGGCGGGCACGAACGGATTAGCGCATTGCAGCGTCAGGCCCGGCTTGTTCATGCCGTTGACCGGTTGGTTGTTGGTCTTCACCTGCCCGACGTTGACGGTGAAATACAGCTCGTTGTCCGGCGCGATGTCGAACCCGACGCGGCTGTAGCCGCCGACCCGCTGGAGCGCCGATTGCAGCGAGCGGCCCACGTCGATGTTGCCCGACAGATCACCGCCAACGCAGATGCCGCCGAAGCAGCCGTTCACACCGCCACCCGGCGCACGCGTCGGCGTGCCGTTCGATCCATACTGGAACTGGAACGGACGCCCTGACGCGTCGAACGCGGTGCCCTGCAGCGGACCACCCGTGATGAGGCCGTATTTGGTGAAGCTGTTCGACTGGGCGTTGTTGCGGATGATGAACTGCGGCGATCCGTCGTTGAGGATGCCGCGATCGATCATCGAGGTCTGGTCGAACCATGTCCGACCGCCTGCCATGTTCAGGCCGAAATTGCCGCCGTCGACGCCCTGGTCATGCGCATACTCGCCGCTGGCGACGAAGTGCAGGCGACCGTCTCCGAAGGCCTGACCGATCGCGAGTTGTGCGAGGATCTGCTTGTTGTCGCCATAGGTGGTGATGCCGCCCTGGACGTTGCCCTTGATGCCGGTGAAGCGCGTATCGGTGATGAAGTTGACCACGCCGCCGACCGCGTCCGAGCCGTAGGAGGCGGACGCGCCGCCGTTCACCACGTCGACACGGTTGACCAGCAACTGCGGGAACAGGCTGACGTCGGGTACGCCCGTCACGTTCGCGCCGACCACGCGCTGGCCGTCGAGCAGGGTCAGCGTGCGGATCGCGCCGAGACCGCGCAGCGAGAACGAGCTTAGGCCCTGCTGGCCGCTAGACGTGCTGAACGTGTTGACCTGCGTGCCGGTCGAGCCTTGCAGCGAGGGCAACTGCGCGATCGTGTTGAAGATGTTGGGCTGCGCGTTCTGCGCGATGTCCTGCGCACCGATCACCGTGGTCGGCGTCGGTGCGGTGAAGCCGCGCGTGGCGATGCGCGAACCGGTAACGACGATGTCGCTGGCGGCGGCGTCGGACCGCGACGCCTCCGGCCCGGCGCGGTCGAGCGCGGCGGGCGCTTCGGCGGCAGGCGGCTGGTTGGTCGGCAGAACCGGTGCCTGCGCAAAGGCGGGCAGCGGCAGGCATATGGCGACTGCGGCCAGCGAAGCGCTGTGCAGTAGGGACGTGCGACAATCCAAAGCTTTCAACGGCATCTTTATCTCCCCTATGTTGGTTTCTTCACCGGCCCGGCAGCCGCCTGCGAGCGACCTTCGGGTGGTGCCTCGTTTCGGCCTCTGGCGGGCCGTTCGTCTCGTCATCATGCCACCAGCCGCGATGTTCGCGGCCTGGAGGTAAAGTGTAGATCGTGCGTTTCGGGCTGCGCGATGACAGCGATCACTCTCCCCATGTCGAATGGATCGATTCCGCCTGTCCGTTCGACGGACATCGCGGCAATCCATTGAAGCTGACCTTGTGCGCTGCACAATGTTCACGTTAACATCTTTGTTGTTATTTTCCACAGTTTCACTTGTCAAGACGATGTAGGCTCGTTTAGGTCGACGGTGTAGTGACGGGCTCTGCCTCTCCCGGTGAGGGGCGCGGCGGGACGTGCCCAAGTCGGGTATGTCAATGATTACGTTAACGGAGGCAGTGGTGCGATTGACGCGAATGCCAAGATTGCGCTGGATGATCCTCGCCTTGTTCGTCGGCGCGATGATCCTCAATTATCTCGCCCGCTCAGTGCTGGGCGTGGCCGCTCCCGTCATCCTCGCCGAACAGTCGATCAGCACGCAGCAATACAGCTGGATCACCGGTGCGTTTCAGGTCGGCGTCATGCTCCAGCCGCTGGCCGGCTATCTGCTCGACGGAACGGGCTTGCGCATCGGTTTCTGGTTGTGCGCGACGATCTGGTCGCTGGTGACGATGGCGCACGTCTTTGCCGGCGGCTGGGTCAGCTTCGCGGCGTTGCGCGGGTTGCTGGGGCTGGCCGAAGGGTCGGCGCAACCGGCCGGGCAGAAACTGGTGGCGGAATGGTTCCCGGCGCGCGAACGCGGCGCGGCGGGCGGCATCTACAATATCGGTGCGTCGTTCGGCGCGGTGCTGGCGCCGCCGCTGGTCGCGTGGGCGGTAGCGGTGCAGAGCTGGCGGCTCGCCTTCGTGGTGACCGGGTTGCTGGGGCTGGTATGGTCGCTGGCGTGGCTGCGCTGGTACAACACGCCGCAGCGCCACCGCGCGCTCGGCGAGGCGGAGCGTGCGCACATCCTCGCCGGGCAGGAGGCGGGGCTTGCGGCGGATACGCAGCGACCGTCCATGTTCGCGCTGCTGCGGCGTCGCAATCTGTGGGGCATCGCGCTGCCGCGGCTGCTGGCCGATCCGGCGTGGGGCATGCTGTCGTTCTGGATGCCGCTGTATCTGGTGCGGGTGCGGCATTTCGATCTGACCCAACTGGCGATCTTTGCGTGGCTGCCGTTCCTGGCGGCGGACCTCGGCTGTCTGTTCGGGCCGGCGGTGGCGGCGTTCCTCGGCCGGCGCGGCGTGTCGCTGGTCAACGCACGGCGCGGCGCGTTCACGCTTGGCGCGGTGATGATGACCGGCATGGCTCTGGTCGGCACCGTCAGCAGCCCCTATGTGGCGATCGCGTTGCTGTGTCTTGGCGGTTTCGCGCACCAGACGCTTTCGGTAACGGTCATCACCATGGCATCCGACCTGTTCCGCCGCAACGAAGTGGCGACCGCGACCGGCATCGCCGGGCTTGCCGGCAATCTCGGCGTGCTGGTGTTCTCGCTGGTGCTCGGGCGCATGGTCGACGTGGTCGGCTATCAGCCGTTCTTCATCCTGCTCGGTGGGCTAGACCTCGCCGGCGCAATTCTGCTTTGGACTTTGGTGCGCAAACCCGCATGACCCGTCTTCACAATCCCATCCTGCGCGGCTTCAACCCCGATCCGTCGATCGTGCGGGTCGGCGACGACATCTTCATCGCGACCTCCACGTTCGAGTGGTTTCCCGGTGTGCAGATCCACCACAGCCGCGATCTGGTGCACTGGCGACTGGCGGCGCGGCCGCTCGACCGTGCGACGCAGCTCAACATGCGCGGCGACCCCGATTCGTGCGGCGTGTGGGCGCCCGACCTAAGCTACGCCGATGGCACGTTCTGGCTGATCTACACACAGGTAAAACGGTACGGCCAGACGACGGTGAACGGTGCGTCGGGCGCGTCGCTGCGCGATTTCCACAATTATGTGGTGACGAGCGAGCGGATCGACGGCCCGTGGTCGGACCCGGCGTTCCTCAACAGCAGCGGCTTCGACCCGGCGCTGTTCCATGACGACGACGGGCGTAGCTGGCTGCTCAACATGCTGTGGGATCACCGGCCCGGTCGCGGGCGGTTCGCCGGCATCGTCATCCAAGAGTTCGACCGGGCGGCGCTGCGGCTGGTGGGGGAGGCGCGGTTGATCTTCGCCGGCACCGAGCGCGGCTTTACCGAGGGGCCGCACCTCTACAAGCGCGACGACTGGTATCACCTGATGGTCGCGGAGGGCGGAACCGGCTGGGATCACGCCGTGGTGATGGCGCGATCGCGATCGCTGTTCGGGCCTTACGAGGTCCACCCCGACGGCGCGGTGCTGAGCGCGGACGGCGCGCGTGACGGCGCGATCACGCGGACGGGGCATGGCGATCTCGTCGAGCTGGCGGACGGCAGCACTTGGCTTGCGTATCTGTGCGGGCGGCCGCTGCCTGGGCGGGCGCGCTGCGTGCTGGGCCGCGAGACGGCGATCCAGCCGGTGCGCTGGGGCGAGGACGGCTGGTTGCGCACGCTGGATGGCAGCGGCGCGCCCGATCCGGCGCCGGTGGCGCCCGCCTTGCCGGCCGCGCCGTGGCCGGAGCGGGTGTGGGACGGGCGATTCGACCGGCCCGACCTGCCCGAGGAACTCCAGTGGCTGCGCACGCCCGATCCCGCGGCACTGTTCAGCCTGACCGAACGGCCGGGCTGGCTGCGCCTGTACGGGCGCGAAACCGTCGGCAGCCACTTCCGGCAGGCGCTGGTCGCGCGGCGGCAGGAACATTTCCACTGCGTCGCCACCACGCGCATGGCGTTCGCGCCCGCCACGTTCCAGCAGGCGGCGGGGCTGATCTGCTATTACAACGCGAGCAAGTTCTTCTACCTGAACGTCACGGTGGAGGACGGCGTTCGCCAGCTCCAGATGCTGAGCGCGAACCCGGAGGCCGGGTGCGAGGCGAGCGTGATCGTGCCGGTGCTGCCCGACGGCGTGATCGATCTGCGCGCGACGATTGCGGCGGACGTGCTGACCTTCGCGTGGCGTATCGCCGGTGCCGAGGCGTGGGAGAGCGTGGCGACGGCGTACGACGCGAGCATCCTGTCGGACGAGGTGACCGCGCCGGGCCTGCCCAACTTTACCGGCACCTTTGTCGGCATGGCGTGTCAGGATCTCTCCGGCACCGGCCTCGCTGCCGATTTCGCGTGGTTCCGCTACGAGGGTGCGGACGTGGCTGCGGTCTAGTTGCCCGGTGGCGCGCTCGATGCGCGTTTGATGATACTGTGGTCCAGCACGCGGTCCGACTGGCGACGCGCCTTTCGGGCGATGACGTCGCCACCCGCCACGACTGCGGCCAGCGCCTCGGCGGCAAGCTGGTGCAGCGGCTGGCGGACGGTGGTGAGCGGTGGCCACAACGTCACCGCCGCGACGGTATCGTCGAAGCCGACCACGCTAAGCGCGTCCGGCACATGCAGCTGGCGGCGGTGCGCGACCGAGACGATCGCCGCCGCCATGTCGTCGTTGCTGGCGAAGATCGCGGTCGGCGGCGACGGCCCGTCGAGGAGCTGTTCGCCCGCGATCAGGCCGGAGGCGTAGCTGAAGTCGCCCTGCGCCACCTTGACCTCGACGTTGCTCGCCTCGCGCACCGCATCGTAGAAGCCGGCCATACGCTCGGCACTGGCCGCCTGATCCGGGTTGCCGAGCACGAAGCCCAGCCGGCGGTGGCCGAGTTCGAGCAGGTGGCGCGTCATCTCGCAGGCGGCGCGGCGATCGTCGATGCGCACGCACGTCGCGTCCGCCACGTCATAGGCACCGACCGCCGCCAGCGGCCGGCCGATACCCCGCAGCACGTTGCGCACGATCGCCGCCTCGCCCAGCGGCGGCGCCAGGATGATGCCCGACAGACCGGCATCGGCGAGCTTCTCCAGCGCGTCGCGGTGCGGCGGCGCGCCGCCATCGCCTTTCAGCAGGATCAGGCGGGCGCCGCGTGTCGAGGCTTCCTCGAAGATGCCGGTCAGGAACTCGCTCATAAACCCGGCGCTGGGATTCGAATAGACGACACCGATTCGCAGTTCGGCCGAGGTGACGAGGCTGCGCGCGGCGGTATTGGGGGTATAGGACAGCGCCAGGATCGCGCTCTCCACCGCCTCGCGCGTTTCGGGGCGGACGCCTTCGCGATTGTTGATGACGCGCGACACCGTCATCGCGGAAACCCCCGCGCGTGCCGCTACGTCGATGATCGTGGCACTTCGCGCCCGACGATCGGGTTTGTCCACGCGGCCTCCCGGAATTGCTGTGTCGGCGTTGAGTACGACATGGCCGGGATTTGGCAAGATGGCGCGGGCGGGGGCCAAGGCTGCGTCACGCCCGCCGCCGATCCGCCGGCGCGCTTCGACGGCCGACGTTTCCGGCGACGGCATCGGGGCGAACGGTGGCGTCGCACGATCCGGTCCGCACGCCCCGGACAATTCGTGCGGACGCCGCAGATAATCAGTTGAATAATACAACCGTTGTAGGTAGCACCATTATCGAATGACGCGCAGATCGTCAGCAGGAGAGGTTGGTTGATGAAGCGGCTGAACAGGCGGCGTGGCGTGATCGCCGCCGTTACCCTGATCTCCTTGATGTGCTCGACCGCCGGCGTTGCCCAGCAGTCGAGTGGCGACGATCCGCTGGTCGCGCGCCGGTCGTTCTACCTGCCGATGCGCGACGGCGTCCGCCTGGCGGTGAACGTGTACAGGCCCGCGCATGCCGGTGTGGCGGATGCCGCCAGGGCGCCGGTCGTGTTCGCCTTCACGCCTTACCGCGCGCGCTATTACGACAAGGGCAAGCTCGTCGATCTGCTCGACTCGCGCGAGTTCGGGCTGCGCAATCTGGTGCACGCCGGTTACGTCGTCGCGACCGCCGATATTCGCGGCAAGGGCGCATCGTTCGGCGCGCGGCGCGGCTTCCTCGACCAGACCGAGGCCAAGGACGGCGCGGAGATCGTCCAGTGGCTCGCGCGCCAGCCTTATGCGAGCGGCGATGTCGGGTTGATCGGCTGTTCCTACCTCGGCGGCACCGCGATGCTGGTGGCGGGCGCGGCACCGCCGGCGGTGAAGGCGGTGTTCGCGGCGGCGACCGACTGGGACAAATACGAGTTCGTGGCGCGCGGCGGTATCACCGGCCAGTTCAACACGCGGCCGGAGGAATCGACGTCGATCGACCTCGCCAGCGTGGCCGTAGATGCCGACACCGGCGGCGTGCTGCTGAAGCAGGCGGTGGCGCAACATGCCGGCAACACGCCGATGGCACCGCTGTGGTACGGCATCCCGTACCGCGACAGCATGTCTGCGCTGACCGGCACGCGCTTCTGGGAGGAGGTCGGCCCGTATACGCACAAGGCGGCGCTCGCGCGGCCCGGCGTGGCCTGGTATCTGTGGGGCAACTGGAACGACGAGCCGACCGAGCAGATCATCCGCGCGGCGGCGAACCTGCCCGCCAAGATGATTATCGGCCCCGGCAGCCACTGCGAGCCGCCCAAGCAGTTCGACATCAACGGCATCCAGAAGCGCTTCTTTGATCGCTATCTGAAGGGGACGCGCAACGGCGTCGATACAGAGCCGAAATATGCGTGGTGGCGGCAGGACGGCAGCGGAGGCGAGCTGATCCGGTCGAACAGCCTGCCCGGTGTCGGCGTGAAGCGCACCAGCCTGTTCCTGATGCCGAACGGTGGCGTTCAGGCC
>Ga0265798_10006065_pt1 | contig 15977 bp, 11 predicted proteins | sample P3T30metagenome_FD_192430 | JGI IMG/M metagenome (GOLD analysis project Ga0265798, IMG submission 192430) | Plant litter microbial communities from East Loma Ridge, Irvine, California - P3 T30 | ecosystem: Environmental > Terrestrial > Plant litter > Unclassified | place: USA: California... | reverse complement strand
AGGCAAGGTGAGCGGGGCGGGCGGCGAGAGCCTAGCGTTTGCCAATGTCTCGGTACGTGGCACAGCTACCAGCACCGGCTCCAATGACCAGGGACAGTACCAGCTGCGGCTAGATGCCGGCAACTATCAGCTTGTATTTCAATACGTAGGTTACCGCCCACGCACCGAAACCGTACGCGTGCCGGCCGGCGACTCCACTGTGGTGCTCAACGTGGCGCTGGCACAAGAGTCATATAACCTCGCTGAAGTAGCCGTGCGCGGCTCCGACCGCGACCCGGCCTACGCCATCATCCAGCAGGCGCAGCAGTGGCGCAGCTACCACCAGCGCGAGGTGGCCACGTTTCAGGCGCGGCTCTATATCAAGAGCTTAATTCGGCTCAGCGAGACGCCTAGCAAGGTATTTGGCCTGTTTAAGATGGGGCCCGACATCAAGCCGGGCATTCTGTATTTGTCGGAAAGCCTGTCTGATATCCGCTTCACCCAGCCCAATATTATCAAGGAGCGCATGATTTCGAGCCGGGTGAGCGGCGACTCGCGCGGCATCAGCTTCAACCGGGCGCAGGGCGGGCTCAACTTTTACGACAACGTATTGAAGCCTAGCTTTTCGCAGCGCGGCTTTGTGTCACCCATCGCTGGCAATTCGTTTCTATTTTACCAATATGAATTGGTGGGCACCTCGCAGCAGGGCGGCGAGCTAGTACACAAGATTAAGCTCATTCCGCGCCGCCGCACCGACCCGGTGTTCAACGGGTTCATCTACATCGTGGATGGCTCGTGGCGCATCCACTCCGTCGATTTGCGCCTCACCAAAGACGCCCAACTCGACTACGTCGATGACCTGCGCATTGAGCAGCTGTTTGCGCCCGCGCCGGGCGTGCCGCACGTGTGGTCTTTGCAATCGCAAAAGCTAAGTGTTACGTTTTCAGCCTTTGGCTTTAAAGGCTCAGGCTATGCCACAGCGGTATTCTCGAACTATAATCACGTAGTAGCCACCTACCCCGCGCCACCCGAGGTCAAGAAAGCACCGGCCACTGCAGCTGCCCCGGCCCAGCCGGCCGCGCCGCCTGTGGTAGCACCCGTCACCACTAAGGAGCTGACGCGCCAAATCAAGCGCCAGAAGCCGGACCTATCGGGCCTGAACAAACAAGTGCGACGCCAGGTGAAACAGGCCCGCCGCGACTCTATCCGCAACGACCCGTTTGCCCAGATGAAATCGGGCGAGGTAATGCTGGTAGAGAAGGGCGTGAACGAGCGTGATAGCTCGTACTGGAGCCAGATACGGCCGGTGCCACTCACCGAGGAAGAGAAGCTCGACTACCACAAAAAGGACAGTTCGGAGGTCATTCGCAACTCGCGGCCTTACCAAGACTCGCTCGACCGCAAGCGCAACGAGTTTACGCCCGCCAAGCTGCTGCTCAGTGGCTACACTTACCGCAATACTTTCGAGAAGCGCAGCATCGCGGTGCAGCCCATCTTCAACGAGCTGCAGTACAACACGGTAGAAGGCTACGTGCTGAACGCTGAGGCCACCTACACCCGGCGCACCGACGACCGCCGCTTCGTGACCCTGACGCCTACCCTGCGCTACGGCTTCAGCAACCACCAGCTGCAACCCAGCCTGACCATCAACTGGCAGCTCGACCCGGTGAAGCTGCGCCAAGTGGGCTTGATTGCGGGCCGCACCATCGAAAACTTCGACCGCAACTCGCAGCTCACGCCGTTCATCAACTCGGTGTATTCGCTGCTGGCCAATCGTAACTATGCCAAGCTCTACCGCCGTGACGGTGCCGAGCTTAGCTACCTCTGGGAGCCCGTAAACGGCCTCACGATGCGCGGCGCGGCCAGCTACTTCGACCGCCACGAGCTCGAAAACACCAGCTCTTACCTCTGGCATGATGTCGAAGGCCGCGCCTTCACCAGCAACCAGCCCCTAGCCGAGGAGGCGCCCGACGGCACCGGCTTCGGCCGCAGCAAGGCCGCCACCCTCACGTTGAGCGTGAGCTACCGGCCGGGTACCACCTACATCACCCGGCCCGACGGCAAGTACAACCTAGGGTCAAAATACCCGCTTTTCAATGCGCAGCTGCGGCAGGGCGTGGGTGGCGTACTCGGTGCCAATGTGCGCTACACGTTGCTGCAAGGCTCGGTGCGCCAGACTATTCCGCTGGGCCTGTTTGGCACCTCGGCCTACGAGGCGGTCCTAGGTGGCTTCGTAGGCAGCCAGGCCAACCTAACGTTTGCCGACTACCGCCATTTCTCGGGCAACCGCACTATTCTGACAGGCAACTTTAGCCAGTTTCAACTGCTCGATTATTACCAGTACAGCACCCGGTCGAGCTATTTTGAGGGGCACTTCAACCACCATTTCAACGGCTTTATCTTTAATAAAATCCCGTTGCTAAAGTCTTTAAAGTGGCAGGAGGTATTGTCGCTCAACTACCTGCAAACTTCGCAGTCGGGCCCCTACTTCGAGTTCGGCGCGGGCATCGAGCACATTTTCAAGCTCGGGCGCATCGACTTCTTTACCTCGCTGCAACGTGGCAAGGACGTGGGCTCAGGCATCCGCCTAGGTCTTGGCATTTAGACAATGTACTGTACTAGCGCTGGACCCCATCCCCGGCCCCTCCCCAAGGGGAGAGGCCGGGGATGGGGTGATACGAGTGACGAGCTACGCCTTTTCCCTTCCAACTAGTAAGCAGCTAGCCCTAGGTTAATATTTAAAGACCTTACCGCCCACCATTACCTCTTGCGTTTTCTCATCAAACGTGGCCTTGAGGCCCGTGTGAGCAGCGGCGGTGGTCATGATGTTGGCAATAGAATGGCTGTAGCCGGCCTCCACAGGGGCGTGGGGCTGCTGGCGGCTACGCACGCACTCCATCCAGTTGCGGACGTGGTTAGAGGTAAGCACATCGCCGCCGGTATTGGCTGAGGCGGCCACGGCGGCCGTTTGGGCCAGGCTAAACTCGGGTAGCAAATTGGCCGGCAGGTGCATGGCGTCGGCCGACTGCTTGGTGAGGCCACCGGTGGGCGAGACCCGGTTGGTAATGAGGTTCAACTCGCCGCCATTAGAGTAGTAGATTTCGGCGGGGCGCTCGTCGCCGTTGTGCATGCGCGAGCCAAACGTGACCTGAAAACCAGACCCTAGGTCGTTGGCCGGGCCGTAGTCGAAGACCGCCGTGATGGTATCCCAATTGCGCCGGCCGTCTTTCCACATATAAATGCCGCCGTTGGCCACTACGCTGCGCGGGTGCGGCAGGCCCGTAAACCAGTGCACGGTATCAATCTGGTGGCTCATCCACTGGCCCGGCAGGCCCGAAGAATAGGGCCAGAACAAGCGGTATTCTAGGTACTTGCGCGGGTCATAAGCCTCGGCGGGGCGGTTCATGAGGTAACGCTTCCAGTCTATATCGGCTTCACGCAGCTGCGCCACTAGGTCGGGCCGGCGCCAGCGGCCGGGCTGGTTCACGTTCCAGGTCAGCTCAACCATCGTGATGGGGCCAAACTTGCCGGACTTGATGAATTGCTCGGCCGCCATGTAATTAGCACCGCTGCGGCGCTGCGAGCCAATCTGCACGATTTGCTTCGACGCTTTAACAGCCTTTAGAGCCGCCCGGTTGTCGGCCATCGTCTCGGCAAAGGGCTTCTCCACGTAGGCATCGCAACCCGCCTGCACGGCCTCGATGGCGTGCAGCGCGTGCTGAAAATCGGCGGTGCCGATGAACACGGCATCCACGCTTTTGCTAGCGTACAACTCGTCGTTGTTGCGGTAGGCGGCTACCGAGTGGCCCAGCTTTTCCTTCCAGGCCGCGGCCCCCTCCTCGCGGCGCTTGCTCCAGATATCGGAAACGCCTACGATATCGAAGTTCAACTCCTTATAATGATTTAAGAAGCACGGCATGTGTGAGTTGCGGTGGCGGTCCGAAAACCCGACCACGCCCACGCGCACCCGGTCATTGGCCCCGATAATGCGCTTGTAGCTACTGGCCGACCACGTAACGCGTGGCAACAGGACTGCGGCACCCCCTAGGGCCATTTGCTGAAGAAAAAGACGACGAGGCTGCGACATAACTCAGAAGTATTGGGTGGGAAAAAGAAATTGTGGTGTGAGACCCTGCCCCCTCCAAGAGAGGGGAGCCAACCGCAAGCAGACGTAGCCAGTCGTCAGGCTCCCCTCTCCCGGAGGGGAAGGGCCGGGGGGTAAGGCGTTATTTATTTCAGTTCTTTCAGCTTGATGCTGCGAAACGACACCCGATTGCCGTGGTCTTGTAGCAACAAGTGGCCGGTTGGGGCCTCGCCGAAGTTGGGCCAAATGTGATATTTGCTCTGAGCCACCAGTTCGCGAAAAGCGGGCGAGCCGCGGTCATATTCGAGCACTTTGGTGCCGTTGAGGTAATGCTCCACGTGGTTGTTAGGGTACACCACCACGCGGCCCACATTCCACTCGCCGATGGGGTGCACAAAGCGGGCGGGCTTGTCGGCTTTTATCAGGTCGTAGAGCGAGGCCAGCGTGCGGTTGCCGTCGCGACCGAGCTTGGCGTCGGGGTGAAGAGCATCGTCGAGCACTTGGTACTCAAGGCCGATGGCCGACATATTCGTCTTTTCGGCCAGCGTCACGAAGTATTTCAGGCCACTATTAGCGCCCGGCGTCAGCTTAAACTCAAATGACAAGTCGAAGGCGCGGTATTCGGCGTTGGTCACGATGTCGCCGCCGTTCGCGGCCTCCTTGCCTTCGGAGGGCAGCACGGTCATGGTGCCATCTGTCACCTGCCAGCCCTGCGCCGGGAAGGCCGTGCCCTTGGCACTGCGCCAGCCTTGGCTGGTTTTGCCATCAAAGAGTAATTTCCAACCGTGCTGCTTCTCGTAGGCATTCAAGTAGTTGGGCACGAAGTTGACCACGTAGATATCGGCGGGGAAAGCGCTCGGCTTGAGGTCAGTGGTCTTGATGCGGATATTCTTGAAATATACCTTGTGGCCGGCCTGCGCCGCCTCAGTCACGGCGTGCACCTGCAAGCCAATGAAGCCCTTAGGGTCCACGGGGTCGACCACGTAGGCCACGGGCATGTTGTTGACCCAGGTCTTCATTTCGTTACCTAGGCACTCCACTTTGATGTGGTTGTACTCGCCTACCTTAAAAGCCGTTTTGGCCTGCGGGTGCAGGTCAAGGGGGTAGAGCCACTGGCGCCGGGCCTCGTCGTAGATGCCGCCCGACCAGCTTCGCGTCGAGGGGTCAATCTCAACCTGCCGGCCGTAGACCTTGCCTGGTTGCTCGGGCGAGTCGAAGTGGCTGCGTGTTTGCACGCCCGAGTTGCTCTCGGGGCTGTCGATTTTGATATCCAGCTCCAGCACGTAGTCGCCGTATTCCTTCTCAGTTACTAAGAACGTATTGCCAGAGTTCGCAACAGTAGTGCCCACGATAGCGCCGTTTTCCACTTTATAGTCGGCCGTGCCGGCGAGGCGCTTCCAGCCCTTGAGTGTTTTACCGTCGAATAGGTTCTGCCAGGCCTCAGCTTTTGCGGCTTGTGGCCGGGGGCGAGAAGACGTGGTGAGTAGCGTAGCCGCCGCGCAAGCGGCCAGCACCAGCGTTTTATTGAGGATGTTCATGGGTGGGAAAAGTAAGCAGCGCACTAGCGAGACGCGGCTTTAAAAGTAGTAGCCAAGCAACTAGCACGAAAATTAGTAGACCTTGGATTACCACGACAGCCCAGCCAGTTTGGCCACGGTATCTTGCCAGCTCACCCTTTTTGCCCACCCTTATGCCTAGGTTGCTAGTTGCTGCGCTTGCGCTATTCCTGACTATTTGGGGCCACTCGGCCGCCGCCCAAACTCCGCCGCCTCTGCGGGTGGGCGTGGCGGGCCTCACGCACGCCCACGTCCACGGCATACTAGGCCGCGCTAAGCGCGGTGATATTGTGATTGTGGGCATTGCCGAGCCCAACCGCGAGCTGGCCCAGCGCCTCACCAAACAGTACGGCCTACCCATGGACCTGGTGTATAGCTCACTGCCCGAGATGCTTACCAAAACCAAGCCACAGGCAGTTACAGCGTTTGGCTCCATCTACGAGCACCTAGGGGTGGTGCAGGCCTGCGCGCCCAAGGGCGTGCACGTGATGGTAGAAAAGCCCTTGGCCGTGAGCATGGACCACGCCCGCCAGATGGCGGCGCTGGCCCAAAAGCACCACATTCACTTGCTCACCAACTATGAAACCACGTGGTACGGCTCTAACCGCCAAGCCTACCAGCTGGTGCAGGACAAGGCCCTAGGTGGCATCCGGCGCATAGTGGCGCACGATGGCCACCAAGGCCCCAAAGAAATTAATGTCAATAAGGAATTTCTGGACTGGCTCACCGACCCGGTGCAAAATGGCGGCGGGGCGCTCATTGACTTTGGCTGCTACGGCGCCGACCTCATGACGTGGCTCATGCATGGCGAGCGCCCGCTGTCGGTAACCGCCAACGCCTTGCATATCAAGCCCGATGTGTACCCCAAGGTAGAAGATGATGTAACTATTCTGGTCAATTATGCCAAGGCGCAGGGCGTTATCCAAGCATCTTGGAATTGGCCCTACTCGCGCAAAGACCTCGAAGTGTATGGCCAAACCGGCTCGGTCATCGCCCTCGACCGCGACCACGTGCGCGTGCGCCGCACCGAAAAAGACGCGCCCCAAGACCAAACCGTGCCCGCGCCGCCCGCGCCCTACGACGAGCCTTTTGCCTACCTAGCGGCCGTAGTGCGGGGCACCGCGCCCGAAGACGTACTCTCCTCTTTGGCCACCAATATGCTCGTGGTAGAAATCTTGGACGCGGCCAAGCAGTCGATAAAAGAAGGCAAAACGATAAATCTGCCGCGGTAGCGCCAGAGCTACGTAGCGCAGGTGTGCCAGCAGCCCTAGGCTAATAGAGGCCAACGATTTAACAGTAAGTGTGCAACCATTGGGCGGCACAAGCAGCTCTTCCTAGTAGTTGCTTGTGTTGCCGTCCTAACTTTTCCTCACTTAGCCGCTTGCCTCATGAAAATTCTACCCCTCCTTGCTTCTGCCAGCATCGCGCTCCTGACTATGAGCTTTAGCTGCGATAAAAAAGACAATGAGGTTCAGCCCTGCGGCGAAACCGCCAGCGTCGTGACCACCCAGGATTTCGCGCTGCCCCTGGGTTGCTCGCTCACGGCTCCGCGGGGCCAGACCCAGAGCTACGTTATCAACTCTGCTGCGGAGCTAGCGGCGGCCATCCAGTGCAACAGCGCTGCCGCGCCCACGGTCGACTTTGCAACGCACACCCTGCTAGCTGGCCGCGTTCCGCGCAACGGCGGCGCCTTTTTGCGCTCGCAGACAGTAGCACAAGACTGCCAAGGCAACTACATACACACAGTAAACGTGACTGACAGCCCTACCTTGAGCCCATCCAACGTTGACTACACCATACTGGTACCTAAGCTACTGAGCGGTAAGCAAGTCAAGGTTGTCGTTAACATCGTGCAGTAAATCACCGCAGCCTTAAAAGCGTGAGTGCACTTGGGCAGCCGAAAGGCCAGCCAAGTCGGCACGTGCGTAGTCAGTACCAAGCCTAGCAGCTGCGTCAACCTAGAGGTAAGAGCGTACCTCTAGATTGACGCAGCTGCTGGGCTTATTCTTTAGGCTAAGGGTACTGCATTTGCCATCGCTGCTTTTTGTTCATGTCACAATTCTACCAAGCTTATCGGACGTTGCTGCCAGGCCAATCAGCTGATGAACTGTGTATGCAGGCAACCTCGACCTAGGTAGCCAAGACGCGGCCCCGCTTATGGTAGGCTTATGGCACAAAGTTTGGCCTGGCTGAGCATCCCCGTTTTCTAAATCTTCCCACCCTATGAAAACCACGCTCGCTACGCTTTTGCTTGTTGCAGCTGCGCTAAGTACCAACGCTCAAAAAATCATTCTTAAAAAGGACCTTATTACCGTAGATGGACGGCCCTACGCGTATCTTGAGCAGGGCGAAGTGTACGAATACTACGTCAGTTCACCCCAAAAAGAGCGCCTCTTTATCGTGCGGCCGGAGACGCTGCAAGACCCAGTCGGCAATGCGCATTATTTACAATTTGTCTTTACTGACTCTCGCAAGGTGGTGGAAACGCCGATACCCTATACTTTCGTTGGCAATATATCAACTATTAAGATAGCTCGCATGATATATAGTGCGCGCCTGCTCAAAAACGGCGCCCTCGACCCCGAGGCAGTAGCCGATTTTGAAGTCAATTATGGTGCACAATATTCAGAGCGTCGCCAAGCCCTCAACAAGCTACCTATACAAACCACTGTGGTAATGCCGGCAGCAACGTTGCCTGCACCTACTAAGCCCTAGGCTTATTTCACTTCTTCGTAGTCTACGTACTCGCCGCCCCGAAACTCATGTTTACGCTCACTGCTGGACGCTTGAGGCGGCACGTAGTCTACGCGCACCTGGCCGGGCTCAGTGGTAGGCTGGCGTGGCGCTTCAAACCCGCCACCGGGGGCATAGAAACCACCCTGCTGCGCCTTATGCACCTGCTGCCGCACAAAGCCGCCGAGCGCTGCCCGTAGTACCACGGGCAAGATGTAGCGTACAAGTAAGAAAAACAGCAGCAGTGAAATCCAGAAGCTCATGGATGGGAAGAAAAGACCAAGCCGTACCTACGGCCAATTAGGGTTCAAGTTTAACAATCGTGCGGCGGTTTTTGTGCTACTCAGCCTGCTAAGCAGCCGGTGGGCGGCGGCCCAAGCCTCAGAGTCGCGCCTCGATTTTGCACGCTTGTACCAGCCTGTAGCCAACCGGCTGCTAGTCGAAACCCGCCGCGAGGCCGATAGCCTACGGCTGCTGCTCAACCGCCCCGCAGGCCCAGCGGGACAACCGCTGCCCACCCTGCACCTTGTGGTGTGGCCTGGCTACGAAGGCCAGCAGCCACAGTGGCAAGGCACGCAGCGCCTGCGCCTATACCCGGGCGCCGACCCGGCCAGCGCGGTGCTGGTGCTCACAGCGGCGCTACCGCTGGCGCAGGCCCCAGCAGGAGCCATGCTGCAAGTAGCCCTCGAACAGCCCACCGGCGCCACCCAAAACCCTGCTACGACCGCGTGGGTGCACCTCACGCCCGAGCGCTTAGCCCGGCCGTTTGTACTACTCGATTCGATGGGCCTAGTGCTCACGCGCCCTTACGTGCGCACTGGCGAGGCCGTGGCGATTGCAGGCTTTGGCCTGGGGCAACCGCTGCGTTGGCGGCGCTATGCAGCATCGAGCACGGCTGCCCTGCCACCCTTCGCCGACCCGCGCCGCCAGCCAGCCACGGCACGTACCCTAGGGGTGCTCGACTCATCAGCGGCGCCGCTACCGGCCAGCGAGTTGCTGCGCCTGCCGCAGCAAGGGCTATACGCGCTGCGGGTAGGCGGCATGGGTGGTGAACCCGTGCGCACGGTGCCGCTGCTGGTAGTGCCGCCCGACTTTCCGGGCCAGAGCACTGCGCCCGAGCTTATCGACCCGCTGCTGTACCTGACTACTGCCGCCGAGCGCCAGCAACTGCGCCAGGCCGCCGACCCTAAGCGCGCCGTTGACCGCTTTTGGCTGGCTTCGGCGGGGGGCGACCAGGCGCAAGGGCGCGATTACATTCGGCGCTACTACGGCCTCGTGACGCTAGCTAACGAGCTATTTACGGGGCACAAGGCTGGCTGGCTCACCGACCGGGGCCTGCTCTACGTGGTCCTAGGTGCGCCCACCAGTGTGCGGCGCCTAAGTAGCGGCGACGAGCGCTGGATTTATGATGCCCTCGACCGCACTGGCCGCCCCACGAGCTTCACCTTCCGCCCGCGCCCTAGTACCTTAGCGCCTGATAACTACGAACTGGTGCGCCGCCCCGAGTATCAAACGCTCTGGTATGCCGCCGTAGAACGATGGAGAAAGACACTGACCGCCCGGTAAACGGCGGATTCGAAGACGATTACGTCCCGCGTCGCTTCCGCGAAGGCGCTGGCGACAGCCGCCCCGAGCGCCGCGAAAACCGCGATGCGCCCCGCCCCGACCGCCGCTCTGGCGCTAACGAGGCTGGAGGCAATCGCGCCCGGCCCAACCGCCCGTTTTACGACGAGCAAGGCCGCCAAGTGCAGCGTAAGCCCGCTGGCGAGCGCGGCGACGCGCCCTTTTATAAGCAGCACAACACCCGCCCTGCCGCCGACCGCAGCATCGACATGCTGTTTGGCCTGCGCCCCATTCTGGAGGCGCTGAATGCGGGCCGCACGCTAGACAAGATTTTCTTGCTGCGCGGCACTAAAAACAGCATGACCCAGGATATCTCGGACCTAGCGCGGGCGGCCAACGTGCCCGTGTCGATGGTACCGCTGGAGAAGCTGGAGGGCATGACCCGCAAAAACCACCAGGGGGCGGTGGCCTACGTATCGCCCATCGATTTTGCTCCGCTCGATACACTGCTAGCTGGCCTGTTTGAAGAAGGCAAAGAGCCCTTCTTACTGCTGCTCGACCGCGTAACCGACGTGCGCAACTTTGGCGCCATTGCCCGCACCGCCGAATGCCTAGGCGTGCAGGCCCTGGTAGTACCCGCCCGCGGAGCCGCTCAGATTAATGGCGACGCGGTTAAAACCTCGGCCGGCGCCCTCAACCTGCTGCCCGTGTGCCGCGAGCCCGACCTGCACCGCACCATCGAATTCTTGAAAAACAGCGGCCTCACTGTCGTGGCTTGTACCGAAAAGGCAGACGCCGACCTAGGCCACACGGAGCCTGCTAGCCTCAGCGGCCCCATCGCCGTGGTGATGGGCTCGGAAGAAGATGGCATTTCGCCCGACCTGCTGCGCCTCTGCGACCAGCGCCTGCGCATCCCGATGAGCGGCCAGATTCAGAGCCTCAACGTGGGCGTGGCCGCCGGCATCATGCTGTTTGAAGTAGCAAAAGCTAGAACCAAGTAACAGCCCTAGGCTAACGCAAAAGCGCCCCGCGAGCAATAAAGCATTGCTCGCGGGGCGCTTTTGCGTTAGCTGCCGGACTTACCTAGTGGTAGCCGCCGCCCTTCTTGGATTTCACATCAGCTACGAAATCTTTCACACGCTGCTCTTCGCTGCGCTGGCAGATAAGCAGCACGTTATCATGCTCGGCCACGATGTAGCCTTCCAAGCCTTGCACTACTACCAAGCGCTCTGAGGGCGTTTTGATGATGCAGTCTTGGGTGTCGTAAAGCATCACGTCGCCGTCGATAACGTTGTTTTGGGTATCGCGCTGGCCCACGCGGTGCAGCGAATCCCAGGTGCCTAGGTCACTCCAACCAATGTCGGCGGGCAGTACGTACACGTTGTCTGCCTTTTCCATAATGCCGTAGTCAATGCTGATGTTGCGGCACCGGGCATAAGCTTCGTCAATAAAGGCCGCTTCGTCGGGGGTGCCGAGCTTGTCTGCGCCCTCGTCAAATACCTCGGCTACATCATTGAGCAGGTTGTGGAAGGCGCGCAAAATGCTTTCGGCCTGCCAGATAAAGAGGCCCGCATTCCAGAGAAAGTCGCCGCTCTCTAGGAACATGCGTGCCAGCTCACTATTAGGCTTCTCTGTGAAGGTCTTAACCTTATGCAGGTTGTTGCCCTCCAAGCGGTTCTCGGCGCCATCCATATACTGAATGTAGCCGTAGCCCGTGTCGGGGCGCGAGGGCTGAATGCCGAGCGTGATGAGTACATCATGCTGGCGCGCCGCCGTTATCGCCTCGCGGATAAGGCGGCGAAACTCTTCCTCGCGCAGCACGGCATGGTCGGCGGGCGATACAATGATAGTGGCCTTGGGGTCGCGCTGAGCGATGCGATAGCTGGCGTAGGCAACACAGGGAGCCGTGTTGCGGCCGATAGGCTCGCCCAGAATTTGGTCGGCGGGTAGGTCGGGCAAGTGGCTCTGCACCAAGTTCACATAGTCGCGATTGGTGACCACAAATACATTTTCGGGCGGGCAGATACCCCGAAAGCGGTCTACCGTTAACTGCAACATCGAGCGGCCTACCCCGAGTACGTCGTGAAACTGCTTGGGGTGCTGGGTGCGGCTAAAGGGCCAGAAACGGCTGCCAATGCCACCTGCCATCACCACGAGATAGGTGTTATTCATTTCAACATAAGCTTGGTGTAACCACAAATGTAGGAACTCCAACGGTTACGTTACCATTACTATATAGGCACGCCTGGTGTAGCGGTCTGGCTGGCCACTAGTGCACGGGTGCGGGCCAGGGCAGCGGCGTAGCAGCCACGCCGGCTGTACTGGCGCAAGGCCCACAGTTCGCGAAAGCCATGCAACCCACTGAGCACGCTCACTTTACTACCCGCAGCATCGTTCCAGCGCACAGATTGCTCGCGCAAACGCAGGCCCGCTTGATAGGCTAGCAGGAGCAGCTCTACATCGAAGCCAAAGCGGTCAAGCCGAGCGCTTTCTATCACGGGGATGCATACATCGAGCCGGAAGGCCTTGAAGCCACACTGCGTGTCGGCGTAGGGCATGCCGGTGGACAGGCGCACCATGCGGTTGAAAAACCGGCCGCTCTGCTCGCGCAGCCACGGCTGGTGCTGGCCAATAAGGTTGCCATCAAGTGCCCGCGAGCCAAATACCACATCGCACTCGCCCGCCAGAATGGGCTCTAGCAAGGCGGGCGTTTCTTCAATAGGGGTCGAAAGGTCGGCATCGGAAAAGAGCGCAATGGCCCCGCGCGCCGCCAGCAGCCCTTGCCGCACGGCATAGCCCTTGCCCCGGTTGGGGGTGTAGCTGAGCACGCGCGTAGCCACCCGGCCTGCGTGGGAAGCAAAGTACTCTTCAGCTACAGCTACGGTGCTATCAGTAGAGCCATCGTCCACGACGATTAACTCGCTGGGATAAGGCTGCGCGTGGAGGTAGGCCAGCACCTGGCCTAGGGTAGCACCTAACCGCGCAGCCTCATTATAGGCCGGAATTAGAAACGAGAGAACCGGAGCGGGCAAAACAGCGAGCAGCGACGTAGGTAACTAGGAACGGGTGAAGTTAGTGAGTTTTAATTATACTAATCCTTCGCGCAATACATCGTGCAGATGAATGAAGCCCGCAAACCGGCCTTCATCGAGCACAATGAGTTGGGTAATGTTGCGCTCCTGCATGCGGCGTAACGCCTCGGCCGCAAAGTCGCTTTGCGCAATGGTAGCCGGCTGGGGCGTCAAAATATCCTTAGCAGTCAGCGACTCTAGGTCGGCTAGCGGCCCACGGCCCAGCATGCGCCGCAAGTCGCCGTCGGTGATGATGCCTGCCAATTGGCCTGCCGTATCGAGCACGGCTGTGGCCCCCAAACGCTTGCCCGATATTTCGAGCAACACTTCGCGCAGCGAGGCACCTAGGCCCACTTGCGGGCGCTGGTTTTGGCGGCTGAGGTCGCCCACAGTCAGGTAGAGCTTTTTGCCCAGTGTGCCGCCGGGGTGCAGGCGCGCAAAATCCTGGGCTGAGAACTGCCGACACTCGAGCAGGCACACGGCCAGGGCATCACCTAGGGCCATGGCGGCCGTGGTGCTAGTGGTAGGCGCCAGGTCGTGGGGGCAGGCCTCGCGCCGCACCGGGGCGTGCAGTACGTAGGCCGCTTGCCGGGCCAGGTACGAGTCGGCGTTGCTGACGAGGGCGGCCAGCGGCACGCCTTTGCGGCGCAGCAGCGGCACCAGCACTTTTATTTCGGGTGTTTCGCCGCTCTTGCTGATGGCAATTACAAAATCCTCGGCCTGAATCATCCCTAGGTCACCGTGGATGGCGTCGGCGGCATGCATGAATAAGGCCGGCGTGCCAGTGCTGTTGAAGGTAGCCACTAGCTTACTAGCGATATGAGCGCTTTTGCCTACACCCGTTACCACTACGCGGCCTCGCAGGGCCAGCAGCGTGGCCACACAGCGGGCAAAGTCGGGGGTGGCGGCTACGGCCTGGGCCACGTCGCGTAGGGCGTCGGCTTCTTCCAGTAGCACCTGGCGGGCCACGGCCAGCACATCGACGGGCGCGGGCAAGACGGGGAAATCAGAAATCGGATGCACGGCCAAAACTACGGCCCGGCGGCTAAGCCACGGCTGTTTGGCCTTACCCGGCAGGCATAAGCTATTGAGAGAAAAGCCGCCAGCCCTTTTTTAAAAAAGTTGCGCTTAAACGCTAATATTTCGCAAAAAATTCACTTTGTCCTTATCTTCGTTTAGCACCTTCACTCTTCTTTATCACCCCGCTACTATTCTATGCCATTGCTTGCTACTGCGGAGCCGCTCGCGCCGGCCGCCCACCTAAAAACCAAACTCAAGGAAGTTTTCGGTTTTGGGCAATTCAGGGGGACGCAAGAAGCTGTTATTCAAAATATTCTAGCCGGGCATAACACCTTCGTTATCATGCCTACGGGCGCGGGCAAAAGCCTGTGCTACCAGCTGCCAGCGCTGGTACTACCGGGCACGGCCATTGTTATTTCGCCGCTCATCGCGCTCATGAAAAACCAGGTCGACCAATTGGCGGCCTTTGGCGTGAACGCGCAGGTGTACAATTCTACGCTAACGAAGACGGAAATGAATCGCGTCAAAAAAGACGTGATTGCGGGCGATGTGCGGCTTTTGTACGTGGCGCCCGAGAGCCTGACGAAGGAAGACACTATTGCCTTTCTCCAAAAAGCCAGCATTTCCTTTGTGGCTATCGACGAGGCGCACTGCATCTCGGAGTGGGGCCACGACTTTCGGCCCGAGTATCGCAAGATTCGCGGTATCATCGACAACCTAGGGGGCAAGATTCCGCTCATCGCCCTCACGGCCACGGCCACGCCCAAGGTGCAACTCGACATTCAGAAAAACCTGCACATGGATGATGCGAGCGTTTTTAAGACCTCGTTTAACCGCACCAACCTGTACTACGAGGTGCGCGCCAAGCGCAATACCAAGAAGCAGCTCATTCAATACGTGCAGCAGCACAAGGGCAAGGCGGGCATCATCTACTGCTTGAGCCGCAAGAAGGTGGAAGAAGTGGCCGAGCTGCTGCGCGTGAACGACGTGCGCGCCCTCCCCTACCACGCTGGCCTCGACCCGCACACCCGCATGCACAACCAAGACGCTTTCCTAAATGAGGAATGCGATGTGATTGTGGCTACCATCGCCTTCGGCATGGGCATCGACAAGCCCGACGTGCGCTTCGTTATTCACTACGACGCGCCCAAGAGCATCGAGGGCTACTACCAGGAAACCGGCCGAGGCGGCCGCGATGGCCTAGAAGGCAACTGCTTGATGTTCTACAGCTACGATGACATTCTGAAGCTCGAAAAATTCAGCAAAGACAAGCCCGTGACCGAGCGCGACAACGCCCGGCAGCTACTGCTGGAAATGACGAACTACTCGGAGTCGTCGGTGTGCCGGCGCCGCCAACTGCTGCACTACTTCGGCGAGAGCTTGGACAAGGATTGCGGCTTTTGCGACAACTGCCGCCACCCCAAGGAGAAATTTGATGGCACCGAGCACGTGGGCCTGGCCCTGCGGGCCGTGGTGCAGACCGAAGCCCGCTTTGGCCTCGAACACGTTGCGCAGGTGCTCCTAGGGCTACGCAATCCCCACATCGACAGCTACGGGCACGATGGTTTGCCAGTATATGGCCAGGGCAAGGCCCTGAGCGGCGACATGCAGCTGTGGCTATCGGTGTTGCGCCAATGCCTGCTCAATGGGCTGCTGGAGAAGGACATCGATTCGATTGGCTTGGTCCACATCACGGAGAAGGGCATCGACTTTATTGAGAACCCGCAGCGCATCACGCTCACCAAGGACCACGACTTCGAGGCCGAAAAGCAGGAGGAAGAAGACGAGGAGAAGACCCAGCAGGCAGCCGGCCACGACGAGGCCCTTTTTGTGCAGCTCAAAGAGCTACGCAAGCAGGTAGCCAAGCAGAAAAACCTGCCGCCCTACGTGCTCTTTCAGGACCCCAGCCTGAAGGAGATGGCCACCACCTACCCCCAGAGCCTGCACGAGTTGACGCACATCTCGGGCGTG
>Ga0265798_10006064_pt1 | contig 15978 bp, 18 predicted proteins | sample P3T30metagenome_FD_192430 | JGI IMG/M metagenome (GOLD analysis project Ga0265798, IMG submission 192430) | Plant litter microbial communities from East Loma Ridge, Irvine, California - P3 T30 | ecosystem: Environmental > Terrestrial > Plant litter > Unclassified | place: USA: California... | reverse complement strand
ATTTTCTCGCCGACAGCCGAAATATTTCTCGAGTCGACTCTCCACCCCACATCATTACAACAGGAATGCCGCCAAAACCAAGAGGACAGCCGAGTACCCGCGCTCGCGGTAGCGCAAGAGGAGGCGCAAACACAGGCCGAGCTACTGCAAGCGCATCTACAGAGGATGCGACCCCGCAAACCACAGCTGCGACGGAGAAGACTGCAGAGCAAGATGAAGACGACTTGAAGCCAGCCGTCACTGGAGAGGGCATCACAGCGACTACCGAGTCGCAACCTTCTCCTCAGGCGGATGCGTCGTGCGTTTACCATGTACCTTTCAGTCCGCAAGAACTGCACTGCTGACGCCTATACAGTGTAGAGCCAGCGGTCCGTCCTCCCGTACAACGACTCGGTAGCCTTCAAGGCTCGGTCCCGCCCTCACGATCCGCCTCTCCGTCGGTACGTGGACGCGGTGGCACAACTCGGGGGAAGCGGGGCGTCAAACTCCCCGCATTCACAGGACGTAGGAGTAAAGAAGAGCGAGATGCCATGGTGCAAGAGCAGGCTGCCCGAGACCGGGAAAGGACGAAAGAGCAGGCTGCGGCAGATAGAAGGAAGGACAAGGAGAGGAGCAATCAGGCGAGACGGGAAGCAAACCGAAAGAACGTCAGAGGTGGCTACAGTGGCGTGGCAACTGGTCCTTTCTCACTTGGAAGCTCCAAAGAAGGCATGTCAAATTCTCCCCACATACCAGACTATACTAATGATTGCTATAGACCGAAAGAACAACACAAGCCACGGATACTCGGGATTCGGCTCAGGTTCAGGTTCTCGAGCGGAGCGTGTCAAGAATGAGGATGGTAGCTATGGAGGTTCAGGTCATCAATCGACTCGTGGTGGAGGCGGAGGCGGAGGCGGAGGCGGTTCGTTTACCAAAAGGGAAGATGGTGGCCTGGTGTCGTCGGATGAAGAGGAGGAGGAGAATACTCTGCCTCGTAAGGACATCGACCGACTCGAAATATCATCAGATGAGTTTGGTGACAAATCGTCACAGCGAACGAGAATGGGGCAACTGCCGGTTCGTGCTGCAAGGAAGGAACATCAGGAACGAAGAGTCGGATACAACACAGATGCTAGCATAGGGACTGTGGCAAAGACTGAACAGGCAGAATCGACTGCTCAGCCGCCAGACACAACACCAAAGTTGAAGAGCGAGTCAAAGGACGTTGCCGTTACGAAACACGACTCGCAAGACTTTGGCGTCGCTGCAAAGACCGAGGGAAGCAGCGACGACGAAAGCATGTCTGATGCCAGGCCAGCGGGCCTACCCCACGCTCCAGTTCAATCAGCAAAGAAGCAAGACCCTCAACCACAAGGCGTGGAACACAGGCCCAAGCCAAAGGGAAAAGGTCCAGCAGAGCCCGCCTTCCAGACTGAAGACGATCGTGCAGAATGGGAACGTATTCAATTGCATCGACGTCGCATAGTCGCCGAATTTGGTCCAGCAGAGACGCCGGAAGTCGACGGTTCAGGCGATGCAGTCATGGGAGACGCAGCCAGTACCGAGAAGAATCCCACAGTACGAGACAATAATGTCTATCTCTTCCAGATACCACCCCTCATGCCCGAAGTCGAGTCATCTATCAAGAAAGAGGCACCTGAGCCCAAGGCGGATGCTAAGATCAAGCTCGAAGAAGGTGGTTTCTCAAATCTGTCTGTCAAGCCCACAAGTGTTCGTTTTGGAAGTGGAAGAGTGGGCAAACTGCGCGTACACAAATCGGGCCGTACGACGCTGGACTGGGGCGGTACAAGCTTCAAGGTCACCGATGTTGGCGCCGGCTCGGGGTCGCACCAAGAGGTAGTTAGTCTGGAGATCACGTCGGAGAACCAACGGTCAGCACCCGAAGATGCGGGGGATGCCTTCAGTCTTGGCCAGGTCAAGGGGAAGTTTGTAGTGACGCCTGACCTTGACGCCATCTTCAAGTAGGTATCAAACGTAAAGCAGAGGGGTTTTTTTAAGGGACAATGATGGTATACGATACATTCTTGGCATCGTAGTAGCATAATGATACCCCATAGTCATCAGACTACATCGTGTATTATCTAGGCTAGGGAAAGTGAGCGATGATGCATACGTAGAACCAGTTTCTACGCGGTAATGTCATGGTGCGCTTATATTTCCAGACCCTTTCTCCTTATGTGAAGGCCAGACACGGAGATATAGGGTTTGGGCACTCGATATGATGGCCGTTTAACTTCATGTATATGTCATAACGCTAGAGAATCAAGTCAAGGGCTCGATGAGGCTTGCCATCTCTGGGCAGTACTGCACCTCTCCACAACACGACGGGGACATGCAAGTATTAGGCAAGCGCCTAAAGCAACGACGGACGCCCTAAAATAGCTGATCGTTTTACTTTTTTGCCGTCTCCTCTACTTACACTTGGACCAGGGCAGCCAGATCGCACCCGCATTAGTCTCGGCCTGGGGCGAAAAGCATGGATAGCGCCATGTCTGGCCAGCTGGTGCGATTGCTCCCTGCTACAACCCGCATCTCAATCAAGTAACCTGTGGAATATAGACCCATCTGAGTTGTTGCTACATACAACAACAGTCTTTTGGTGGGCTGCAACGATCGCTCGTACGGCCTGACGCACGGGCCAACCGGCCATGGAAATGGAAATCGACATCAGACAGGTCTACGACTGTGATTCGAGACCAACTTTTCTTGTGGACTGCCAAGCCGAATCTACCGCTATTAGCCATGTCAATACTGCATTGCTTGCAATACCGCATATAGCCCAATCGCTCAACTCACACGATGCGCTGCGGGACTGGTGGGATCCCGAAAGCAACAAAGTCGCGTCTCATCATCAGACTGATTTCCTTCACGGACGGTGCCGATGGACCAAGTTCCGCATTGGTCATCGATGGCTTGTCGTCACCATTGTGGAGCAGGCACTACACACGGACGAGCGCCAGGAATGCCTACAAAAAGAGCTTGTGAAGCCGGCGAAGCTAGCCCGGGTAGCCTCTCACCTCCTGGAATCACGCCCAGACACCATTTTCACTGTTAAGATACAGTCACCAGAGCTACGTGAGCATGTTAAACGCATTCGGAACGTCAATTGGTCGAAGACCTCGCTGGGACCTATCAGTAGTTGGAGCTGCGAGCTCAATGCCTTGGTCACCACCCTGATGCTGGAGACTCGTCCAACTGCCCTCTTCCTAGGTTCTGAACATACGGTCCTTTATAATCTCGCCTATGGCGCTGTCAGTGGCTCGAGACATCCTGCAATACTTGGCGAGAGTATTATTGATGCATGGTATGTGAGACGGCGAGGACATGAGAGGACATAGTCTGACAAAAAGTCAGGCCCGAAGTCGCCGACCCTATTTCAGCTACCATGGCCCGATCGAAGCAAACCCATTTTGCAGATGCGCCAGAGGAAGAATACCACCTCATGGTTGAAAGATATGGCTTCGTTGAAGAAGCTTTCTTCATGTGGAGCCTTGTACCGCTCGTGGGTAATATACACGGCATGTACTCTATTGTTACCGAGGTTACCAAGCAGAGGTAAGTGCATAACGGTTCCCTTGATTACAACATCACCGCTAACTTACCGGCAAAGACTGCTTGAACGCCGCGTCAATGCGTTGCTCAAAGTTGGCCAGTCAACAAGTAAAGCGAGAAATACCAAGGACTTTTGGGCCAGGATAGCGCAAGCTATCGAACCTTACGAGTATGACTTCCCGGTAGCCGTCTTATACTCTCAGTGCGAGCTACTGGATCCCCCAGATTCTGCAGGCAAGCTGAAAGGGTCATTAGATCGATGCACTCTAGAATGGACCATTGGTTACAAACCAGACCATCCAGCGCTACCCCAGCATGTGCATCTAGACAGTGATCTTGGTTTAGCACGTGCAATGACTGATAGCGCAAAGGGTGGGCCTGCGTTACTGTTTAAAGAAGAAGACGGCGTATTGCCCGAGGCTCTCTATAGAGATCTGGAAAAGCGTGCCTTTGGGGACCCAATAAGAGTATTACTTGTCGTACCAATACGGACTTACGACGATACCATTGTAGGATACCTCCTCGTGGGTCTGAATACGCGTCGGCCCTACGATGACGAGTACGAGGATTGGATCAAGGTTTTTTCCAACCTCTTGGGCGCCTCTGCTGCATCAGTAGCGCTTCACGAAGAAGAGATACGAAATCGCGCACGGCGAGAGGAACAAGCCACGAGAGATCGCGAAGCTCTTAGTGCTGAAGTTGCGACTCTTACCAAGGAAGCTAGTCACGCTGCGGAAAAGCTTCGTAACTTTCATGACATTGCAGATCAAGTCGGCCTAGGCTACTTTGAGATTTCCGTTGATGGGAGGTTGGTACATGCCAATGTAAGAAACTCGACCCCTAGGAATCGCTAGTGTCTAACGAGATGATAGGAGACATATTTTTCTCAGTCAGGACAACGGAGAGACTCTGTCGACGGCCCGCCCTTCGCATACAAGGAATGCGTGTACGGAGGAGACTTGGAAATGGTCGAGAAACAATGGAAGATTTTGTTAAGTGGTGAGCCAGTCTCATTCGAAATTCGATGGAAGAAACCACCAAACGAAGAGGATGAAACCAGTAAGGATAGCGAAGATTTCACCTGGACCCTATCAGCCTGTGTTCCCATAAAATCCACAGACGGAACGGTCACCGGTGTCTTCGGATGCAACACCGACATTTCCGCGCAGAAGGAGGCTACGCAAGCCTTGCTGATGCGATCGGAGGCAGAGCGACGTCTGGCTAGCTTCACTGAACTCGCACCAGTGGGCTTGTTTCATTTGAACCCAGATCTGTCAATGAAATATTGCAATGACCAGTGGTTTCGGATAACCAACCACCCAAAGATACCCGTGGACCAAGTAGAGTGGCGATCGATAGTCTACGAGGACCAAATAGAGTGTTATTATCGCGAGATAGAGACTACAAGACAAAAGCAAGGATCGCATACCTTTACATGCCACCTGAAGAAACACTGGAAGGGACCCGATGGCATCTCGACACCAACTTGGATCCTTGTCGCCGCCACAGCGTATACCGATAATTCTATCATGGGAACAATGACGGATATCTCGCAACTAAAGTGGGCTGAAGCTATCCAGAAGAATAGAGTTGAGGAGGCGCTGGAGTCGAAGAGACAACAGGAAAACTTTATTGACATGACTAGTCACGAGGTGAGCGTATGAATGCAGTTCAAGGACACAATTAACTAATAAACACAGATGCGCAATCCATTGAGCGCCATGGTACAGTGCGCCGACTCCATTTCCACGTCACTGAGCGAAATCAACGTTCTCACGCGAGGAGACGTTCTCGCAGAACAGCCTACCCTACAGACACAGCTGAACGACTTGACCAGTACTAGTCTAGATGCCGTCGACACGATCCAAGCATGTGCCACGCACCAAAAGCGCATCGTAGATGACATTCTCACGCTATCCAAGCTCGACTCCAAGCTCCTCGTCATCAGTCCCATTGTGCTACAGCCTTCGACGCTCCTGCAGGACGCGTACAAGATGTTCAAGGAAGAGGCAAACAAAGCTCACGTCAACCTGCAAGTCAGATGTGATGCGTCGATTGAGGAATTGAAGATTGACCGGGCAATTTTGGATCCAAGCCGCGTTTTACAAGTCCTCATCAATCTGCTGACCAACGCTATCAAGTTCACCCAAGATCAGGACGAACGCCAAGTCGAGGTCATTATGGGCGCTTCGCTAGACGTAAATATAATGCCGGATATCGAGTATGTGCCACAGGAAGCTGTACGCAAAGACTTTTTGTTGGAGCCAGAGTGGGATCATGTTGGCGAGGTGTTCTACTTGAGTTTCACTGTCAAGGACACGGGATGTGGGCTTTCCCCCGAGCACAAGGCCAAGGTAAGACATGTAGAAAAACAGCATACGACATGTACGCTAACTTCATACCCTCCACTCTATAGCTCTTCCTCCGCTTTTCGCAGGCTACGCCAAAGACCCATGTTCAGGTACAGTGCTTAATCCCTCTCTCTCTCACACACATCTGCCCTTGCAATTTTCTCACAAATGTATTTTAGTACGGCGGCTCAGGCCTCGGCCTCTTCATTTCCCGCGAACTCACCGAAATGCAAGGCGGCAGAATCGGCGTCTCCTCTGTCCAAAACGTCGGATCAACATTCTCCTTTTACATCAAATCGCGACGCGCTCAGCCTCTTTCTCAAACTCTCGCCAACAGTGCCACCACGACCACAGATTCCGACGCGGCTCCACACCTGGCAGCCCAAATCTTGCAGAACCACAACGAGAACAGGCACAACGACGCTCCAGAAACAACCCTGACTATTTCACAGGATGGAAAAGGAATACAACAACAACCAACTAGAACTGAAACAACCCCCCTCTACCACATCCTCATCGTAGAAGACAACCTAATCAACCAACGCGTCCTGTCCGCCTCACTACGCAAACTAGGCCACACAATACACGTGGCGAACCACGGTCTCGAAGCCCTCGAACACCTTTCCAGCACAATCTTTGCCGCCCCTTGCTCACCATCACCAGCACCAGCACCATCAACATCAATACCCACGCAAACTCTCCCTCTCCTCCCCCTCTCCGTCGTCCTCATGGACATTGAAATGCCCATCATGGACGGCCTAACATGCACGCGCCGCATCCGCCAAATGGAAGCCAAAGGCGCCTTGGTCGGACACGTGCCTATTATCGCGGTTAGTGCGAATGCGAGGCGCGAGCAGGTCGAGTTGGCAAAGGAAGCAGGTGTGGATGAGGCGATTTGTAAACCGTTTAGGGTGGCCGAGTTGGTTGCGTTGATTGCGCGGTTGGACGGGGGAGGACGAGGAGAGAGAAGATAAGGAGAAGAGGTTGATTAGAGGGATAAGGGAAGGAAAGGAGAGGATACATGTAGAATCTAGGAAATATATATATATATATATGTATTTTCTTCTTTATCTAGCCGGTTACTTTTGGGGGGAAGGATCTTATATTTGCAGATGGGAGTGGGAGTGTGTGGTGGTGACTTGAGAGAGAGAAACATTGCTCAACATCGACCAGAAGGTATGCTTGGTTTGGTCTCGATTTCTGGCAAAACAAAAAAAAAGAGTTCAACATCAAAATCAGTCGGGACTACTCTTTCTTACTTGAACAACTGTTACGATGATAGCTTCGTCAACAGCCGCATAGACATATCCTCTAAACGACTGCCCCCCCACAGTTCTCTACCCTTCCCGGCTCCATCTGTACCCTGGACCAGAACCTAATCATCACCATTCATATCTACGCCGTTGCGCCACACCCTATTACGCCTAATTTCCTTTGCATCTTCGTCAACCCCTCAACATATTCATACACTACAACACCCCAAGTTTCATTCCATCATCACCCAATCAAACCTGCCCCTTCTTGTCCCTCATTCTAGAAATCAACCTCAAATCACCTCCTTCCCCGACACATCACTCTGCTCATCCGTCAACCTACTAATCTGACTTAGAGTACTTAGGCGCCTCGCTGGATCCGGTCCACTCTCATCCCTTTTCGAAGTCGACATCTTATTGCGATTAGTCCAGAAAAGCCAGCTCTGACCGTTATACACAGCAAGCGGGTTGCTATTCGTTGATAGACGATTGGTGTCATGTTCTGAGGGCGGCTCTTTCAAAGAAGACGAGGCCTCAGATTGAGAAATGCTTGTTGTGGTGGTGGTACGGTCCATTGAGATTGATGTCTTTGGCGTTCCTGGCCTCATATCCAGAGTCTCGGCCGGTTGTGTAGAGCGGAGAATGGCGGGATCTGACTGCGAATGCGGAGATGCATGCAGACTTAATGCTGCTAGTGACTTCCTGGGCGAAGCACTGCGGCGCGGAACGGAATTGCTCGAGTCGAAACTTCCATGTGTGATGCTTTGTCGCCACGTCATGATGCGGTCGTTAGGTGGCTGCGTGGATAGGCTGTCTCTTCGCGAACGGCTGGTTCGAGATATTATGCTGCTTGGCCGACCGATACCCGAAGTTCTTCTCATAGATGCTGTGTCCCACTGCTCCGTTAGTCGCATGCGCTTTTGGAACGCACAGTCCTGTCTGAACACTTTTAGAGCTCCAGTGTAGTCTGCCGTGACAATAATGTTGCCACCACAATGAGCGGAACGTGCTGTGTAAGCTGGGCTCTCGGCAGCTTTCTTGAGGTTGGCATCGGCCGGCGCAGAAGTCGAAGCCGTGGGTACTGCCTCTATGGGTGCCCGCGATGAGACTACGGATTCCGCTTTCGAGACTAGTGTGACTGGTGGAGGGTTACAAAGGTCAAATATGGGGTCCTCTGAAGCGCTAAGAAGTCGTCTAGTCTGAACAGGTGCGATGACTGTGCATGTAGTAATCGACTTGTGCGCTTCGAACATCTCAACTGGGCGGTTATCTCTCTTATCGCCCTCGGGCGTGGACGTTGACCAGATGTACGCTTTCCGATCCTCGCTCCCGCATATGATGTGGTCACTGCTATCTGCAAATGATGCCCTTATCTGGCTGCAGTTGTTCTCATGGCCACGGAATTTCATCTCCAAAGTCTTGTCTTTCATGTTGTATATCCGCAACCTGGAATCGTTGCTCGATACTAGCAGCTTGAGCTCTGCATTCTCTTTCCCTGGTGGCCAGTGTGTCGCTTGAATGCCTGTTATTTTGCTCCCTTTGGCATTTTGCCCGCGTGTCGACTTGACATGGAGTTGCGCTTGCCACTTCAGACCTTCAGTATCGTAGAACATGCAGAGACCGCCCAGCGTCCCGGCTATACAAGTCTTTCCGTCCGGAGTGAATGCGACAGCGGTGATCATGTCTGGAACTGACACGGAAAACGCAACGCTTTTATCTGGAATGCTCCAGAGCCGCAGTTTCGTGTCCAGAGAGCCCGCAAGAAAGAATCGGTCGTCCGTGGGATGAAACTGGATTGAAGGGACAAAATCGGAGTGCTTGAAAGTACACAGATTATCACCTCGGCCTACGTGCCACAGGCGCACAGTCTTGTCCATAGATGAAGATAGCAGAAAGTTATTCTAGTGATTGTCAGCTTCTCCACACTCAAACGCCCTCCCACGTGCGTACATACCTTACTCCAGCTCAAGTCTAAGATGGTTGCTGTATGCCCCTGATACTCGCGAATGGGTTTCTGCTGAAAAACTGGCGCACTTAGGTGTTTTACCTCTCCATCTAGGGCATGTGGATCACGCTCGGTGTTCTCGTGTGCTCGGCGCCCTTCGGGGCTATCTATCACCGCCCACACCCGAATAACCCTGTCCTGCCCGGCCACAGCAAGATACTTTCCATCTTTGCTGAACTCGATAGCCCAGATAGGATTGTGTTTGGCAGCTGATCCGGACTGTGGCGCAGGATTCGACCCAGCAGCAGGCGGGCTCTTCTTGTCTGACCCAGTCCGCAACTCCTGCGCCAGAAATAGGCGGTCAAATTCCTTCTCTTTCTTGAACTTTGCCCGCACCTTGATGTAGGCAGGGGGTTGCGGAATCTTCGGACTGAAGCTCAAGTTGTTGACATAGAGCTGGGCGTCCATACCCTCGTGCCGTAGATCGTCTGCTTCGGAGCCATTGTCGCTTGCGTCGGGGGTGACCTTCTTTTTGTTGCTGCCGATGAACCGACTAAGAAATGACACCTTCCTATGGCTTTGGTCAGCATCATGCGCATCAGGCCAACATTGGCATGTCCAGCCAATTGCAGAAGAAAGTACGAATACGATCAATGCGTATCTCTTATTCGCAAACACGAAGTATGTGCTCTCTGGAAAAAGCAAGGGCGCACACTCACTTCCTGTCTGCTTTGCTCCCAACAGCATCGCGTGCTGTCTCTCCACTGAGCTTGTTGTCTGCATTCACTTCCCTGGGCAAGCTCGAGGACAAATTCGGCGTCGGCTCTGTGTTCTGCGATCGTAGTTTCTGTACCGCGGGCGATGTGTTTGTCCTCTGGAGAATTTGCTATGCGACGGATGCACTGTTAGCGTCTGTTCTCTCAGATTGACTTTCCTGTTGACCTACTTGCGACAGCGGATCTATAGGTGGTGTATCGGACGGTTGTCTTTCGTCGCCAATAGTCCCATTTTGAGCGTCGCTTGAATGCTGTGTTGAGGGTGAGGTTGTGTTTCGAAGCTTTGCGGCCAGTTTCTTGTTGGACAATGGGCCTATAGACCTTGGGGTAAGCATCTGTGGGTCTCCAGCCTTGTTGGGAATGGTAGCAGATTTGCTGGGTGTCGATTGCGCACTCTCTAGTGTGGTTGAGGATCCATACTCCTGTTTCTGGAAGGAGCTCCTACCAGTGACATGGTGGTTTGTCACCTTAACTTTGGGGATGGTGTCTGCCATGTTGACATGTCACGAAGGAACATGGGTCTTCCCAGTCACGATGCTCGATGGTAGCCGAAGCCGATTGTGCTTCTTCGTGATGCGAATCACTAGACTGGATTTCCTATACAGAGAGCGTGCTTGGACAAGCGCGCAAGCTGTGTCGCAATGGAAAGAAAGGGTTTGAGGGCATGTAGCCGCGGGCTTTGTTGCGGAGGTCCGCGGACGTTTACGGGCCAGATGTCTGGTATTCTTAGCACCAGATCTGTAGTGCATGCAGGTATAACGCCGTAGGTATGCCCTTGTCGCAGCAATCGGTTTGGAGAGAAGACGTCACGATTGAGAGGCAGAGCTGAAGATGGCACGATAGTTGATACCCACGTGTACCGGTCAGTCAGCTCGCTTGTGGTGCTATCGCAGCATTAACATGGCAGCGTCGAAACGCCACAGAGGCTGCGTGACGTCAGGCTACCTCGGCACAAGTGTCGACACAGCGAAAGGGAAGTTAGCGGCAACAACGCCGTGGATCCAGTTCACCATTTGCGTGTGAGAGATGTTTTGTATTAAGTGGTGTGTATTCGTATTTAGGCTACAAGCTAATAAAGGTCGTTCATCCATCGCGTCCGCGTCCGCGTTCCATACCCAGCATCACTCATCTAAGAGGCCTATAAGATCAAATGCGCCGTGGCGCCAAAGTGAAAGGTGTATCAATGGCCCCGATAATGCAAAAAAAGGACAAATATGCCGGAGCAAGGTGCCCGGCACCTATACCAACCCCAAACGTCCGACGTGGTATACAATAAAGATAAATCGAAGAAAGATGGGGACGAAAGAAGAGGCGACGAGTCTAAAAGTCCTCGTCGAAGCAGAAGTCACCAGACTGGCCTTGTGGCTCTGGTGCGGGGGCTGATGTGCCGTCCTTTTGCTCGTGCTTCTTTGTGCTAGCCATCACGCCGGCCTTCTGGTAGTCACCAACACGCTTCTCGAAAAAGTTGGTCTTGCCAGCAAGCGAGATGTTCTCCATGAAATCAAAGGGATTGGTCGCGTTGTACACCTTGGTGTTGCCAAGTGCCAACAGGAGACGGTCGGCAACGAACTCAATGTACTGGCACATGAGGGTGGCGTTCATGCCGAGCAGAGCGCAAGGCAGCGCATCGCTCAAGAACTCTTGCTCAATCTCGACGGCCTCGGTGATGATGGCACGGACAGACTCCTTGCTGGGGCGGTTGTTGAGGAGAGAGAAGAGTAGGCAGGCGAAGTCGGTATGCATGCCCTCGTCACGGGAGATGAGCTCGTTGGAAAAGGTAAGGCCGGGCATAAGACCGCGCTTCTTGAGCCAGAAGATGGAAGCAAAGGACCCGCTGAAGAAGATACCCTCGACAGCGGCAAAGGCAACAAGACGGTTGGCAAACGTAGAGTTCTTGTCGGAAATCCATCGCAGAGCCCAGTCGGCCTTCTTGCGGATGCATGGGATGTTGTCAATGGCGTTGAACAGGTACTTGCGCTGCCTGGGCTCGCTAATGTATGTGTCGATAAGGAGCGAATATGTTTCGGAGTGGACGTTCTCCATCATAATCTGGAAGCCGTAGAAGCATCGCGCCTCGGGGATTTGTACTTCGCTCGAGAATCGCTCGACCAGGTTCTCGTTGACGATGCCATCAGAGGCGGCGAAGAAGGCGAGGACGTGGGAGATGAAGAAACGCTCGTCGTCATTGAGGCGCTTGTTCCAGTCATGGAGATCCTTGGAGAGGTCAATCTCTTCGGCGGTCCAGAAGGAAGCTTCGGCTTTCTTGTACATTTGCCAGACCTGTAGAGGACATGTCGTTAGCTTAGGCCAAAAGGTGGATAGGGTCTGACGCGTGTCGACACGCGTCAGGAAGTGCCAAACTTACATCGTGGTACTTGATGGGGAAAAGGACAAAGCGTCCAGGGTTCTCCTGGAGGAGGGGCTCGTTTGCCTCCTCAGCCTTGATCGTAGGAGCGACGGTTGGCTTTACGTTGTCCACCTCGGCATCAAAGTCATCTGGAATGCCGACAATGGGCTTGAAAGTGTTCTCCTTGTCTGTTGACGAGAAGTCAAGCTTCTTTGCAGGAGAGTCGGTCATCTTGAGTGTGTCAATTGCAGCCGCAGCCTATTTACACGTTAGTATGGACGCGTCGGACGAGTTGCATGGCGGGCTAACGCGACGTACCTGCTTGGAGGGCGTGGACTGGAGAGCAGACATTGTGTTGGGAAAAGTGTGATTGATGCACTGGATTGAGTGTAGAAAGGCAAGAGTGCAGTCCAAAAATACAAGTAGTTGGCGCCGGTGAGGGTTGATGATGCTGTGATGTCGAGAGACAAAGAGAACGCGACTTCAACTATAAATCCAGGCCGACCCGCTCGCACGTGACTTGGTGATGGCGCTTGACGCAGCCGCTAGCGCGCTTCTCTCACGAAAAGGCGCTATGAGCTCATGCATGTGCAGACCCGATCGAAGCCGTTGTGCTATGCCATTGACCCCCAGAAAATGATTTCACGCCTTTCTCAGCTACAATCGAGTACGCCCGTTCCAACGACACCCATATCATCTGTTGTTTCCTCTGCCGTTGCTCGCAGTATCGCATCAACGTCGCCCGTCGCGTCGTCCAGCCACGGTCTTTCACAAGGTCGGACGCGTCGCAACGCGCTATGATTCGACTCTTTTTCCCCACCACAACACGCAAGGGGCCGCTACCATGACAAACTAGCTCTGCATCCGGCGGTGGAATCAGGGCTTGGAAATGCATTTGAAACTAACACTGGCCGGCCTCGGTGCTCGCACTGGCTGCAGCGTGGTATTGCTCGGTGCCGGCCTCGGATCAGATTAGATTTTCTCTGCTAATCGGCTCATGCTGATGGCGCTGGCCTGCTCCACAGAGCTCGTCACGGTTGCACGCTCGAGACAATTTGGGCCCGGGCAACGCGTCTTGAGACGAAGACGCGTAAAGTATGTACATGGCCTCCCACAGACTTCAGACTTGCCGCCACTTTGCTACAGTTGACTGGACGACGCGTGCTCGGACGTGTCAGAGCGTACGCTAGGTGTTGAGGAACCCGCAATCTGGCTCATACTACCCATCTTATCGTTCAGCTCCCGCCTAAGCTTGTGAAAGAGCTGCGTCCCTGAAACGTTCGAGTGTGCTTGGAGGTGCGGAGTGTGAGTGCTGATCACCGTGCTTTGGTTAATGAATGACGGCAAAGCAGAGTTGGGCCTTGTGCCTCTTCCAAGACGAACATCTTAGGTAGACCTCTTTCCAGTCCGAGCTCTCAACAGACCAGGCAACCTTTCCGAGTCCATCGGCTGAGCCTGATTCGGCTTCCCTCCCCCTCTTCAACATGATGTCGTGGTTCCCAACAGCGTCCCTAGTATGCGCAACTGTCATGGACTTGTGAAATCCACACACGGGCTCAGTCTTACCAAACGCCAAGACTACGAGACGGTTCCCCGGGAGATTGAAATTCCTTTTCTTTTCGTCAGGCAAACTACCCTCAAAGCCCGGTTTTGGCTGTTCGCCTTCTGCATGGTTTTGGCACCTGTCCGAACATAGTTACAGACAGTCTCGCGCTCGGATCTCAACTTAGCCTTATTGATCTGCTGCTGGAAAATTTACTTCAGCCCGCACAGTACGGATTCCGACACGCAAGTCAAGAAATCTGTAGACATACCGCTGAGTAGTGAGAGAGTGATTGACCTATCTATCTATTGCGAGCTGTAGATACCTCGAAATCGTATCATTGTGCTAAAGCTATGCTAAACCTACCGACTAGCCTACTAGATGTCAATCATCGACAGACATAAGCTTAGACACAGTGCGTTTCTTCACACGCGTGAATACTTATCCAGTCACGGTAGGACAATGAACCTTTCCAGCCCAATGCCATGATGAGACTCATTTGAAAGATATACTTTCAAGTATTTCAACATAGCAAACCAACTAGGATATTGATAAGCTATGGCTGAATCATGATGCGACCCACTACTCTCTCACGTAAGCCTATCCGGTGCGTCTGTTTGCACTCCGCATCTCCAGACATCCGGCTGCTGCCCATTGAGCCCCCTGGCAGTCAGATACAACACTTGCTAGAGGTTGTACTGCCACCGGAACACTCTGAGTCGGACCCCATCTAGAGTGCTGGTTATTCTTCATCCGATATGCAAGTACCATTAGACTGCCTGTTGGACAAAGGACAAACACGACGAGATCGCCAACTCGATCGATAGCGATGACCGCAAGAGATGTGCATTCATCCTTGTGACTGTCTTATTGGCTGGTTGTTGACAGAAGAGGTGATTCCTCGGCGCGAGTGAAAATTCATCTTTCTTTTTTCTAGCAGTCATGGTTCGTCATAAATAAATAACGGCGTATCATATCAATATGGCGGCTGGCGACCACTTGGCTCTGGGATATAATTTGGATGCTGAGAATTAATGTCCAAAGTAGAAGGATTGCCCAGAGAATGGCAAGTACAATGACGAGAACATGTGAGAGTGTTCCCGGGCCTGAAAGTGTCAAAGGAAGCACTCCGGGTATTACAAGTGTTGCCCACCTAGCAGTAAGTGTACTTAGCTTCACAGAAGTGCACTATGCCATTGTACACGTAGATGCGACGGGCCAGCCTATAGCGCAGTCTGGTGATCTCAGGTGAAAGAGGGGATCAGATGGGCGGGTGGCTGGACCACCATCCTTGGAAGGTATGGACGGGTTACTAGCGCCATGTCCGTGCCTACCCCAGTAGGCTTGACATCAAGCATCATCGATCTCTGGTCAACGAGGCCACACCTATCCTCTTCGTTTCTGCGCCATTCACGTACCGTACTTTGCCTTGCACTCCAACGAAATCTCACAGACCTTGAAAATCGGTGTGGTGTATCTACCGCCTCGGCCTATCACCCGCGCGACCCACTCCGCACGCCAACGAAGCACACGGAGCTTCGTGCCTCGAGTCAACACCGCCGTACCTAGCCTTTACACTCCACACATACACACTACACGATGGCGTCAAGGAAGAAGGTCCTCCTCAAGGTACTGCAGCTCCGCCTTGGATATGAGGAGCCAGACTAACGCGCTAAGGTCATTATTCTCGGAGACAGCGGGGTCGGCAAGACCAGCTTGATGAACCAATATGTACGAACCTCACCGCCGTGGAGCTTTTCGCAATGCATTCGCCGTCACTACACTACGTAGACATACTTACACACCACATAGGTTAACAAGAAGTTCAGCGCAAGCTACAAGGCAACCATCGGGGCCGATTTCCTTACAAAGGAAGTGCTAGTCGACGATAGACTGGTTACGATGCAGGTCAGTGTAGCCAACTCCACTATAAGCGATAAGCTAATAGCAGTCAGCTCTGGGACACAGCTGGTCAGGAACGTTTCCAATCGCTAGGCGTCGCCTTTTACCGCGGCGCCGACTGCTGCGTGCTCGTGTACGACGTGAACAACTCGAAGAGTTTCGATACCCTGGACAGCTGGAGGGATGAATTCTTGGTCCAGGCCAGTCCCATGGACCCCGAAAGCTTCCCATTCGTAGGTACACCCACATGGATGGATGGGCTATGCTTACTGACTTGGACAGGTTGTTATCGGAAATAAGATCGAT
>Ga0265798_10006063_pt1 | contig 15978 bp, 10 predicted proteins | sample P3T30metagenome_FD_192430 | JGI IMG/M metagenome (GOLD analysis project Ga0265798, IMG submission 192430) | Plant litter microbial communities from East Loma Ridge, Irvine, California - P3 T30 | ecosystem: Environmental > Terrestrial > Plant litter > Unclassified | place: USA: California... | reverse complement strand
CATAGCCAAAGCCAGGATCTCAGGACAGGGATATGGCGAGAGTGAGCCTAAAGTGAAATGTACTACGTGTACCGAAGAGGAGCATGCACAAAACAGAAGGAGCGAATTCCTTATCGTGAAGCAATAAGCTTAAGTACAAGCTTAACAACCAACAATAATTAAAGCCCCAAACATTTGTTTGGGGCTTTTCTATTTTGCGCTTTAGCGAATGTTTTTATTTAAATCGTTACAGATTGTCACTCTGAAACCACTCAGCAAAAGAGGTTTCTGTTTCCTGTAATCTCAACGAATGCAGGTTGATGTTATTTGGCAGGCGGTCTTTGATTTTCTTAGCAAAATCAATTACCATGTTCTCGCTTGTAGGCTGGTAGTCTACCAAAATAACATGATGGTCGCGGCTTTTAAGTTCGTTAGCAAGCTCTATGTGTGGTGTGTTTTGGTTAAAGACTGTAGCGTGGTCAAAAACATCTACAATTTCTTCCTTTACTATTTTTTTAAGGTCACCAAAATCGATCACCATACCGTATTTAACATTAGTGGAGTCAGTTATGGGTGAACCAATTACTGTAACCGACAGTTTGTAGCTATGGCCGTGTACGTTTTTACATTTGCCATCGTACCCATAAAGGGCGTGTCCGGTTTCGAAAGTAAATTGCTTGGTAATCCTGATTTTGCTCATTTGTATGCATTTAAGGGTGCAAATTTACTAAATAATAGGCTTGGTTACGCAGGTGCGCCAATGTATTGGTTTTACGATTATCTTTGAGTGCTTTTTAAACGCATTTAAAAATGGACGAATTTACGCTGAACCCGTTGTATGAAAAGGTAATAGATGACCTTGCGGAGCAGAAATACAGTGTTGTAGATGGCTTTTTTACAAGTGCCGAAGTGCAAGGGCTGCGTGACGGCCTGTTGGCTAAATTTGAAGCCGAACGCTTTAAAAAATCGGCTATTGGCAACCAGGCTAATGAGCAGGTGCAAACGGCAGTGCGTGGCGATTTTATATTATGGCTGGACGAAGCAACTGCTACAGGTGCCGAGAAAGCGTTTTTTGATGCCATTCAGGATTTTACGCAATACCTTAACCGTACCTGCTATATGGGTATTGCAAAACAGGAATTTCATTATGCGTTATACCCTGAAGGTACTTTTTACAAACGCCATTTAGATACGTTTCAAAACGACAGCAGCCGTAAACTATCGATGGTTTGTTACCTGAACGATGAAGACTGGAAGCCTGAATATGGCGGCGAACTTACCATTTACCTTAACGAGAATGGTACAGAAAAAGCGTTAGATATCTATCCCGTAAAGGGCAGGGTAGTGGTGTTTGAAAGCCAGGTGTTGGAGCACGAGGTAAAGCCTGTAAAGCAAAAGCGCCTGAGTATTACCGGCTGGCTTAAAACACGTTCGTACTAAGGTTTTAGTTTTGCTAACGCCTGCCTTGAAAAATCTGAGAGTACAAGCCTGCCGGATATCTTGGCGCGATCGGCTAACAATTCATCCCAGTTTTCGGTGCCTTCCCATAATACCTGTTTCATTGCAGATAATGCTTCAGGATTATACGAGGCAAGTTTCGATGTGAAAATATCAAGTTCGGCATCCAGGTCTTTGACGTTTTCAAAAACTTTGGCATATAAACCTTTTTCCTGTGCCCAGTAAGCGTTTTTCCATTCGTGGGCAGCAAGGGTTAATTCACTCAATGCCGCTTTGCCCATTTTGCGCTCTACGGCCGGGGCAATAACAAACGGGCCTATCCCAATAGTAAATTCTGATAATTTGATAGCGCTCCCTTCCGTCGCTAATGCATAATCGCAAGCTGCTGCCAGCCCTACACCGCCTCCAACAGCTTTGCCCTGTATGCGGCCTACAATAAGCTTAGGGCAGTTGCGCATGGCATTTATTACATTGGCAAAACCTGCAAAAAATACGGCACCCTCATCTAAATTGGAAACTGCTAATAGCTCATTAAACGATGCACCTGCACAAAATGCACCTTCACCCTCGCTTTTTAATATAATGATGCTAACATCAGGGTTGGTGCCAAAGGTGTTGATAGCTTCGGTAAGCCGTGCCAAAAGCACACCCGGAAATGAATTGCTTGCCGGATGGCCAAATTCTATCGTGGCTATCCTGTTTTCAATTTTTGTATATAAGGAGCCGTCAACTCGTTGCGTGGTTGCCATATTGGTAATTTTAAAGTAAAAATAATGCAATTGATAAAATTAAAAGCAGTTTTGTAAAAACTTTATATTGTATTTGTAAGTTCCGGCATTTATGTTATATTTGCCATCTCAAAATGGGGGATTAGCTCAGTTGGCTAGAGCGCTTGCATGGCATGCAAGAGGTCATCGGTTCGACTCCGATATTCTCCACAAATAAAAAACCGCAATCTTTACGATCGCGGTTTTTTTGTTTTATCCGGATTGCTATTGTGTATCAGTCCTTAAAGGCATCTAAGGCGGGGGAAGGCTTGCCATCTTCCATCCAGGCGCTTAAGGTATATTTGCTCCAGCTCCTTGCACCCTGCGGTTCCCAGTAAATTACGCCCAAACCTTTATTGTTGGGTACGTTTTTAACGGCTTTAATAGTTGCCTTTAGCATATCGTAGGTGTTTTGTACCTTGGTATCCTCACCACCCACTTCTACCACCATAACCTCTTTATTGTAGCGCGAAGCCATGTCGTTTAAGTTGTTCTGTAAATCGGCAATGTTCTCGGTATAATCGCTTTTAATCCAATAAGGGTAGTACGACAGGCCTATCACATCATACTTTACATTGTTTGCCGTGGCATTATCAAAAAATTCGCGAAACCTTTTATTATCGTTGCCCTGATCTACGTGTACGATCACCTTAATATTTTTATCTACTGCCTTTGTAGCATCATATCCTTCGTTGAGCAGTAATGCCAATTGATCCCACCTGTCAGTACTGCCATCAGGCCAAAGCATCCCACCCGGAATTTCGTTACCCACCTGAACCCACTCCGGCGTAACTCCGGCTTTTTTTAGCAGCTGTAATACATCGTAGGTGTGTTTATAAACATCTTTTCTCAATTCAGGGAAAGGATGATTAGCCCATGCTGCGGGTTTTGCCTGCTTGCCCGGGTCGGCCCAGGTATCACTGTAGTGAAAATCGATCATAATACGCATTCCCATTTTTTGCGACCGCACCGCCATTGCAACTGTTTCTTCGGGGCTGCAATGTCCGCTTGCTTTGTTATCATTCGGGTTAACCCAAACACGCAGGCGTATAGTATTAATCCCACGGTCTTTTAAGAGCTGCAAACAATCTTTTTCGGACCCATCGGTATCGTAAAATTTGTAGCCGGTGGCTTCCATTTGCGGCAGCCAGCCCACATCGGCGCCTTTTGCAAAGTTGTCTTTTTTAGACGTTGCCATTTGAGATTTGCACGATGTAAAGGCAATGGCAATTATAACAGAGAGAGATATATTTCTTAATCGATTTTTCATGATTTTTTAAATGATGTATTGTAAATATTAAACGTAAAGTTATTAATAAATGCTAATTCGTGCCACTTTTTTGTCTTTGCATTACCTGTAGCAAGGCATTATATTTGTTTAGAAAGATTAAATTTGCTTTGCATATACTTTCAAAATGAAGCAGATCACCCTTATCCTGTTTTTAGGTTTTTATCATTTTTCTTTCTCCCAAAATACTTTAACTGTTATTACGGCTACTAAAAATCAGGCTAAAATATTTGTAGGCGATAACCCTGCGAAGGACTGGGGAATTAGTCCTGATGTTAAACCGGATGTTTTTACAACAGGTAAACTTGCCGGGCCTGCAACTATAAGGTTTAAAACCGATTCTGACTCTATTGTTTTTAATTTAAAACCCGGCCAGCGAAAGGATTTTATAGTGCTCTTAAATGGAAAAGATTCCTGCTATACCAGTATCCAAAGCCAGGCAACCAAGGACTTTAGCAAGGTTAAACCTGAGTTTCATGACTCTATCCCGTTTCGGGTAAATAAGCAAAACACCAATTATGTAACGGCTGTTGTAAATAAAACCGATACATTACAACTAAATTTTGATAGTGGAACAACAGAGCTTGTTTTAACCAATGAGGCTTTAAAAACAATTAAGTCGGGCATCAAACTCTATGATACTCCATACGAAATACAAATAGGCAGGAGAACGTATAAGGCAAAGGTATATGATGCCGAATTAACAGGAGATGGTACCGTGGGGCGTTTTGGCTGGAATATATTTGATGAGATGATAGTGGAGCTTAACTATGATAAGAACCTCATGGTGGTGCACTCTAAAATGCCTGCCCATATTAAAAAAGACAAAGCCTACACAAAACTGGGGATTAAATATTATGGCGAATTATTTTTTGTAGAGGGCAGTATTAGTCAAAGCGGTGTGAGTAATAAAGACTGGTTTTTGTTTGATACCGGCTATCAGCGGGCTACGATGCTGGATAACGACTTAGTAAAGCAAAATAACTTCCCTACTGATAAAATGCCTGTTATAAAGAAAGTTATCATGCATGGCGCACAGGGCAACGAGATACCGGTAATAACGGCCGATCTTGAAAAATTAAGATTAGGTAAATATGAGCTCAAAAATATACCTGCCCAAATAGTAACCACAAATAAACCCTTGCGGGGTGCTACTGTTCATATTTTGGGTAATGAAATACTTAAGCGGTTTAATACAGTTTTGGATTTTCAGGAGAATGTAGTTTACCTGAAACCCAGTAAGCATTTTAATGAGCAATATACAGAGAAGAAATAGAGTCTGTGAAGTTTATTCCATTTTGATAATACCAACTATCTTTACTGCTTAAAATAGTTAGCATGCCACCACAAAACAGCCCTCCCATAAAATCAGAACTTCATCCCCGAAACAAGAACCGGGAGCGGTATGATCTGGATGCTCTGATTATTGTTGAGCCCGACCTGGCTAAATACGTTAAAGCCAATAAATTTGGCGATGCATCAGTAGATTTTTCAAATCTGGTTGCGGTAAAGTTGTTAAATAAGGCCCTGCTCAATCATTATTACGGAATTGAGTATTGGGAATTTCCAGAGCAGAATTTGTGCCCACCCATACCCGGAAGGGCAGACTACATGCATTATGTAGCCGATTTATTAGCTGAGAGTAATAACGGCATTATCCCTACCGGTAATGCAATTACCTGCCTTGATATAGGTATGGGGGCTAATTGCATCTACCCGATACTTGGTGTTACCGAGTATGGCTGGAACTTTATAGGGAGCGATATCGACCCAACATCTATAGCATCGGCACAAAATATAGTGAGTCATAATGCATCGCTTAAAGGGAAGATAGAATGCCGGTTGCAGGAAAATCCACGCAGTATTTTTATGGGTATCTTGGGGGATAATGAAAAGATAGATGTAACGGTGTGCAACCCGCCTTTTCACGCCTCTGCCGAAGAAGCGGCTAAAGGCACGCAACGTAAAGTTAAGAACCTTTTGGGTAAGCAGGCAACGGCAAAGCTTAATTTCGCAGGTGTAAGCAACGAACTTATATACAATGGCGGAGAGCTTACTTTTATAACTAATATGGCTTTTGAGAGCAGAAAAATGGCTAAGAATTGCTATTGGTTTACAACATTAGTTTCCAAACAGGCTAATTTAAAAAGCATTTATAAACTGCTACATAAACTTGAAGTTACCCAAACCAAAACCATTGTAATGGGTACCGGCAATAAAACGGCTCATGTTGTAGCGTGGACCTTTCTGTCTGACGAAGAGCGAAATACTTGGAGAGCAACCCGTTGGGAAAAAGCATAAAAAAACTCCGGCTTAACCGGAGTTTTATACTTTATAGGTCTACACGCAACGCGAAAGAAATATTATGTTCTTTAGTAGGCGAATTTTTAAAAACGGGGTTAAGTTCATACTTGGTGTAGAGTGCAACACCGCCAATGCCTATATAGCCGCTGACGCCGTAAATAAATTTGTTTACATTATAGTCGGTCCTTAAATTGCTTGTTACCCTGTCACCTCCTTCTTTGTACCTGAGACGCTGCGTAGCGCCCGTGTTAATGCCAATAAAACCACCTAAGCCTACATTAAGCCTGTTATTATTATCGTACCTAAAATAGTCTTTATATTCTTTTTTTACCGAAGGGCCAAATTCAACATGAAAAGGCAATACAAGGTTATCCATCCTTAACTGATTGCGTTTGAGTTTATAAGGAAACTCTTCTAATTGAGTCACTTCATTAGTATTTATAAATATCCTGTTGTTTTTAGGAGATAGTATATTAAACTGGTAGGAGAGCCCATAAACCAGCCTGATTTTATTAGAATTTTTAAACATGCGGGTTCTTAACGCAATACCTATTTCTACAAACTGGCTGTCGCCGAAACGATAATCGTCTCCAATGGTTTTTCCTTCGCCAACGGTATTGTTAAACCCACTAGCGAAAACAACGTCCGATTTTGTACGCTTATCGTATTTGATCTTCGAATTTTTAGCATTATAATGCACACCAAGTAAAAAGCTGCCCTTATCATCGTAGGAGTTGCCAAAGCCTAACTCTACAGTATAGCCCTCATTAAGCTTGGTTTCATACGACTCATTACGCTTTACCAATTCTATCTGGTTATCTATAATTGCCGACTTATTATCGATGTTGAGTGCTGCTTTTTTGGCCTCTTCTTCTTTAAAAGTTAATGCCTGTTCTTTAGTAATCAGGTTAAGTTCGAGCTTGGTGTTTATGTCTTCTATGGCTTTTTTAAGCCTGTACTTTTCCTGCTCGGCAATATCAGCCTTTTGGGCCTCGAGATAAGCAATTGTATTTTTCTTTTGCGTTTCGGCATACTGTGAAGCTATGGTAGCCGATGCCATACTGTCTTTAACGGTTTGCGCGTTGGCAGTAGGCATGCAAAGCCCTGCCGCCGCAATGGCGATGTAAAAAATAATTCGTTTCATGATTGATGATTGTTTATTAATTAAGGCATGCTAATTTTTACCGGCTATCCTTATGGTTTTAAATTTATGCTTAAAAATGTTAAGGGCTTTTTCCCTAAAGGAGGTATTAACCTCGGTTTCAGCTTCATTTAAAAGGGCGGTTTCGCTTGTAGGCTGTTTGCTATTTTTAAGGCGCTCCAGGGCAATTTCTTTTTGTGCTGAAAGCAGCAGTGAATCAACCTCCTGTTGCGTTACCTGTCCGTTTTTTTGCGACATGCGCGTTAATGTATACGCGATTTCATTCGCTTTTTGAAGTTCTAATTGGGGTAGTGGAGTGCTGTATTCGATTGCTGTAATGCTGTCTTTTACAGGCGTTATAACCGGCTTTTGCATTGCCTCTTCAGGATCAATTTTATGTGCAGTTATTGCTAAAGATGTTGGCGCGGTAAATGTATCGGCAGGTGTAGCACTATTAGCGGGTTCATGCTGCCGTGCCGGTACAGCCTGTGGCACTGTAACTACCTGTATTTGCTGCGGCTGATTAACAGGATTTCCTCGCATAAGGGTAAACATAATTATACCTGCGGTAAGGATAAAGCATGCCGCTGCGCTATACCACAGTATGTTTTTCCTGCTCTTTTTCTTATTGTTCTGCCTGCTATAAACAACCCTGTTCCAGGCATCGGGCGATGGGGCAATGGCACGCTCTTTAAATTTGCGTTGCAGTTGTTGTTCTAAATTATCTTGATCCATTTTCTTTCTTGCTAAGTGTTGCTAATTGCTGCTGCAGCAGTTTTCGTGCTTTAAAAAGCTGCGATTTAGAGGTGCTCTCCGTAATATCCAGCATCTTTGCTATTTCTTTGTGGCTATACCCTTCAACTGAGTACAATATCATTACCGTTTTATAGCCGTTTGGTAAATTATCCATTAGCCATTGCAGTATCTCAATATCATAATCTGACTCAGGCTGTATCGGTACGGTTTCTGCTTCTTCTATGTCACTAAAGTAAAGCTGCCTGCGGCTTCGTAAAAAGTCAACCGCCTCTCGTATCATGATGCGGCGTAGCCAGCCTTCAAAACTGCCTTCATGCCTAAATTTGTCAAGGTTTTCAAAGGCCTTGGTAAAGCCTTGTATCATCACATCTTCGGCATAATGCAGGTCTTTAATATAACTGCGGCACACGCCCAGCATTTTTGGGGCATGCCGGTTAAAAAGCGACTGCTCTGCTTTGCTGTCATTACGCAGCGCTTTTTTAATAAGCGTTTCGTCTGATGTATGTAATGCAATTATTTTCAAGGTGATTATAACGGTTGGTTATACTAAAGACGGGTAATTTTTTTTAAAAGTTGCCTGAGTACTAAAATATTTTAGAAAAAGAATTGATAACGTATTTAAATACCTGACAATCATTGCTAAATGTCAGAAATGAAATAGCTAATTTAAAATTGACATACCTTATATTTTTGTAGAAGATTCTGTATAAAAGCAAAAATCCCCGCTGCTTTTCAGCAACAGGGATTTAAAAAAGTAGATAGTTGTGTTTAAAAAATAATCTTTTTGCTAACGGTACCGTTAGTAGTATTTATTTCTACAATAAGAACTTCGTGCTGGGCCTGCAGGTTAGATATTGCAGTCTCTGTATTGTTGATCTTATCCTGGGTTAATAATTTTCTGCCGCGTATGTCATATATGGTAACGCTGTTCATAGTTACATTTCCTGAAGTAATGTTTATTACACCATTTTGTTGGTAAACTATAACACTGTTTGTGTTAAGTACCGGATTGTTAACCCCAAGAGATGGTTGCTCATAAAGTACCTCAAACCTGTCGTTAAATGTGCCGGCTTCGGTAGTAAAGGTGTAGGCGCCATTAGTAACATTATGTACAGCTCCTGTAAGTTTATCTTTAAGGTAAATTACCTGTCCGTTTGTAAATATACCATCTACGTGGTCTACAGTAACATTATATACGCCTGCATCTGTAGCTACAAAACCAAGTGGTACAATGTCGCTGGCATCAAATGCCGGCCTTGCCTGTATTGCAAGGATGTCTTCGCCTGTGGTAGAGTAGAAAGCAGTCTGGCTGTCGCCGCCAAGCCTTTTGCCATCATAACCATAATCAAGGCCAAGTGTTGCACCATCAATATAAGCTACTGCTATCTGGCTAAAGCTTGTTGCTGAGCTAAGGTTTAACCAAAGGCGCGATGTAGTATTTTCATCTACCTTAAAGAACGACTGGCTTATTGTTGCAGGTTTCCTCATGGTGTTGTTAAACTCAACCTGAGGGTTAGTTAAACCGTCTTTTGTTTTAACTATAAACCCTTGTCCCGGAGCAATAGCCCAATTATTATTGTTGGTGTTAGAACCTGTAAAGTATACCGCCTGGTCCTGGCCACCGTAAGCATAACCCTGTGTGGGTGTGTTTGTACCGTCTGGCGATGCTGCATTGGCTACAAACGCTGCAAGTGTTAGTGTTGCATAAGTAGATACGGTATAGTCGTTTTTCTTCCTCCAGAAGTACATACCTGATGATGCATCAAGCACACCTGCATTTTGAGTGTAAAATTCTTTAACACTTATTGGCGATGCATATGGGTTACCTACTGCTGTGTAGCGTCCGCCAAGCGTATGAAGTTCTTTATGTTGGGTTCCGTTGTAAGGTACACCTGTAAAGTTACCTTCAAAAGTAAACTTAGACTGCCCTCCGTAGTATGTTCCTAACGTTGTACCGTTAACGCTGTTTGGCATACGGATAAGGTAACCGGTAGCAAGGTCAAAGTTGTTGTTTACATTAGCTGCAAAATATTGGTCTTTGTACTCGTTATTGGCATCAAAACCACCATAAGTATAAAAACGTGATACTGCCGTGAAAGGAGAGAACGTTGCAAGGTTTTGTCCGCTTACAGGAGAAGACCACATGGTGTAATCTAACCTGAATAATGGGTTACTGTTCTTGGTAAGTTTAATTTTACCTTCGTTAGTAACGTCATTATCTATTTGTACAAGGGCTGCGTTGTTGTGAACAAAGAAAGCAGCAGTAGGATCTACAGTCAGTTTGCGTTTTATAGTAAGTGTAGCGCCGGTGTTAACTACTACAGTAGCCGTGTTTTTAACGTGGCAAGAACATACATCAAGGTTAGTTGTTAGGTCAAGGTCGGACTCAATATCTACCGCAGTAGTTAGGTTTGGTATACCGCTCCATCCGTTAGCTCCGTAAGTTACTGTTGCAGGAACTGTAACCGCTTTAGTAATACCTGTTGTATAGGTGTTACATACTGTATTTTTAATCCTTACCCAGTAGGTTGTAGTAGTGCCCGGTGCAACAACTATGCTGGCAGCTGTTTGGCCTGCAATAATGTTTGAGCCTATAGCACCTGTACCCCATTGGTACTCTGCATTTACAGTTAGTGCAGCGTTTGCAGCCGTTAATGTAATAGAAGCATCCTTACAAACAACCGATGGGCCGGTTATTATAGATGGGTCTGTAGAGGTTACAGCGTTAATTAAAAGTTTAGCGCCTGAAAAACCTCCAAACTCGCGGGTCCTGAACTCTACAGTAGATGTAGTTGTTAACTGGTACGTACCTACTACGACTGTAGTTTCTGCATCGCCACTCCATTCGTTAGCGCTCCATACCAAAGTGCCATCTATATATAGCTGTGCTACATCATCCCATCTTTTAAGGGTAAAAGTATATGTTCCGCAAGGAAAGTTTTGCCTTTTGTGTACGTAAGTAAAGTTATCTGTATCTACACTACAGCCTGCCCAGCCTGTAGCCGAAGAAGGTGAGCCTGTAAGCGGCCATGCGGTTGTAGTATCAAATCCTAAAGTAGGTGTTGTATAATACCCTCTGTAAACGTTGTTAGCCAATGTGGCGTCGTTACCATTATATGCATACACGTTCCAAACACCTGAACCAAATACCGCGGGGTTACTTGTTATAGGGTTTTGGCGTGTAACGGTAGCTGTTATGCCTGTTGTTGCTGTATAGCAAGGAGAAGGGCCTACGCGCCTAACCCAATATGTTGTTGTTGCGGCAGGGCTAACCGTTAAGTTAACAGTTGTAGCACCTGCAATAATGTTTTGTCCTGCTACAGTTCCTGTACCCCACTCGTATGTAAAGCCTGTGCCTGCTACACCGCCCGAAGCAGTAAGTGTAGTTGTTGGCGTGTTACAATCTACTGTTAGGTTACCTGATATGGTTGTAGGCGGTCCTGTAACGTTTGTAGGTGTTAGTGTAAGTTTAGCATTTGCATCGCCGCCTGCTTCTCTAACCCTTACCTCTATAGTAGAGTTTGCAGATAGGGTATAGGTACCAATAGTTTGCGCACCCGGGCCACCGCTCCAGCCGTTATGGCTGTAAACTGCTGTACCATCTATGTAAACTACAACATCATCATCCCAGTTTACTAACTGCACTATGTAGCTGCCACAAGGAAAACCCTGCCTTTTGTGTACAAATGTATAGCTATCTACAGGTATTGTACAGCCGTTCCATGCGGCGTTGTTTGTAGAAGGGGAGCTATTTTTATTCCAAAATAATTGGGTATCAAAATCAAGGGTATTGGCAACGTAGTAGCCTGTATATTCTGTGGCGGTACCTAAGTTAATGTCAGACCCCCTGTAGCCATAAACATTCCATTGGTTGCTACCAAAAACCGCCGGGTTACCCGGGGCCGGATTTGCCGGTGATATGGTTGTAAATACTGCATCGGTAGTGTTAGAGCATGGTGCAGCGGCAATGCGCCTTACCCAGTATGTAGTTGTGCTTAATGGTTGTACTGTTATAGATGCACCGGTTTGGCCTGTAATAATGTTAGAGCCTACAGTAGCACCCGTACCCCACTGGTAAGTAACACCCGTACCTGCTGTACCGCCGCTAGCTGTTAGTGTAGCGCTTGTAGTACATGTTGCCGTTCCTGTAACGTTAATAGCTGTTGGAGCTGTAGTTGTACAGGCAGCAGGGTTGTATGTAAAACTTACCCTTGAGTCGCCATTGCGCTCATAGTATTCTAATACCATATATATTATACCGCCACTATGATATACGGTAGCTGTTTTTGTGCCATAAGAGTGTTCATCCCATGTGGTAAGGTTAGGGTTTGTGTTACCAACACCTGTAAGGCTAAGCCTGTATCCGTCATCTCCACCTACGGTATATGTATAATATCCTGCCGGTAAAGTTTTTTTCATTTTATACCTAATGGCAAAGTTTTGGCTAAATGAGCCGTTGCATAAAGTACTTTCTGAAGGAAGGCTTCCGCCTGCAATATCTTGGTCAAAAATTTCAGGACGGGTAATGTAACCTACATAAGTTCCTGATGTAAATGGAGTTGAAGCCGGAGGGTTTCCTGCAGGGATGTTGTTGTAAACATAGCCAAGCCACTGGTCCTGACCATAGGCTGATTGGTCTCCCTGAGGAGTACAGCCTGCAACTTGTGCTTTTGCGTTAATGTTTAGTAATAAAACCACGGCTAGTAAGGCCAGCTTTAAATAGCGATTAGTAGTAAATTTTGGGTAGATGTAAAACATAGATCTTGTAAATATTGATTAATTATAGGGCAAATGTAAACGTTAAAGGTTTCTTAAATTTTAACAATTCCAATTTATAATTTATAGTAGCATAGAGAAAATTTATTAATCTATATCCTTGTTATTATGTATATTGCAAGTTTTATTTTTTAATTATTTACATTTTGAATTAAATTGCTTCATGTTAAATAAACCTTAAAATCTTACACAAATATATTTAAAAACCTTATTGAAAATAAGAGTGCATAACATTTACAGCATTGCTAAGATTTCTATACAAAGAATTAAATAAAATCAATATTTGAGGTCATTTGTTAAATTTAATTCCACAAAAGAACGCAGTTTTGAGATGAGAAAGCACGGGTAAAAATCGATGAACGGTATAAAAAATCGGATAAATGACGATTTTTTTGATTTTTTGATGTAAAAATCCCTAATATATTTTTACATGTAGATTTAAAAAGTAATTAACACTTTACTCTTTTTAGTGAATAAAAAAACCGCGGTATGATTAAAATCATACCGCGGCTTCCACTAAAATTTAAAATATCTAAAAAAGCTTAATCAAAGAGTACTTTTTTGCTAACGGTTTGCCCGTTTTGTAGTTTTACGGTAACTATAATTACCTGCTGTGCAATATTTAATGCATTACTGGTAAAGGTAGTACTATGAATAGCGTCTTCATTGTAAATATTCCTTCCTGTTAAGTCAAAAATAGTTACATCGGTCATATCTACACCTCCGGACGTAATCTTAATCTGTTTGCCTTCTTTGTAAATAACCACACCATTGGCAATAAGATCAGGGTTGTTTATACCCAGTGTGGTTTTCATGTAAACAATGCTAAACCTGTCGCTAAAAGTACCGCTTTCGGTAGTAAATGAGTAGGCACTTGATTTTATATCGTGTACATTACCGGTTAAATGATCTACCAGGTATATTTCCTGTCCTTGCGCAAATACACCGTCTACATGGTCCAGAGTAAAGTTAAACTGGCCCGGGGCAGTTGCTGTAAATGCAAGCGGTACAACATCGGCAGCATTAAATGCCGGCCTTGCCTGTATTGCAAGATCTGTATCATCTACCATTGTGTATAATTGTGCATTGCCGCCATCGGTTAGCCTTCTACCATCATAACCGTAGTCAAGTCCTAGGGTTGCCCCGTCAATATAAGCTACAGCTATCTGGCTAAAACTATTGGTGCCGGTTAGATTTAACCAAAGCCTTGATGCATCATCCTGGCCATTTTGCATACCTTTTAAGAAAGGCTGTTGCCCGTTTGCCGGAGATTTTCTCCTCATAGCGTTCGTAAACCTTAACTGAGGGCTACCTACGTTTGCAGCAGCCCTTACAAGGAAGCCCTGCCCTTGAGAAACAATCCAGTTTTGGTTGTTACCGCTGTAAAAAGACTCCTGGGTTTGGCCACCATATTGGTAATTAGGGTCTGGAGTTGGGTTAGGATTTCCTGGTGTAGAATTTGGTGTGGCACCATTAGCTACTAATCCCGCCAATGTTAATGTTGCATAAGTAGATACATTACTGTCGTTTTTCTTTCTCCAGAAGTATAAACCGGAACCACTTTCAAGTACACCTGCATTCTCTGTAAAGAAATCTGCAAGGCCTATTGGAGAAGGGTAAGGGTTACCGGTAGCAGTATACCTGTCGCCTGCTGTATTTAAAGCTTTAGCAATAGCGCCATTATTAGCCACGCCTCTAAATATCCCCACAAAAGTATGGGTAGCCGTACCGTTGTAATACGATCCTGTTGCCGTACCGTTAATGCTGTTTGGCATACGGATTAAATATCCGGTTGCTCTTTGAAAAGTAGCTGTAAGGTCAGTGATAGCAACGTACTGGTCCTGGTAAACATTGTTTGAGTTGAACCCGCCATAAGTATAAAAGCGGCTTGTAGATGTAAATGGCGAAAATGTATTTAGCGGCTGCCCTGTTACCGGAGAAGACCACATGGTATAATCGAGCCTGAACAATGGATTACTGTTCTTTTTAACAACTACATCGCCACTATTTGAGATATTGTTTACCTGTACAAGCGATGCATTATTCTCTATGTTAAAGCTACCGCTTACAATTCTCACACTATTAGTAACGATGGCGTTAAAGCCTGTTGGTATTGTAACAACCGCGTTGCTGTTAACAATAATAGCACATGCATAAATATCTGCTGTTGCGGTAAAGTTACCTGAGAATATTGCAGTGTAGCCATCTGTTGGTACACCATTGCTCCATGCAGTACCGCTCCAGGTTGTAGAATTTACAGTTATAGCTACAGTGTTAGAGTAAACCGCATCACACGATCCGCTTTGTATTACAGCCCTGATGTATTTAGTGCTGGTAATACCCGTACCAATTTGCGCACCCGTTAATACAGGAGTTGTTACGTTAATTGCTGTTGCCCCTGCAAAATCAGGCGTGTTTGCACGTTCCCATCTAATAATGTTGCCTGTATATCCGGTAAGTGTAACGTCGCCGGGAGTAGTATTGGCACATAAAACCTGATTTCCTGTAGCTGTTCCTGCAACAACTGCAGGAGTTACAATTATTTGAGCAGTATCTGTAGATCTTATACCGTTAGCATCTATAACCGTTAAGGTATAGGTGGTTGTACCCGGTGTAGCGGTAGATGGAGTTGCTGTATCGGCACTTCCTAACCCACCGGACCATTGGTATATGTAAGGGGCATCGCCACCTGTTATCGTAGTAGTAAGGGTTACAGGCGTATTTTGGCAAAAACTGCCCTCACCTATAATCTCTACAACAGGAGTTGTAGCCCTTAGGCCTGTAAATACAGATGTTTGGCCATCGGTTAACAAAGCATTAGCTGTTAGCGTGGTAGCACCCAGTGTGCCAAACTTAACCCAAGGGTTAGTTAGTACGTTAAATGTACCGTTTAACTGCGCGGCTACAAGGTTGCTCTCTCCACCTACGGCATCGCCAATCCTGTAGTTTGCTGTAACAGATACTATAGGGTTTGTAATACCTGTAGGGGTTACATTCCAGTAGCGTGTAAGGTAAGACCCTGCACTGTAGTTGTTAGGGTGCACGGCATCTTTTACGTTAACGCTTATATAACCGTTGTTAAACGCAGTTGCTGCCGTTACATTTACCGTAATAGGAGAGTAAGTGGTGTTACTAAAGCCTTCACCAATTGGGAACAAGTAAGAACCCGGGCTTGTGTATGGCCTTCTTACAACACCATTATCTTCTGCCTCTATCATTGTAGTGTCAGAGAATGTACCGGCAACAGGGTTTGCACCTAATGTAAGATTGTAGTCGCCAATATCTAATATACCCGATGCTAATGTAAGCGTGCCCGAAACAGTTATGTTAGTACCAAGTAAAACATTTGCTGTTGTAGCTTCGTTAATGGTAAGATTGTTGAAGGTAGGGCTAACGGTACCGCTAATTATGGGGCTTTCACCTTCAGATCCTAAAATTGTTACCGTAGTGCCTGCAAAGTTTACTGCAGCGTTAGTTCTTAACTCTGCAAGGACGTTAAGCGATGCAGG
>Ga0265798_10006061_pt1 | contig 15984 bp, 16 predicted proteins | sample P3T30metagenome_FD_192430 | JGI IMG/M metagenome (GOLD analysis project Ga0265798, IMG submission 192430) | Plant litter microbial communities from East Loma Ridge, Irvine, California - P3 T30 | ecosystem: Environmental > Terrestrial > Plant litter > Unclassified | place: USA: California... | reverse complement strand
AACCGTCCAGGCACACCGTGGTAGCATCAGCAGTAGCATCTTTTTATGTCGGACCATATGTTGCTAGAGCACAGTTTAATGCATGCAGGCGTAATTCGCTCACGTATGAAGTAGCGTCCCGTGCGAACCTCTTGGTCCTTGACTACGTTGGCGTATCCTGACACCACATCAGGTGTTTCTAGTGTCAATCATGTCAAACAAAACCAAAATAATAATAATAATAACAATACACAAGGTGAGCATCTGTTAGAGGCAAAAGTCAATGACATCACACAAACTAACGCTGTCGTCGCTAGGCCTTGGCGAACTACATAAACCAGAGCTGCATTGCTGATATCGCTCGCTATGATACAGGTGTTCTAAGCTGCATATGTCCAGCTCCGATTCAGTTTCCTCGTGCGCTCTGGAAATTTGTCGCATGCTAAACTAGGCCATGGGAAGCTGTCTTACTGGTCGAGCTTTACGGGGAAGTTGCCGTTCTCTGTTTCACGTGTCAGCCATGGTTGGGAGCAACTTGACATTTACACCTTGAGTACCAAGCGCGCATACAAGGCGTTCGGCGAAAACTTACCACGCTGGTCGTCCCATCGCGAGGTCCAGCCGTTAGGGCAAAGGGACCTATAGGCCAACATGAACTGCTCCCGTTAGTACACTTCGACCCTTGGACTTCTAGCTGCGGGTTGCGCACCTGGCGGCAGGGGGCAAAGTCCTCGCCCTTGGCAATGATGCACTTGTGGTAGTCGACGTAGTTTTGCCAGCAGTGCTTGGTCTGGTTCTGGTTGGGGAAGCGGGCATCGAAGCCTGTGGGCGCCGAAGCTTGTCAGTACCTCCATGGCATGTCTAGGCGCCCCGGACAAGTGTGCCGGGGGCGCTTGAGGCGGCAATGGTGTTTTGGAAGTGGCGTACCAGCTGCAGGGTGAAGTATTAGCTATGCATTCGAGGGGTTTGCGGAGAAGCGGGAAAAGCTCACCAGTGACAAACTTGAAGGGCTTGGTTACGAGCTCGTCGCCGTTCTCGCCGTTCTCATTGTCAGACATGGTTGCGATGGTTTGCGGGGTGGGTACGGTGGTGGTGTTGCGGCAATGGCAGGGCGGCGTTGGGGCTTGGTGGTGGTGACGGAAGTGAAGTGGTGAGGTTGCGCGACGGTTCGACCGTTCGACCCGAAGCGCATTGTCCACACACAATTCGCTCGGCGTTTTCCGGGACTCCAAGGTCCCGCAAGCTCTCTCAGCATCTGCGTGCCTGTGACGAAACCCGCGAAAGCAACACCAACCCTCGTCCCCGACCCACGACCCCGACTTACTCGCCAACTCTCCACTCCAATTGCATCCACACCCAACACCGCAAACATGTTCAAAGCTACCCGGGCCCTGTCGATGCAGCCGACTCGCATGCTGGCTATGCAGCCCACGCGCATCATGGCCATGCGCCAGAGCCCGCAACTCTTCATGAGGCAAACGCTGCAGATGCGTAGGCCTGTGCCTGTATGTCGCTGCACTTGGACACAATTTGCTAATGGCATGCTGACAATTGTGTAGAAGGAGGAGCACGGCGGTGAGCCAACCACAGCGATAATGACCATGTCCTCGGGCTTGAATTGACCATGTTGTAGCCCACACCGTGTCTCAGCGCATCCGCCAGCTGAAGAACATTCCCACTGAAATCTGGCCTCTTAGTATGTCCCATCTTCCCAAGCCCGCGTTTCTGCAACACTCTTTGCTAACCCCGAATGCGTAGTCATTGTGCTCGGGTAAGCCCCTCGATTGGACTCCACACTCACTCCAACAGCACACATGATCTAATGTACATTTGTAGCGTCGCCGTCGGCATGGCCTTCTTCTCCATTACCCGAAAGCTCTGGGTCGACAAGACTCTCCGCCTCAGGAGGCAGGGCAAGGAGTAGATTTGCTTGGGAGATGTATACAAGACAAAGATGGAGTAGGCGAGCTTGGAAGGGCTCCAGCAGCCATTGTGCATAGGTAGAACACCAAGTTGAAAGTCGAGCATCAAGTTTCCTTTGTGCTATGTTATAATGAGACAACTCGTGCTCTGCTTGAGATTGCAAATCATACCCAAGTGTCTTGTCACGTCACGTCCATGTTAGGGAGTTCTGCCCCAAACGCATTAAAGCAACGATGAAAGTCATGTAATGTAGCCACTTGATGCATAATGGAAAACGGTGCAATAGCGGCACATGGTATCGTTTATGTTTTTCCCTGTACGCCTGGAAACGCCCAACTGTACGTCTTCAGAGAAGAAAGAAGATCATGCTGGCTTCGGTCCTGCTTCGTCCAGTCCCTCTAAGCCTTGCATAGGGTCCATCGGTCCATTCTCCTCCTCTTTTCCTTGATCGTTAGCTTTATCCTCCTCGCTCACAGCATGCTTCGCTAGCCAACCCTCCTGCCTGCTGTTAGCGTCCCTATCGCACAACGGCAATTACGTTTCCACAGCTTACCTGCTCCCAAACTGCCGTCTTGCTGCCTAATCCTTCATTCGCATCCTTCTGCGGTTTGGCCGGTGCTACTTTGATGACGGAACCATACAGCTCGCTCCGGTCCATGTTGTCAATGGCATCTATCGCATCACTTGCCGCCTCAAACTCGACGTAGCCAAACCCCCGATGTTGCTCGCCCTGGTTCTGGTTTTCCGGTTTCGGCAGGTTGACTTCGACAATGTCACCGAAAGGCAGAAACGCGTGGAAGAGGGTTTGTTGAGTGACTGCCTGATCGAGGCCGCCGACAAAGACGGTAGCCTTTAGTCGTGATGTATCCGATAAACTTGACATGGTTGCCTGAGGTCTGTGATTCGAGACGTGACGCGATGGAATGGTCGCGTTCCAATGTTGCGCTCAAATTCGATATCACGTGCCTAGCGGGGGCCCACATTTAGCGCCTGCCGTGTACCAGGAAGGACAGGTGGATGCTCCATGGTGAAGCAAGTCGCTACCTTGACATCCAGATTCGCAATCTTGACACATTGTGCACTCCCCTTTTTTCTCCCACTACGTACATTTCTTTTCCCGCTTTACAAGATCAGCTCAATTGCACGTTGTTTTCTCTACTGTCACTTTCCCCGATTCGCTGATTGGACACTGTGGTGTTATCACCACCGCCCAACACCATGGTCCGTCTACGAGAAATTCCGAGGACGGCCACCTTCGCCTGGTCGCCGGGCTCGACACAGCCTTTAATTGCGACTGGAACAAAGGCCGGGGCTGTGGATGCCGACTTTTCCAACGAGACACAATTAGAGCTCTGGGAGCTCAACTTGGATGATGGCGAGCAGGGCGTTGAGCTCAAGCCTGTTGCTACTGTGAGCGTAGAGTCAAGGTATATAACCAATCCTTCACCCAAGGCCTAGAAATGCAGCTAACAGCTCAATTCAGATTCAACGACATTGCGTGGAGCCAACCCAGCGAGCAGTACCCGCGGGGCATAATAGCCGGTGCACTCGACAGCGGGGCATTGATACTATGGGATGCGGAGAAGCTGCGCGCAGGCGAAGGGTCAGGACGTACCGCGGTATTTTTGTTGAATTCGAGTGCTGACTCTATGCAGCGACGATGCGGAGATTGATCAGATCGACAAGCACACCGGTCCCATCCAAGCCATACAGTTCAACCCATTCCGACCGAACATCCTGGCTTCCGCAGGCGCCAAAGGCGAACTCTACATCCACGACACCGACGATGAATCCAAGTCATACCGCCTAGGCAAGGCTGGAGCGAACCCCGATGAGTACACCACATTAGATTGGAACAAGAAGGTCCCGCACATTCTCGCAACCGGAAGCAGTGGGGGCTTTGTCACTGTATGGGATGTCAAGCTCAGGAAGGAGAACCTGACGTTGAACCACTATGGGCGCAAAACAGTCAGCGCTGTTTGTTGGGACCCCAATGTTCCCACACGGCTCGTTACCGCCATCCCGACCGACCAGAACCCGCTCGTGCTTGTATGGGACCTCCGCAACACGAATGCACCCGAGAAGACACTGCAATCACACGACCAGGGTGTTCTCTCTCTCTCGTGGTGTGTGCAAGACAGTGACCTTCTCCTGTCTTGCGGCAAGGACAACAGGACAATTGCCTGGAATCCGCACACCGGAGACCAACTGGGCGAGTTCCCGGTCGTGACAAATTGGACCTTCCAGACTCGCTTCAACCCTGCGAACCCAAACCTCCTCGCTACCGCCTCGTTTGATGGCAAGATCGCTATCCAGACGCTACAAAACACCGGTGCTGCAACTGATCAGAACAAGGCGACAGCTCAAGCACCAGAAGGCGAAGACTTTTTTGCCCAGACACACGCAGAACCCCAAGGCGCATCTTTCTCACTAAAGACACCCCCCAAGTGGCTCAAAAGGAGAGCAGGTGTGGCATTTGGGTTCGGTGGAAAGTTGGTACGATTTGGCGTTGTCGATAACAAGTCGAAAATTTCGATATCCACATTCGCCGTCGACTCGGACGTCAGCGCCGCGAGCGAAGAGTTTGACAAGGCTTTGGAGAAGGGCGATCTCACTTCGATTTGCGAGTCGAAGATCTCAAAGGCAGCTAACGACGAGGAGAAGGCCGACTGGACCGTAATCGAGACGTTGACATCGGACAACCCCCGTAGCAAGCTCGTCGAATACCTTGGCTTTTCGGAAAAGGCAGAAGAGCCAGATGCGGACGAGGAAGAAGAAAAGGAGAAGAAGGAGGCCAAGACAGACGGCGATGTGGATGAAGGGGCTTCTTTTTTCGACAACGCGACTGACGAGGGCAACTTTTTGTCAGACCTCGCAGCTTCAAAGGGCGCAAAGACCAACAACCCTTTCCAGATCTACTCTGGTTCAGAGTCGGAAGCTGATACCAAGATCACACGTAACTTGATGCTAGGGGATTTCAATGCGGCCCTAGACGTCTGCCTAAAGGAGAACCGGCTGTCTGACGCTTTCATGATCGCCATCTGCGGTGGCGAGAAGTGCATCGCCAAGGCACAGGCCGCATACTTTAAGAAGCAGTCAGATGCACCAAACTATCTGCGCCTACTTGCGTCTGTCGTCGGAAAGAATTTGTGGGATTTTGTCTACAATGCCGACCTTAAAGACTGGAAGGAAGTCATGGCTACCATCTGCACCTTTGCCGATCAGGCTGATTTCCCCGATCTCTGCGAGGCTCTTGGAGATCGCCTGGAGGAAGCCATCTCCGAAGGGACTGGATCTTACCGAAAGGATGCATCCTTCTGCTACTTGGCTGGTTCCAAGCTTGAGAAAGTTGTGGTTAACTGGGCGCAGGAGCTTCAGGAAAGCGAAAAGGCTGGCATAGAACAGACAGAAAGCGACAACAGCTTCTCCATCCACGCACGATCACTGCAAGAATTTATTGAGAAGGTCACCGTGTTCCGAAAGGTGGTCAACTTCAAGGACGCTGAGCAGGACAAGGAAAACGACTGGAAGCTAGAGCCTTTGTACGCCAAGTATGTCGAGTATGCTGATATCGCGTCTGCTCACGGGCAGTTGGCGATTGCAGAGAAGTATCTAGATCTTCTTCCTCAGAAGTACCCTGCAGCAGACGTTGCTAGGAACCGAGTCAAGCAGGCAACGAGGAAGGTCGCAGCGCAACCAGCAGCTACTCAAAAACAGGCCCAGCCCGCTGCCACTGGCAGACGTCAAGTTGTGGTCCCGGCATACGGTCAGCCCGCCCAGGTAACACCAGCACCTCACCAGACGCCGTACGCCCCGGTCAACCCTCTCCAGACGCAGCCAGCAGCCTCACCATATGCACCAACCAATGCTTTTGCTCCCCAAACTCAGTCTAATGTGCGATCATCATACACACCGGCGACAGGAGTACCGTCTGGGAATGCATACACACCGAGTGGTTACCAGCCATCGCAGCCTCAGCAAGGTTATGGTGGTTATGGGCAAGTTCCTCAGCAAAACCCCATTGCACCCCCGCCACGCAACTTCTCCGGTTCTCCGTCCATTGTACCAGCAGCCAACAGAGGCAATATCCCGGCTTGGAACGACACGCCAGACTTCGGCCCTCCAAAGGCAACGTCACGCCGTGGTACTCCGATGAACACAGTAGCTTCCCCATTCCCGAACCAGCAACAACCCCTCGCAGGGCCGCCTCAGGGCCCCTTTTCGCCCGGAGCAAGGTCAACGCCTCCACCTCCGCCAAAGGGACCTCCACAAGGCCCTCCTAGGATGGCATCTCCCCCGTCTGGACCTCCACAGGCGGGAGCTCCAAACCCGTACGCACCATCACCAGCAGTAAACACATATACTCAACCACCATCTACTGGTTTCGCGCCACCATCACAAGCGCCTGTACAGCGTGGAGCATCACCGTACCAGCCTCCGACCGCCGCCGCACCGCCATCAAACCGTTACGCTCCTGCTCCAGGCGCACAGCCTTCAGCACCGTCAGGACCAATGGGAGGCATGCCACCGCCTCGAAACATTGCACCACCACCAGGACAATTCACTCCTGCTGGGTCAGCATACGCACCTTCTCCAGTTCAACAGATGCAACAAATGCCACCTGCAGCAGCTGCAGCACCACCTTCAAGGGGCCCACCACAAGGTCCCCCACGCGCTGGTCCTCCTCCCGGTGGGCCTATTATGGGCGGACCCCCGAGGCCCGACTCGCGGCCTGGCACAGGTCAATCGCAAGCGGCCCCAGCAGCTGCGGCCAAGTATCGTAAGTAGCAAATTCTAAACATCTTTAGGCTCAGCACTAACATACAACAGCCCCTGGCGATCGGTCGCACATCCCCGACGCGTCTCGACCCATCTACGAAATCCTTGAAGCAGACCTCCAACGCGTGAAAGCCAAGGCACCAACCCAGTACAAGCAACACGTAGCCGACACAGAGAAGCGACTCAATATCCTGTTTGATCATCTCAACAACGAGGACCTACTCAAGCCCGACACCATTCAGCAGATGAATGAGTTAGCGATGAACATCCAAGCAAGACAGTACGATACAGCTACTGCAATCTTTTCGGATCTGATGACGAACAAGACAGAGGAGGGGAGCAACTGGATGGTAAGTCATGATCGAGGCGTGTGAAGTGAATGATGCGCTAATTCCTGATTAGGTTGGAGTCAAACGTCTGATTCAGTTTAGCAAGTCTACTGCTTAGAGGACTTCTGCTGTTGCAGCGTTGAAGTACGTGCTGGAGGACTTCGTTGTGGTGTATAAGTACTATCTAGGAAAAAAGGGGAGAATGAATGGTAGGGCATTTTCCTGCACATGAGCACGTGCACGCGATAGAGAAAACGGTATACATGAAGAATGATTGTTTGCTTCACCCAACTCACCTATCCGCTGTTCGGTTTGGCGGGCACACTGAGCATCATAAGAACGGGGTATCATGTCAAACGTGAGAAACGTGAGATTATATCATAGTAGCGTTGACGTAGGCGACTATCTTCGTACATGGTTGGAAGGGCTGACTGCAAATGACCTGTCACCACGAGAATGCTTGTTGCTTTTGATCCAACAGCTATACCAAATTTGGCCTAGAATCACCAACTAAAACCAAGACGTCTTCGTGGGGAGCCGCGACGTCCAGACCACGCAAGTTTCTTTTGTTACGTCACACAACCTTCATCACCGCCGCTTGTGGAACCGGCGATGTTTACACAAGACTGGTTTCTCTAGGAGAGAAGATGTACATGTGCCTTGTACCCATGATCTGATGACATTTGCCGAATTGTTAGAAGGGGTTTTGGTGCTTTTGTATCGAGATGTGATTCTTGCCACAAGCTTTCGACAGGGCTGCTCGGATTATTAACCCTAAGTTTAGATGCAGCCTAACGGGTCGGAAATAAACTTCAAACGAATAATATCTTACCTCGGAGTCGAACTTTGGTAGTGATATCGTGGTTGTGTTGACCAAGATTGAGATCCAGTTGAAGCTAAGGCTTACTTTTCGACACGTGATATCTTACCTCGGACAAGGTTTACGAAAGTTGATGTCCGGCTCTGATGTGTCCAAATTAGTGCATTTTGGGACAACCCTAGGGCAGCACTACAACGATAAAGCCCTCATGCCCGGCTCCAATGACAAGATTAAACTGCAACCACCACACAACAGGCCAACATTTCCAAGGCTATGTTTTCTGATAGGATTTCGAACACTCTACCTCCTGAGATTGTTAGGCTACGCGCACAAGACGACCCTCATGGTGTCTTTGCACAGGTCCCGGCCGGGACGGCTTATTCGGATGGGTTCAGGAATGTGACAAACCTACAGCTACACAATGCCGTCAACTTTACTGCAGGACTCATCCGGAAAAGTCTTGGGGAGAGTAAAACGTTCGAAACACTGGCTTTCATTGGCCCGTCAGACCCGAGATACATTGTTATGGTAATGGCAGGAATGAAGACGGGTTACAAGGTATGAGATACCTAGAAGCGGTGTGGTAGTCGAACTAAATTGGCAAAAGATTTTTTTACCATCGCCCAGAAACAGTGAAGAGGCACACGTATCTCTGCTAGAGCGACTGCAATGCACCAAGCTTGTAGTGACGGAACCACAGCCACCATGCGTTCCGATGATTCTGAAGAGCATCAAGCTGCAGACGATAAACTTGCCTTCTCTACAGCAGCTACTGACGGTTGGAGATGTGGAAGAATATCCGTATACGAAAACGTTTATAGATGCTCAGGACGATCCAGCGTACGTGTTGCATACTTCAGGGTCAACTGGTAAGTTACTTGCTTTGTGTAAGACGTGTGACTTACGAAAGGCGCCAGGTATACCGAAACCCCTCATCTACACGCCTAGGTTCGTTTCAAAACTGTTAGCTCAATGCCAGTTGGCAGCACCCGAGGGATTCGTCCGCTTGAGTCGTTACTCTACCATGGGCAAGTTCGTGTGCATTCTGCCCCCATTTCACGTAAGTTGTGCCTTTGGTATTACTAGGGACTCGAATGGCGTAGCTTATAACGGAACCAGGCGGGAGGGATTGCCTTTTCAGGCTTCGTACCACTGTATTTTGGGTCAGTGCCTGTGTACCCACTCCCTGGGCTACCACCGACCGCCGAAGACATTATACAAGCTATCAGCAATGCTAAAATTGACTGGGCCTTCTTGCCACCAAGTAAAGACTCCACCAAGACAGTATATACAAAGCATGAACTGACACTCTCCGTAATACAGCATTCGTGGACGAACTGGGTAAGCGTCCCGACCTTCTGGACGTAGCCGCGTCTCGATTGAAGTACATCATCTTCAGTGGAGGCGCCGCACCCAACCATTCCGGAGATGTGGTCGCCAAGAAGATCCCCATTTGGCAAGTCCTAGGTTCATCGGAAGCTGGATTCATTCCCCTTATGCATGCCGAACGCGACGATAACACCAAGGATTGGAATTACGTGTGCTTCAATCCAGCGCACAAGTTCGAGATGCAGCATTGTTATAATGATCTACACGAGCTCGTCTTGGTGCGGGACGAATCTCTAGACGTTCAGGCAGTGTTTACAATGTTCCCCGAAACAAAGGAATTCCACACAAGGGATCTGTTCAAGCCGCATCCAAAGAAAGAAGGGCTCTGGTCCTACCATAGTCGCGAAGACGATGTTATCGTCTTTCTCAACGGCGAGAAGACGAATCCGACAACGTTCGAGGAAGAAGTGATTAGCCATCCCCACGTCAAAGCCGCGCTGGTAATTGGTGCCCAGCGCGATGAAGCTGCACTGCTGGTCGAACTTATAGACACTACACAGCTCTCTGAGGAGGAAAAGAAGGCCGCTGTACAAAGAATCTGGCCGGTTGTTGAGAGAGCAAACAATCCCACACCGGCACATGCGCGCATCGCAAAGTCAAAGATACTGCTCGTCAACCCCGAAGCTCCGATGGCGAGATCGAGCAAGGGCACAGTACAGCGAAAGGCAACCTTGGAATTGTATGCAGCCGAGATTGATAAGCTCTACCAACAAGACGAAGAAGAAACTAATCATGTCGAAAATGGCCTCACTGGATCTAAATTGATAAAGAGTATTGTCCGCGATGTGGTGGCAGAATTGCTTGGCCTAGACGACCTTGACTTCTTTCAAATGGGCATGGATTCACTCGGAGCCCTCAGATTGCGAAGAGCAATACAAAGTCATTTTCCCGCGACCCATATTCCAAACAACATCGCCTATTCCAATTCATCCGTGAACGCAATAGCACAAGCAGTGGAGAAGCTAAGTGCCCCAACAACGGCCAACGGGCATGTCGATTCAACCGGTGAACTCGCAACAATGTTGGAAGCCTATACCAAACAAATCGACGACATAAAGCCCTTGAACCGGCCTCACGAACCCACCAACTCCCCTCCAACAGTCGTCCTCCTCACCGGCTCCACCGGCGGCCTAGGTTCCTACCTCCTCGACAGTCTCATGTCTTGCCCCTCAGTCACGCAAATCATCTGTCTAAACCGCACTTCCGACGCTCAAACCCGGCAAATTTCCACAAACAAGCAACGCTCCCTACCCACCTCATTTCCACCCGAACGCGTCAAGTTCCTCACAGCCAACCTCTCGCGCCCCTCTTTCGGTCTAGACGAGAAGACCTACGCATCTATTTTAAGCAGCACCACACATATAATCCACAACGCATGGCCGGTAAACTTCAACCTACCACTTTCCTCTTTTACCCCCTCTCTCACAGGCATGCTGGCTTTGATCAACCTCTCGGCACACAGCACCCACTCCTCCTCTCTCCAATTCCTGTCCTCTATATCAAGCATTGCATCCTACCCATGCACCTCGAAGATCCCCGAACGCGTCATTACCGACCTCTCTGCGACCCCGCCAATAGGCTATGGACAATCCAAATACCTATCTGAGCGTCTCCTCGACCACGCATGTTCCAGACTAGGTATCAGCGGCAGTTTTGTCCGCTTGGGTCAAATTGCCGGGGCTGCGAAGACGGGCTCGGGCTGGAATCGGTGGGAGTGGTTGCCTAGTCTGGTTGCAAGTTCAGCTTTTATCGGCGCCTTGCCACTGACGCTGGGCCAGGTTGAGGCAAGGGATTGTGTGGTGGATTGGGTGCCGGTGGATTACTTGGCCGACGTGCTTGTTGGACTGGCGCTGCTTCCACGAGGCGGTCGTGGCCAGGGTGAGGAGAGTGGAAAAGTAAGCGTGAACCACATCGTTCATCCCACGCCCAAACCCTGGGCCCAACTCCTACCCGTCATACAAGACACGCTCGCCTCGTCTTCCAAGCACGCCTCCGCCACCCCCGTTTCCCTCATTCCGTATCCAGAATGGGTTGCTTTGCTCAAGCAAAAGACACAAGAAGCTGAAAAGGACTCGCAACTCGATCATGCGGCGCTCGCACAGAGAAATCCGGCTATGAAGCTCCTGGATTTCTATGAGGGCTTGTTGGACGAGGGGGGTGATCAGACGTTGGGGATCAAGTTGGACATGGACAAGACAATGGGCGAGAGTGACAAGTTGAGGGCGTTGGAGCCGCTGAAGGATGAGTGGGTTGCAGGGTGGGTCAAGGAGTGGATGGGTGCGGTGGGGTAAGTTGGGGCTGGATAAATGGGTTAGAGAAGTTAGCATGGCTATAGTTTGTTATACTTTTTTTGGTGTAGAGATTTTAGTTTTGAGAATGTATGGTGGTGGTGGTAGTAGTAGTGTCTTGCCTCGCATTCTAGTCCCTACTTGGGTGCCTCGGTCTTGCACAATACTCAACAAGACCATTACAACATTTGAATGTGATATATACATATAAGACGCAAGCATTGCAACGTTGCTTCACCAATGTTTTCGTGTACATGTATATCTACCTAGTCTTTTAGTCACAGGTCGCCGTCATATAGCCCTTTGGACTTCCACCTTGTGTGGGTACAAACGCAGCAAGATGGACATTGAGACATTACGACAATACAAGTTCACATCAACGACAATGAAAGTGAAAAGTATTGCGATGCATTGAAAACGCCGCGACGCTACTTCACAGCCAAACGCACACAGCACGCTGACTACCATACTCGAACAGGGGGAATATCCACCAACCCATACCGAGTAAAACCGCCCAAGCTCATGTCCTCTCACTACTACTTACAATCGTGGGGCCGTCTCCAGGCTCCCCCTTTGACCACTTCCCCTCATCTCCTTTCCGCCTTTGATTCCGATCGGATCCTTGATGGCCTCGACCTCCTCTTCCCCGCCATGAAAATCCACCACCGCCACCACCTCCGCCTCCGCGCTTAGGCCTCCCGTCATGACCACCGCGCCCACGGCCTACTTGGAATTGTATGCGTGTAAGTGGCTCCTCGACCCAGTCTAAACCTTTGAGGCCCAGGTTGCTCTTCTCCCAATCGCTCAACTTCCAGGCTTGGTACAAGCCCATCAGCCGCTGTTGATCCACTTCTTCTCTACCGGGTCCGACAGTGCGTGTCAACTTGATTTCTCTCAACTCTGGCACCCATGCCTTTATGTACTCGCCGCGTTTATCGTAGTCGAGTGCTTGTTTGACAGGGTTGAAGACACGTCCTTGGCGCGGGTCGTTTCCGACACCGGCTACATACTGCCAGTTGCCCCAGTTGCTGGCTGCATCGTAGTCGACGAGGAAACATTCGTACCACTCAGCGCCAACTCGCCAGTCAATGTTTAAATGTGACGAGAGAAAGGAAGCGACGTTTTGTCTGGCGCGGTTCGATGTGTAACCGGTAACGAAAAGTTCGCGATTTGAGGCATCAATAAGGCCAACTCCGGTACGCCCCGACCGGAACCGCTCAAAGATTTCCATGGTCTTCTGTGGGTCATCCCCATCTCCCCCAGACTTGTATAGCTTCTTCCATTTCTTGTGCTGCGTCTGGCCTTTGGCACCACGATCCTGAATGCCGTAAAGACCAAACATCTTATGTCCAAACTTCCTCATGCAGAGCCGCATGTAATCTCTCCATAGCAACTCGAACCGGACGGCTGCGGTACCTTCATTCTCGCCCTTTCCGTAAGCAGGCCTTTTTTCTCCAGGTCCACGACCTTCCTCAAAATCGAACATGGCCCAATGTACCTGCCTCGCCGTGATGTGACCTTGGGCAAGATATGCGGACAGCTTTGTGCTGAAATCGAGACCCAGCATGCCGTTTCGTGTTTGCTTATATGAGCTCATTGCTCCCGAGGCGACCAAATGTGTGATGCGCTCCAGGCCAGCGCTTTCTCCTCCTGAAAACGGATGCGCCGATTGGGCATCGGTCGGCCATTTTGGTGGCATTTTGAGCGTATACGCTGGATCCTTCTCCAGAGGAGAGAGCAGCGCTTTTTTCAAATCCGCCAAAGTCGACGGTATTGAGAAGGGCTCCTTTTGCGGTGGTATACTCGGCGGTAGTGGCGGGAGTTGGGTTGGTGTGGGAAGCGTCTCTCGCGGCCGATCGCGCAGCGGCTCGAAACCTTTGCGGAATGTGGTATATACATTGGGCAGGTCGGCGATGTTGTCGTAGGGTAGGTCGCGGCTGTAACCAGTCAGACAAGGGTGGCTGCGACTCCAGACGGAGCGAGGAGGCAGAAGAGACTTACTCGTCTATGTAAAACTTTTCGTCTTTCCAGACTTTAAAGTCTACACCATGTTGTTTTGTAATTTTTGCCAGTTCGGCTTCCTCTCGCTTTTCTTCTGTAGCGTCATCGTCGGTCATCCACACGGCACTGATCTCACCGTCATTCTCGTCTTTTGAGTACCAATTGAGTATGTCGGAAACAACCTCAGTTATCCTTCCCACTCTCTGCTCCAGACCGGATCCGCAATCCAATGCCGCTAGCTTGTCCTTGAGATCCCAAACTCCGTCTGCGATGAACTGCACACGATGCGAGCCGGTCCGCCATACTCGTGCGACGGCGCTGCGCGCTTCTGGGTATGGGCTGGGCGTGGATGCGGGGAGGAAGCCGGAGACTTCGATCTGGTTGGCCGACCAGACGTATACGGGTAAGAGATGCGTGAAGGTTGCGCCGCCGTGTTCCGAAGTCAGCGAGTCATCGCGGTGCCGCCGGTCAGAGTTTGCAGAATTTCTCCAGGAGGATTGGCGGGCCGTGTGGAGGGCCGCGGTGTGGAAGATTGGGTTGTCGGAGAGACGAACATCGCGACGGAGTACGTAGAGCAAGATGCGCGGTACTTTGCTGGACATAATCGGGTGAAGTTCGCTGAAAGCACAAAACTCGCGTGAGGAGCAAGAGGTACAGACGAATAAATCGCAGGTGTTGCACGGCGGCCAGGAGCAACTACGTCGTAACATGAAGGTTACGGTTCATAGAGGACCTGATGCGAGAGGAGATGGAAACATTGCGGTGCCACAGGCAAAAGAGACGCTTCAGGCCCTATTGCACGTCATGACGCCAGGAATTGGCGAGAATAAGGCTTCGCACCGAGATTGCTAGACCACGAGGCCGCTGGACACTAAAAGGTGCCCTAAATGTCATCTGTCAGCCATATCAGGCCGTCTCCACCGGAAGGGGTGCAGATGGTCAGAACGAGGAGATCCGGTTCAAGATTGGTGATGCTTGCTGCAGCATCGCCGACCAGGGTTATGACGTGAGGGACTGTCTAGCGCACCGCCACGATATGCCTATCCTTGCTGCAGGGACGCAAAACGAGCGAGTTGGGGACGGGCCGAGCGTTCATGGGCAGCCGACAGCTGGCGATGGTCGCTGTCATGGAAAGTCGACGAGATCGCGAGCCATGCTGCCCGCACGCCAGACCGCGCCCGGGCTAGGGGGGAGGATGAACAGAGTTCCAGATCTGAGCTGGCTCGGCGCCCGGTGCACACTATGCAGGGGCCGCGAATCGTTCATCTGAGCTGCTCTGATCTTGATCGAGATGTTTGTCGATTTGGAGCGGAAATCGTGTGCAAGGTACCGCAACGTACACGTGGACGCACCGCATGGCCTGGCTAATAGACATGACATGTGTCACTTGGCAGTCTTCTTCTCCTGTACGCCCTCGTAGCCAGCTGGACAAAAGGCTCTTTGATGCCGTGACACCTCGCTTGCCCCGACAATCGCACGCCCTCTCTCTTTCTCTCTCTCTCTCTCTCACACACACACACCCTCACCGCAGGCAGCCGAAGGGCTCGCCGGGGTCCAGTTGCATGTGCAGCTGTCGTGTGCAATGCGCCGTGTACTTGCAGTATGTACATGTTCCGAGATTGCCCACGGTTGGTTCCCAAAGCAGCCAATTCCGCGCAACATGTTTGCTTGTTGACGAAAGAGCTGGGAAGCAAAGCCACCGTGAGCATGTGCGAGGACTACTTGGCAGCACCTAAAGGATGGACCTTCTCCGACGCCTAATTCTGTCTATTGCAAGACACGGTCCTGTATAGTCTGGTGGGGCTGACAAGGCCCGCTACCATACAGGACGATGGATTGTGCCAAGGATGCCTTGTTTCCAGAGGCGTTGGAGGAGGGGTGTGTTGTTGCAAGGTATCGTGAAGAAACGGGAAAGATCGCTGTGAACAGCTTGAGCAAATGGGGAGAGACGGTTCAAGACGCACACAGTAGAACAGTGTGGTTGGGAGGTGTGTAGCGGTGAGGTATCATGGGAAGGTGCGTTGTGCTAGGTACTACCTATCCCCGAATCTCTCTTCTGCCTTCATCCACCTCAACCATCAAACACGGTAGCTACAGCCTCGGGCTACACCTGCGACATGTGTTCTTCCCACAACGTCACAAACTTCATCACACCAAAACTTCCACAGCTTGCTCATCGCCAGACTTCGCATTTCAATATGCCTGGCGGGACTCGCGCATCATGTGCTAATTGCAACTACCGACCAATAAATCCACACATACCAGCCCATATCTACACCCGCCACCAAAAAGCATGGCTTCCCCAAGTCCACTTGACCCCTGCAACAACCATTGCCAACACCGGCCGGCAGAATCAGCGCAATGACCACCAACTATCACCTCAACTGCACTGTCGGCGCCCCAGTAACCCGGGGCATTAGGTTCCGAAAACGTCGCGACCCCGAAAACAACAAGTACGAATAGTGCCATTTCATCC
>Ga0265798_10006060_pt1 | contig 15987 bp, 9 predicted proteins | sample P3T30metagenome_FD_192430 | JGI IMG/M metagenome (GOLD analysis project Ga0265798, IMG submission 192430) | Plant litter microbial communities from East Loma Ridge, Irvine, California - P3 T30 | ecosystem: Environmental > Terrestrial > Plant litter > Unclassified | place: USA: California... | reverse complement strand
GGCTGACATTCCGCATTCGAGGGCAAGCGCGCTCCTACAGGGCCTGTGTTTTGCCGATATCAATGCCAGCGCTGCTGCCTTGGATTGCGCCGTGCTTCGGAGTATAGATGTGCAAACTTCTAATAAGAACGCACATAAAAGCAGGTTCAACATGCAAAAAAACATCACATCCCTGAGCGCATTGAACTGGGATGACCTGAAGTTTTTTCTCGAAGTCGCGCGCACGCGCAAGGCCAGTCTGGCGGCCAAAAGGCTGGCGGTGGATTACACCACCGTGTCGCGGCGGATCAGTTCGCTGGAGGCTTCACTCGGCACGCTGCTGTTCGAAAAGTCGCGCAACAACGGGTTCGTGCTGACCGCTGAAGGTCAGCGCCTGTTGGGCTCGGCCGAATCCATCGAAAGCACGTTGCACATCGCCTGCGAGCAGGTCTCCGGCTCAGGCGTCGCGTTGTCGGGTCACGTGCGAATGGGCTGCACCGAAGGGTTCGGCAGCTTCTTCATCACCCCGCAACTGAGCCATTTCACCGACACCTACCCGGCTATCTCGGTGGACATCCTGCCATTGCCGCACTTCATCAGCCTGTCCAAGCGCGAAGCCGATATCGTCATCGCCCTCGAGCGGCCGGAACATGGGCCGTACGTCTGCTGCAAACTGTGCGACTACAACCTGCGGCTGTACGCGACGCAGGAATACCTGGACAACCATGCGCCTATCACCCACGTCGACGATCTGGTCGATCATCCCTTCATCAGCTACGTCGACGACCTGGCGTTCAGCTCGGAGCTTTTATACCTGAGCAACCTGCTCCCCGGCGCGCACGCGACGCTGCGCAGCACCAGCGTCATCGCCCAATACGTCGCAGCCCTTCAAGGTCGCGCACTGGCGATCCTGCCGTGTTTTCTGGCCGCACAGGATTCACGCCTGTTGCCGGTGCTGGAAAGCGACGTCAACATCACGCGCCAGTTCTGGATGTACTGCCGGGAGGACCTGAGGAAGCTCAAGCGGATCACCCTGTTGTGGGATTACATCCGCGAGACGACGGAGGCCAATCAGGCGTTTTTGTTGGGTGAAAGCAAGGTGATGAGTTTTGTGGATTGAAGAACATTCGTAGTTACTGCCCAAATCCCCTGTGGGAGTGAGCTTGCTCACGAAGAGGCCCGTACATCCGCATCACCGTTAGTGATTGGGATGCAGCATTCGTGAGCAAGCTCACTCCCACAAGGGCAAGGCAAACCCTCGCATCTGCGTCTAGCCAGCACCTCGCCACCATAGTTTAGAAATCTCTGAACTATGCATTTGAGGTTTCCTATTCTTTCCGTTCATCGGGCGAACCTAAGATCGGCTTCAATAAAGGAGCCCGTCCAGTAGAGACCCGGCCCGAAGATTGCCTTTTTCTGATGTGACTGCCGCTGTAACCCGTTTCGGCTCGCGCCGTGGCGAAGCTATGTCATGTGTCAGCCGCAAGACGCAATCTTTGAGGACGCTCGATGAAACTGGAAATCTTCCGCACGATGTGGGGCTACACCGCAAGCAAGGCTAAGGCGCTGGATGAGTTGCTGGAAGCCGGGTTCGACGGCATGGAAGCGCGTCTGCCGCTGACGCCCGTCGAGCGTGCCGAGTTCGGCGCCTTCCTGCGGGCCAACCATTTGCCTTACATCGCCACAGTATTCACCGCCTACGACGTCCTGCCCGAACAATCGGCGACCATCGCCGAGCACCTCACCGATCTGGAAAAGAAACTCGCCTGGTCCACCGAGCTGAACCCGCGTTTCGTCAACGTGCTGGCCGGCAACGACCGCTGGCTGTTGCCGCAACAAGTCGACTTCTTCGGTCAGGCCCTGGAACTGGCGCGCAAGCATGGGCAAATGGTCACCTTCGAAACCCACCGTGCACGTTCGCTGTTCAACCCGTGGGTCACGCTGGAGCTGATCCGTCAGTTGCCGGACCTGCGTTTCACCAGCGACATCAGCCACTGGATCGTTACCTGCGAGCGCCTCCTCAATGACCCTGAAGACGACCTCAGTGCGTTCGTCGAGCGCGTTAACCACGTTCAGGCCCGTGTCGGTTACGACCAGGGCCCGCAAGTCCCACACCCCGCTGGCCCCGAGCGCGCAAAGGAACTGGCCTTCCATCAGCAGCACTGGGAAGCCATCTGGACATCCCAGCAGGCGCGCGGTTACCAGGTCACCACCCTGACCCCGGAATTCGGCGCCGACGGCTATCTGCATCACCTCCCCTTCACCGACGTGCCCGTGGCCGATCTGTGGTCGCTGAACGTGTGGATGGGAAAGACCGAACGTGAACATTTTCAACGCCTGAACCATACAAAGCGCCTGTCACCTACAACAAGCCGATAAGGAGCGTTTCGCCATGCCCGATCAGTCTCAAGCGGCGGCACCGAAGGTCGCCAACTTCAACAGCATTCCGGTGGTCGACATCGCCGGTCTGTTCAGCACCGACATCGCACAGCGTCAGGCCGTGGCCGACGAGCTGGGCAAAGCCGCGCGTGAAGTGGGTTTTCTGTACGTCAAGAACCACGGCATCGAACAATCGTTGATCGACGGGCTGCGCCAGGCCGCCAAGGACCTGTTTGCCCAGTCCCTTGAGTACAAAATGCAGCATTACATCGGCACCTCGCGCAGCCACAAAGGCTTCGTGCCCGAGGGGGAAGAGGTTTATGCCAAAGGCAAGCCGGATCACAAGGAAGCCTTCGACATCGGCTTCGAGGTGGGTGACGAAGACCCGCTGGTGATCGCCAAAACGCCGTTGATCGGTGCCAACGAATGGCCCGATCTGCCGGGCTTTCGTCCGGCGGTGGAGGCGTACTACTCCGCGGTGTTTGCCTTGGGTCGTCGCCTGTTCGACGGCTTCGCCCTGGCCTTGGGGCTGGAAGAGGGTTATTTCGAGGCGATGGTCACCCGTCCGCCGTCCAAGCTGCGCCTGATCCACTACCCGTTCGACGGTGCCGCGCAGGATGCGCCCGGTATTGGTGCACACACCGATTACGAGTGCTTCACCATGCTGCTGGCCGACAAACCCGGCCTTGAGGTGATGAACGATCTGGGCCAATGGATCGATGCCCCTCCGGTTGAAGGCGCCTTCGTGGTCAACATCGGTGACATGCTGGAAGTCATGACCGCTGGTACGTTCGTTGCTACGGCTCACCGTGTACGCACCGTCAGCGAAGAGCGTTACTCATTCCCGTTGTTCTTCGCCTGCGATTTCCACACCCAGATCAAGCCGCTCCCGCAGTTTGACAACGGCAGCAAGGAATACGAAGCGATCACCATCGGCGAACACATGTTCGGCCAAGCCCTGCAGACGTATCAGTACCTGCGGCGCAAGGTCGAGAGCGGCGAGCTCAAGCTGTACGAAAAGGCGCGCAAGCCATCGAGCTTCGGCCACTTGAAGAACCAGGCACAGGACGCGTCCTGATGCTCGAGAAGATGTCCAAACACACCGTGCCTTACCTTCCTGACGTGGAGTCACCGACGATGCGCAACACTGTGAACACTGCTGTCCGCTTGACCGTTCTTGCCGCCGCCGTGCTCGGCGCCAACTTTGCCCACGCCGCTGCCACCGTCACGCCCGGCCAGTTCAAGGTCGGCATGGAAATCACCTATCCGCCGTTCGAATCCTATGACGAGAAGAAAAACGTCGTCGGTTCCGACCCGGATCTGTCGCGCCTGCTGGCCAAGCACATGGACCTGAAGGCCGAGTTCGTCGACACCAAGTTCTCCAGCCTGATCCTGAGCCTGAACGCCGGTCACTACGACGCCATCATCTCGGGCATGTACATCACCCCTGAACGCCAGACCCAGGCCCAGACCATCGCGTATGCCAAGACCGGCGCGGCGATCATGGTCCTCAAAGACAGCACGATTAAACCCAAGGTGCCGGAAGACCTCTGCGGCCTGAAAGTCGGTCTGGAAAAAGGCACCACGTGGGTCGCTCAGTTCAACAAGCTGTCCACCGACTACTGCGTGCCAAATAACAAGGGCGCGATCTCGGTCAGCGAATTCCCGTCCGCCCCCGAAGTGACCCAGGCGCTGCTGTCCGGCAACGTGCAGGCGCAAGTGGAGATCGACGGTGCTGCGGGCATGATCGCCGAACGCACCAAAGGCCGCGTGGTGGTGAGTACCGAGCACTCGATCTACCAGCAAACCTTGGGCATCTACGTGAAGAAGGGTAACGACGAGCTGTATCAGGCGCTGCTCAAGGCCTTCGACGAAACCAAGAAATCCGGTGAGTACGCAGCGTTGCTGAAGAAGTACAACCTGGAAGAGCCGGGTAACTGAGTGCGTCTGTAGCAGCACGGCTACAGAGGGTTTGATGCTTGCCCCTTGTAGGAGCGCGCTTGCCCGCGATGACGTCAGTAGAACCGATACATTTCTATCGGCTTTACTGGCCAATCGCGGGCAAGCGCGCTCCTACAGGGTTTATCGTTGTCCGCGACAAGCGCTGTGAAGTCCCCGCCCTGACTGGCAGCTTGAGGTGTGTATGCAATTCGAATGGTCCTACTTTTTTTCTCTGTTTTCGGTCTCGGACTTCTGGGAATCGTGCATCACCGTGATCGAGCTCAGTGCGCTGGGCTGGTTCATCGGCATGTTGCTGGGTTTCCTGCTGGCCTCGGCCAAGCTCTCGACCACGCGCTGGATCAGCGTGCCGGCGTCGATTTATATCTGGTTCTTCCGTAGCGTCCCGCTGCTGGTGCTGGTGGTTTTCACCTACAACCTGCCGCAGATGTTCCCGATTACCCGTGACGTGCTGTCCAACCCCTTCTACTCCGGCTTGCTGGCGCTGGTCGTCACGGAAGCGGCGTACATGGCCGAGATCCACCGTGGCGGTCTGATTTCGGTCGCCAAAGGGCAGAAGGAAGCGGGCCGTGCGCTAGGCGTCGGGCTGATTGGCATGCAGCGGCTGATCGTGATTCCTCAGGCGTTTCGTATCTCGCTCCCGACGCTGATCAACGAATACATCACCGTCGTCAAACTCACCTCGCTGGTGTCGGTGATTTCGCTGACCGAACTGCTTACAGTCGGCCAGCGCCTCTACGCGCAGAACTTTCTTGTCATGGAAACGCTGTCCGCCGTGGCCGTGTACTACGTGATGATCGTCACCGTGTTCGGCTGGCTGTTTCACTGGCTCGAGCAGCATCTGGAACTGAACAACCGCAAGCCGCAAACCCTGGATGACGGCGCGCTGACCCGCTTGCGCGCAACGCTCGTGGCGCAGCCGTCTACCGCTCAGCGTGCTGTGTCAGGCCCCGGGGCGGCACCCGCCCTGCAACTGCTCAATATCCACAAAAGCTACGGCCAGCATGAAGTACTCAAGGGCATCAATCTGGACGTCAACGTGGGTCAGGTGATTTCCATCATCGGTCCGTCCGGCTCGGGCAAGACCTCGCTGATCCGCACCGTGAACAGCCTGGAAAGCATCGACAAGGGCGAGATCATTCTCTTCGGCGAAGGGTTTATTCACGCCGGCGACAGCCCGAACGCGCCGCAGATTCGTCGGGGCGTACAGCGCATCGGCATGGTGTTCCAGAACTTCAACCTGTTCCCGCACCGCACCATCCTCGACAACGTGACGCTCGCACCCCGCTACCACGGGCGCGACAAGGCCATCAGCGAACAACGCGCCTATGCCTTGCTCGACAAAGTCGGCCTGCTGGCGCACGCGCATAAATACCCGCATCAATTGTCCGGTGGCCAGCAACAACGTGTGGCGATCGCACGCGCGTTGGCGATGGACCCACAGATCATGCTGTTCGACGAACCGACCTCGGCCCTTGACCCGGAGCTGGTCGGCGATGTGCTCAAGGTGATTGGCGATCTGGCAAAAGAAGGCATGACCATGCTGATCGTCACCCATGAAATGGATTTCGCGCTGTCGATTTCCGACCGGGTCATTTTCATGGAAAACGGCGTGGTGCAGGTCGACGCTTCGCCACAGACCATCCTCGCCGATCAGTGTGGCGATCGTGTACGCAAATTCATGGGGCTCGATCATGCGGTCACTCAGCAGGCGCCGGTGCGCAAAGAAGCGTGAGCGGCTATCGTGAAGCGACCATCACAATCGCCTCGCGCCGCTCGGGAGTCAGAAATGGACCGTTATCAACCGCTCAATTGCGATCTCTACGACTACGTCGAAATCGCCTGCATGCATGGCTATCGTTTGAAGGTGGAACTGGTGGACGGCCAGACCTTCGAAGGCACCCCCCTCACCACCCGCACCGCGCCCAGCAAAGAGGAATTCTTGCAATTCGCCGATGGCCTCGAGGATGTGCGACTGGATCAACTGGCCGCTATCACCCCGCTCGATGAAGGCGCCAGTTTCGGTCGGGTGGAGTTGGGGAATTCGTTCTGCGCGACGTGAGTGACCGAGTCACGTCCAGACACCTCATCCCTGTGGGAGCGAATTCATTCGCGAGTGGCCGGCACAGGCAAACCATCTTCAGCGCCAGGGAAATCTATCGCGAATGAATTCACTCCCACAGATAGCCCTGCATCAGGTCCAAAACCATATGGCAACAGCGACCTTTGTGCCTCACAACTCCAGCATCAACCCACTCAGGCGTTTGACCTTGCGCCGTAGCGCCTCTTCAAACACGCCCTGACGGGGCTCGATCAGGCTGAACCAGTGCTTGGCCCGGGTGATGCCGGTGTAGATCAACTCCTTGGTCAGCACCGGGTTCAGCGCTTCGGGCAGAATCAACGCCGTGTGCGCGAACTCCGAGCCCTGTGATTTGTGCACGGTCATGGCATACACCGTCTCTACGTCATTGAGCCGGCTCGGTAGCACGAAACGTACCCCACCGCTGCCGTCATTGCGCGGGAACGCGACGCGCAGGGCCTGGCGGTTTTCCTCAGGCGCTCCCTCTGGCAACCGCAGAGCAATGCCGATGTCGCCGTTCATCAACCCCAGCCCGTAATCGTTGCGGGTCATCAAGACCGGACGACCTTCGTACCATTGCTGATCGCTCTCGATCAGTTGCGCCGCGAACAGCGTCTGAGTCATGCGCTGGTTCAGGCCTTCGACGCCCCACGGACCTTTGCGCACAGCACACAGCAGCTGGAATTCATCGAACGCGTTCAACACTTCTCGCGCCCACTCGATGCACCGTGGATCGTCGATGTACATCACATCCTGAGGCCGGCGAGCCCGCATCACGCCGAGGTAATGCCGGTAGCCCTGAGGCCCGTTGCCGTGGCCGTGGCCGTGGCCGTCGAGCACGAGACGCGACAAGGCACGGTCCTGCTCGCCCTTGAGCGACAGCGCAAACAGGTCCGGATACGTACGCGCTGCCAACAACTCACGCGCTTCCCGATCCTGCTGCTGATTGACCAGTTTCGCCAACTGGCCAATACCGCTGCCGGCCACGAAGCGTCGGGAATGGCGCAGCATCACCACCTGCTGCGCCAGCGCATGCTTAACGTTATCGCCCGGCTGCAAGCCGCTCTTGCTCAAGTCCTCACCGCTGACCGACTCCAGCCAGGCCTGGGTCTGCGGGCTGTACATCCCCGCCTCCGCATCCCGACACAGATCACCGAGCACGGCGCCGGCTTCCACAGACGCCAGTTGGTCTTTGTCGCCGAGCAACACCATGCGCGCATGGGGCGGCAGGGCATCCAGCAGATTGGCCATCATTTCCAGGTCGATCATTGAGGCTTCGTCCACCACCAATACATCGAGCGGCAACGGATTCCCCGCGTGATGACGGAAATGCCGCGTGCCCGGACGACTGCCCAGCAGGCGGTGCACGGTGGTCACTTCACTGGGGATTTTCTGGCGCACATCCTCAGGCACCTGCAGCGATTGCACTTGGTGACTGATGGATTCGGTCAGCCTCGCCGCGGCTTTACCCGTGGGTGCCGCCAGCCGAATTCGCAGCGGTTTACCGCGCTCGACCGCAGGTGATTGCAGCAGCGCCAACAGGCGCACCACCGTGGTGGTTTTCCCCGTGCCCGGTCCGCCGGTGATGATGCTGAACGCACCGCGTGTTGCCAGTGCACAGGCAAGCTTCTGCCAATCGATCAACGCGTCGGGGGCGGCGCTGGCCGGACCGAACAGTGCATCCAGCCGTTCGTCCAAATCACTTGGGGCTGCTTCGACCTGCGACAGTCGGCGGTGCAGCGCGGCATCGATTCGGCGCTCGTAGGTCCAGTAGCGACGCAGGTACAGGCGTCGGTCCGACAACACCAAGGGCTTCTCGGCCGCCGTAGCGCTGTTGTCGCCCGCGTTGGCGACCAGCGTGCTGTCTGCCAGCGCCTTGCACCAAGTCCCGCCGTCCAGCGCCTTGAGCAACACTGAGGGCAGCAACATCGGCGTGGACAATAAGTCGCCCTCCGGTGGCAGCGACAAGGCGAAGTCCGGTTCCTTCAGGGTTTCATAGAGATCGAGGCAAACGTGGCCGTGACCGAGCTGATGGCTGGTCAGCGCGGCCGCGAGCAACACCAGTGAGTCCGTCGTCGGATCAAGATCGGCCAGAAACCCGACGAAGGCCTTGTCCAGGGCGCGCAACCAGCCGCGCTCGACCCAACGCTCGAGCAACAGCAGCAAATCGCCCACACGGCTCAGGGGCTTGAGCTCTGCGAGGCTTTCGGCGTCCAGCGGCGTAGGGAGCAAATGAGCAAAAGTGCGATTCATGCGAGCTCTCCTGACAGCGCTTCTTCCTCGATCAACGGACGGCCCTGGAACAGCAGATCAAGGCCTTCGATCAGCACGCGAGGTGGACGGGTGAACCACGCGCCCTGGCTCGCTGCGCGACTGCCACGCACGAACAGATACACCGCACCGCCCATGTGCCGGTCATAGTCATAATCAACCAGGCGTGCCTTGAGCTGGCGATGCAACGCCAGCAGGTACAGCACGTATTGCAGGTCGTAGCGGTTATCCAGAATGGCGTTTTCCATCACTTGCTCGGTGTAGGCATCGTCGTCGACGCCCAGCCAGTTGGATTTGTAATCGGCCACGTAATAGCGACCTTCATGCTCGAACGTCAGGTCAATGAAGCCCTTGAACATGCCGTTGAGCGAGACGGTTTCCGCAGCGGCTCGCGGTGCGCCGTTGTGCGTGTACCGACGCACCAGCGCGTCCATTTGTGCCACGTCGACTTTGGAACAGGCGAACCAGAACTCCATCTCGACGCGGTACTGGTTCGGTTGATCCAATGCGCTCAAGGCAACCGGCGGAACGTCAGCGCCGAGGCGTAACGGCATGACCAGCAGATGCTGAAGCCAGTCTGTCAGGGTGTTGATCCAGCCTTTCCAGTCACGCCGATTGCAACGCTGAGCAACCACCTTTTCCAGCGCAGCCGGTTCTATCGATGCCCAGGCGAAGCCCTTTTCCCCCGCCCATTCCAGCAGACCGTGAAGAAAGGTTCCGGGATTCGGTCCACGAGGAAACCGGTGAATATCACCGCCGCTGGCCATGACCTCACGGGGCGCTTCGGGGTCGAGGCGTTCGTCGTCAAACAGCTTTTGAGCTTGTGGACTGTCGGGCGATTGATCGCCGCTGTCGGTGATGGTGTCACCAATGCGCAGCGCACTGTAGGAAGCGATCCACCAGTTTTCCCTGGCACTGCGTCGTGGCATGCGCGGCTTGCTCAACGCAGCCTCGCTGCGGGGGGCGGTGAACGTCTCGCCGGTCGGCACCGGCACCGTTTCTGCGCTCAGCGCCGGCTGGTTTTCGACCAACGAGTGCAGCCACTGGGTGAGCGCGGTCGATTCCGCCAATACCTCACCGCCGCCAAGCAGATAGCCCAACGCCGAGCGGTGCAAAATCGAACCGTGGGTGTTGCCGCGTTTGAGGTCGGCCACGCCCAGCCAGCACGCATGCTGGGCACGAGTGAGGGCGACGTACAGCAGACGCAGGTCCTCGGCCAGGCGCTCGTCGTCGGCCTGTTCGATCAAGGCGGCAGTGGGTTTCAGGCTGATCTGTGCATGGCCCTGAGCATCGTGAAAGTGCAGTGGCAGACGACTGCCATCCACAGGTTTGGTCGAGCAAATGAATGGCAGGAACACCAACGGGTACTCCAGGCCTTTGGACTTGTGAATAGTCACGACCTTGACCAGTTGCTCGTCGCTCTCCAGACGCAGAATCTGCTCTTCGCCCGCCTGGCCGGACAACGCCAGGTGCTCGCCGAGATGACGAATCAATGCCTGCTCGCCGTCCAGCTCGGCGGCCGCTTGTTGCATCAACTCCGACAGGTGCAGCAGGTTGGTCAGCACCCGCTCGCCATCGCTGCGCTGAATCAGCGTCTGTGGCAGTTCGAAGTCGTGCAGCAGGCGACGCAGCATCGGCAACACGCCCTGTGTCCGCCAGATGCGTCGATAGTCGCGGAACTGCATGACGCGGTTTTCCCACGCCAGTTCGTCCTGATTGAGCCGTTCAAGCTCGGCCAATGGCAAGTCAAGGGTGATGCATGCCAGCGCTGCACGCAGCGTCCGCTCAGCGTCCGGCTCGGCGCAGGCTTTGAGCCAGGCCAGCAGGTCATGCGCTTCCTGTGCGGCGAACACCGAGTCCTTGTCCGAGAGATAGACACTGCGTACACCTCGGGCCGACAGTTCCGCGCGTACCGCCTGGGCCTCTTTGCCATCGCGCACCAGGATTGCGATGTCGGCTGGCAGCAAGCCTTTCAGCGGCTCTCCCGCTTTAACAAAGCCAGCCCGGCCTTGCTGTCCCGCATTGAGCAACCGCACGATCTCGCTCGCGCAACTCGCGGCCAACTGCTGACGATACGTGGCGCCCGAGACCGGTTGCTCGCTTTCCAGTTGCCAGATGTTCAGTGCGCCAACGAGATCACCGTCGACCTGAAAGCGCTCTTTCCGACCTTGTGAGCCCACGGCAAGGAAAGGCACCGGGTTCTCGTCGGCGCTTCGGAACAAGAATGCACCTCGGCCGGTTGTGCGGGTTTCAGCGCGTACGAACACATGGTTGACGGCCTCGACCATCGCGTGACTGGAACGGAAGTTGGTGCCCAATGTGTGCAGACGCCCGGCCGTCGCGACGCGGGCGCGCAAGTAGGTGTAAATGTCCGCACCGCGGAAGGCGTAGATCGCTTGTTTGGGGTCGCCAATCAGAAACAGGCCGGTACTTTCATCATTGGCTTCGAGGCGATAGATGCTGTCGAAAATCCTGTACTGCACCGGGTCCGTGTCTTGAAACTCATCGATCAATGCCACCGGAAACTGTTCGCGGATCAGGGTTGCCAGACGCTCCCCACCCGAGCCGCGCAGCGCGGCATCCAGACGCAACAACATGTCGTCGAAGCCCATTTCCGCACGCCGGCGCTTCTCTTCTTCGAAGCGCGCACCGACCCACTGCGCAGCGTGTTCGAGCACGGCTGCGTCGGGCGTTGGCAAGGTGTCGAGAGCGACCTTCAGCTCAACCATGGCTTCGAACGCAGGGTGTGAAGGCGGATTGTTTTTCCAGGCTTCGGCAATGCCATCGGGGGTCAGGCGAGTGAAACCGGTGCCCAGATCCAGCTGCTCCTGATCTTCGTCGTTGGCCCATGCGATGAGCTTGTCGAACCAAGGCTTGAAGTAACGCTCCTGCATTTTTCGCCCATCGACGACCTTGCACTTCACGCCATCGATGCAGATCGCATGCAGCTCGGCCGCCCAGTTCGCCCAAGGCGATTTAAGGGTTTTTAACGCTTCACGGCGTTCATGGATCGACTGCTCGATAAGCTCGGTCGGGTTTTGCGTGACGGGTCCACGCTCGCTGCCGAACAGGGCACGCACTCGTGGCAACAACGCTGCCGGACCGCCCCAGTTTTCTCGAACCCAATTGAGCGCATCACCGCTCATGGGATAACAGAACTTGCGCCAGTAATCGCGGAGCACTTCGCCAAGCAGGTCGCTGTGATCGGTTTCCAGGCTTTGGGTGAACAAGCTGCCGCTGTCGAACGCATGCTCGCGCAGCATGCGCTGACACCAACTGTGAATGGTCGAGACGGCGGCCTCGTCCATCCACTGGGCAGCGATGTCCAGACGGCTGGCGCAGCCCGCCCATTGTTCGGCGGCGAACTCTTCACGCAGATCGGCGATCAGCCCATCCGGGGCTTCGATCTCCTGACGGAAGAAACGCGCAGCTTCAGCCAATCGAGTACGAATCCGATCACGCAGCTCTTTCGTAGCGGCGTCGGTGAACGTCACAACGAGAATCTGTGGAGGCAGCAGCTCTTGGCCAAAACCGGAAAGCTCACCGCCATGCCCGAGCACCAGGCGCAGGTAGAGCGCCGAGATCGTGAATGTCTTGCCGGTCCCGGCACTCGCTTCGATCAGTTGGCTTCCCTTGAGGGGGAACCGCAGGGGCAATGGTTTCTGGACCAAAGACTGTATGGCGTCATTCATGCTCCGGCCTCCTCGCTGGACAGGGATTGCCAGGGCGCTTCAAAAATCGGTTTGTACAGCGACTCGCACCAGCCGACGAATTCGTCGGTATCCAGGAGCGCGTCAAACTCCGGGAACTGCCGTGCGAGTGCCGTGCTTTGTGCGCGCTCGCCCTGTGTAGTCTGTCCATCACCTTCATAGGCTTTACGAGCCGCAGCCTCAGCCTTCACCTCATCGCTCTGTCCCAGCCATGCGAAGGCGGTTTGCACGGCAACCGGCAGCGGTCGTTGCATGCCCTGCTGCCACGCCAACAGCAAATCATTGAGCGTGCGCGTGGCCGTGTCTTTATCCAGCGGCGGCAAGAGCAGGGTGTCATCGCTTGCGACCAGTGCGGTGGTCAGCGGCAAATCACATGCGCAGGCCACCAAGTGAGTCACCCAGGGTTTGGTCAAGCGATGCCACTTGCGAGACTTCTTGCCGCCGATGGCGTTCGGAATCGCGGTGACCGCCAGCAAGTGACCGTTTGCATTCTGATAAAGCCCGTCGAGCCATCCATCGAGCTCGACACTCTGATGTCGGTAGTTCACCGGCAAGGCGCTGTGCAAACGCTCGGGCCACTTGAACAACAGCGCGTGATAGCGCTGCACCAGATCAGGCAAAGGTTCGATCAGTTCGTCCTGCAAAAGCTCACCGAACCCGGCCATTGGCAGCAAGCCACTCGCTTGCAGGCGTATCGCTTGAGCCTTGAGCGACTCATCGGTGTTGTCGGGATGGGTCAGCGCGGCTTGCAGCAGACTGTCGCTCAAGCCATAACGCTCAAGGGCGTCGAGTACGAAAGGCTCCTCATCCGCGAGCGGGGCTTCGGCGACCTCGAAGAATATCTTCAAGCGCTGACTGAAGAAGTGTTTGACCGGGTTACGGAGAAAATCCTGAAGCTGCATCAGGCTCAGCGGCTCCTCCTGTTCGTGTTTTTCCAGTGCTTGGGTTTCAGTGGCTTGCTCGATGGTTTCGTGCAGGACCTGCCACTCACGGGCAAAGCTGAAGAACTCCAGACTCTCCTGAAAATACTTGGCGCTGAAAGGCTGCAACGGGTGCTCGAGCGTGAGCCTATGCAGCAGTTGTTGGCCAGGGTCGCGCTTTTTTTCGTCTTCTGGCTCAACGGCGTCGGCAAGCCGCCAACCGCTGGACAGGTGATCGCGTAGCTGACCGATCAGCACAGACGCGGGACGCTCGGAGTTGTCACGAATGCTGCGCCCGACCCAACTGATGTACAGCTGATCACGGGCCGACAGCAGCGCTTCGAGCAACAGGTAGCGATCGTCTTCACGACGAGAACGATCACCGGGACGGTAATCGCTGCCCATTAAGTCGAAATCAAGCGGCGGCTGCGCGCGCGGATAATCGCCGTCATTCATGCCCAGCAAACAGACGACCTTGAAGGGAATCGCACGCATCGGCATCAGCGTGCAGAAGTTGACCGAGCCCGCCAGGAAACGCTGCGAAAGACGTCCCTGGTCCAGTCCAGCGAGCCAGGCTTCGCGTACAACCGTCAGTGGCAACTCTTCAAGCAAGCCCACGTTCTCGCAGGTTTCCAGCCAGGTTTCACGCAACGTTTCCAGCTGACCCAAGAGGTAATCATCGTGCTCACTGTCCGCGGCAAAGAACAACTGCATGAGCGCCTGCAGACGCGTGCCCCACACCGGGGGCGTCGCGGGTTGCGAGAGTTCGTTGTGCGCGACCTGCAGCGCATCGATCAACGCAACCAGTGGACCGATCAGCGCAGCGTCCAGCCCGCCAATCTCATCGTAGGGTTCAATGCCCTCATAGGCGATGCCTGCACCCACCGCGTAACCGAGGAGCATGCGGCGTAAACCGAAATGCCAGCTGTTCTGCTCCAGCGCCTCCGGCAATCCCAGCCCTTCGCGCTGTTTGGCATTGAGGCCCCAGCGCACACCTGCACCTTCGATCCAACGATGCAAGGTGGGCAGGTCGCGCTCATTAATCCCAAACCGCGCTCGCAACGCCGGGACATCCAACAGGTCGAGGATTTCACTGACCGGAAAGCGGCTGTCTGAAATCTTCAGCAGATGCTCGACAGCGATCAGCAAAGGATCGCGGCCACGTTGACCCTGGTCCGCCAGAGTGAACGGGATGAAGCGACGGTCCTCACGATCCAGTTGACCGAACACGGCGCGAATGTGGGGCGCATAGCTGTCGATGTCCGGGACCATGACGATGACATCGCGCGGACGCAGGTTTGGGTCTTTGCTAAACCGCGCGAGCAATTGATCGTGCAGCACTTCCACTTCGCGTTGCGCGCTGTGGGCAACATGGAAGCGGATCGATCGATCTGTCTTGATATCCACCGCCGGCCATCGGTCGCGGGTTTCTACCAACGGACGCAATTCGAGAATGTCGTCCTGCAACTGATTGAGGATCGTGTGCGGGTCGCTTTCGCTGAACAGATCAATCCGGCCGTCGCGGAAAATCGAGCGATAACTGTTGGGGTCGTCATGGCTGTCGAGCAAATTGATGTAATCACGCCCTTGCTTGCCCCACGCTGCAAGTAGCGGGTGCGCATGCTGATGCAAGGCGTCCGGATTTAGCACAACGGGCATGCCGGCCTTGCGCGACTGACGTTTATATTCGTGACGCAGCAAATCTTTATCCGCGACGATGTCGGCCCAGTGATGGCGACACGGATTGTGCACACACAACAGCACCTGGCTGAAGCGAGCCAGTCCTGCGAGGGCTTCCAGAGCTTGCGCCGGGAGCGAGGAGATGCCGAATACGATGACCCGCGCCGGCAGTCCGACAGGCGCCTCGGTCAGGCTGTTGATACGCTCGATATAGCGCTGATGAACACCGGCACGACTCTGGGCCATCCCTTCGGCACCGACATCTTGCAGCAGCGCACGCCACAGCTCGGCCTGCCAGCAGTTCTCAGGCTTGAGGGGTTTGATCTCCCCTCGGACGTTCTTCAGTTGATGTCTGCCAGCGGCCCAGTCTTCCAGCCAGTCGGCGCGATAGACCTGGTATTGGTCAAACAGGTCCGCCAGGCGCTCGGACAGTTGATAGCGTTTGCGCAGATCCGTGTCGGCCGTCAGAAAGCGCTGAAGGGGTTGAAAGTGTGGTTGGTTGATAAGCGCCGGCAAAAGCCGCATCAAGCGCCAAGTTAGCGGGGCCTTATCAAGCAGCGAAGTTTCAGGAATTTCGTCCTTGCCCAGCACCGCGCGATAAAGCTGCCACATGAAGCTGCCGGGAAGCTGTACATCGATCGCTGCAGCGATACCGCAACCGCCCAGGTCGTCCTCCTGCGCGTCTTCAGCCAAGGCAAGCTTTAACCACTGAGCGATGCCGTTGCTCTGTACCAGAGCGACTTCATTCTCCAGCGGTGTGAGCGGATAGCGCCGCATCCACGACACGACAAGGCTGCGCAGCTCATCCAGGCGATTGCCATGAACCACCATGAACCCGGGATTGAGGTTGGATGTCACCGGCATAGCTGCTTCCTTGGCGTTTGAAGTGGGGAGAAGACTAACAGAGGGCGTCGCGGTGTTGCAGTGCGGCCTTTTCCGGGCGCAAAAACAAAACCCCATCTGCGTGAGCAGATGGGGTTTCGGAATTTAATCTTGACGATGACCTACT
>Ga0265798_10006059_pt1 | contig 15988 bp, 10 predicted proteins | sample P3T30metagenome_FD_192430 | JGI IMG/M metagenome (GOLD analysis project Ga0265798, IMG submission 192430) | Plant litter microbial communities from East Loma Ridge, Irvine, California - P3 T30 | ecosystem: Environmental > Terrestrial > Plant litter > Unclassified | place: USA: California... | reverse complement strand
TGGTAGCGCCGGTCGGGGTTTTCAGCAAAATTGAGCGTGGCGTTCAGGCTCTTAACGAAGTTGAGGTTGATGCGCTTGTCCACCGACAGGTTGGCCTGCTGCACCGCGTAGTTGCCGTCGAGCGTGACGTAAAGCTTGCCCGCAAACAGCATGTCACCCTTCGTACGCGGGAAAAAACTCAGTTCAATAAGCTGCGGCACGTGCTGCTTGAGCGTATCGGAGATGTAGTATTGATAAAACGTCGGCGCGTTATTGGCAATAGGACTAAGCAACTGATTACCAAGTAGCGCAACATTATTAGCATAAATGTCGATGTCCTGGTACATCCGGTTGAAGTATGCGCTCAGGCCCTCATTATCAATAAAATGCTTATCAAATTCTACCTGCTTGCTACCCAACTCGATGGCTTTGCGCTGTTCAGGGTTTTTGCGGTAGTACTCCTTTGCTAGCTTTTCCTCGATATAAATGGGCAGAATATTGACCCCACCGGCGGCCAGCGAATCCTGTTTTTTAAACAAGAACTGGTAGTTTTTAAATATCTTCCGGTTCTTGAATTTATCTGATAAGTTACTGAACGAGAAGGTCATCTTCTCGTATTTAGTGTATTCGACGTAGTTGTAGCTTTCGGGGCGGTTCTGCTCCTTGTGCTCGATTACCTGCCGGATGAGTGTCACGGCTGGGTTATCCTTATTCTTGTAGCGCGGCGGCTTGTAGCCCTTCACCACTACCTCGTTGAGCTGGGCGGCGCTGGCCGCCAGCTGCACGTTGATTTCCTGGGCCGAGCCGGGCGTAAACGCCTTGGTAACTGTGCGATAGCCCAAGTAACTAAACACCAGCGACGTATACTGTACCGGCACTTGCAGCGTAAAGCGGCCGCCCTCATCGGTGTTAGTGCCGAGGGCCGCTTGCGGCACCGCCACGCTCACGAAGGGCAGTTTCTCCTTGGTTTTTGCGTCGGTTACCACCCCGCGAATGGTTGTGTATTGGGCCAATGCCGTGGCGGGCACGCCGAGCAGCAGCAGCCAGCAGAGCACAGCGAGGCGGTAATGCCTGATAGGCAAACGTTTCATGATTGCTTGAATACGAAGTGCAGCTGCATAAAGTAGTTGAACCCAATGCCCACCAAAAGCGATACGATTACCTTACTGCACAAGTAGTTGACGTGCAATAACTGCGTAAATACGTACACCCCGGCGGCGTTGAGCAGCATGCTACCCAGCCACACCATAAAATATCTGATTCCCTGCTGACGCGCTCGCTGTTGCGATACCTTAAAGACGAGGTGCCGGCCTAAATAAAAATTGGTGATGCCGCCGGCCGTGTTGCCCAGCATAGTCGCGAGCAGGTACCAACTGTGCAACACCTCCACGCAAACGATGGTTACCAGAAAATCGGCGGCGGTGCCCGCCGCCGAGGCGGCCTGCGCCTTGAGCAAGCGGGGAACACGCACGGCCGTTAGAGGTAGCCGAGCTGCACGGCGGCGTGCAGCAGCAGGTTGGTATAAATGCCGGCCAGCACATCGTCCATCATCACCCCTACCCCGCCCGGCAGCGCCTCCATCCTACGAATAAACAGGGGCTTCACAATGTCGAAAAACCTAAACAGCACCAGCCCCACCAGCAGGCGCGGGCCCGTGATGGGAATTAGCAGCATGCCGACCCACATGCCGGCTACCTCGTCGATAACGACGCGGTAGCTGTCTTTGCCCCAAATGCCTTCGACGCGCTGGGCGGCCAGGGTGCCCAGCGCCAGCAGCGCCAGCGTGAGCAGGCTGGCCAGCCCCACGGGCAGCGAAGCGCCACCGGCCTGGGTGAGGTAGAGGACGAGGCAGCAGGCCACGGCGGCGACCGTGCCGCCCCCCTTCACGTACCCGATACCCAGGACGGTGGCGATTAACTTAAACATACAGCTTTACAGCAGCTTACGCAACGGGCTCATCCTGGTATTCCTCCAGGTTACTGGCCTCCACGCGGCTCACGCCCATGAAGTCGCGCAGGGTGTTGTGCAGGGTCACGAGCTGCTTGAAGATGTCGTGCTCGGGGCGCATGGTGGGGTCGATAGTCTGGGGCGACTTCAGGTAGAAGGACAGCCACTCCTGCACGCCCGACATGCCGGCGCGCTTAGCCAAGTCGCTGAACAAAGCCAAGTCGAGCACCAGCGGGGCGGCCAGGATGGAATCGCGGCAGAGAAAGTCAATCTTAATCTGCATCGGGTAGCCTAGCCAGCCGAAAATATCGATGTTGTCCCAGCTCTCCTTGTTGTCGCCGGCGGGCGGGTAGTAGTTGATACGCACCTTGTGGTACATATTGCCGTACAACTCCGGGTTTTCCTCGGGGTGAAACACGCTGTCGAGCACGCTCAGCTTGGATACTTCCTTGGTTTTGAAGTTGTCCGGGTCATCTAGTACCAGGCCATCGCGGTTACCCAGGATGTTGGTCGAGAACCAGCCGCGCACGCCGAGCGCACGGGCGCTCAAGCCGGGGGCCAGGATAGTTTTCATCAGCGTCTGGCCGGTTTTGAAGTCCTTGCCGGCTACGGGCGTACTGGTGGTGGCGGCTAGTTCGAGTAGCGCGGGCACGTCCACGGTTAGGTTGGGGGCACCATTCACAAACGGCACGCCTTCCTTGAGGGCAGCGTACGCGTAAATCATGCTCGGCGCAATGTTGGACGCGTTGTTGCGCAAGCCTTCTTCGAAAGCTTCCAGCGTGCGGTGCGTCTCCGACAGTTCGTGGTAAATTTCGGTCGAGCCACACCACACCATTACAAGGCGGGTGCAATTACGCTCGGCCTTGAAGGCGCGCATGTCGGCAATCACCTGCTCGGCCAAGTCGAGCTTAGTGGTGAATTTCTTAACGTGCGTACCGTCGAGGTTTTTCACGTAGTGCGAGTCGAAAGCGGCCGTCATCGGCTTGAGGGCTTCCAGCTCGGGGCGCACGGTTTGCAAGGTTTTGTAGCCCAGCACTTCGGCTTTGAGGGCCGCTTCGTACACGTTGTCTTCGTATACGTCCCAGCCACCAAACTCGACATCGTCGAGGTTAGCCAGCGGCACAAAGTCCTTGATGAGCGGATTGCCGGTAGCAGTCCGAATTTTACCCATCTGCGTGAGCGAGCCGATGGGTTGCCCTTCGCCCTTGCGCACGGCCAGCACCCCGGCAATGAGGGTAGTAGCTACGGCACCCATGCCCGGTAGCAAAATGCCTAGCTTGCCCTCGGCGGGTGCAAGCGGCCCGTTGTAGTCTTTCATCTGGTGGTAATGGTATTCGGTGGCCTTATGGAAAAACTTGCTGTTGCCAGGCCTGACAGGGTAGCAAGCTGGGAGGAATTCGGAATTAATTTTCTAGTGGCAGGACACTAGTTCCTCCGCCGGGTTGCCCACCAATGCGGGCGAACGGTGCATGACGCGGCGGCGGCGATTTTATTTTTTGGCCGGGGCTAAGTTTTGGGTAATCTGGTCTAGCACCGCCAGGCTGGCTTTCAGCTGCTGCGGGGGCAGGTGCTGGCCCGCCTTCTCATACATCTCTTGCACTAAGAGAGTTACCTCCTGTTCCAAGGCCCGGCCTTTGGTAGTAAGCACGATGCGCTTGTTGCGGCGGTCCTGGCTGTCTTCGCAGCGCGTGACTAGCTCGCGGCGCACCATATTATCGAGCATGGCCGTCAGGCTGGCTTTGTCGCGGCCCACGGCATTGGCGATTTCCTGCTGATTGACGTGGTCGTGGCGCCAGAGGTAGTGCAGCACTTGCATCATCTCCGTGGTAAGGTCCAGGCGACACTCCTTAAACCGCTGCCGCAGGTAACATCGGAAGGCCGTGCCCGTGAGCATGATAGCCTCGGTGAAGGCAGCTAAAGATTCGGACGTGGCCACGGGAGACGTAATAGAAAGGACAAAGTTACATAACATACCGTTAGAGGTCTAACATTGTTCGCCCGTCCTTTCTACCACGCCCAGTGCTTGGCCTAAAACCGGAACCCAGCCGAAATATACGGGTAGGCTCCTTCGTTAGAAAACCCGACAACAGCTTGTACCAAAACTAGTTGGGCCGGCAAGAAGTATAAACCTCCACCGTAGCCAGTGTGCCACTTCGACGATTCTTCGCCCGGCGACCACACGCGCCCCACATCATTGAAGGCCACCACGCCCAGCGTGCCCGGCAGCAGGTAAGAGGTGAAATCCAGGAGCTTGAAGCGCAGCTCCAGGTTGTTATACACCATGTTTTTGCCGGTGAAGCGCCACAGGTAAAAACCGCGCAAATTTTGGGGACCGCCCAGCTTTAGCTGTTGAAAATAACCGGCCCGGCCGAGCGTGGCCCCGCCGCCCGTGCGGTTGGCGATAACCAGGCTGGAGTCGCGGGTGGGGCTAGCGTAGAACGTAAATTCGGTAACGGCCTGGCCGAAGGTGTGCCGGTCGTCATCGAACCGGTGCAGGCCGCTGATACTCGTGCTCCAGTACACGCCCCGGTGCGCCACCAGGGCGCGGTCGCGGGTGTCGAAGGTGGCGCTACCGGTGAGGCCGGCGTAGGCCTGCTGGCTAAACACCTTTTCATCAGGGCTTTGCTCGTTGTATACCCGCAGGTAGCGGCTGCGGTTTTCGTCGTCGTCGCTGGTGTAGTACTGGGCCAGCAGGCCGCCGCTCAGGTGCCAGCGGGCGTAGGTGCGGCTGAGGCGCACATCGGCCGTAAACAGGTTGTAGACGCTACGGTAGTAGCGAATGCGGCGGTCGCCCTCGTTGGCAAACTCAGTTTCGTTGCCGACGCCGAAGAAGTTGCTGTTGTAGTGCGGGCCTTTCGATTGCAGGTTTATGAGCAAGTCGTTGCGGCCCAGTGCCCGCTTGAAATCGCCATTGTAGTTGAGCAGCAAGGAGCTATTGCCAAAGCCGTAGTTCACCAGCAGGCTTTGCCGCGAGCCGTAGGGCGCCTTGTGAAAAGCTTGCTTTTGGTAAATAAAATTGCCAATCAGTTGGATGCCGTAGTCTTTGCTGTAGCCCACAAGGGCTAGCGGCTGCAAGAAATCGTACTTGTAGCCGGTGCGCGGGAAGGTGTTGACGGCAGTATCGGCCGAGGTGCGCACGCGGGCTAGCCCGGCGGCGGGCAGCTGGTTGGGCTCGTCGGCGCGGTCATAAATCCAGAGCTTGGTTTTCTGGCGCAGGCCGGGGTCTACGGTAAAGGCGTCGTTGTCAGCACCTCCAATCAGGCGCACGCGAATGCGCGAGCGGTGGGTGCCCGTCACCGCGAAGCTATCTGCACCACCCTGGCCGTAGATGCGCAGCTCGCGGGTCACGGCCGGGTCGAAGGTGCGCTGGTAGAGGACCGCGCCGGTAGTGCCATCTTTTTTAATCTTGCTGCTCGTGACGCGCAGGCGACCCTGGGCCTCGTGCGCTATTTCGAGGCGCTCGCGCTTGTCAGAGCCCGGGATGCTCACCGTTTTGGCCAGGAAGCGGTAGTATTTCAGGGCCTGCTTTTCCAGAATATTGCGCCGGGCAATCAGGTTCTGCGCAATTTTGGGGCCGCTGAGCTGGTAAATATTGGGCGGCAGGCGGCGCAGGGCGCGGTTTATCAGGCTATCGCTCAGGCGGGCCTGCACGTAGGCAATCTGCTTTTTCCAGTCATCCTCGCCCAGCTCGTTCAGAAAATAGCGGTCAAAGTCCCGCGCCTTGTCGTTCCAGCGGTTGATGGACCGGATGTGGTCGTCGTAGCCCTGCACGTTGGACTTAAAAATATGGCGCGACAGCGCCCACGGCAGCGCTCCCGACGGCTTGTAAAAGACGTGGTCGCGGTCGCGGGGCACGGGTTCGTAGAGGCTGCCTTTGGCGGTTTCGATGCGCTCCCAGCGCCACTGGTCCTCGTGGCGGTCGTAGTCGCCGAGCAGCATATCGAGCAGGCGGGCGCGCAGCACGGTAGCTTGGTCTACGCGGTTGTCGTTGTCTTTCTGGAGGCGGTCCTGGGCTTTCTGGGTGTTGTCGGTTTTCTCGGCGTCCAGCGGCTCGCGTTCTTCGAAGAGAAAGGTTTGGTTAGCAAAATCCTTCTGGTATTGCCCCAGGGCCGGGTCATCGGGCACGAAGACTATCTCCGGGTTGGCGTGCGGGATGCCCAGCGCCGCCGCCAGCGGCGGCACCACGAGCGCCGAGTATGGGTGCGAAGCCGATACCTGGTCCTGCAAGATGTCCTTGGCAATGGTGGGCCGCAGGGCAGGCGGCAGGCCCCGCTCGGGGTATTTCTGGATGGTGCGCAGCACCCACTCCTGCCCGCTGGCATCGCGCATGCGCAACGACTTGGTTTGCAAGCCGCCGCCGCGCTGCACAATGGTGAGGCCGCCTTTTTCGCGGGCCAGATGAAAAACGCGCAGCTTCACGGGCGCGGCCCATAGCTGCCGGTAGCTTTGGCCCAGCAGCCAGCGGTGCGCGGCCGTCACCTCATTATAGGTAGGCTCGATGGCTACCGTCACGCTGTCGGCACCGGCAGGTGCTTGTGCCAGCGCTTGGCTAGCCAGCCCGCTGGCCAGGGCCAACAGAGCCAGTTTTTTAGGAAAAGAACAGACAGTAAACAAACTCAAATTCATGCGTGCGTGGTAATGGGCACATTAAACGTGGTAAGCGCCCAAAATGGCTGGAGGTTTTGCGAATAACGCCCAGGTTATGCCCAGTGGCTAGCCTGCGCCTAGCCTCGCGGCTTCTTGCCACTAGCCGGCTCCGGTAGCTTGCCCTCCCCTGGCCCCACTCGGCAACTGCCCAGCTTATGGCAAGCGGCAATGGGGCAGCTGTATGCTGACTCCAGAACTTCAAGCAGCTATTTTGCCTATAGTATTCAGCCAAGCTGGCAACTACGCGCTTCCTTAAGCAAGCCGCCCGAGCAAGCAAAAATACTGCTTCCGTTGGCACGAGGGCTGGGCAGCGGCTGGTACCACGCGCACCCTGGCCAAGGTGCAGCCCCGGCCACTAGCTCCGGGGCTGATATTCTTCCAGCATTTCGCGCACATCGGCTAGGCGCCGCCCTACGTGGTCGAGCACACGCAGTGGCACCGCTAGCTGTGGGCTGGCCCGCTGAAGCAGGTAGCGCACCAGGGCAACGAGCGCCCGTACCTCCTCCGCCAATTGGTGTTCGACTATGCCCCAGTGAATAGCCCCCATGCCTTCTTCCACCAGGCAGGCGCGACGCGCCACGATGGCCAGGCCCACCACGTGGGCAAACTGCTCCAGCAGGTGCTGCTCTTCCTCCATAAACGTGCGCGGCTGGTAGCCCAGCACGCACAGGGTGCCGAGGCTGTGCGCAGGAGCTACGCGGAGCGGGGCACCGGCGTAGAAGCGGATACCGGCTACCTGCGCCGCTATCTCGGCGGCCGAGAGCAGGTACGGATGCCGGGCGGCCGCTACATCGGTCAAAATCACTGGCTTATTTGCGCGCACCACTAGGGCGCAAAGCGTATCGGCGCGGGGGTACGGGGGCACACCGGGCAGGCCGTACACCGCCTTATAGACGACCTCCTCGGCCCCCACAATACTTATCAGCGCAATGGGCAGGCTAAATACGTGGGCGCTCAGCTCGACCAGTTCGGCAAAAACGCGCTCGGGCGGCGCGGCCACCATATCATAGGTCCGTAGCGTAGTCAGCCGGTCAGCTTCGTTGGGCGGCAGCAGCAGGGAGGGGGTAGAGCTGGGCATAAGCGGCAGAAATAGGGTGCAAAAATTGGGTGAGCAGTGCAAACGACGACCAGCACCAGCTAGCGCAGTGCATCGCCTAAGTGATACGTAGTTAAGCTAACGCTCGGATTGCAAACACCCCTGAGCTGCTCCCCTTAAAAGTACCAAGTTATCGCCAATAAATAGGCTGCTCCTTTTGCCAGGCAAATTTCTCGGCTTTCCCAAAAAAACAATTTAAATTCCTCCTGTCTTAGCCCTCAGAAATTGGCAAGTCGCAGGCAAGAGACGACTGCCCCCGCCCTCCTAAAACTTATCGAAAATGCTGCCGGGGCTACGCCAGCGGGCGGCCGCCCGTTGCCGCTCGGTGTGGGGGATGGGGCCAGTGGCCTAGGCCGGGCGCGCTAGGGTGACGCTCCTATCGCGGCGGCCCACAAGCAAGGGGCTGCTGTCCAGGCTATAGCGCGTGAATAAACCCCGCAAGCGGCGGCTCCCTCGCGGGTAGTTAGCAGGGCGCGCAAGGTGGCGGCGGCCTTGCCGCCGAGGCTGGGGCATCGCCTAGGCCGCTTAGCAAGGGATTGCCGCACCTGGGCCAGCGCACGCTGTGCTACCCGCAGGCACGCGGCCTAACGAGCCTAGCCGGTGGGATATCTTGAAAATACGTACGCTATCATTGCCAGCGGGCAAGCCAAATACGGTGCGGAAAAAGCCCTTGGTGCCGGTGATTTCCGGCCAGCTATCAGCCAGTAAGGCAATTGCCTGCTTGCGCAGCCCCACCAGCAATGGTGCGGGCAAGGGCTACCGGCTTTCTGGGGTAGCAGTGCGATAGGCCCTGCTGAGGCAGAAAATGATTTCGCCCTGGCCAGCGAGGATGCTCTAAAGCCCTACCGCTAGCCCTGCGGCGGCGATAGGGCTAGGAAGCAGCCTTTTACTGATAGGGGAAAACGCCGCGGCAGCCTCAGCTGCGGGGCAGCCTGCCAGAAGCTACCCCGCAGCCCTGGCCTACACGGTAGCTACGGCACGGCTGGCCACCTCCGCGACGGCGGCGGGCTGGCGATGGGGCCTCTTGTTTTTCTTCAGGCGATTCCACCAAATGAAGAAGCCCGTGATGGGGATCGACGCGCACACCAGGCTAGCCAGGAAGGCCAGTACCTTGGTGGGCCAGCCCAAGATGGCACCCACGTGCAGGTCGTAGTTCATGCCCAGGAATTTTTCGCCGGCCAGCTTGTCACGGTACAGCTCGGCCTTTTGGAAGGCGCCGGTGCGGGCGTCGTAGGTTAATTGGCTGGCGCGGTAGCGCGTGCCCAGGTCTTCGTTGACGCGCACCCGCAGCGGGTCGTTGAGCCCGGTGAGCGGCTGGGCCGACAGGCTAACGGCGGTGGGCTGGCGCTGCCAGGCGTCGCGCACGGCGGCGTCCAGGGTTTGGGTGGCCTGGGCTTGCTCGGCGGGCGTGAGGGCGGGCGCTTCGGCACCGGCCTTTTTGCCGCCGCGCTTACCGCCCCGGCCGCCGTGGGCGGCCTCGGTGTGGCCGGTAGCCAGGTAGGTAACGCCGGCGCGCACCCAGTCGAACGACCAGGTGAGGCCCGTGAGGGCGATGCCCAGGGCCACCAGCGTCACGTAAAAGCCCACTGTGTTGTGCAGGTCGTAGTTGAGGCGCTTGCCCGAGGCGTCCCACTTCACCTTAAAGCGCTGCTTGCGGGCAGCCTTGTTTTTGGGCCACCACAGCACCAGGCCCGAGAGCAGCATAAACACGAAAACGAGCGTGCTGTAGCCTACTACCCAGCGGCCGGCATCGCCGATGAGCAGGTCCCAATGCACGCTTTTTACGAGCTGAAAAAACTCGTACTTGTTGTCGATAATGCCCGTTACCTGCCCGGTGTAGGGGTTGATGTAGGCGGTGCGCAGCACCTCTACCTGCCCGCCGAAGTAGGGCTGGCCGGGGGTGCCCTTGTAGGTCATGAAGCTCCAGGCGCGGTCGGGGGCGCGGTAGGCGTTGGCAAACATGACGGGCTGCTGGGGACCGAGCGCCTGCTGGGCTTTTTGCCACACCTCGCTGTAGGGCAGCGGCTGGGCAGCCGGGGCGGGGGCCGCGATGCGCAGTACATCGCGGTGCGCCAACTCAAAAAGCTCGCGCTGAAACACGTAGAGGCACCCGGTGATGCTCACCACCACCACCACCAGCCCAGACGCGAGCCCGAGCCACAGGTGCAACTTTCCAATTAGCTTTTTGAAGGTCATAGCTTCGTAAAATAGCGCCGGAGCAACTTAGCGGCTGCCCCGGCGGGTAGAAGTTACTTAGAATGAATACCCTAGCGTGAGGCGGTAGCTGGTCGGGGCCTCGGGCTGCCAGTAGTAGTAGCTGCCGATAGCCGTGGCTGGCAGGCTGGCGGCCGCGGTGGCGTTAGGCACATAGGTGCCGGCATTGTAGTTGTAGCGGCCAGTGAGGTTATTCACTAATAGGTTCAGGCTAAGGTGTTCGCCCTGCCACGATACGCCCCCGTCGAGGCGGAAGTAGTTGTCGGGCAGCTTTTCGCCCGCGTTGCCCAGGCCAGCGTAGCGCTCTACCTGCCACAGCAGGCCGCCCGAAAAGCCCAGGCCCTTGAGCGCGCCTTGCTGCAAGCGGTAGTTGAGCCAGGCGTTGGTGTTGTGCCGGGCGGTGCCGCCCAGCTTGCGGCCCTCGTAGCTGTCGCGGGTGGCAGCCCCAGCGGCGTTGCGCGGCGCGTTGTCTTTGGTTACGGTGGCGTCGAGCAGTGCGTAGTTGGCCACCAAGTTCAGGCCGGGCAGCAACTCGCCGGTAAAGTCGGCCTCAATGCCCCGCGAGCGCACTTCCCCGGTTTGCACCGAAAAGGTGGCGTTGACGGGGTCACCGGTCAATACGTTGGTTTTGGTGATGTTGAAAGCCGTTAGGGTGCTGCTAAAGCGGCCGTCCAGCCAGTCGCGCTTGAGACCGGCCTCCACATTGCGACCCCGCTGGGGGTCAAAGAAATTTCCGTTGAAGTCCTGCCCGGTTTGGGGCACAAACGACTGGTCGTACAGCGCATACACGGCCGTACCAGGGGCCACGGTGGCGCTGAGGCCAAAGCGCGGCGTTACCACGCTTTTCTTGATGCGCGCCTGCACGTTGTTATTGTTGGAGTAGCGGGCGGCTAGGGTCAGGCGCAGGCGATTATCAAAAAAGCCCAGCTCGTCCTGCACGTACACGCCGGCGTATTTGGTCAGGCCCTTGGCAGTGCCGCGGCGGTCGAGAGGAGCCGCATTGCGCAGCGTTTCCTGGTCGAGCAGCGTGGCAGGCGGCGCGCCGTAGTAGGTTGGCGTGGTTACGTCGATGGGCAGAAAGCCCGCCGCGCCGAAGTCGGCCGCGTAGTTTTTGTCCGAGGCATCAAGGCCCACGATAATGCGATGCTGCACCGGCCCGGTTTCGACGGTGCCATTCAAGAAAGCCTGGCCCGTGAGCGTGTAGTTGTCTACATCATAGAGAAATACCGAGCGGTTCAGCACGTTGGTACCCGCGATGGCCTGGTTGCGGTTCACGCCGCTCACCACAAACGAGGCGTTTGGGTTGAACGAGCCGGCCCCAATCCAGGTCGAGAGGCCGCGCATGGCGTAGCGCAGGTAGGCTACCTGCCCAGTCAGCTTCCAGTTGTCGCTGAAGCGGTGCTCCACGTTGCCGAACAGGCTGTGGTCATTTGCCCGCGACGACCCCATAACAGGGTCATACACGGCAAAATCCTGGCCCAGGCTTTTGTAGCCGTTGGGCGAAAAGAGGTAGTTACCGGCCGTCGAAAAGTTGGCGTACTGGTACACGTACTGGGCCGTGACCGTAGTTTTGTCGTCGATGAGGTAGCGTAGCGAGGGCGCCAAAGCCACCCGGCGGTTGAAGTCGTAGCCCTGGTACGCGTTCAGGCTCTGGCCCATCACGTTGAGGCGGTATTGCAGCTTGTTGTCCTTGCTGAGCTTGCCGTCGATATCGGCCGTGGCGCGGTACTGCCCAAAGCTGCCCAGCGTGAGGCCCACCGCCTTGCGGCTTACGCCGGTCGGGGCTTTCAGCACCACATTGTAGAAGCCGCCCGCCTCGGTATTGCTCACCAGAAACCCGCCCGGCCCCTTCACAAATTCCACGCGCTCAATAAACGAGGCGTCCTCGGCCAGCGGGCCGAAGTAGTTGCCAATGCTCATGCCGTTGCGCAGCGAGCCAAAACCCGTGTTGAAGCCCCGGATATTGATACGGGCGTACACGTTGTTCCAGTGGCCGGGGGCCACCGCGCCGCTCACGTTGCGCGTAATGCCCTCCACGGGCGTAAAAATCTGCTGGTCGGCCAGCAGCTGGTTGGTTACCACCTGGATGTTCTGGGCCGCTTCGAGCAGCGGCTCGCCCAGGCGCAGCGAGTTGGAGGCGTTGGGGCGGCGGTAGCGGTTGTGGCTGCCGGTCACGGTCACCTCGTCGAGGTCCTGCGCGCTTTCGGCCAGGCTAAAATTCTGCACCAAGGGCTGGTCGCCCGCCACTACCACCGTGCGCTCCTGCATGGTGAAGCCCACCAGGCGCACCCCCAGCGTGTAGGTACCGGCCGGCACGTTGGCCAGGCGGTAGTCGCCGTTGGCATCGGTGTCGGTGCCCTGGCTAGTGCCGCGCAGGCCCACGGAGGCACCCATTACGGGCTTGCCCGTGCGGGCATCGGTAATGCGGCCCTGGAGCACGCTCTGGGCTTTCACGGTAATGGCTAAGCAGCTCAGGGCTAGGCAGCACGCAAGGTTCTTGCCGGAAGTAAAGGAGCGAAATGGTGTCAAAACAAAGAAGGCTGGCAGTAAATACAGCCGCAAAGCTACGGCTGGCCTTCGCCTTATTTTTAATTAGTCTAATTAAAAACAGCGTAATTTTTCATTAACGCTTCATCAACAGCCAAATATTCAACGAGGCGTTCAGCTAGCAGTAGCCTAGCTGAACTGCTTGTCCAAGGCTCTTCTTAGCCAGCAAGCGCCGACCTGTGCAGCGTGCCCGCACACCCCGAGCGCCGCCAGCCCCACACTGCTGCAACCAGCCCGTGCAGGAGCCGTTTGAAAAGCTACTGCATCCCCACTTATTCCGTCCAGCGGCAAGCTGCTGGCGACTTATATCCTACTTATGGCTACCCTGCAACTTGACCAAGCCGCATTCGAAAACCCCTTCGTAGACGAGCTGCGCGGCGAAATATCCGGCAATAAAGGCTCGCGCCAAGTGCCGGGCTACTGCTACTCGCGGGTGGCGCCCACCCCCGTGCACGAGCCCAAACTGCTGGCGTGGTCCGCCGAACTGGGTGAATACCTGGGCCTAGCCAAGCCTACGGAGCGCGGGGCGGCGGTAGCCATTTTGGCCGGCAATATTATCACGACTAGTATGAAGCCCTTTGCGGCGCGCTACGGCGGGCACCAGTTTGGCAATTGGGCCGGGCAGCTGGGCGATGGCCGGGCCATCGGGCTGGGCCAGGTGGCGGCCAAGGATGGCTCGCGCTGGGAAATTCAGCTTAAAGGCGCCGGCCCCACGCCCTACTCGCGCCGGGCCGATGGCCGGGCGGTACTGCGCTCGTCGGTGCGCGAGTTTTTGTGCAGCGAGGCCATGCACTACCTCGGCGTGCCTACCACCCGCGCCTTGAGCCTGGTGGCTACCGGCGATTCGGTGGTGCGCGATATGTTTTACGACGGCCACCCGCAGGCCGAGCCGGGCGCCATCGTGGCGCGGGTGGCGCCCACGTTCATCCGCTTTGGCAATTTTCAGTTGATGGCGGCCAGCGGTGAAATCGACAACCTGCGCGCCCTGGCCGATTACGTGCTGCGCCACCACTACCCCGAGCTGGGCGCGCCCTCGCCCGCAGTGTACGTGCGCTGGTTTACCGAAGTAGCCCGGCGCACCGCCGTGATGGTGGCGCATTGGATGAGCGTGGGTTTTGTGCACGGCGTGATGAATACCGATAACATGTCTATCCTGGGCCTTACTATCGACTACGGCCCCTACGGCTGGCTAGAGCCCTACGACCCCGACTGGACGCCCAACACCACCGATTTTGGCTCGCGGCGATATGCCTTTGGCCAGCAGCCCCGCGTGGCCATGTGGAACCTGATGGCGCTAGCCCAGGGCCTTTCGCCGCTGGTGGCCGACCCGCAGGCGCTACGCGCCGGCCTCGACGTGTATGCCGACACGCTGGCCGCTACCCAGCACGAGCTATTTCTGCGCAAGCTCGGCCTCACCGCGCTGGACCCCGCCAGCGACCTGGCCCTGACGGAGGCGCTGCCCGCCGCCCTGGCCGAATCGGGGGTTGATATGACGGTTTTCTTCCGGCAGCTTTCGCACGTAGCCCCGGCCCTGCTGGCGGGCGAGCAGGAAGCAGCATTATTTCGCGAATTAATCGACAAAGCGGCTTACGACGTGGCTCCTAATGAGGCCCAAGCTTTGCTGGATTGGCTGCACCGCTACGCGCTACGCCTGCGCAAGGAGGCCGCTAGCCCCCAGGCTATTAGGGCCGGTATGCTGCGCGCCAATCCCAAATACGTACTCCGCAACTACCTCGCCCAGCAAGCTATCGATGCCGCCGAAGCCGGCGACCTGGCCCCACTCGAAACGTTGTTTGAGGTATTAAGAACACCCTTTGACGAGCAGCCCGCCCACGAGGCGCTAGCCGCCAAGCGGCCCGACTGGGCCCGCGACAAGCCCGGCTGTGCCACGCTCTCGTGCAGCTCCTAAGTACAGGGCTAGCCTGCATTAGGCCACTTAGACCGTGTTTAGATATTATTAAAATCGCCTTTAAAACGTCATACTGAGCTTGCCGAAGCATCTTGCTCGCTTCATTAGGGCCATTCGATGAAGCGAGCAAGATGCTTCGGCAAGCTCAGTATGACGTTCTTTAAGCGCTAAACACACTCTCATAGCAACGAATTAGCCACCGCACTTACCGGCGCCGCTAGCGGCTGGCGGCGCACCACACGCGCCAGCACCTGGGCTAGGCCGGCCCCCACCAGCGCCATACCCACGCCCACCAGCGCGGGCGAAGTGTAGCCGTAGCCCATTGCCAGCGGCAGCCCGCCCAGAAACGCGCCCAGCGCATTGCCGATGTTGAAGGCCGCCTGCGTAACGGAGGCGCCCAGCATCTCGGCTCCCTTCGATGATTGAATCATCAGGATTTGGATGGGGGCGGCGATGGCTAGCGAGCAGCTGCCGGCAATGAAGGTGAGTACCAGAGAAGAAACCTGATTTTCGGAGCCCAGAAAGATGCCAAGCAGGGTGGCGGCCATCGCCAGCAGCAGTACGAAGCAGGCGGTGAGCGGCGAAAAGCGGTCGGCTAGCTTGCCGCCCACCACGTTGCCCACAAACATGCCCAGCCCCACCAGCATCATAATATAAGGCACGTAGGCGGGCGGAAAGCGCGACACGTCCGTCATGAGCGGGGCGATGTAGCTGACCCAGCAAAACAGCCCGCCCGTGCCAATAGCCGTGATGAGAATAATGAGCCAGGTGTTGACGCGCGTGAGCAGCCGGCGCTCCGAGCCAGCATCGTCGCCCCGCTGCACCGGCAGCGCGGGCAGCACCAGGTGGATGGCCAGCACCGTCAGCAGCCCCAGCGCCCCTACCCCGCCCAGCGCGTAGCGCCACGAGTAATATTGCCCCAGGTACGTGCCCAGCGGCACGGTAAGCAGGTTGGCAATGGTGAGGCCGGCAAACATGGTGGCGATGGCCTGCGCCTGCTTGCCCCGGGCGGCCAGCTGGCTGGCCACCACCGAGCCCACCCCGAAGAACGCGCCGTGCGGCAGCCCCGCCAGCAGCCGCGTGCAAAACAGCACCGTATTATTAGGCGCAAAGGCCGAGAGCACGTTGAAGACCGTGAACGCGGCCATCAGCAGCACCAGCAGGCGCTTGGGCGGCACGTTGCGCCCCAGCATGGTGAGCAGCGGCGCGCCAATGACGACGCCCAGCGCGTAGGCCGAAATCACGTAGCCCGCCTGCGGAATGGAGATGCGAAAATCGGCGGCAATACTGGGCAGCAGGCCCATCATCACAAATTCGGTGGTGCCAATGGCCAGGCCGCCGAGGGCCAGCGGCACTAATTGTTTGTTCACTAGAAAGGAATTTTACCACAACTAAACGGCAGGTTTGCCGGCCCAGCAATGCTCGCTAGGCGTGGGCATTGCTGGGCCGGCAAACCTGCCGTGGGGTAGCTAACAGGAAGGCGGGCGGCTTGGTTATTCCGCTTTTTGATTGAGATAGTTTTTGGCTAGGTCGTTGAGCTTGGTATCGGTAAGCTGCTCTTCTTCCAGCGTCTGGCGCAGCAGGTCGGCGGCCTGGGTGCTGCCCAGGCGGTCGGCGTAGTGGGCGGCGGTGCCGTAGCCGGCTATTTC
>Ga0265798_10006058_pt1 | contig 15997 bp, 9 predicted proteins | sample P3T30metagenome_FD_192430 | JGI IMG/M metagenome (GOLD analysis project Ga0265798, IMG submission 192430) | Plant litter microbial communities from East Loma Ridge, Irvine, California - P3 T30 | ecosystem: Environmental > Terrestrial > Plant litter > Unclassified | place: USA: California... | reverse complement strand
TGATTGAGCTTATCGACTTTAAGCTCAACAAGCCTCAGGCATTGATTTTATGCCCTACAAGAGAGCTTTGTTTGCAGATTGCGAGCGACATCAAGAATTACTCAAAAAACATCTCTGGTGCTAGCGTAGTTGCCGTTTACGGTGGCGCTAACATTATGCAGCAATTGCGTGAGATTAGAAACGGTGTACAAATTGTTGTGGCTACACCGGGCCGTATGTTAGACATCATTGGCCGTAAAGCAATAGACTTCTCAAGCGTGAAGTATGTTGTATTAGACGAAGCTGATGAAATGTTAAACATGGGCTTCCAGGAAGACATTAACGAAATTTTGTCTACAACACCTGACGATAAAAAAACATGGTTGTTTTCTGCTACTATGCCTCCTGAGGTTAGAAGAATAGCTAGAAACTACATGGACAACCCTACGGAATTAACCATGGGTACCAAAAACACTGGTAACGTAAATATTGAGCACGAGTACTATCAAGTACGTGCAAGAGATAAATATGCTGCCTTAAAACGTATTGTGGATTTCAATCCTGAAATCTTTGCAGTTGTTTTCTGTAAAACTAAACTGGATACCCAGGATGTTGCAGAGCACCTGATCAAAGATGGTTACAATGCAGATGCTTTACATGGTGATTTGTCTCAACAACAACGTGATAAAGTAATGCAACGTTTCCGCGATCGCAACATGCAATTGTTAATTGCTACTGATGTTGCAGCTCGTGGTATCGATGTAAACAATGTAACACACGTAATCAACTACTCTTTACCTGACGAAATTGAAAGCTACACACACCGTAGCGGTCGTACTGGTAGAGCTGGTAAAACAGGTATCTCTATCTGTATCATCAACTCTAAAGAGATTGGTAAAATCCGTCAGATTGAAAGAATCATTGGTAAACAATTTACCAAGGCTGAACTTCCTACAGGCTTTGATGTTTGTGAGAAACAACTGTTCTCTCTAATCCACAAAGTACAGAACGTAGAAGTTAACGAAAGCCAGATCGATCAGTACATCCCTAGAATTATGGATGAATTTGCTGAATTGAGCAAAGAAGACGTGATCAAACGGTTTGCTTCCCTTGAGTTTAACCGCTTTTTGGAATACTACAAGAATGCACCTGACCTTAATGCAGCAGCAGATGAGCGTGGTGTACGTGGCGAAAGAGGTGAACGTGGTGAACGTGGTTCAAGAAGCAGCGAAGGTTATACCCGCTTGTTTATCAACCTTGGTTCAGTAGATGATTTCACCCGTGGTGACCTGTTATCTTTCGTTTGTAATAACGGTAAGATCAGCGGTAAAAACGTTGGTAAAATTGACCTTAAAGGTGTTTACTCTTTCTTCGAAGTTGAAAACGAAGCTGTTGATTCTCTATTCAATAACTTTAAAGGTATTGAATTCAACAACCGTGGCGTAAGGATTGAAAAATCTGGTGATGCTCCGGTTAGCAGCGAGCGCGGCGAACGCAGAAGCGGTGGTTACGGTGGCGGTGGTCGTCGTGATGGCGGTGAACGCAAAAGCTATGGCGGTGGCGGCAGACGTGAAGGCGGTAACAGCGGTGGTGGTTTCAGAGATTTCTCTGGCCGTAGCCGTGATGACAAAGCTGGAAGCGGAAGACGTGAAGGTGGTAGCGGAGATAGAAGACGTAGATCTTAATATCAAAACATCATATATAGAAAAAGGCGGATCAATGATCCGCCTTTTTTTTGTATAAACATTTCCGCAGGTCACTGCGCTAAGATCGTTACACAACATGGGCATTCTTTTGTGCTTATTCTTCCAGAAATCACTATTTTACAACTAGATAGATCATTATGGAAGAAAAAAGCAAAACGCCGGATCTGACGGAAGATGAAAAACAGCTCTTTAAGGATCTGATGCCCGAAGACCTGGAGGAGATCATGGACGAAGGTGTTAACCGTCGCCATTTTCTGAAATTGATGAGCATTGCAGGCGCCGGGCTGCTTGCAGCACACCTCAGCGGAGCGGAACAACTTGCTGCTCGTACACTAAGTAGCCCTGCAGTTGACCTGAACCCGGCGAATATCGAAAATGGTGTAGAAGTTGCTTTCCAGGTAAATGGAAGTAACAAACGCCTGGTGGTTGATTCGCGTATGACTTTATTAGACACTTTACGCGAAAAGCTGGAGCTTACCGGATCCAAGAAAGGCTGTGACCACGGCCAATGTGGTGCCTGTACAGTGATCGTCGACGGCCGTCGTGTGCTTTCCTGCCTCACGCTTGCCGCAAGCTGTGAGGGTTCTAAGGTGACCACCATCGAAGGCCTGGCCACTGGTACCGAACTTCATCCCATGCAGGCTGCATTCCTAAAACATGACGGATTTCAGTGTGGATATTGTACACCTGGTCAGATTTGCGCCGCGGTTGCATTGATTACCGAGGCTAAAAAAGGAGACCTAAGCTACGTTACACAAACCCTGGGTGGTACTCCCGCCCCCTTGGAGCTATCTTCAGAAGAGATCCGGGAGCGAATGTCTGGCAACATTTGCCGCTGTGGCGCTTACCCCAACATTGTTGCAGCGATTCAAGAGGTACATACCGGGAAGCCTATTGAGCAGCAATGGCAGTTCTCTGATTAAGGCCCGGCAGTCTAAAACTTACGTTTATGAGAGCATTCAAATATACTAAAGCCAATAACGTCTCTTCCGCTTTAGCACAGATCAACAAGAATAACAAGGCCCGTTTCCTTGCAGGTGGCACAAACCTGCTTGACCTCATGAAGGAAGACGTGGAGCAGCCTGATGAACTTATCGACATCAGCCGGCTGGATCTATCAACCGTAAAGCTCATCAACAAGGGCAATCTCAAAGCTGGGGTAACATTAGGCGCAGTTGCCAAAAACACTGAAACAGCCAATCACCCCTTAATCCGGCAGCAATATCCCTTATTAACCCAGGCGATTTTATCGGGTGCTTCTGCACAAATCCGGAACATGGCATCAAATGGTGGAAACCTGCTGCAACGCACACGCTGTCCCTACTTCTACGAAGTTGCTATGCCTTGTAACAAGCGATCACCAGGATCAGGCTGCGGCGCAATGGAAGGCTTTAACCGCATGCATGCAGTATTCGGTTGGTCAACCAACTGTATTGCCGTTCAGCCCTCTGACATGGCTGTTGCACTCTCGGCATTAGAGGCCACCATTGTGGCTAGCAGTGCATCAGGACAACAGGTTCGTATTCCGATGGCCGAGTTTCATCGCTTACCTGGAAATAAACCTGAGCAGGACCATAATCTTCCAAATGGCCATTTGATTACCGCCATTGAACTTCCGAAGAACAATTTTGCCAGACATTCTTATTACCTCAAAGTACGCGACCGTGCATCATATGCCTTTGCGCTGGTTTCCGTGGCAGTTGCCCTCGAAATGGAGGGGTCAAAGATCATTAAAGCGCGAATCGCGATGGGCGGTGTGGCGCACAAGCCATGGCGTGCACTGCGGGCGGAGCAGGTGCTTGAAGGGCAGGAAGCTTCCGCTGAAATCTTCAGCAAAGCGGCTGCAGCCGAGATGAGCCAGGCAAAAGCACTCGAGCACAACAAGTTCAAAGTTCCGCTTGGAACAAAAGCAATTATCCGGGCCGTTCAAAAAGCGGTTGAAGGTGTCGCCTGAAGCCCTTCCAATACATTGATTTATAAAAGGACATAGTATGCAAAACCTTAAAGAAGTTACTGGTACACCAGCAAATCGGATAGATGGAATCTTAAAAGTAACCGGAAAAGCAAGCTATGCAACCGACTATCCGGTGAAAAACCTGGCTTATGGATTTATTTTCAAAAGCACGATATCAGCCGGCAAAATAACAGACATAGATACCAGTAAAGCGCTGAAATCACCTGGTGTAATCACAATCCTTACACACCAAAATGCACCGCCATTAGATGTTCATGGTGGAATTCGCGGGGGTGCACTGTTGCAGGGACCAGACATTGAATTTCATGGTCAGCACATCGGCGTGGTCGTGGCCGAGACTTTTGAACAGGCTCGTGCAGCATCAAGACTGATTAATGTAACTTATGACAAAGCATTAGGTAAGACCGACTTCGAGGCACTGAGCAAGGAAGCAGTCCCACCTAAAGACATGGAGGACCTTGTTCGAGGGGATGTTAAGCAGGCATTTGCCAGCGCACACATCATGATCGACGGGGTTTATGAAACGCCTATTGAACATCACCACCCGATGGAGCCCCATTCTACCATTGCACATTGGGAAGGCGAAAAGGTTATTCTGTACAATGCTTCACAGATTGTAAATGGCGCACAGCAGGCTGCAGCAAGAACATTGAGGATAAAGCCTGAAAACGTGCGTATCGTATCACCGCATATTGGCGGTGGTTTTGGATCTAAAGGCGGACAGTGGGCCAACCTGGTGCTCACGGCTGTAGCTGCCAGGATGGTGAACCGGCCGGTACAGCTTGCCTTAACCCGACAGCAGATGTTTAATTCCGTAGGCATGCGACAGCGTAACTTGCAACGCTTACGTTTGGCTGCGAACGAAGATGGTAAGCTCCTCGGGCTTTCGCATGAGACAACAACCCATTGTGCAATCCACGATGAATTTGTTGAGCCTTGTGGCGACTGTTCGAAAGTGATGTATGCGGTGCCGAATTCGCTGATCAGCTATCGCGTAGTACCAATGAACCTGATCATCCCTACATACACCCGTGGTCCAGGGAAATCTACAGGAAGCTTTGCCCTGGAGTCGGCCATGGATGAGCTTGCGTATAAGCTCAAGATGGATCCTATTCAACTTCGGCTGATCAATGAACCCGATAAAGATCCCTCGAATGGCAAACCCTGGTCGTCCAGAACAGTGGTACAATGTCTGAACGCAGGTGCCAAAGCCTTTGGATGGGAGAAGCGAAATGCTGAACCCGGAAAAACGGTTAACGGTGAATTCCTTATAGGTTATGGCGTAGCCTGTGGCACCTATCCTGCAAGGCAAAGAGAAACATCCGCTATCATCAAGTTGAGTAATGAAAAAGGGCTTGTACGTGCAAGGATCGAGTTGGCTGCAGCCGACCTCGGTACCGGTACACATACCATCATCGCGCAGACTGCAGCCGATGGACTTGGGCTCCCTATGGAAAACCTTCAGGTAATTATTGGAGACTCTGACCTGCCCCCTGCTGCTGGTGCGGTGGGATCCGTGGGTGCAGCAAGTTATGCAAATGCCGTGAATGAAGCCTGCCAGAAGATCACTGATGAGCTTTTAGCAAAGTCCGGTAAACAGTTTCTTGTGCGGCCATCGGCAGCACAGCTGATGTTGAGTGAAAACTTTGATGCTTTTCAGACACGTATGGATGCCAAACCGCCGGAAAATGTAGATCAGTATTCGGCTCATAGCTTCAATGCAAACTTCGCTGAAGTATGGGTTAACCGACATACGGGTATGGTGAAAGTTCACAGGTTCCTTGCGGTAACTGGCGCAGGTAAAATCCTGAATCCTAAAACGGCAAGATCACAGGTTATCGGCGGAAATATATGGGGCATTGGCATGGCACTCACCGAGGAGTCCGTGGTCGACAAACGCTGGGGAAACTTTATCACCCGATCTTTCGCAGATTATCATGTCCCTTCCAATTTGGACATTGGCGATATGGAAACCATTTTCATCCGGGAAGAAGATGCTGTCCCTAATAAAATGGGCATTAAAGGAATCGGTGAAGTCGGCATTGTCGGCGTAGCTGCCGCCGTTGCCAACGCTATTTTCAATGCTACAGGGAAAAGAATCCGAACCCTGCCAATAACGCCTGACAAGCTCATCTAAATTCTGTTGAAGACCATCTATAAACTAACATATTACAACAAAAAGGCCTGTGATCATGGTGATCACAGGCCTTTCGTTTTATAGGTGAACCTTGGTTAGAAATTTAAAGCCAATCTGGTAAATACATACCTTCCAAGGAAACCAAACTGCGGTGCCTGGTTCGGATACAGAATACCGGAAGTACCCTGACTGCTTAACAACAGCTGCGCTGGATAAACATCAAACACGTTATTCGCGCCCACGGTAAGCTTCAGGTTTTTGGTTAAGTTATAACCAGCACCCAGATCCGTTACCACACGGCCCGGTAGTGTTTGACGGTTAGCTTCCACATTGGTCGGCTGCTGGATCTCTCCAAAGTAAACGTTCCTTACAAAAGCATTCCATTTGTTCCAGGAGTAATCCAAACTTAAGTTGGTCTTAATTCTTGGTGTAACACGCTCAATTAAGATGCGGCTGGCTGGATCCAGGTAAATGTTTTCTTTTCCAACCAACAGTGGTGAAGCGTGTACATCACCTACAATTTCGGTCTTTGTGAAGGTATTTGCCAGATCTGCTCTGAAGATACCATTCCCCAAAGGTGTACTGTAACTGAATACCGCATCAATACCCATCGTTCTGGTATCCACTGCATTTGCGAAGAACCTGGCTGTGGTTGCGTTAGCTAAACGAAGTAAGTCGTAAAGCTCCCTGTCCTGTGGTGTTGCAGTCGGCGCGTTGCTGCCGCTAAACTGACCGGTATAGATTACACGGTCGTTGATGTTCACCAAATAACCATCTACAGTGATTTTAAACTTGCCTAAGTTGCTGGTAAATCCAAGGCTATAACTGTCTGAGGTTTCTTCCTTTAACTTCGGAATACCCAATAACTGTGCTACACGACTATCGTTTGCAAAGGTACCAGACTCCACAAAAGCTCCGTCAATAAAGACAGTTGAAGTAGAGTTAAAATAACGCTGGTGTAAAGATGGCGCTCTAAAACCGGTGTTCACTGCACCACGTAATAAGAAGGCATCAGAAAATTTATATCTGGCAGCGATCTTTCCGTTTAAAGTAGAACCGAAATCAGAGTAATTCTCAAACCTTACTGCTCCATCTACCAGGAATTTGTCGGTAACATTAACCTCTACATCTGCATACCCTGCAATAGAGGTACGCGTCTCGTTGGTTAAGTTATCTGCACTGATTCCTGGGAAACCCTGTGCACCACCCGCATAAGGTGATCCATTTGCCGCAAAGCGGGTCGGGATATTTCCTGTTGGCGAAGGAATATAAACCGGGTTCTCCGGTGTTCCTGCATTAATGGCGTTACCATAGTTCACATAAGAAGCTTCTTCCCCTGGATTGATCTTGTACTTCTCAAAACGGTTCTCAAAACCAAAAGCAACGTTAATGCCGCTTAATGGTGCTTCAAAGAACCTGGAGAAATCCAGATTGGTCGTGTTTTGTGTAAAGTCGTAACCTCCCGATTCGAAAGATGTTGGCGAAGCATTCAGCATCGAGGCATTCAGTGTATTGCGGGTGGCAAATTCCACAGCGTTGCGGCCGAAGCTGTTGCTAAAATCTGCTTTCCATTCGCCTAAGGTTCCACGGATACCAACTGCAAAGGACTGATCCAAATTATTAGTGTTGATCTCCGGAAGGAAACCATTTGGATAGATGGTTGCATTGTTTTGCGTAAGCTGTCTTGGTGTACGGTAAAAAGCGGTTGAGGTACCATTACGGTAGTTTAATCCACCGAATGCATAAATTTCTGCTTCTTCCGCAACTGGAATAATACTATTGAAGAATAAGGAACCACCACGGTTTCTCGACTGACCAATATTCGGTACGAAGTCACCACGATCAAGCCCTCTTCTTACCAACTCTTCATCGGTGATATCCGCACCTGTTGGATTTGGATACAAGTCCGGATTATTGTAATCGTTAAAGATTACGCCACGGTAAGGCGTTGTCCTGGAAGCGAAATCTCGGAAGTCGAAGGAACCTGAAAGGTTCAGAAAACCACCTTTATCGCTAAGTGCAACACCATAGTTGACGTTGGCCTGTACGGTCTCTCCGTCCAGTCCATCAGAATGTTTACCAGCAAAACCACCACCAGATACGCTGGCGTTTAGCTTGTTCACATCAGAATTCAGTATAATGTTAATTACCCCGGCAATCGCATCGGATCCGTACTGTGCAGATGCACCGTCACGCAAGATCTCGATCCTTTTAATTGCAGCAGTGGGTATGGCATTTAAATCCGTACCTACGGAACCTTTACCCAAACTTCCATTAATGTTGATCACAGAAGTGGTATGTCTTCTCTTTCCGTTGATAAGCACAAGTACCTGATCAGGACCAAGACCACGCAGAGATGCCGGGTCAATATGATCCGTTGCATCTGTTAAGCTCATCACATTAGACGTAAAAGAAGGGGCCACAAAGTTCAGGATCTGGTTTACCGAGACCTGCGCAACATTTGCGGTCAATTTCTGAATATCCACAACATCTACAGGAACCGGGGTATCCATACGCGAGCGTGGCGCACTACGGGAACCTAATACAACCACATTCTCGAGGTTATTTCCACCAGCATTGATCAGATCGAAGTCGAGCTGCTTCTCTTCCTCAGCAGCAACGGTGACGCTTTTTTGTTGAGTTTGGTAGCCAATGTAACTTACGGTTACCTGGTACGTACCCGCAGCGGGTAGTTTAATTTGATATCTGCCATTCGCATCTGTTCCAATGCGTAACTGCTGCCCTACTACGGAGACAGTCGCACCTGTAATGGTCTGACTGCTGTCGCGGACTTCCCCGCGAATCACTTGCGCCTGGGCAGACAAGCCGACACTGCAGCAAAGTAAAATGAACAGGTAAAGTTTGATTTTCATATAAAATAAGCTAAGTAAAACCTATCTCTGGTATCCACCAGAAATGTGCGCAAATATAGCTATTTGCAATTTTACCCTACCGAATGAGTAGTCTATTTTATACTCAAATGACTTGCGGTAAACACCTGAACTTCAATGTGGTGTTTAGCTCAGCTTTTCTGTAAGCAATGCCATTTCCATTTGTGGTGCATGTTTTTCATACAACACAGCATAAACTGCACGGCTGATCGGCATGTCAACCTTATACTTTTTATTGATCACATGCATACAGCTTGCCGCATAATAGCCCTCAGCAATCATGTTCATTTCCAGCTGCGCCGACTTCACCGTGTAACCCTTTCCGATCATATTTCCGAAGGTGCGGTTCCGACTAAATTGAGAGTAAGCGGTTACCAATAGATCGCCTAAATAAGCAGATTCCTTGATATCCCTGCTGATCGGATGAACGGCATTTACAAAACGGTTGATTTCCCGGATCGCATTGGAGATCAGCACGGCCTGAAAATTATCGCCATACCCTACCCCGTGACAAATGCCACTTGCAACGGCATATATGTTCTTCAAAACTGCAGCATATTCAGTTCCAAAAATATCATCAGAAACATTGGTTTTCAGATATCGGGTATTTAAAAGCGAAGCGAAGTAAGTTGCAGCGTCGACATCTATTGAGGCAATGGTGATGTAAGATAGTTTCTCCAGTGCGACTTCTTCTGCGTGGCAGGGTCCGCTAATGACCAGGATATCTTCAAAGGCGACTTCTAGTTTCTCATGCAGAAATTCTGCTATGATCTGATTTTCATCGGGAACAATACCTTTGATTGCCGACACGATCTTTTTTCCTTTAAAATCTTCAGGTTTTACATCTTTCAAGGTATCCTTGAGGAAAGCTGCAGGCACATTTAGGATGACGTAGTTTGCAGCTTGTATAATCTGGCAGATATTATCGGAAATGTTCGCAGCGGGAATATTAACCTCCGCAGCACTCAGGTAGTTTGGATTATGGTGATATTTCCTGATGTGGTCAATAGCATCCGTGTTGCGCATCCACCAAAAAATCTCTTTTTCCTTGATATTATTTGAGAGCATCTTAATGATAGCCGTAGCCCAGCTACCCCCACCAATCATAGCAACTTTTGCCAGCATAGTCTATAAATAAAAAATCCCGGTTGTGTTTAAAACCGGGACAATTTACTCAAATATTATGATTGGGGCCTTTTTACTTTTTGCCTGGAGCAGCAAACAGCTGATCTTTAGAGGTCTTTTCTACCTTCATACCATCTTTTAACCGGTTCTGAATTGCAGAATAGGGACCACTTACAACTTCAGCTCCCGCTTTCAGTCCAGACTTCACGATGATGAACTGGTCGTTCTGAATACCTGTGGTCACCTCAACTTGTTTTACAGTACCATTCTCAAATGCGAACACGTATTGCTTAACCGTCTTATCCTCAAGTTTCGATTTCTGTTTGTCTGCAGATCCTTCTTCAGCTGGTGGGGCGTCTTTAACTTCAGCACCTGAGGCGCCTTTGCTCTTATCTCCAGTATATACCGCCTGAATCGGAACTGAAAGTCCTTTCACAGATTCGCTCATGATATCTACAGTTGCAGACAACCCTGGTCGGAATGGTGAAGGTAAATCCTTTGCACCGCCTTTAACATTGGTATATGATTCTGCAAGAATTCTGATCTTAACCACGAAGTTCGTTACCTGGTCTACTGAAGTTGTGGTTGTACCTACATCTTTAGAAGAACTTGCAATCTCCGTAACAAGACCCTTAAACTTACGATCTGCAAATGCATCTACTTCAATCATTGCACTGTCGCCAACATTTACACGGTTAATATCGTTCTCATTAACATCCACGTTAACTTCCATAGAGTTCAGGTTAGAGATACGCATGATCTCGGTACCCGCAAATTGCGCTGTACCCAGGATACGGTCGCCCAGCTCGACAGATAATTTTGAGATCACACCATCAACTGGTGCATAAATCGTTGCCTTAGCCAGGTTGGCACTTGCCTCCTGAACATTTGCTCCAGATTGCTCCAACCCGAATTTAGCACCTACCAGGTTTTGCTTTGCAGCTTCCAGGTTAGCTTGTGCAGTTAGGTATGCAGCTTTTGCCGAGTCAAACTCTGCTTGTGAAATCACCTTTTTCTTATAAAGCTCCACATTACGTTTGTAAGTTGCTTCAGCATTTATGAAGTTGGCTTCTGTTTGTTTTAATTGCTGTGCCGATGAAGCCACCGCTGCTTTTTGCGAGCTGTAGGACGCACGTGCACGGTCGTAACCCGACTTCAATACATCCGGACGAACTTTACATAGCAGCTGCCCTTTTTTAACAATGTCTCCTTCTTTTACCAAGAGTTCTGTTACCTCCCCGGAAACTTCCGAGCTTAACTTCACTTCTGTTTCAGGCTGTATTTTACCGCTGGCAGTAACCGTTTCTACAACCGTACGATCTGCAGCTTTATCAACAGTGATCTGCTCAATTTTTTCTCCTCCGATTACACCGGTAACTTTCAGTATAAGCAGCAAGACTATTAATCCTCCAACTGCAATAAGTATGTGTTTTAGTTTCATTTTGTTCGTTTGTTTGCTGTTTAAAAAATGGCTTTATATGCTGATTAAGGATTAGAAGGTTATTTCTTTGCCAAGATAAAAATCTATGACTTTAGAACGGAATAGCAAATCATATTTTGCCTGAATGAAGTCAATTTCTGCACGATTGCGGTTAGTTCTTGCCGTGTTATAATCCAGCGAGTTCACCAGACCTACATTGTAGCGTTCCTCAATCACCATAAAGGCATCTTTCTGGGCATTAAAGGTTTTCTCGGTTGAACCGTAGCGTGCATCTGCTGCGCGCAAATCGGCAACAGCCTGGGCAATTACTTTGTTCAGGTTATTTTTTTCAAGTTGTTCCTGGTTGATGAAACCCTGGTACTGGATCTTTGCACGCTTAACATTTGATTTCGCGGTCAAACCGTTGAAGATCGGGATCTGTAAGCTTAACCCTACAAACTGGTTAAAACGTTGATTAATCTGGTCCGAAAAGGGTTGATTGTCATCATCATCAAACACGAAAGAATAAGATGAACCTAGTCCTGCATTAAGCGATAAGGTCGGATACTGAAAGCCTTTGGCCACCTTTACGCCAACTTCTGCCGCCTGGCGGTTCAGCTGTGCTTCTTTGATGTTCGGGTATCGTGATAGTGCTTCTGTAAACACTTCGTTTACATTGTAGCTTTTTTGTGCGTAGTTGATGTCTTCGATCGTTGGGGCAACCACCTTGAAGTTGGCATTGTCGGCTTGCATTTCCATCAATTGGGCCAAGGTAAGGTAAGAGATCGTTAGCTGATTCTGGGCGTTGGTGACATTAAGTTCTGCAGTAGCAACTTGTGCTTTCGCTTGTGAAATATCAGCCATGGTCTTATTTCCGGCATCCAACAAAGCATTTTCACGCTCTAAGGTCTGCTGTGCTACAATTAGCTGCTCTCGGGAAGCTTTTAACAAATCATCATTGAAAACAACCTGGAAGTATGAGGTTACCACCTGTAGCACCAGATCATTTTTTGTGCGTTCTAAAGCACTTTTACCTGCTTCAAGTAAGATCCTGTTTTGGCGGATTTGATTGATCTTTACCAAGCCTCCGAATAGATCTACACCGGTAGACAAACGTCCGTTGGTTACAGACAAGGCCTGATTACGGATCTGGAAGGTGGTTTGATCCAGTGAACGACCAAAACTCAGGTCGTTGGATGCCCCAGCATTCAGGGTCGGGAACAGCGCTGCGCGCGATTGGATGAGGTTTACATCAGCCGTGGCAACATCGAGCGCGCTTTGTTTGACGTTGATATTATTTTGAAGCATCCTTTCTACGGCCTGTTTGATGGTGATCACCTCCTGAGCCTTGGCGGAACTACTGAAGCACATGCTGATGCAGCCCGCTGCTACAAGACAGCCTAACCGGGAGAACAAACCATGATTGGTAAAAATTTTCATACTTTATGATTTTCAATTTTTGTTAAACGACAAATTATCCTTTCAAATCCGGCTGCGGATAGCAGTTTTTAGTACTTTTGGATATGTATCTGGTAAAATCTCCCCTGCTGCTTAAATGGTATTATCCTTCACTTACCTGGAACAAGTCCCGCGCTGAAAAAGCAATTTATTTAACCTTTGACGACGGACCCATACCCGATGTTACAGAATTTGTTTTAAAAACTTTGAGAGATCAGCAAGTTAAGGCGACCTTCTTTTGTATTGGCGACAACATACGGAAACATCCGCAGCTATTTCAGCAGCTGCTAAATGACGGGCATAAAGTGGGTAACCACACGTTTAATCATCTTAAAGGTTGGAAAACCGATGATGCAACCTATCTGGATAATTTCGAGCAATGCCAGCGCTTAACCGGCTCGAAACTTTTTCGTCCGCCATACGGGCGGATTAAAAAATCTCAGATTCGCCAAATCCGCGAAAGGTATCCTGACATGAACATCATCATGTGGGATGTACTTAGTGGCGACTTTGACCTGAAGCTTACTCCAGAAAGTTGTTACCACAATGTTGATAAGTATGTGGAGAACGGATCGATCATCGTTTTTCACGATAGTTTAAAGGCCTTCGAACGTTTACAGTACGCATTGCCACGCAGCATAGCTGATCTGAAGGCAAAAGGATATCAGTTTCGTACTTTATAAGGGGTTCATCCGCCCTTAGCAAGGGGTTGACAAGGTATATAGCCATGTCAACCCCTTGTCAACCCCTTGCTAAGGCCTTGTTAGCCCCTGGTTTATCCCGAAGCTGGAACGGCGCGTAGTCAAACAATAACGCAAACCAAATCAGCCCTCATTTGTTATATACGCATCAATTTAGAACATTTATAAATAATATAATGATTTAAAGATGATCGCGCCAGCTTTCTTTTTTTTGTAAATTCGCTCAATTATTTAGACTTATTACCTTTTAACCAATAGTTCAATGGCATTCGACATAGAAATGATAAAAAAGGTGTATGCTAACTTTGGTCCGCGCATCGAAGCGGCTCGTAAAGTTGTCGGCAGACCTTTAACGCTCTCAGAGAAAATTTTATACACCCACCTATGGGAACAGAATACAAATAAGGCTTTCGTAAGAGGTACTGATTATGTGGATTTTGCTCCGGACAGGGTTGCAATGCAGGATGCAACTGCACAAATGGCATTATTGCAATTTATGCAGGCTGGCAGACCTAAAGTTGCGGTTCCATCAACGGTTCACTGTGATCACTTGATCACTGCGAAAGATGGTGCTGAGTTCGACTTACCTGCTGCAAATACAGAGAGTAAAGAAGTATTTGATTTCCTTGCTTCCGTTTCAAATAAATATGGTATTGGCTTCTGGAAACCGGGTGCTGGTATTATTCACCAGGTGGTATTGGAAAACTATGCTTTCCCTGGTGGTCTAATGATTGGTACCGATTCTCACACCGTTAACGCGGGTGGTTTGGGTATGATCGCAATTGGTGTTGGTGGTGCTGATGCCTGCGACGTTATGGCTGGCTTACCTTGGGAACTTAAATTCCCTAAGCTTGTTGGTGTTAAATTAACAGGAAAATTAAGCGGCTGGACTGCCCCTAAAGATGTAATCTTAAAAGTTGCTGGTATCCTTACTGTAAAAGGTGGTACCGGAGCAATTATCGAATATTTTGGCGAAGGTGCAGAAAACCTAAGCTGTACTGGTAAAGGTACCATCTGTAACATGGGTGCTGAAGTTGGTGCAACCACTTCTACCTTCGGTTACGATGAAAGCATGGAGCGTTACTTACGCGCAACAAACCGCGCAGACATCGCTGATGCGGCTAACACCATCAAAGAACACCTTACTGGTGACCCTGAAGTTTATGCTAATCCAGAGCAGTATTTCGATCAATTAATCGAGATCAACTTAGATGAGCTTGAGCCTTACTTGAACGGTCCTTTTACTCCAGATTTGGCTACCCCAATTTCTAAAATGAAAGAGGTAGCTGCAGAAAATGGCTGGCCAATGAAAATCGACGTAGGTTTGATCGGTTCATGTACCAACTCATCTTACGAAGATATTTCCCGTGCCGTGAGCGTTGCAAAACAAGTTGAAGAAAAAGGCTTGAAAACTGCTGCTCAATATTGCATTAACCCAGGTTCTGAGCAAATCCGTTACACTGTAGAGCGTGATGGTTTCCTGGATACCTTTAAAAATATTGGTGCAAAAATCTTTACCAACGCATGTGGTCCATGTATCGGTATGTGGGATCGTGTAGGTGCTGAAAAACAAGAGAAAAACACCATCGTTCACTCTTTCAACAGGAACTTCGCGAAACGTGCTGACGGTAACCCGAATACTTTTGCATTTGTTGGTTCTCCAGAACTGGTAACTGCAATGGCAATCGCTGGAGATTTGAGCTTTAACCCACTTACAGATACCTTAACGAACGATAAGGGTGAGCAGGTAAAACTTGATCCACCTTCAGGATTTGAATTGCCGATCCGTGGTTTTGCGGTTGAAGATGCAGGTTATCAGGAGCCGGCTGCTGACGGAAGCCACGTGCAGGTTGCGGTATCTCCTACCTCTCACCGTTTGCAACTATTGGATCCATTCCCAGCATGGGAAGGAACCAACCTTACAGGTCTAAGACTGTTGATCAAAGCTAAAGGCAAGTGTACTACTGACCATATTTCTATGGCTGGTCCATGGTTGAAATTCCGTGGTCACTTAGACAACATTTCTAACAACATGCTTATCGGTGCAGTGAACAACTACAACGATAAAACAGATACCGTTAAAAACCAGTTGAATGGCGAATACGGACCTGTTCCAGCTACTGCACGTGCTTACAAAGCACAAGGCATTGGTTCGGTAGTTGTTGGTGATGAAAACTACGGTGAAGGATCTAGCCGCGAGCACGCAGCGATGGAGCCTCGTCACCTGGGTGTTAGAGCGGTTCTTGTAAAATCTTTCGCAAGGATCCACGAAACCAACCTTAAGAAACAAGGTATGTTGGCTTTAACCTTCGTGAACAAAGATGATTACGATAGAATTCTTGAAGACGATGTAGTTGATATTGTAGGCTTAACTGAATTTACGCCTAACGTTCCGTTAACTGTTGTACTAAACCACGCAGACGGTACTAAAGACGAGATTGCTGTTAACCACAGCTACAACGCTCAGCAAATTGAGTGGTTCAAAGCTGGTGGCGCGTTAAACATCATCAGAAAACAAGTTGGTGCATAATTTCGTATCCATTTATAGATAACAAAAAACCTCCTGCTAAGCACAGGAGGTTTTTTTATGCCCATCATATGGCTA
>Ga0265798_10006057_pt1 | contig 15999 bp, 13 predicted proteins | sample P3T30metagenome_FD_192430 | JGI IMG/M metagenome (GOLD analysis project Ga0265798, IMG submission 192430) | Plant litter microbial communities from East Loma Ridge, Irvine, California - P3 T30 | ecosystem: Environmental > Terrestrial > Plant litter > Unclassified | place: USA: California... | reverse complement strand
TCAGCCGTCCACGTGCACTTACCTGAACATCCGCGACCAGACGCACTACATCGGCCTCAACGGCAAGGCATATCGCGCTCGCCAGGAACAGGATCGTTGGTACCTGGTCGGGCAGCGCGACGATGAACTAGGCCCTAGGTTGCTGCTGGATACCGAGCAGGCTTGGGTAATCGATCCTGGGCAGAACCTTGCAATCAGTGCTGGCGGCGTACCGAGCAGGCTGGGCAGCCAACTGGTGCGTTGGACGCTGACCCGTGATGAAATCGTCATCCATGCCGTGGGCTGCCGGCAGATCCGCCAATTGCGCCCGCACCGCGCCAGCGTCCTGCACCGGGCCCACCGCGATGCCTTGGGGTATCTGGGCAATGCGTTGGACAGCCTGCGAAGAGCACGGCTGGTCGGTAGCGTGGAAACCCATACCCTGGAAGTGCTCAAGCAGTTCTTCGGCGTCTCTCAGGTCACGGACTCATTGATCGCGCGGGTCCAAGGCGTACTGGAAAAAATGGCCCGGGTCATGGCATCGCACGCCTACTCGCCAGTAACCTCGAGACGCTACGTGATGGCAAGCCGCTTGAGCGCGCAGTCAGCCGTGGGCATTGCCTTCGTATCCGTACAGGATCCACAAGGTCAGATGTTTCTGACAGATGAATTCTTTGATTTTGAGACGGCACGTCTCCTGCCACTCGATCCGAAATACACCATCGCTGAAACGAACGCCCTGAGCAAGGCGATGGTCCTGCTGCATGAGTTCACCCATATTGCATGCAACACCCGGGACATCCACTATATCGAAGCGGCGATGCCCTATGCCGATCGGTTGCAGCCAGGCGTGAGGCGTGCGTGGCTGGAGCGTCAGCACGACGAATCGTTCTCGCACCTCACCCCCAAGCGTAAGTTGTTCATTGTCCGCGACGACACGACCGGGCAGGTGCGCGACATCCTCAACGAAGACCGCAAGGGGCGCGCCCTGATCCTGCGCCTGGCGGGCTCACCCAATCTGGACGACGCACGCCAGCGGTTTCTGATCGACGCTGACATTCGTTCAAAGATCCTGCTGAAGAATGCCGACTCGGTGACGCTGTTGATCTATCGTCTGGGAAATCGCAAAACCCCCTGACGCGGCTCGCGCCGCTGCTACAAACACCGCGAACCCCTGTAGCAGCGGCGCAAGCCGCGTCAAATGCCTTGGGTAACTCCCCCTTGAACGCCATCTCATGCAAGCTTTATGGTCATAAAAGGTGGCCAAATGCTGCCTCACTGTGGGAACCTCTCGCCGCACGGAGACGTCCATTCCCTGATTCGTTGAGTCGTCAGGGGCTGCAAAATCAGCAAGTTAGCCTGACGAGGCTGCGCTTATGGCTCGCACCGCGCGAGCTGCTATTCGCGTCCTACCTGGGCCGATCGCTCGCCCGAGCGCTCATCGCAGGCCCGGTAGGCGCCGACTGAAAAAAGGAGTCCGCCTGTGGCTAATCGCTATGGCAAAGGGCTGTTAGGGGGCGCTGTTATCGTTGCCGTCCTGGCCCTGCTGGTCCATTGGATCGGCATAAGTACCATCGAGCACTACCGCGAAGATCTGATTTTCTACCTGCAAGCGCACCTGATCCTGGTGCTGGTCTCGATGTTTGCCGCACTGCTGGTGGGCATCCCCGCCGGTATCGCGTTGAGTCGACCCGGCATGGTCAAGCGTGCCGAACGCTTCATGCAGATCTTCAACATTGGCAACACCATTCCACCCCTGGCAGTACTCGCCATCGCCCTCGGCATCCTTGGCATCGGCAGTGGTCCTGCCATCTTCGCGCTGTTTCTCGCCTCCCTGTTGCCCATCGTGCGCAACACCTATGAGGGCTTGAAAAACGTTCAGGGCTCGCTCAAGGAAGCCGCCACCGGCATCGGCATGACGCCGCGCCAGGTGCTATTCAAGGTCGAGTTGCCCAACGCCGTGCCGATCATGGTCGGCGGGGTACGCGTGGCGCTGGCGATCAACGTCGGCACCGCGCCCCTGGCGTTCCTGATCGGCGCCAATAGCCTGGGCAGCCTGATCTTCCCCGGCATCGCCTTGAACAACCAGCCACAACTGTTGCTGGGCGCTGCCTGCACCGCGCTGCTGGCGCTGATCCTGGACGGCATCGTGACCCTGGTCAGCCGCCTGTGGTTCGAACGTGGGCTGACTCGCTGAGCGAAGGAATGAATTCAATGAAGAAGTTAAGCATCGTACTGGGCCTGGCCCTGTTGTGCGCCGGCGTCGTGCACGCCGCAGACAGACCGGTGATCCGCCTCGGCGCCCGGGTGTTCACAGAGCAGACCGTACTGGCAGCCATCACCGCGCAGTACCTGGGCAGCAAAGGCTATGACGTACGCGTCACCGGTGGCCTGGGCAGCAACCTGGCGCGCAGCGCTCAGGAAAGCGGTCAGCTGGACATGCTCTGGGAATACACCGGGGTGTCTCTGGTGTCCTACAACCACATCGACGAAAAACTCGACAGCGCGGCCACCTACGCGCGGGTCAAGCAACTGGACGCCCAGAAAGGCCTGGTGTGGCTGACGCCCTCGCGGTTCAGCAACACCTATGCCCTGGCGCTGCCTGAAGAAGTGGCCAAGGCCTATCCTCAGGTCAACACCATCAGCCAGCTGAACCAGGTGCTGATCGACGAGCCGAAGAAAGGCCATATCCTGGCCCTGGACACCGAGTTCGCCAACCGGTCGGACGGCCTGGTGGGACTGACCCAAACCTACGACTTGAAATTCACCCGCCGTGACATTCGCCAGATGGACGCCGGCCTGGTCTACACCGCGCTGCGCAATGGGCAGGTGTTCACCGGTCTGGTCTACACCACCGACGGGCGTCTGAACGCCTTCAAGCTCAAGCTACTTGAAGACGACCTCGAGTACTTCCCCGACTACACCGCCGCACCGGTGGTCCGCCAGCAGCTGCTCGATGCCCATCCGCAACTGGCTGCGCAGCTCAAGCCCCTGGCCGAAATGCTCGACGATGCCACCATGCGCGAACTCAATGCGCAGGTCGACGTCGAGCACCGCAGCCCGACGGTGGTAGCGGCGGAGTTTCTCAAGGCCCATCCGATCACCGACCAAGCCCAGGAGAAGCCATGAGTTTCCTCGACACCTTCTCCCACCTCGACTGGCCATTGGTGCTGCAACTGACCTGGCAGCACATCACTCTGGTCGGCATTGCGGTCAGCCTGGCCATCGTCTTCGGCGTGCCGATCGGCATCCTGATGACGCGCTTCCCGGCACTGGCGGGGCCTCTGCAGGCCTGCGCCACGGTGCTGCTGACCATTCCCTCGATCGCCCTGTTCGGGCTGCTGCTGCCGTTCTACTCCAAGTTCGGCCAAGGCCTGGGGCCGCTACCGGCCATCACTGCGGTGTTTCTCTATTCGCTGTTGCCGATCCTGCGCAACACCTACCTGGCACTGACCGGCGTCGAGCCCGGCATCCGTGAAGCCGCCAAAGGTATCGGCATGACCTTCGGCCAGCGCCTGCGCATGGTCGAGCTGCCCATCGCGGTACCGGTCATCCTCGCCGGCGTGCGCACCGCCGTGGTGATGAACATCGGCGTCATGACCATTGCTGCCACCATCGGCGCCGGCGGCCTGGGCGTTCTCATCCTCACCTCCATCAGCCGCAGCGATATGTCGATGCTCATCGTCGGCGCCGTGCTGGTCAGTGTCCTGGCGATCATCGCCGACCTGCTCCTGCAATGGCTGCAACGCGCCCTGACCCCCAAAGGATTATTGAAATGATCGAACTTCAGAACCTGACCAAGACCTTCCACAGCAACGGCAAGGAAGTCAAAGCCGTCGACGCGGTAAGCCTGACCGTCAACGAAGGCGAGATCTGCGTATTCCTCGGGCCGTCGGGCTGTGGCAAGAGCACCACGCTGAAAATGATCAACCGATTGATCATGCCGACCTCCGGCAAAGTCCTGATCAACGGCGAAGACACCACAGGCCTGGACGAGGTCACCCTGCGTCGCAACATCGGCTATGTCATCCAGCAGATCGGCCTGTTCCCCAACATGACCATCGAGGAGAACATCACCGTGGTCCCGCGCCTGCTCGGCTGGGACAAGAAGCGCTGCGCCGAGCGTGCCCGCGAACTCATGAGCATGATCAAGCTGGAGCCCAAGCAATACCTGCACCGCTATCCGCGCGAACTCTCGGGCGGCCAGCAACAGCGCATCGGCGTGATCCGTGCCCTGGCCGCCGAAGCGCCGCTGCTGCTGATGGACGAGCCGTTCGGCGCGGTCGATCCGATCAACCGCGAAATGATCCAGAACGAGTTCTTCGAGATGCAGCGGGCCTTGAACAAAACCGTGATCATGGTCAGCCATGACATCGACGAGGCCATCAAGCTGGGCGACAAGATCGCTATCTTCCGCGCCGGCAAGCTGCTGCAGATCGACCATCCCGACACGCTGCTGGCCCATCCGGTGGACGACTTCGTCAGCAACTTCGTCGGCCAGGACAGCACGCTCAAGCGCCTGCTGCTGGTCAAGGCCGAAGACGCCGCCGACAATGCGCCTTCGGTGAGCCCGGAAACGCCGGTGGCCGATGCGCTGGAATTGATGGACGAACACGACCGCCGCTACGTCGTGGTGACCGATGCGCAGAACAAGGCCATGGGTTATGTTCGCCGACGCGACCTGCATCGCCAGGCCGGCAGCTGCGTCGACTTCCTGCGCGAGTTCAACGCCACGGCTGCCTATGACGAGCACCTGCGCATCCTCTTGTCGCGCATGTACGAGTTCAACCGCTCGTGGCTGCCGGTGCTGGACGCCGAGAACGTATTCCTCGGCGAGGTGACCCAGGAATCGATCGCCGCCTACCTTAGCTCAGGCCGTTCGCGTGGCATGAAAACCAGCATCGTCTCCCCGGCCGAAACCGCCCAGGCCTGACGCGCGCCCTCACGTAGGAGCGGGTCGGCGGCCGTGAAAGCCGTCCCGCGGTCCATCAGACAGACCGCATCGACTGCTTCGCGGCCAATGACCGCTCCTACGAACTGCACACGCACTCACCCGTAGGAGCGGTCCCTTCGCCCTACCCCAGATTGAACCGCGCCGTATTCTCGCTCAGCACTCGGCTCCCCTGCCCCAGTCGATCCGCCGCCTGGTTCACCGCCCGCGCGCCATCGAGCAGACGCACCGCCGCCTGGTCCACCTGCTGAATGTTGCTGCTCACCTCATCTGCCGTGGCCGCCTGCTCTTCCACCGCCGTAGCGATCTGAGCCAGGGTATCGGTCACCCCTTGCACCGCCCCGGCAATCTCACCCAGGCGCTCACCCAGGCCCATGACCGACTGCGCATCGACCTGCGCCTGGCCACACGCGGCCTGCATCAGCTCCACGGCCTGCTTGACCGTCGAGCGCAGGCTTTCCACCGTACCGGCAATCTGCCCAGTCGAAGCCTGGGTGCGCTGTGACAGGCTGCGTACCTCGTCGGCCACCACTGCAAACCCGCGCCCCTGCTCGCCCGCCCGCGCCGCCTCGATGGCCGCATTGAGCGCCAGCAGATTGGTCTGTTCGGCAATGCCGCGAATCGCATCCACCACCGACTGAATCTGCTGGCCCTGCTCGCTGACACGGCCCAGGGCCTGCGCCGTGTCGTTCAAGCGCTGGTTGAGCTGCTGAATACTGGCCGTCGTGCGCTGGCTGTCACGGCTGCTGTCCTCGGCGATCTGCCGGGTCTGCTGGGCGCTGCCCGAAGCCAGTTCGCAACTGCGCGCCACGCCCTGCGAGGTGGCCGCAAGCTCGGTGGCGGCCGCAGCGATCTGACTGATCTGCTGTTGCTGCGCCTCGACCTCGTCGAGCGTGCCGCTGGATTGGCTGTTGAGCGTCACCACCGCCTGGCTCAGTTGCACGGTTTCGTGGTTGACGCCCAGCAGGCTGCCACGCAACTGCACCACGGCAGCATTGAGCGCCGTACTGATCGCCGCCAGCTCATCGCGCCCCTGCACCGCCACCTGCACACTCAGGTCACCGTCGCGCAGCGATTGCGCCAAGGTGGTAATGCCACTGGCGCTGCGGCGGATCGATGCTTGCAGGCACACGAACAGGTACAGCGCCGCCAACAGCAGCAGGGCGAACACCGTCGCGCCCGGAATCAGCTGGCGAACGGCCTGGTCATGATAATGATCCAGGCGCACCTCCAACGACATCAGCGACTCGTGACGCAAGCCGTTCAGGGCGCCGAGCATGCTGTCCACACTGCTTTCGAACTGGGCCGCAGACAGCTTGATGTCGCCGCCGAACAGATTGTCATCCAGACGCTTCAACTCACCGTCCAATGTACCCAGTGCCTGCTGATACTGCTCGTCCCAGCCACGCAGTTGCTGCGGCAGGCGTTGCTGCAGCGTGCCACCGGCTTTCACCAGCTGCTCGCGCGCATCATTGATACGGCTGCGCAGGTCACGCATCTGCAAACGACTCTGCAGGCTGAATTGCCCGGCGACCAGGGAGGACTGGCCAATGCTGCCCAGACGCCCCACACGCTCGATCAGATCAGGGGCTTGCTGAGTGGCGATCTGCATCAACAGATAGCTTTCGCGCCACGGATCGACGATCAACCCGCTGGCCATGGCGATCTGTTCGCGCAGCACCTGCACCGACGTCAGCGCCGCCGTGAAACGATCGTATCCATCGGGCCACCAGCCCACCTGGCGCAGGCTTGCCAAGTCGAGGCCCTTGGTCGCGGTTTGCACCGTTTGCATTCGCTCCAGAGTGTCGGCAGGGGCCTTCTCGTGTGCCAGCTCAGCGGCCAGTTTATCGAGCGATGCCTGAATTCCCGGTGCGGCCGCCTCCAACGCCGCGATCGCGGCCTGGGCCTGGGGCGTCGGCTGACGCTGGATATCCACCGCCTTCCAGCGCGCGGCACGATTGCGCTGCGCCGAGAGTTGCGCATCCAGGCTGTCGAGCGCCAGTAACTGATGCACGCCGCTGCGCTCGGCATCGATCACCGCCAGCCGGTCGCGAAAATCCTCGCCCAGCAACCACAGGCTGCCGACCAGTGGCAGCATGAACAGAAGAAACAGCAGCTGAAACTTGCGGGCGAAACCATAGCGGCCCAGCAACCGGATACCCGGCGACAACAAAGCATGCATGTCCGACAACTCCACGGAGAATGCAGGTACCTACGGAAACGTGGCGCCAGCAAAATGCCACTGCAGCAAGATTCAGACCAACCGACTTTCTTGGCCTTTGCCCGCGGCGTCGAGCACGTCCCATCGGCTGCGGCTTCGCTTTGGTGCATCTGCCCACCTACGCACGCCTCCAATGAGTGCAGCGGTTGTGTAACCGGAAGTGGCAACCGCACCGCAACGCATTACCCAGGGCGCATGCGCAGCGGGGTTCGTCGACATGGCCCGGAACCTGCTACAGGCAAACCGCAAAAGCTGACCAAGCAGTTATGTTTCAGCACACGGCCAACGCTCGATCGGGCTTGCTCGCTACACACACCGTCGCCGCACGATCCACGGCGCCCATCGCCCCAGGGGAGCAACATGCTGGACTCATTTTTCAAGCTGAAAGCGCACAACACCACCGTGCGCACGGAAATCCTCGCCGGGGTCACCACCTTCCTGGCCATGGCCTACATCCTGTTCGTCAACCCCAGCATTCTTGGCGAAACCGGCATGGACAAGGGCGCACTGTTCGTGGCCACCTGCCTGGCCGCCGCCATCGGCTCGGCGATCATGGGCCTGATCGCCAACTACCCGATTGCCCTGGCACCGGGCATGGGCCTCAATGCGTTCTTCACCTACACCGTGGTCCTGCACCTGGGCCATAGCTGGCAGGTTGCACTGGGTGCGGTCTTCATATCAGCGGTGTGTTTCTTCCTGCTGTCGATCTTCCGCATCCGTGAATGGATCATAAACAGCATTCCCCTGCCGCTGCGGTCGGCCATCGCTGCGGGCATCGGCCTGTTCCTCGCACTCATTGCGCTGCAAAATGCCAAGATCGTGGTTGCCAACCCGGCCACTCTGGTCGGCATGGGTGATCTGTCAAAACCCGAACCGGTACTGGCGATCCTCGGCTTCTTCATCATCGTCGCACTCGAGGCACTCAAGGTCCGTGGCTCGGTGCTGATCGGCATCCTGCTGATCACCGTGGTGTCGATCCTGCTTGGAGTAACCCCGTTCGGGGGTGTGGTATCAATGCCGCCGTCACTGGCGCCGACCTTCCTGCAACTCGATATCAAGGGCGCATTCGATGTGGGCTTGATCAGCGTGATCTTCGCCTTCCTGTTCGTCGATCTGTTCGACAACTCCGGCACCTTGATCGGCGTGGCCAAGCGCGCCGGCCTGATGGGCAAAGATGGCCACATGCCGAAAATGGGCCGCGCCCTGATCGCCGACAGTACCGCAGCGCTGGCCGGCTCGCTGCTGGGCACTTCGACCACCACCAGCTACATCGAATCGGCCGCCGGCGTCAGCGCTGGCGGCCGGACCGGCCTGACCGCCATCGTGGTCGCCGTGCTGTTCCTGCTGGCGTTGTTCTTCGCGCCTCTGGCCGGCAGCGTCCCGGCATTCGCCACCGCGCCCGCCCTGCTGTTCGTAGCAGTGTTGATGGCATCTGGGCTGGCAGAGGTCGACTGGGACGACATCACCGTCGCCGCCCCGGTCCTGGTGACTGCCCTGGCCATGCCGCTCACCTACTCGATCGCCAACGGCATCGCCTTCGGCTTCATTACCTGGACAGCGGTCAAACTGCTGAGTGGCCGGTGGCGCGAACTCAATTCGGCACTGGTCGTGTTGTCGATCATCTTCGTCATCAAGCTGGGCTGGTTCGGTGGCTGATCGCCGCACTGCGCACACCCTCGCACGCCACGCGCAGCCTAAGCGTTTGATCGCACGCATAAATATTTTGCAAAGGGGTGTTGACACAATTTCGTTTCAGGCGAATAATGCGCGCCACTTGGCTACATAGCTCAGTTGGTTAGAGCATAGCATTCATAATGCTGGGGTCCGGGGTTCAAGTCCCTGTGTAGCCACCAAGTACGATCCACAGATGTCTACAGCAGTCTGTGAGTCACCTCAAGAAGCCCGCCTCGTGCGGGCTTTCTTGTTTCTGGTTGTCTGGCAAGGTTTCTGGTTGTCTGGCAAGCCAAGCGGATTACCAGCGATACGCCACGGTCCCCAGCACCGTGCGCTCATCACCCCAATAGCAGCGACCGGCATTGTTGCAGCCCGACACGTATTCCTTGTCGAACACGTTCTTCGCGTTCACGTCCACCGACCAGTGCTTGTCGATGTCATACCCTATCAAGGCGTCAACCAGCGTCACATCGCCCGCCTTCAGCTTGCCGTACAGTGTCGGCGCGGTGTAGGCAAAGGTACTGTCGAAATAGCGCACGCCGCCGCCCAGGCGTAAACCGCTCAGCGCACCTTCCAGGAAGCGATACGTCATCCAGGTTGACGCCTGATTGCGCGGAATGCCCGTCAGTTGACGATCCTCGAACAATGACCCCGGCGCATCCTTGGTAACTCGCGCATCGGTGTAGGTGTACGACGCGACCAAGCTCAGATTACGCGTTACATCACTATTGACCTCAAGCTCGACGCCTTTGGACTCGCTCTTGCCAACTTGCTGGCTGAAACCGTTGTTGCCTGCGACCACGTCGCGAGATTTGGTCAAATCGAAAACCGCAGCGCTGAAGGTGGTGTTCCAGCCTGCGGGCTCGAACTTCAGACCCACTTCATACTGTTCGCTGAGGATCGGATCGAGCAGATCGCCGTTGGGCTGTGACGATTGCTGTACAGGCGTGAATGCAGTGGAATAGCTGACGTAGGGAGAAATGCCGTTTTCGAACTGGTACATCACGCCCGTCTGCCAGCTGAACCGATGATCCCAACCGTCAAGATCCGTGGCCGCTACCGCTGCGCTGCCTGGACGAGCCGCGCTGGCACGGTTGCGGTATTGGCTCTGTACCCAGTCCTGACGTCCACCCAGCAGGAAAATCCAATTATCGTACTTGCTTTGCAATTGCCCATACGCACCGTACATGTGCTGATCGAGCTGGGAATTCTGCACGTATTGCGAGGCATTGGGTTGCACCGGCGAAAACACCGGCCGGAATACATTGTAAGTACCGCCCAGGCCTGCGTTCCAATCCTGATTGAACGAGGTACGGTCGTAACTGGCGCCCAGCAATACCGTGTTATCCAGCGCCCCCGAAGTGAAGTGCCCTTCGAATTGGTTGTCCACCGAATAAGTGATCGACTTGTTGTCGCGATCATACGCAGTGCTGCTCAATGTACTTCCGAAGCCAGCCTGATTCAGATTGTTCGGCCAGGTTTCATGGCGGTTCAAACGTGATTCCATGTAGCGCGAGTTCTGCCGGAACTGCCAGACGTCGTTGATCTGATGGCTGAACTCGTAACCCAGGGTCCAGGTTTCGCGCTCGAAGTCGTCCCAGCTCGGGTTGCCGTTGAACTGGTCCTTGCCGATCTTGCCATTGACGTTGTTGAGCAGCGTTCCTGCAGCCGGATAGCCCAGCAGCAGTTTGGTGCGGTCGCGCTGGTAGCTGGACAGCAGGGTCAGTGCCGTGTCCTGGTTGAAATTGAAAGTCATCGACGGCGCGATGTAGAGGCGGTCGTCCGGCACCGAGTCGACTTGCGTATCGGCATTGCGGCCCAGCATCACCATTCGTCCCAGGATACGGTTATCGTCCGTCAACGGGCCGGATACATCGATCCCAAGCTGGCGCCTGTTATTGCTGCCATAGGTGAATTTCGCCTCGCCTTGCGCAGTTTCGGTCGGCTTCTTGCTGACCAGATTGACCAATCCGCCGGGCGCATTCTCACCATAGAGAATCGAGCTGGGGCCTCGAAAGATTTCGGTACGTTCCAGGCCATAGGGCTCGGTCGTGGTGTCGTAGCGGTTGCCTTGCAGGCGTAGACCATCCTTCAGCAACCCGTAGCCATAGTCCGTGGCGTTGTAACCTCGGATGGAAAACAGATCACCGGCCAGGCCGTCACCGACAGCGAAAGGTGGAGCGAAGATACCCGGTACGTAACCAAGAATGTCGGTCAGGGTCTGCGAGCCCTGGTCTTGAATGCGTTGACGCGTTACCACCGAGACCGAACGCGGAGTCTCGGACAAAGGCGTGCTGGTTTTGGTACCCGCGGTGCTGTTGCGTACCTGATAGCCCACTGTCTGCTGGCTTTCCGGTGCTTGTTCGCTGATGACCAGGTCCTGTAATTGCAGAGTTGCGTGTTTCCCTACAGGCCTTGCCGTTGCTTCTTCGGCAGAAGCCATCGTCTGCCAACTGAATGTGGCAACAATCAAAGCCAAAGAATTCATGCCGAGATTCATCTTGTTATTGCAAGCCATCTACCTTCCCCTCCCCTGAAGATCCCGCGAAAGCCAGCCCATTTTGTAACGGTATATCTCGGGGCGGAAATTAACATAGAGTGATTTGCATTAACATTATTGTTATCGAATAAAAAGCGCCCCAAACAACTTGAGGGGTAGGCGTGCGCTTTTTTTCGCGCACCCACTTTCGCCCATCTCTAAATTGCTACCATGACCGTCATTTCCCACCCGGAGGTCTACATGCGCGCAACCGTGCTGGTGCTGGTCGAAACCATCAACGACTACGTGTCGATTCTCGAAGATCAAGGCTACGAGCTGATCATGGCGCCCTCACCGGCAGCCCGCGCAGAGGCCATCGAGCAACACGCAGATCGCATCGATGCGGTGCTCACCCGCGGGCCACTGGGTCTGACGGCAGACGAAATGGCAGCGCTGCCCAAACTGCGCATCATCTGTGTGCTCGGTGCGGGTTACGAGAACGTTGACCTGCCAGCCGCCAGGGCACACGGCCTGACCGTGACCAATGGGGCCGGAGTCAATGCATCGTCGGTGGCAGATCACACCCTGGCTCTGCTGCTGGCACTGATGCGCGACATCCCCGGCGCCGATGCGTCGGTACGCCGAGGCGAATGGGCCAAGACCATGCGTCCGTCGGTGGCGGGCAAGCGTCTGGGCATCATCGGGCTGGGCGCTGTTGGCTTGGCAATCGCCAAACGGGCCGCGTTGGGCTTCGACATGAGCGTGAAGTACCACAATCGGAGCCCACGCGCCGGTGTGGACTATGGGTACTGTTCCAGCCCGGTGGAGCTGGCTGCAACCAGCGACATTCTGGTGGTTGCCACGCCAGGGGGCGCGCAGACTCGCGCCATCGTCGACGCCGGCGTACTGGAAGCGCTTGGCCCTCAGGGTTATCTGGTCAATATCGCTCGTGGCAGCGTCGTGTCGACGCCCGACCTATTGGACGCCCTGCAGACGCAAGCCATCGCGGGTGCTGCGCTGGACGTCTTCGACGACGAGCCCAACGTACCCGATGCGTTGAAAACGCTGCGTAACGTAGTCCTGACGCCTCACGTGGCCGGCCTGTCGCCGGAAGCCACACAAGACACAGTGAAGATGGTCGAACGCAACCTGAGCGCGTTCTTCGCCGGCGAGCCTGTGCTGACACCGGTCCAGCTCTGAAACGTGTGGGAGCGGAGCGGGCCGCGAGCCCGCTGCTCCCCAGCCTGATACGGGGATCAGATCACCCCACAGGCCATCCGCGCCGCACCACCGCCCAACGGCGCCGGTGAATCGGAGTGGTTGTCACCACCGGCGTGCACCATCAGTGCATGCCCTTCCACTTCGCTGAGCTTTTTCAAACGCGGGGCCAGCACGGGATACGTTGCGGTACCGTCGGCGTTCACGTAGATCGCCGGCAAGTCACCCAAATGTCCCTTCGCATCGTAAGGTCCCAAGTGCTTGCCGGTCTTCTGTGGATCGAAGTGCCCGCCCGCCGCTTCCGCCGCCGACATCTTGCCGTCTTTCATCGCCGACGCGCAGCTGCCGTTGGCATGCACATGAAATCCATGCACGCCTGCGGGCAGCGACTTCAGCTGCGGGGTGAACTGCAGGCCATAGGCCGTTTCCTCGATCATCACCGTGCCGATCGGCTGGGGTGCGCCCTCGGCGCTCACCAAGTTGATCTGGACCTCCTTGGATGCCGCATTGGCGCTACCGATCGACATCGCTGCCATCAGTGCCAGCCAGCCATAAGACTTCATGGTGCCTCCCTCGCTTCGCGTTTGATTACCGAAAAGGCCACGACCCAAGCCGTTGCCCGTCCGATTCAGAACCCGAATACGGCTCACTCGTTCCTGGCCATCAATCCAGCGCGCGCAAACGATACTGTGGTGGCAACTGATCGAAGCCACTGATGGTCACATCCAGGCTCTTCCAGCGGCCGTCCTTGATGCCATAGATACAGCCATGCACCGACAGCTCCTGGCCACGGTGCCAGGCGTTCTGGACAATACTGGTGTGCCCCACGTTGGCCACCTGCTGAATCACGTTGAGTTCGCACAATCGGTCGACCTGCTCTTCTTCGGTAGGCAGGGTCGCCAGCGTTTTGCGGTGCTCGTAATACAGGTCGCGAATGGTCCGCAGCCAGCCATCGATCAGCCCCAGCTGTCGATCCTGCATCGCCGCGCGAACACCGCCGCAGCCATAGTGACCGGTGACCAGAATGTGTTTGACCTTGAGCACGTCGACCGCGTACTGAATCACCGACATGCAGTTCAGATCGGTGTGCAGCACCACGTTGGCAACGTTGCGGTGGACGAACAGATCGCCCGGCAACATGCCGACGATCTCGTTGGCCGGCACGCGCGCGTCCGAGCACCCGATCCAGAGGAATTCAGGTGTCTGCTGGCGTGCCAATTTGGCGAAGAACTCCGGATCCTCTTCCTTGATCGCCTCGGCCCACCGCGCGTTGTTGTCGATCAGTTCCTGTAGGTCATGCATGTTCAGCCCTCGAGAATCGTTTGGATTATGACTGGCCATGGCTGCACAAGGTCACGGTCGGCGCGGACAAATCATGCTGAATCTTTCCACTCGTACGGGGGTCAACCCTATCTAGACACACATCAGAGGATTGCCGTAATGACTGATTCCCATCGCCCCTACGATGCCCCACAACCCGCTGCGATCGATGACATTGAAGACCGCATGGGCCAGGTTCGAGAGCTGGATTTCGATGACGCCGACGGTCCCACCGGCAGGATCGGCGACACCATTCCTGCCGATGAGCTGGAGCATCTGGTGCCTGACGAACGCGCCCGCGAAGCAGGACTGACCGGCGCTTCGATGGATGACCACAATCCGACCGACGACGACATGAGCCCCGAAACACTGATCCGTGAGGATGGCGCACGTTCGCCCGATGAGCCAGGCGACAGCGGACCCGCTGATCAGGAACTCAGCCTCGTCGATGAAGACGACATCGGTGGCGGCGATGGCCTGGATGAAGAAGAACTGGCGCTGATCGACCCACTCGATGGTAAACGCTGAGTCCAGCATGCCTACCGATCACTGCCCGAGGCAATCTCGGGCAGTGACTCCGACTGCTACTCGAACAAGGTACAGGCCATCACCAGCGCGTCTTCGCGCCCCCCGGCCATTGGATAGTAGTCGCGCCGCTTGCCGATCTCATTGAAACCATAGCGTTCGTACAAGCGATACGCCGACTGGTTGCTGGCTCGCAGTTCCAGAAAGCATTCACGCCCGCCCAGCTCGTAGGCGCGTGTCATCAGCCGCTCGAGCAACTGCAAGCCCAGTCCACGGCCCTGGTTTTCAGGCTTCACGGTGATGTTCAGCAAATGGGCTTCGTCGATGATGACGTTGAGCACGCCATGCCCCACCTGTTGCTGCCCGTCGAACATCAACCAGATCTCGTAGGACTTCAGGCCGTCCAGAAAGATACCCCGCGTCCACGGATGGGAGTAGGCAGCGAATTCGATCTTCAGTACGGCATCCAGATCCGCCTCGGTCATTCGCCGAAAGCTTACGGTATCACTCATCACGGTTTTTCCAACGCGGTATCAAACGGCGCATGGCTTGCCACACGGCCGCCTTGCGCTCGGGTTCATCCATCAACAACTCAAGGCCCGGCAGCGCCCAGGCGGCGCCAAGCCCCTCCACCTCCAACTCTCGGTTGTAGTCTTCGGCATTGGCCCGCCCGGCAAAACGAATCGCCGGCAGCCCGACCAGCCACAGGCACGTGCACGGCGCCTGTTCTAGCTGAGCCATGACGAAGCCCTGAACGAAATCGCAGGCTGCATCCGGCCCTTGGTCCAATTGACCGCGCTGCAGCAGCGGCCAGCGGATCGGTTCGCCCAGAATCTGTGGCGCATCGGGCAAACCGGCAGCACGCAGCATGTCCTTGAGCAGGAGATAGGAAGGGTCGCGACTCTGGAACGCCTGCCCCGTGGCCAGTTCCACCAGCACCACGCAGGGCCCGGCGCGCAACACCTGAAGGGCGAAGCGCGGCGGAAGATTCGCTGGCTTGGCGACCGGCGCCTCCACGGCCACCTCGGCCACGGCTGGGCGTATGCTGCCCGGCCGTGGCACCTCGATCTTGGGCCGCTGCACCTTGGAAGGTTCGGGCCTGGCTGGCTCCACTGCTGATGGCACGATCGGCAGCGCTGCCGCCGCCGCCCCTTGATCCACGGCCTGCACTGGCAGCGGCGACGCCTCGACATGCTCCAGCAGGCTGGCACACGATGGCGCTGCGAACGGCAGTTCGGTGCGGGGCAGCCAGTGCACTACCTGCATGGCGTCAAGGTAGGCGCGGCGACGGGACTCGTTGAGCAAAAGGTCAGCCATCTGTGGGTAAGTCGAGGCGGTGGATTCTACCGGTGTTCGACACAATGTGCCGCCAAGTTTTGCGCACGCCGTCGCCCGCAGCGCAAATACCCGCCTCGTCATGCAGTACAATCGCGACCCTTTTACTGGCATGAGTCGACCAGCCGATGATCGAACCCAAGCGCGTGCTGCGCGCCCTCGCCGACCACTGGGCCCTTCTGGAGCCGCTGTGCGAGCACTTCGACCAAGGCACCCTGAGCCTCGTCGAACTGCGCCAGCAACTGGCTGCCCAGCGCCTGGAAAGCACTGCCCAAGAGATCACCAGCCTGCTCGACA
>Ga0265798_10006056_pt1 | contig 16000 bp, 11 predicted proteins | sample P3T30metagenome_FD_192430 | JGI IMG/M metagenome (GOLD analysis project Ga0265798, IMG submission 192430) | Plant litter microbial communities from East Loma Ridge, Irvine, California - P3 T30 | ecosystem: Environmental > Terrestrial > Plant litter > Unclassified | place: USA: California... | reverse complement strand
TCTGGTTTATGGTGATCTGGTTTATGTTAAAAATAACGATCTTGATCAGGTGGTCCGAACATGGATTTCCAAGCCTTATTATCCGAAGTTCTTTGAAGACGGGCATGTTCCGCCACACCCTTCCCTATTTCTTAAAAGGCTGGTTTATCAAAAAACAGGTTTATTTAACCTGGAGATGCGGCTGGCCGCGGATTATGAATTTATGCTGCGGCTTTTTAAACTGCATCCATATAAAAGTAAATATTTAAACCGTTTATTTGTGAAGATGCGTTTAGGCGGCGCCACCAATGCTAGTATTAAAAACATTGTAAATGGCAACCTGGAGATTTTACGGGCCTGGAAAATTAATCACCTGAAGGCCCCTCTTCTGCTGATGCCCAGGCGAATGGCCAAAAGATTAATTCAGTTTGTAAAATGAGGATTATTTTAACAGGCGCCAATGGCTTCCTCGGGAAAGCCATTTACCAACATTTTTCATCAGCAGAAGTCATTAGACTCGGCAGAACCGAAGGTGAAGTGATCGTTGATCTGGAACATGATCTTCCTGCACTTCCTCCTGCAGATTTAGTGATTCATGCCGCGGGTAAAGCACATTCCGTTCCGCGAACAGCAGCGGAAAAGGAAGCTTTTCAACAGGTCAACGTAGCCGGTACAGAGCGTTTACTTAAGGCTTTGACACAGGCCGATGCGCTGCCCAAATATTTTGTGTTTATCAGTTCCATTGCTGTTTATGGCTTAGAAAAGGGTACCTTAATCGATGAGCAACACCCCCTGACGGCAACTGATCCCTATGGTCGCAGTAAAATTGAGGTGGAGGCTTTAGTGTCCGCCTGGTGCGAAGAAAACCATGTGGTTTGTACTATTTTGCGTTTACCGCTTCTGGCCGGGCCAAATCCGCCGGGCAACCTCCAATCCATGATCAAAGCAATTAAAAAAGGTTATTATTTTGATGTTAATGTACCTTCTGTTCAAAAAAGCATGGTACTGATTGACGATGTGGCCATTTTTATTGAACAGGTTTACCCAATTGGCGGAATCTTTAATCTGACAGATGGTTATCACCCCAGTTTCAGGGAAATTTCCAATCTGATGTCGAAACAGCTGCATCAAAAAAATGCGTTCGTAATGCCTTATGCGATCATTAAAGCCCTGGCATTTGTTGGGGATTTTCTGGGGCCAAAGTTCCCTTTGAACCGTAGGAAGTTAGACAAGATGACCAATACCTTGACTTTTAGTGATGAAAAGGCCAGAAGAACTATTGGATGGCAGCCGCGTCCGGTGCTTGAAAATTTTAAGATATGATTGATTTTACCCTCGTTATTTTTACGGTAATGCTGTTTGCCCTGATGTTGTTCTACCTGTACCTTGCAGATAGGAATAACATTATAGACCGGCCTAATGCCCGGAGTTCTCATTCGGTTCATACCATCAGGGGAGGGGGCATTATTTTTCCTTTGGCTATGGTTCTGGAATATGCCTATTCCAGCTTTCATTATGGCTGGTTTATACTCGGTTTGGTGCTGATTAGTGCCATCAGTTTTCTTGACGACCTGAAACCGCAGGATTCTAAATTAAGGTTTGGTATCCACCTGGTTGCTGTTGCCTTATTGTTTTATCAGCTTCAGCTTTTTACTTTTCCCTGGTACCTGATTTTAGTCGCGCTGATCTTTGTGATTGGAAGTATCAATGCGGTTAATTTTATGGATGGCATTAACGGCATTACCGGTAGTTATGCTTTGCTCACTTTGCTTACCTTACTCTATATCAATCGTTATGAAGCGCTTTTTGCAGATCAAACGATGCTGGTCATCGCCATTATTGCGGTTCTGATTTTCAACTTCTTTAACTTTCGCAAAAATGCCCGGTGTTTTGCTGGCGATGTAGGTAGCGTAAGTATTGCCTTTATTCTTTTATTTTTCATTCTGAAACTGATCATTGCGACTCAAAACCTGAGCTATATTTTATTGCTGCTGGTATACGGATGGGACGTGGTGAGTACCATTCTTTTCCGCTTGATCAGAAAAGAAAATATTGGTGAAGCCCACCGGACGCATTTTTATCAGTTTATGGCGAATGAGAAAAAAATTCCCCATTTAATCATTGCAGCTGGCTATTGCCTGGTTCAGCTGGGGGTTAATGCCAGCTTAATTTATCGTTCAACAAACAATTTATCTTATCTTGCGCTGATTTTAATTATAACAGGTACGTTTATTGTGGTGTTGCGGTTGATCATTCAGGGCAGGCGCCAGTTGATCTACCGAAACCATGCAGATAATAGTTAAGAAAACCCGGTGTTTAGCAAAGTTAATATAGTACCCCGCTGGCTCATATTCATCATAGATCTGATGATTTGCCTGATCTCCCTCGGAGCTGCCTATTTTATTAGGTACAATTTTGACATCACCGACTTAGATGTTATCTTCTTTAGCCGGAGTGCCCTGGTTACGTTGGTTATCAATATTGTTGTATTTCTTTGTGTCAAATCCTATAGCGGGATTATTCGTTATACAAGTGCCCAGGATACTTTTCGTATTCTATTTGCGGTAGTACTGAGCAGCGCCGTTTTATTTCTTTTAAACGTCAGTATCCTCGCATTCACTACGCATATGCTCATCTCCAATATTATTGTAGTGGTGTATGGGCTGGTGAGTTTTGTGTTGCTGATTACCTACAGAATCCTGATTAAGTACTTTTTTACCTACGTTAAAAATCTGAATCTTGATAAAATGCGCGTAGTGATTTATGGTGCCGGTGAAGCAGGGGTGGCGACCAAAAGAACCTTCGACCATGATAACCGTGTTAATAAAAATATTGTTGCTTTTGTAGATGATGATATTCGAAAGGTTGGCAAAACCATCGATGGGGTGAAAATTCTGGATGCCAAAGAATTAAAGTTACTGATCGCTAACCGGGAAATAGATGAACTTATTTTTGCTTCGTTCAGTATCCCGATTGATATTAAAAATGAAATTGTTGATGCCTGCCTGGCTTATGATGTGGTAGTGTTAAACATTCCGCCTTCTAATGTCTGGATTGATGGGAAACTGCAAACTTCACAAATTCAAAACTTAAATATTGAGGATTTACTTAACCGGAAAACCATCGAAATTGATGTGGAAGGCATTCGCAGTCAGATCAAAAATAAGCGAATCTTAATTACGGGCGCAGCCGGATCCATCGGCAGCGAAATTGTGCGGCAATTGCTGAAGTTTGAGCCGAGCCTGATTATCCTCAATGATCAGTCTGAAACGGCTTTGCATGATCTTTACCTGGAGCTTGAAGAATCCAGTCAGAATTCCAACTATCACGCAGCCGTAGGCGATGCACGGGATATTAACCGGATGGAATACTTGTTCCAGACCTATAAGCCGCATTTTGTTTACCATGCCGCCGCCTATAAACATGTTCCTTTAATGGAAGATAACCCTTGCGAAGCCATCAAAACCAACGTGATGGGGACGAAAATCGTGGCGGATTTATCTGTAAAGTATGGTGTGCGTAAATTTGTGATGATTTCTACCGATAAGGCGGTTAACCCCACCAATATCATGGGGGCTTCCAAAAGAATTGCCGAGATTTATGTACAGTCTCTAAACAACACCTTAATTAACCAAAACCATATCTTCAGTAACGGATTAAGTTATATTAACGGGCTGAATGTAAAGCCAATCACTAAATTTATTACTACGAGATTTGGCAATGTACTGGGCTCGAATGGCTCCGTGATTCCCCGGTTTAAACAACAGATTGAAAAGGGTGGCCCGGTTACGGTTACGCATCCGGAAATTACGCGTTATTTTATGACCATTCCGGAGGCCTGCCGCCTGGTACTGGAAGCCGGAAATATGGGTGTTGGGGGTGAGATCTACATCTTTGACATGGGCAAATCGGTTAAAATTGTAGAGCTGGCGAAAAAGATGATTCGTTTAGCCGGACTGATCCCCAACCAGGACATTAAGATTCAGTATAGCGGTCTTCGTCCGGGAGAAAAATTATTTGAAGAGTTATTAAATGATAACGAAAATACCATGCCTACCCATCACCATAAAATTATGATCGGGAAAGTAAGGGAATATATATTTAATGATGTGGAACAACACATCTACAAATTGATTAACTGTGCCAAATCAAACGATAACAGACAGGTGGTGGTGATGATGAAACAGCTGGTACAGGAATATAAGAGCAATAATTCCATTTACGAAGAACTAGACCATACGGATGAAAAAAACTAATACCTCCCTTATAATCTTATTGTTTGCCCTCATTACATTATTTGCGATGAATAATGTTGCTTTCGCGCAAACTCCTAATCAAAACATTCCCTATTCTTACCAGTTTTATCAAAAGTTAAATCCTTCGGTTTATGATATCAACTCGAGCTTTCACAGTTCGATACGGGGTTTTTATGCCGATGACAGTCTGTTGGTGGGCCAATACCAGTCTTTAATAAAAATGGGGGTAGACAGCCTGAACAAAAGAAGCTGGGTAAGGCGAAAACTGACGGATGAACACCTGGTTAATTTTAACGGTGATGATTACAATGTTTACATTGATTTCCTGCCTGATTTCCAGATTGGAAGGGAGTTTAAAGAAAGTAAAACGACCTGGTTAAATACCAGGGGGTTCCAAATCGGTGGCGACATTGGCAAGCAGTTTTCCTTTTATGCCAGTGCTTACGAAAATCAGGGGGTGTTTGCCAACTACGTTACCGACTTTATTAACACCAACCAGGTGGTGCCGAGTGAAATGACCGGTAAACTGGATAGGAAAACAAAAGACTGGTCTTACGCTACTGCATTGCTTTCTTTTACTGCCAATAAGCATTTAAACATAGCCTTAGGTTATGATAAAAATTTTATTGGTGATGGTTACCGTTCCATGCTGCTTTCGGATGTTGCGGCCAACTATTCCTTTTTAAGGTTAAGGGCTACTTTAGGGAACGTGCAATACCAAACTATTTTTGCTTATATGTTAGATCCGGGTGCGGAACGGTTTACCGAAGACCGCAGGTTAGGGGATCGTGGCAAGTGGATGGCCGCCCATTACCTGGACTGGAACATTACCAAACGTTTCTCTGCCGGCTTTTTCCAGGCGGTAACCTGGGCTGATGCCGAGAAAGAGGGGAAAAGGGGTTTTGACTTTAATTATGCACACCCGTTTATCTTCCTGCGTTCTGTAGAAAGCGCCAATACTACTTCACCGGATAAAATGCGTTTAGGGGTCAATTTAAAATATGAAATTCTGGATAAAACGACCGTTTATGGTCAGTTTATGTTTGATGAATTTACGGCCAAAGAAATATTTTCCAGCAATGGCTATTGGGCCAATAAACATGCGATTCAGGTTGGTTTCAGGGGTTCTGATCTGTTTAAAGTACCGCGTTTAAATTACCTGGCTGAGTTTAATACGGCCAAACCTTATACTTATGCTCACTTTGATCGTGTATCGAATTATGCTGCCATGAACCAGCCGCTAGCCCATCCTTTCGGCGCTAACTTCCGGGAGTTCTTGGGTTTGTTGAATTATAGCTACAAGCGATTTGATTTTCAAGGTCAGCTGATTTATGCCAATTATGGTGTAGATCCGGCAGGTCTGAATTATGGGAAAAATATCTTTTTAAGTTATGAAACCCGGATAAAGGATTATGGTGTGAGTACCGGTCAAGGGATTAAAACTAATTTATACTTTACAGAAGCCAAGGTTTCTTATCTTATCAATCCGAAGTATAACCTTCGTGCTGAAATTGGCGGAATTATCAGAAGGGAGTCTTCTGCATTAACGGCTCAAAATACCGGATTGGTCACTTTTGGTATAAGAAGTACATTCAGGAATTTATACAGGGATTTTTAGGGGTCGTTGTTGGTTTTTTAGGTGTTTAATTGATTTTACGCTTTTGCGGCTCGTTTCATTGCATTCTAGCTTTAGCCGAATGCGTTTTTTGCAAGTCGCTTTTATAGGATAAGGTTCTGAATCAAGTTCAGGAGGACGATTTATGGGGGTTTTTCAGTTGATTGGATGTGCTTTTGCGGGTCAATTCATTGCATTCTGGCTTTAGCCGAATGCGTTTCTTCAGTTTGTTCTTATAGGATAAGGTTCTGAATCGAGTTCAGGAGGACGAACTATGGGGATTTTTCGAGGGTCCCGGAGCGTTTGTCGTTTTTCGTTGCTCGTTTTTCGTCGTTTGGTTTTTTGGTTTTTTCGGTTGATTTTACGCTTATGCGGCGGCTAAATGAATGGTAGTTATTTATTTGAGCTTGCCAATATCTCCACTTTCTTTTGATTTTTTCTTTTCCAACGTCTGGAATCGAGTTTGAAGCAGTCTGATAATTTAATTTTTTCGGTTATTGCTGTTCTATCAAATAGTTCCTGGTTCACAATGCTAATATAACACACTTCATTTTCTTTTTGTAGCGCAAACCAATTGTATCCTTTATTCTGGTACTTCTCCAGCAGTGTTCCTTCTAAGGTGAGATAAGCGCGCTGTGACTGTCCTTTGTGATTTCCTGCCTGAAAAACTTTCTGTGCATGGGAAAAGCTGATGGTTAATAGCAGCAACCCGAATAATAAAATTCTGTTCACGATCTTTTGTATTGAACCGGCTTTTTACAAGGGCATATTTATACCGTTTTGCAAAGCACATGCTGTATTTTAATAATGATAAACTATTCACTCCAACTGTTTATCAGCGGGTTCTAAAATTGGCTTAGCTAGCTCATTATTCGCTATATCTAAGCCATTCATCATCTGGCAAATATAACAGCACTTGTGGCCAGATCTTATGGTTTTCCGGATTGTGGTGAAAATGTTGACTTATGTAACTGCTTATTATGCTAAGTGGGATAAAATGAGCAGGTTGTTGGCATGAATGGGGGGGGTGTTACGCTATTGGTGGTTTGGTTTGTTCAAAGATCTCTCCGTTTCGCTGCGCTCCAGCCGAGAGGACGAATTAGCATTGTCGTCTTTTCGACCGAAGCGGAGAAATCTTTTAAAGGTGGTCTAATTGTATTGTTCAAAGGTCTTTCCGTTTCGCTACTCTTCAGTCGAGAGGACGAATTAGTGTTGTCGCCTTTTCGATCAAAGGGCATATAAGGGGGAAAGTGCGTGGCGAGCAAATTTGCCGGTAATGCAGCTGTGTCGTCATGAATAGGCATTTATCAAACAGTGAGTTGGCTTTTTTCCGGATCGGTTGGCTTCAGGCTGAGGAATGGTTAAGGTCTCGCCTATAGCTCAAATTTATAAAGTTGTCCTAATCGCTGTATATTCGTTCTGTTCGCTAGGTGCTTAGCCATACCATAGACGAATGAGAGACGAACAAAAGACGAACGATGTGCAGATGAGCTATTAACTATTATACGGTTATACGATAACCAATTACGGCTACAGACAAATGGCAAATAAAATTCCTGCGCTGAATAAAAATTTTGATTATACTTTTGCTGATCGCTGGCGATTGCAAATTATTTTACCAATGGTTTTTCAAAAGCAAAATAGGGTCATAAAATAACCGCATCAGGCGGTACCTTCTGCCTAATTTCATGTCGATGATTTTTTGGTGATCCGCTTCATTAATGGCAAATCTCCGGAGCGAATACTTGTTTTCAAAACGAGTATAAATGGCTAAACCGAACTGATAACCTGCTTTTGCCAACATTTCCCGGTGTTGGGTGGGGATTACGCCGTATGGGTAGGCGAAAGAATAAATACGATGATTCAGGAGCTTTTCGAGGGTTTTTTTTGACTCTGAAATATCTGTATAGGCATCGGCTCTACTAAGCTTGTTGAGTTTAATGTGTTTTTCACCGTGGCTACCGACCTCCATACCTAACTGTAATAAATGTTGAAGCTGGCTCCTGTTCATTAACTTCACACTCGCCATATTGTATTCTTTAATATCCCAGATGTTCTTTCCATCAATGTGATCAGACGGCATATAGAATACGGCTTTCATCTTCCTTTTTACTAATTCTGGAATTGCAAATTCGAATAACTCGGCTGCGCAATCATCAAAAGTGATGATCAGTTTATTTTGTAAATTTTTTGTGCTTAGTTTTCTGGTGACTATTTCTTCGAAGGTGATGGTTTGGAGCCCCTTTTCTTCGATCCTGTCGAGAAATTCTATAAACTTCTGGTGACTGATGGACCATCGCTGCAAACTCGGGTGAGGCTGCTCGGCTACATGGTGCAGCATGGCAATTGGGATATTCAATTTGTTAAGCTTAAGCGTAATTTTATACTACCTCAAATAAACGCATTAAAATTAATTAAAACAGTAAAATTTTGCTAAATAGTTACAACCATGTTTTTTTACGAAAGGTGTTAAGGTTAGTTTTTATCTGCCAAAGAAATTTGCAAAGACCAAATTAATTGATTTGGATACGGTATTTTTCTTTTTCTTGAGTAAAAGTGCCTTATGTACCTCGTCTGGCTGTTTTAGAGGTAATAAATGGATCCTAAACAGGTGCTCAATCAAAAAAGTTTCACATCGGGAGAAACTTTGTATACCTTTGCAAGCATTTTAGCGTTCATACCACAAAACATATCATAACATATGAGGATTTTCTATCTCTCCCTAATGCTGTTCTTTGTAAATGCAGTGGCTTTCGCCCAGACTTTACCAGTTGGTTTATTGGAAAATGTTGAAGACGCTTATAGAAGGCAACAACTATTGGGGAAGGATAGCTCCAACAGTTCTTATATGATCAGGCCGATGTTTATGACTGATGGAAACAACCTGGCTTTGGATCCAGATACCAGTTATTCCCTACACCATTTCCGGAAGTTGCTCTATAGTAATCGTAAATTAAATACGCAGATCTATGCGCTGCCTGTTGCCTGGCAGCAACAATTCAATTCTCATCATCCTTACGGCATGAATGATGGTTCGATGGTACAGGCAAAAGGTTATCAAACGCAGATTTCGGCTGGAATCTATGCTAAGATCGGACCTTTATCAATCCAGTTGAGACCAGAATATGTTTATGCTCAGAATCGAAAATTTCAGCGTTTAGCGGATGCGCCGAATGGGGTATACTGGAATACCCCGATAACCACCTACTATAATAATATTGATTTGCCTGATCGTTTCAATAATGGAAGCTATAGCAAATTGAGCCTTGGCCAGAGTAGTATCCGATTAAACGTTGGACCTGTTTCTGCGGGCTTTTCGAATGAGAATTTGTGGTGGGGACCAGGGAATAAAAATTCGTTGTTAATGAGCAATAACGCATCTGGCTTCAGACATTTAACACTTAATACAACACGGCCAATTAAAACTTATATCGGATCTTTTGAAGCCCAGATTGTTGGGGGTCGATTAGAGCAGTCAGGTGTAAATCTTCTTGAACAAGGTGGCTTACCACAATCAATAGTTGCTGAATCTATCACCAGGCCGTATGATTGGCGATATTTTTCCGGAATTATCGTGACCTATCAACCAAGATGGGTTCCAGGCTTATTTTTAGGTTTCGATCGTTCATTTATTGTCAATCGCTCCAATATGGGCAATACCTTTGCTGATTACTTTCCAATATTTGATGCTGTTGAGAAACGAAACTTTGGAGAAAATGAAAACGGCCAAAATCTGGATGAATTAGCCGCAAGGGATCAATACATTTCATTTTTTGCTAGATATGTATTGCCAGAAAGTAAAGCTGAAGTTTATTTCCAATATGGGCGGAATGACCATGCCCAGGATATACGTGATGCTTTAGTAGAACCTGAACACACTAGGGCTTACATTGTAGGTTTTAGAAAGATAGTTCCATTAAGTAAAATAGATGAAGGTATTCAGATTGGTGTAGAGTTAACACAAATGCAAAAGGCTACTACGCTAAACAATAGAGCTACCCTAGGTTGGTATTCCCATCCAATAGTTCCCGATGGTTACACCAATCATGGGCAAATCCTTGGTGCTGGAATCGGTCCAGGAAGTAATATGCAGTCTTTAGATGTAGCCTGGGTAAAAGGTTTAAAGAGAATAGGCATCCAATTTGCAAGGCTGGTTAATAATAACGACCTTTTTTACAACTTTGCCGCTGCGTCAGCAGATAAAAATCAATACATAAATAGACATTGGATCGATTTATCATTAGGAGGAAATTTAAGTTGGAATTATAAAAATTTCGTAATGAATGCTCAGTTGACCTACATCCAATCCTTAAATTATCAATATCAATGGCAGGATAGTACGCCGCCAGGTGATTATTGGAACTGGAATAAACAAGATGTTGGGAATTTTCATGGAAAAGTTGGAATTGTCTATTTATTTAAATAAATCCGGAGTCCGAGATGAATCAGATGTCTTTCTCTCATTAACATCTCTTTTCATTATTACATTAAAATGATTAAGTTTGCAAGCTGTTAAAATAAATCTTTTTTGTGATGCCAATTTTCTAATCGCAGAATTGATTATAGCTTAACTGTTAATTGCCACCCAAAACACTTATGAATAAATATAAATTTAGCAGAAGCAGGTACATCTACTACTTATTACTAGTTACATTTTGCTTCACTACTTCTTGTGTAAGCAATAAAAAAATAGCTTACTTTCAGGATATACAAACTGTAGATCAAGCGCAATTAGAGAATGCTACTAAATTCACAGAACCTATTATACAACCTGATGATATCCTAAGCATTAACGTTTTTACTTTAAATCCTCAAAGTGGTTCAATTGTTAATCAGGCAGCTTCTAATACCATCTTAGGCGGGGGGGCTAATACAGCTGTCGCTGCACAACAAGTTTCTGGATTCTTAGTTGACCGAAATGGGGAGGTAGAATTATCCTTAATTGGTAAAGTAAAAGTTGCGGGGTTAACGACTTATCAAGCCAGGGAATTAATTCGTGAAAAAGCTGCTATTGTATATAAAGAACCAAATGTCCAATTACGTTTCGCAAATTTCAAAGTAAGCGTTTTGGGCGAAGTGAATGCTCCATCCGCATATACACTACCCAACGAAAAAGTAACAGTTTTAGATGCTTTAAGTCTGGCTGGTGACCTGACCATATATGGTAAACGCGAAAATGTCCTAATTGTCCGCGATAACAATGGACAGAAAGAATTCGCGCGTTTAGATTTGAATTCATCTAAAGTTTTTGAAAGTCCTTATTATTATTTGAGACAGAATGATGTGGTTTATGTAGAGCCAAACAAACGTAAAGTTTCCGCTTCAAATTCAGCTCAGATTCAAACGGTCGGTGTAATTGCATCGGTTATTTCTGTAATCGTTTTGGCCATTTCTAGTTTTAAATAGATCTATATAATGAGTAGTATTCCTAGTAATAATTTTATTGACAATCGTGATGGAGAAGACTTTATCAACTTAAAAGAAATTTTTAATAAGCTTTCAGAAAAGTGGATATGGTTCGTTATAAGTGTTTTAATTTGCTTAATGCTAGCTGTATTCTATAGTCAATATACTGCACCTGTTTATCAAGTCAGAGCGAAGATATTGGTAAATGACGACGAAAAGGGAGGCAGTTTAGGAAAACAAGCGAATGCACTAATGGATCTGGGCGGATTGATGGGTGGAAAGAATTCGGTTGACAATGAGGTAGAGATATTAAAGACAAGATTCTTAATGGAACAAGTTGTTAGACAAATGCAACTAAATATTGTTTATAGTAAGAAAGTTGGTATTAAAACTCGTGAAATTTATACTGCTCCATTTGTTTTCAAAATATTGAATGGTATTGATACGATAGGTGAAACTAAATTTTTTATTGAGAAGGTATCTAATGGCAAAGTCAAAGTTCGAACTAAAGATTTTTCTAAAGATGTTTCCTTTGGAGAACCATTTAAAGTCGATGACGTTGGTACTATTGTATTAACATTATCTCCGAACTTAACTATTGATCAAAGTACCTATATAGTAAATGTAAATTCAATTGATAGTAAGGTTGCGTCCTTAATGGGACAGCTTTCTGTAGGTTTGTCAAACAAACAGGTTTCTGTTATTGATTTAGGTATTTCTTACCCAATACAAAAAAAAGGAGAAGATATCCTAAATACTTTAATTGATAAATATACAAAAGCGAATTTGGGCGATAAAAATGCTATAGCCGATAGTACTTATCAATTTATAACCGAACGTATAAATAAAATCGCATCAGAACTTGGTGATGTAGAAAATAAAGTTGAGAATTTCAAGCAGCAAAATCAATTGGCTGATATGACTGAGCAAGGCAAGCTTTTAGTCCAAAATACCGGTGAGTTTTCTAATGAATTAGCAAAAGCTGAAACCCAAGTAACTGTTTTAAGCGACCTTGAAGGTTATCTTAAAGATCAAACTAAAAGTAAGAGGGTGTTTCCATCTTCGTTGATACCATCCGACTTAGTTTTTTCAAATTTAATGGGACAATATAACAGCCTATTGCTTGAAAGAGAGAAGCAATTATTAAGTGTGACTGAAGAGAGTCCATTTATTCAGAATATCGATCTACAAATCGAAGGTTTAAGGAATGATATTCTTTCTAATATTCGTACAACAAAAGATTCTTATATTACAAATAGAGATAAATTAAGAAATCAATTACGATCTGCTGAGGGTCGTATTTCAGGTGTTCCTCAAATAGAAAAAAACTATTTAAAGCTAGCCCGAAATCAACAGATAAAGCAAGAACTATACATATTCCTTATGCAAAAGGCTGAGGAGACTGCAATATCCAAGACATCAAATATTTCAATAGCTAAAACAATTGATCCTCCAAAAGCAGATGTAAATCCAATAAGCCCGAAGCAAAATTTCATTATGCTTACAAGTTTGCTAATTGGATTAGTCATTCCATCCATACTTGTATTTGTTTCACAATTGTTTAATACAACGATCAGAACTAAAGAAGAAATAATGGATATCACCCAGGTTCCAGTTATTGGGGAAATTAATCACAATCCTAACGATGATAATTTAATAGTTGCAAATAAGGGAAGATCTGCAATATCCGAGCAATTTAGGGCCTTGAGGACAAACTTATCTTTCTATCTAAAAAAAGACAATGAAAAAATTATTTTACTAACTTCAAGTATGAGTGGCGAGGGTAAATCTTTCACTGCAATAAACTTAGGAAATATTTTAGCGTTAGCTGGGAAGAAAGTCCTTTTAATGGAGCTTGATTTGAGGAAACCGGGTCTATCAATCAAACTAGGTGTTTCAAATGATATTGGATTTAGTAATTATACAATTGATTCCGATGTAAAATTAAGGGACATCGTCAAGCCTTTGAGCATAAATCCCAATATGTACATAATTAGTTCTGGTCCTCTGCCTCCAAATCCTGCAGAAACATTACTGAGCGAACATACAGCTTTGCTGATTGATAAACTCAAAGACCAATTTGATTATATTATAATGGATGCACCCCCTATTGGAATTATTACAGATGCACAGCTGTTAGCACCATATGCTGATGTGACATTATATATTGTAAGACAAAATATAACGCACAAAAGGCAACTACAGATTGTGGAAGACTTGAGTAGATCCAATAAAATGAAAAATTTAGGAATTGTGGTTAATGACATAGTAGGCAAATATTATGGTTATGGATATGGTTACGGTAATTATGGGCAAGAAGTGGAACGAAAAAAATGGTTTACGAAATTTTTTAAAAAGGGATAATATTTTAGAAAAATGACCAACTATACACTAAAAGTCATTGACATTCGAAAGGATACTGATGACACAGTAACATTATGTTTTAAGCAGCCAGGATTAAAAAAAATAAGATATTTAGCTGGTCAATATTTGACATTAATTTTTCGGATAAATGGAAGGCGTTATATTCGTCCATATTCATTTTCATCTTGTCCAGGAGTGGACCCAAATTTAGAAGTTACTGTTAAACGCGTGGAAAATGGATTGATATCTAATCACATCAATGATATGGTTAGCGTTGGAGATTCAATTGAAGTTATGCCACCAATGGGAGATTTTGTCTTTGAAGAAGATAATAATTTTACGGATGTTTATTTTTGGGGTGTTGGAAGTGGAATAACTCCATTATTTTCAATGATTAAACATATTCTTAATTCAACTTCTAGCATAAATGTCCATTTAAATTATGGGAATAAGAATAATGAAACAACTATTTTCAATAAACAAATTAAAGACTTGCAAGAAAAGTACCCAAGACGATTTATCGTTCGGCATTTTCACACTAAGCTATTTGTGGATGAAAGTAATCCATTGGTGATTCAGGGTAGAATTGATCAACACAAAGCTCTTTCTATCTTAGATGAAAAGATTTCCTTGAAGAGTAGTGCTCATTATATCTGTGGCCCAGCCGGCCTTAAAGAATCTGTGAAGGATGCTATTCAAACTAAATATGGAAGTTTATACAATGTCTTTTCTGAGGATTTTGAACTAGTAAAGGATCCAAAGGATTTTGTCGATATTTATACTCGAAATGTTTCCATTAATTTCGAAAGCAATATCCATACCTTAGAGGTTGTTAAAGGTAAAAGCATTCTTGAAGCCGCATTAGATGCGGAAATTGAACTTCCATATTCATGTCAAACAGGTAATTGCGACACATGTAAAGCAAAGATTGTCACAGGTAGTGTGAAAATGATCGGAGCAACTAAAATTAGAAAAGATTTAAATGTGAATGAATATTTGCTCTGTTGCACATATCCATTAACAGAAAATGTACATATAGAAATATAATATAAAAATATGAAGGTTGTAATACTTGCAGGTGGTTTGGGTACCCGGTTAATGGAAGAAACGGAAGCCAGGCCCAAACCTATGGTTGAAATTGGTGGTAAGCCAATTCTATGGCACATTATGAAAATTTACGAGGCTTATGGTTACAATGATTTTGTATTGTGCCTGGGTTATAAAGCTCAAAGTATTAAAGAATACTTTTTAAATTATTATTTGTATAATTCTGATGTATCTATCGATATTGAAAAAAACAAAGTTGATGTTCATTTTTCTAACTCTGAATCTTTCAAAGTTACCTTAGTAGATACTGGGTTAACTACTAATACTGCTGGTAGGATAAAAAAGATTCAAAAATATGTAGATGGAGAAACTTTTATGCTGACGTATGGTGATGGTGTTGCAGACATCAACATCAAAGATCTGGTAGAATTTCATAATAGTCATGATAAGCTTGCTACACTTACCAGTATCCAAACGCCAGGTCGTTTCGGCAATATTGAAATGGATGAAAATGGGGCGGTTAAACATTTTGTTGAAAAACCGCAGGGCGATGGAATGTGGATCAATGGTGGATTCTTCGTTTTGGACTCCGGTATTTTCAAATATCTGGAAGGTGATGTAGAGGATGTACAATGGGAGAACAAACCACTAAAAGAAATAGCTAACGATGGTCAACTTGCAGCTTTTAAACATTCGGGTTTCTGGAAACCAATGGATGCCTTAAGAGATCGTATTGAATTGGAACAACTTTGGTCTACAGGCCAGGCTAAATGGAAAATCTGGTAGTATGAGTTTTCAGAATATATATCAAGGAAAGAAGGTGCTTGTCACCGGTCATACAGGTTTTAAAGGTTCCTGGTTATCCATCTGGTTAAAAGAACTTGGTGCCGATGTATATGGATACGCACTTGCGCCATATACGCCTTTGGACAATTTTGTTACTACAAATCTGACAGAGATCATTCATCACCAGGAGGGAGATGTTCGTGATGGTGAAAAGCTGAAAAGATATTTTCAGAAAGTGCAGCCAGACTTTGCATTTCATCTTGCGGCTCAGCCTTTGGTTTTATTATCCTATCAGGATCCCGTTGGTACTTTTGATACGAACCTAATGGGAACAGTCAATTTTTTTGAAGCGGTAAGGGCTACCTCGTCGGTTAAGGCTGCTGTAAATGTAACTACGGATAAGTGTTACGATAATAAGGAATGGGTTTGGGGCTATCGAGAAAATGATCCGATGGGTGGAAAAGATCCATACAGCGCGTCAAAGGGATGTTCTGAGCTCATCACCAACTCCTATTTAGAGTCCTTTTTTAAAGCTGAAGGAACTTGT
>Ga0265798_10006055_pt1 | contig 16002 bp, 15 predicted proteins | sample P3T30metagenome_FD_192430 | JGI IMG/M metagenome (GOLD analysis project Ga0265798, IMG submission 192430) | Plant litter microbial communities from East Loma Ridge, Irvine, California - P3 T30 | ecosystem: Environmental > Terrestrial > Plant litter > Unclassified | place: USA: California... | reverse complement strand
TTTTCAAGCGCGACTACCGCCGCGTGGCGCAGTTGCACATCGATTCGGGCTGGGTGCCGGCGGAAACCAAGCTCAACGAATTCGAAGCGGCGATCCGTACCGTGTGCGAGCCGATCTTCGAGAAGCCGCTCAAGGACATTTCCTTCGGCCAGGTGCTGATGCGCCTGTTCCAGACTGCGCGGCGTTTCAACATGGAAGTGCAGCCGCAACTGGTGCTGTTGCAAAAGACCTTGCTCAATATCGAAGGCCTGGGCCGCCAGCTGTATCCGGACCTGGACCTGTGGAGCACCGCCCAGCCGTTCCTCGAACGCTGGATGCGCGAGCGGGTCAGCCCGAAATCTTTGTTTCAGAATGTTCAATCGCAGGTCGAGCAGTTGCCTCATCTGGCCAATATGACCCGTGATCTACTCGAACGGATGTCTCAGCCCCATCGCAAGGATCCACCACCGCCTTGGGAGCAACGCCGTGATCGCTGGGGCCTGCGGCTGGTCGGCGGTGTCTTGCTGGTGGGCGGAACGGTCACGGCCGTCTCCGGCATTGCCCTGGACAGCGTCCAGGCATGGCCGGCCTGGTTGATGCTGGGATCGGGCTTCTACCTGGTCGTGCGCCGATAGCCAGTCGCGCCATCGGCTGGCACACTAGCCCTCTCTGTTGTCGGAGTCGCACATGAAAGACTGGCTGGACGAGATCAAATGGGACCGCGACGGCCTGGTGCCGGCGATTGCCCAGGATCACAAGACCGGGCGCATCCTCATGATGGCCTGGATGAATCGCGAAGCGCTGGCGCTGACTGCGGCCGAAAACCGCGCCATCTACTGGTCACGCTCCCGTGGCAAGCTGTGGCGCAAGGGCGAAGAATCGGGCCACGTGCAGAAGCTGCACGAACTGCGCCTGGACTGCGACGCCGACGTGGTCGTGCTTAGCGTCGAACAGATCGGTGACATCGCCTGCCATACCGGTCGCCAAAGCTGCTTCTATCGGGTCTTCGAGAACGGTCGATGGACTGTCGTCGACCCGGTATTGAAGGACCCCGACGCCATCTATCACACAGGCCATGGCCATGAATGACACCCTGGACCGCGTCGCCGCGGTACTCGAAGAACGCAAGGGCGCCAGCGCCGACAGCTCCTATGTCGCCAGCCTGTACGCCAAGGGCCTGAACAAGATTCTGGAAAAGCTCGGCGAGGAATCGGTCGAGACCATCATTGCCGCCAAGGACGCCGCGCACAGCGGCGACTGCAGCGATGTCATCTACGAAACCGCCGATCTGTGGTTCCATAGCCTGGTCATGCTTGCACAACTCGGCCAACACCCACAGGCTGTACTCGATGAACTGGATCGCCGCTTCGGCTTGTCCGGTCATGATGAGAAAGCCGCTCGCCTGCCGTCAGCCTGAAATGTCTTTTTGGAGGAGTTGAATCATGGGTCTGTTTGATTGGAAACACTGGGTCGTCATCCTGATCGTCGTGGTATTGGTCTTCGGCACCAAGAAACTCAAGAACCTGGGCACTGACGTCGGCGAGTCGATCAAAGGCTTTCGCAAGGCCATGAACGACGATGACAAACCGGCGGCCGAACAGCCCACCCAACCGGTGCATCCGCAAGCCAGCTCGCCGCTGACGCCGCCGCACACCCTCGACGGCCAGCATCAGAAAGTCGAAGAACCCATCAGGAAAGACTGATCAATGTTCGGTATCAGCTTCAGCGAACTCATGCTCGTGGGCCTCATCGCCCTGTTGGTGCTGGGCCCTGAACGGCTGCCCGGTGCCGCGCGAACCGCAGGGCTGTGGATTGGCCGCCTGAAACGCAGCTTCAATGCGATCAAGACCGAAGTCGAACGCGAGATAGGCGCCGACGAGATTCGGCGCCAACTGCACAACGAGCACGTGCTGTCGCTGGAGGAACAGGCGCGCAAGATCCTCGACCCGCAGCGCTCTGCGCGTCCCAGCGAGCCGCCTGCGCCGCTGGCCGACCCGATCCCGCCGGGCGCTCAGGCGCAGCCCGTGCTCGATCGCGATGCCGTCAGCGCCGCCGTCACGCCGACCAGCGTGGCCACCGCCACACAACCGGCCGGCACGGTCGAGCGTGATACCAACAGCGCCGAGGCTGTCGCCGTACCCCTTTCTTCCACCGAACCTACACAGCCACCGCGGGCCCCATGAGCGAAATTCCGGATAACGACCAGCCCATGCCGCTGGTCTCGCACCTGACCGAACTGCGTACGCGTCTGCTGCGCTGCGTTGCCGTGATCTTTCTGGTCTTCGCCGGGCTGTTTTCCTTTGCCCAACAGATCTACACCCTGGTGTCGGCGCCGCTGCGCGAGTACCTGCCCGAAGGGGCCACGATGATCGCCACTGATGTGGCCTCGCCGTTTCTCACGCCATTCAAGCTGACCATGATGGTCTCGCTGTTCCTGGCCGTGCCGATCATCCTGCACCAGGTCTGGGGGTTCATTGCGCCGGGCCTGTACAAGCATGAGAAGCGCATCGCCATACCGCTGCTGGTGTCGAGCATCTTCCTGTTCTATGCCGGGATGGCGTTCGCCTACTTCCTGGTCTTTCCGCTGGTCTTCAAGTTCTTCGCCAGTGCCACGCCCGTAGGCGTGACCATGGCCACCGACATCGCCAGCTACCTGGATTTCGTCATGACGCTCTTCTTCGCCTTCGGCGTGGCGTTCGAGATTCCCGTGGCAGTGGTGCTGCTGGTATGGATCGGCGTCGTCGACGTCAAGTACCTGCGCAAGATTCGTCCCTACGTGATCATCGGCTGCTTCGTGGTCGGCATGATTCTGACCCCACCGGATATCTTCTCGCAGACGCTGCTGGCCGTGCCGATGTGGTTGCTGTTCGAAATCGGCATTCTGTTCGGGGCACTGATCCGCAAGCGCGGTGACGAGCCTGCCGAGGACGACGACCGCAACGACCAGCCGCCCGCGACCCAGGCATGAACCTGCTGCTGCTCGAAACGGCCGATTTCATCGCGCCGGACAAGGTAGTGTTGCGCGACCGCCGCTTCACCCACATGCAGGCCGTACACCGGGTCGAACTGGGCGACAGCCTGCGGGTGGGCAAGCTCGATGGCCTAATGGGCCGTGCCGAGGTGATGCGTCTGGAAGGCCACGAGGCCGAGCTGGAGGTAGTGCTCGACCAGGCACCGCCGGCCAAGCTGCCGCTGACTCTGATCCTGGCGCTGCCAAGGCCGAAGATGCTGCGTCGGGTGTTCCAGACCATTGCCACCATGGGTGTGGCCAAGGTGGTGCTGGTGAACAGCTACCGGGTCGAGAAGAGTTTCTGGCAGACCCCGTTTCTGGAGCCTGCGGCCATTCGCGAGCAGCTCGTGCTGGGTCTGGAACAGGCCCGCGACACGCAGCTTCCCGAGGTGGTGATCGAAAAGCGCTTCAAGCCTTTCGTCGAGGATCACCTACCGGCGCTGTGTGCCGACACCCTGGGCCTGGTCGGGCATCCGGGCGACTACCCGCCCTGCCCGCGCCAACTCGACGAGCCGGTCACGCTGGCCATCGGACCGGAAGGTGGCTGGATTCCCTACGAGATCGACTTGCTCGAACAGGCTGGCTTGCAGCCCGTCCAGTTGGGCGAGCGGATCCTGCGGGTGGAGACCGCTGTCGCTGTGCTGCTGGCGCGATTGTTCTGACGCCTCCGTGGCTCGAGGTGACACCGAAAGCCCTAATTTCATTAAGTTGCCACTATCGAGTTTCGTGTCTGCGCGCCGATAGCCCTGGATTGCCGACAATCACGCTGTCGGTCTGAAAGGGAGTTTCACCATGTCCAATACCTTTGCCCGTCACTTGGGCAATCTGAGCGTCAATCTGAAACTGGGGATCGGTTTCGGTGTGGTGCTACTGCTAACGCTCTTGATCGCGGCCACCGGCTGGTTCGGCTTGTCCAGCCTGATCGAGCGCGCCGACAAGATCACCAGCATTTCCATCCTCGATGACCGCATGCGTGATTTGCGCATCGCCGCCCAATCTTTCGAACTGCAGAAAGGCGCTTCCGGCGCTGAAAACGTCACGCGCTTGCTCGACCAACTCGACACCGAGCTGGTGGCTGCCAAGCACACCTTGGTGCAGCCTGAAGACATTGCCCTCGTCGAGCAGGAAATAGCCGCTACGCAAGCCTATCGCCGGGAATTCGCAGCGTCGTTGGTCGCGATCCAGGGTCGCGAGGCGGCGCGCAGCCAACTGGGCAGCACCGCCGACCGGGCCGTGGCCGAGGTCAACCAGGTGCAGGCCGCGCTGCTCAATCAGGGCGAGCTTTCGGCTTACAGCACGCTGGTGGAAACCAGCCGGCTGATCCAGCAGGCACGCTTCCAGGTGCGCGGCTACACCTACAGCGCCAAGGACGAAGCGCGCCAGCCGGCCTTGGCGGCCATCGATCAGGCGATCGCTTCGGTCGCCGCTTCAGGTACCAGCGTATCCAGCGAATTCACCGCACGGCTGCAGCAGGCGGGTGATGCCTTGCGTGCCTACCGCGCTGCGGTCGCACAGTTCAGCGAAAACCAGCAGGCCACGCTTCAGGGCATCGACAAGATGACAGCGCTGGGGACCACGCTGCTTGAGCTCAGCGACCGACTGGGCGATTCGCAAACCGCCAGGCGCGATGCCGACACGGCCCAGGCTAAAGCCTGGCTGGCCATTGCAGCAGCATTAGCGCTCTTGCTCGGCATTGCCGCTGCATGGGCCATTACCACGCAGATCGTCGGCCCCCTGCGCCAGACCCTGGCCAGCGTCGAACGCGTGGCGTCCGGTGACCTGAGGCAGTCGCCCGCCATCACCCGGGGTGACGAACTGGGTCAGGTTCAGCTGGCATTGCAGCGCATGACCCTGAACCTGCGTGAACTGGTGGGCGGCATCAGTGAAGGCGTGACGCAATTGGCCAGCGCAGCCGAAGAACTGTCTGCGGTCACCGAGCAGACCAGTGCCGGGGTCAATGCGCAGAAGGTCGAAACCGATCAGGTGGCCACCGCCATGAATGAAATGGCCGCCACCGTGCAGGAAGTGGCGCGCAATGCCGAAGAGGCGTCGGAGGCCGCTGTGGCCGCGGACCAGCAGGCGCGCGAAGGCGATCGCGTGGTCAGCCAGGCTGTGGGCCAGATCGAACGCCTGGCGGCCGAGGTGCTGCACTCCAGCGAAGCCATGAATCAGCTGAAGCAGGAAAGCAGCAAGATCGGCGGGGTGCTCGATGTGATCACCTCCGTCGCCCAGCAAACCAACCTGCTGGCCCTCAACGCGGCAATCGAGGCGGCGCGTGCCGGCGAGGCGGGTCGCGGGTTCGCCGTGGTGGCCGACGAAGTGCGCAGCCTGGCACAGCGTACCCAGCAGTCGACCGAAGAGATCCAGTCGCTGATCGCCTCACTGCAAACCGGCACTCACCAAGTGTCCAGCGCGCTGGACAGCAGCCGCGAGATGACCGACAGCAGTGTGCAGCTGGCTCGACGCGCCGGTGAGTCGCTGAGCAATATCACCCGCACGGTGTCGGCGATCCAGGCGATGAATCAGCAGATCGCGGCAGCGGCGGAGCAGCAGAGCGTGGTGGCCGAGGAGATCAACCGCAGCGTGCTGAATGTGCGCGACGTTTCCGAGCAGACGTCGGCGGCGAGCGAGGAGACGGCCGCCTCGAGCATCGAGCTGGCGCGGCTGGGGACACACTTGCAGGGTTTGGTGGGGCAGTTCAAGGTTTGAGGTTGGGTGGTGGGCTGCGGGCCTCTTCGCGGGCAGAGGGCTCGCCGCCCGCCCCGCTCCCACAGTTCCAAGACTCCTGTGGGAGCGGGTCTCTGCCCGCGAAAGCGGTCTGCGGATCGGCGCAGGAACCTGGCTACAACACCTGCCGCAAGAACGCCTGTGCCCTGGGGTCCTTGGGTGCATCGAAGAACTCGGCCGGAGGCGCGTCTTCCAGCAACCGACCGTGGTCGAAGAACAGCACCCGGTCCGCCACTTCACGGGCGAAACCCATTTCATGGGTGACGCACACCATGGTCATGCCCTCCTCGGCCAAGGTCTTCATCACTTCCAGCACCTCACCGACCATCTCCGGGTCGAGCGCCGAAGTCGGCTCGTCGAACAGCATCACCTTGGGGTCCATGCACAACGCCCGGGCAATGGCCACGCGCTGCTGCTGGCCGCCGGACAGCCGTGAAGGAAACGCGTCGGCTTTTTCGCCAATGCCGACCTTGGCCAACAGCGCACGGGCCTTGGCCTCGCGCTCGGCCTTGCCGCGCTTGCGTACCACCTTCTGCGCCAGACAGAGGTTTTCCAGCACGGTCATGTGCGGAAACAGGTTGAAGTGCTGGAACACCATCCCGACTTCGCGCCGATAGGCATTGATGTTGGTTTTGGGGTCGTCGAGGCGCAGGCCGTCGATGCTCACCGAGCCCTGATCGAATGCCTCCAGCCCATTGAGGCAGCGCAGAAACGTCGACTTGCCCGAGCCCGAAGGGCCCAGGACCACCAGCACCTCGCCCTTGGCCACCTGGGTGCTGACCTGATCCACCGCGCGCACTACCTGACCGCGGGTATTGAACACCTTCAACAGGTCGCGTACTTCAATCACTTTGCGCAAGCCTCCGCTCGAGCCGGCTGGCGAAATACGACAGCGGCAGGTTGATGACCAGGTACAGGGCAGCCACGCAGAACCAGATCTCGAACGTCGAGAATGACGTAGTGATGGCCTCGCGGCCACTCTTGGTCAGCTCGGTGATGGCAATCACCGAGACCAGCGACGTGTCCTTGACCAGACTGATGAACTGCCCCGCCAGCGGTGGCAATACCCGTTTGAACGCTTGCGGCAGGATCACGTGGCGCATCGACTGGCCGGCATCCAGGCCCAGCGAACGGGCTGCCTCGCCCTGGCCCTTGGCGATGGACTGCACGCCCGAGCGCACGATCTCGGCGACGTAAGCACCGGTGAACAGCGCCAGCGCCGCCACCCCGGCGAATTCACGCGAGAGATTGAGCACGGTACCGATGAAGAAATAGAAGATGAAGATCTGCACCAGCAGTGGCGTGCCGCGTACCAGTTCCACATACACCGTCGACAGATGGCGCAAGGTGGGGTTGCTCGACAGCCGGCACAGCCCGGTGACCAGGCCCAGCAGCAGCCCGAATACGCCAGACACCAGCGACAGCCACAGGGTGGTCCACAGGCCCCAGGCGATCGGGCCGGCCGTCCAGTGCCGAGTCACGCCGATCTGGTCGCCTTCGGAGACGTCATCGCCCTCCTGCAGCACGACACTGCCGGCGTCCACCCGCAACACCTGCTCGCCGCCATCTTCGTCGCGCAGGGTGACTCGCGTCTGCCCGCCCTGCCCAGTTATCTGCTCGACGCTGCCGTAACCCTCGGCGCGCTGCGGTTGTTCGGCCTGATAGACGAAGTATTGCGGCACCCGATTCCAGTGCCACTCGTAGGAGATGCGCGAGGTCGCGGCGTACAAGCTGAAAGCCAGGCCGATGAGGACCAGCGCGGTCAGCCCGTGCCAGGGCCATTGGGCTTTGTGGTGTTTGATCACAGGGGGTTCAATCCGCTAGAAAACCGCCGCGCGGGGCAAGCCCGCGCGTCAGGGAGCGTCTGGCCAGAGGCGCAGTCACTGCATTTCGTCGAGCCAGTTCTTGTTCACGAACCACTTCTTGTGGATGCGATCGTAGCTGCCGTCTTCACGGGCCTGACGCAGGAAGTTGTTGATAAAGTTGAGGCTGTCGTAGTCGCCCTTCTTCAAGCCGAACGCCAGCGGTTCGTAGGTGAAGGGTTGGTCGAGGTAGACCAGCTTGCCGTTGCCGACCTTGTCCACGGCGACCACGTTGTAGGGCGAATCGTAGATGAACGCATCGGCCTTGCCGTTGACCACGTCGAGGACCGCTTCGGGCTCGTTGTCGTAGCCGTGGTATTGCGCCTTGGCGATCAGCTTGCGCGCCACGAACTCACCGGTGGTGCCGACTTTGGAGGTGATGCGGTAGTCTTCCGAGTTCAGGTCCTTGTAGGTCTTGACCTTGTCGGCCAGTTCCTTGCGAATCAGCAGAGTCTGGCCGACGACGATGAACGGATCGCTGAAGTTGATGCGCAGGTTGCGTTCCTGGGTCAGGGTCAGGCCGCTGCCGATCATGTCGAACTTGTCGGTCATCAGCGCCGGGATGATGCCATCCAGGCTGGTCGATACCAGTTCCAGCTTGACGCCCATGGACTTGGCCATGGCCTTGAGCAGGTCGACCTCGAAACCGATGATTTCGCCGCGCTTGTTGGTCATCTCGAACGGCATGTAGGTCGGGTCCATGCCCACGCGCAACGTGCCGCGCTTGACCGCTTCATCGATAGCGCCCGCTTGCGCCGAACCCACGGCCGCCATGGCCATGACGCCGAGCAGCAGCATCGACAGATACTTGTTCATCACCAATTCCCCTAGCCAACTTCGGGCACGACCCGGCCTGGGCGCACCATTTCGGGGTGCGATCCTAACTCAAACGGGGGTTCGGACAAAGTTTGGTACTGAAATTAGTGCCGGATGGCACTGTTGCGGGGTATCGCGGGGATATTGGGGTGCGACCTTCGCGGCCACTGACCGCTCCTACAGGTGTTTGGAGATTCCTGTGGGAGCGGTCATCGGCCGCGAATGAGCCAACGCGGTCAGGCGTTCTGCAAGCCTGCCGCCGGTACCACGCCGAGCGGTTGCACGGGCTGCGCCGGGCGTTCCGCTTGCTTGGACTGACGCCACGCATCCAGCCAGGCCGTGTTCTGATCGGCCCAGACGTGCTCGTGCAGACGCGAAATCGCCACCGGATCGCTGAGCAGCGACATGCGCGTGTTGTTGTCGAGCTTCAGCGGACCGCCTTCCAAAGCCTGATGGACCCACTGTGCACGCATGCTCTCGATCGGTGCGGCCTTGCCGTGACGCGCCGTACCCAAGCCATAGGCCAAGGCGTTCTGACGCGGATCGACGACCGCACGAACGAAACCGTCCTTGAGCGCATTGTCGCGGTTTTCCTGGGTGTAGCGATCGGTGGACAGCAGTTCCTGCGGCGTGTCGTATTCCTCGGGAATCAGGAACAGCTTGTCTTCCCGCGCCTGCACACCGAGGTTGGTCCGGCTGGAAATCACCGATACCGGGATCGACAGCATCAGCGAGCCCACGATCGGCGTCAGCCACCACAGGAAGCTGGGGTTCAACCAGATCACCAAGGCAGCCCAGGCCGCGCCCAGCAAGGTTTGCGAACCATGGCGCTTGATCGCTTCGCTCCACGGTGTGGAGTCGTCGTCACGCTGCGGCGAATTCCAGGTGGCGGCCCAGCCCAGGAACGCCGCCAGCACGAAACGGGTGTGGAACAGCATGCGCACCGGCGCCAGCAGCATCGAGAACAACATTTCCAGCAGCATCGACAAGGTGACCTTGAAACGGCCGCCGTATTCCTTCGCGCCCTTGGCCCAGATCAGGATGATGCTCAACAGCTTGGGCAGGAACAGCAACACGATGGTGGTGGAGAACAGCGCCACCGCCTTGTCCGGATGCCATTGCGGCCACAACGGGTACAGCTGTCGCGGCGCCAGGAAGTAGGTCGGCTCCATCAGCGTGTTCACTGCCAGCAAGGCCGTGGACAGCACTAGGAAGAAGAACCACAACGGTGCCGACAGGTACGACATCACGCCGGTCAGGAACACCGCCCGGTGAACCGGGTGCATGCCCTTGACCAGGAACAGGCGGAAGTTCATCAGGTTGCCGTGGCACCAGCGTCGATCGCGCTTGAGTTCGTCGAGCAGGTTGGGCGGCAACTCTTCGTAGCTGCCCGGCAGGTCGTAGGCAATCCACACGCCCCAGCCGGCACGGCGCATCAGGGCCGCCTCGACGAAGTCGTGGGAGAGGATCGCACCGGCGAACGCACCTTTGCCCGGCAGCGGCGCCAGGGCGCAGTGCTCGATGAAGGGCTTCATGCGGATGATCGCGTTGTGCCCCCAGTAGTGCGATTCGCCCAACTGCCAGAAGTGCAGACCGGCCGTGAACAGCGGACCGTACACGCGGGTGGCGAACTGCTGCATGCGTGCATACAGGGTGTCCATGCCCGATGCCTTCGGCGCGGTCTGGATGATACCTGCGTCCGGTGTCGCTTCCATCAAGCGCACCAGGCTGGTCAGGCACTCACCACTCATGACGCTGTCGGCGTCCAGAACCACCATGTAGCGGTACTCACTGCCCCAGCGACGGCAGAAGTCGTCGAGGTTGCCGCTCTTGCGCTTGACCCGACGACGACGACGGCGATAGAAGATGTGCCCGAAACCACCGGCTTCTCGGCACACTTGCAGCCAGGCCTGTTGCTCGGCAACGGCGATGTCGGGGTCGTTGGTGTCGCTGAGCACGAAGAAATCGAAGCGATCCAGGTCGCCGGTCGCCTTGACCGACTCGAACGTGGCCCGCAGACCCGCGAAAACGCGGGTCACGTCTTCGTTGCAGATCGGCATGACCAGTGCAGTACGCGCGCCCGCCTCGATCGGCTCGTTGCCGGCGCTGGCACCGGAAATGCGGTACTTGTCGCGGCCGGTGAGCAATTCGAGGAAGCCCATCAGCGCCGTCCAGAACCCCGCCGACACCCAGCAGAACAGGATACCGAAGAGGATCAGGATGCTGGTCTGCAGGAAATACGGCAGCACTTGGGTGGCGGTCTGCATGATCGGCTGACGAACCACTTCGTCGAGATTGACCATGCCCCAGCCTTGGTACGGCATGATGCCTTTCATGTACCAGCCGGCGACGATGGTCTGGCCGAGCATCAGCACCAGCAGGATGTAGCGACGCATCGAACCGACCCAGCGCCAGCGCGCCTTCGGCAGCTCGCGCTTGTCACTGGTCGGCTCGGGCTTGCTGGCCTTGCCGGTCAGCTTGCGCCAAACCCGGACCAGCACGTTGGTGCGCCAAGGTTCGGGAATCACCAGGGTGCGGTTGATCGGTGGCGTGGCCTTGAGCTGCAGGCGGCCGCTGGCGTCGACGCCGAGCATCTCGGCCTCTTCCAGTTCGGCAGCCGAATCGAGCAGCAAGCGCTGCTCGACCGAGTTCTGTGCGCCAAGCACGGCATCGTGCGCCGGGCGCCCGGACAGGCGCTCGTGCAGTTCGGTGAAGGACGTGCAGCTGGCAAGTTCTGCGCGCTGTGCGTCCCCCAGGGGCAATTGAGCCAGGTATTCGCCAAGCGATTCTGGCCGAGCTGGAGAATTAGTCATCGGCGGGCAACTGGTAGCTCCAGGTTTCAGTCAGAACCTGTTCGGTCTTGACCGGTTCGGTAGGTGCAGCAGGTGCAGCTTCAGGCGCAGCGGGTGCTGGAGCCTGCGCCACTTCGGCAGTCTTTTCGGCCTTGGCGTGTGCCTTGTCGTGCTTGGGCACAGCCTTTTCCTCGACCGGCTCGGCGGCCTTGACCGGCTCCACCGGCAGATCCTTGACCAACGCCGCACGCATTTCCACGGCCTTGTTGGGATCCTTGACCTTGACCCGCAGGGTCAGGCGCCAGCCCTTGGTGACCGGGTTGTAACGAACGTTGTTCTCGACCAGCTCGCCGTTATCGTCGACGCTGACCTGGCTGCGAACGCTGGTGTCTTCGGCCAAGGCGGCCAGTACCGGACCTTCGTAGTCGATCAGGAAGGCGATGCTGCCATCGGCCTGACGGATCAGGTTGGATTGCTTCACGTCACCCGTCGAGCGCAGGGTCTGGTTGACCCAGGCAACGTCGGGCGAGTGGAACTCGTCTTCGTCCATCGTCCAGTGCAGGCGGTAGTTATGCTCCAGCGCCTGGCCGGGTTCCGGGATCTTTTCCGGATTCCAAAACGCCACGATGTTGTCGTTGGTTTCGTCCGCAGTCGGGATTTCCACCAGGTCGACGGTGCCCTTGCCCCAATCGCCCTTGGGCTCGATCCACGCGCTTGGACGCTTGTCGTAGCGGTCGTCGAGGTCTTCGTAACGGGAGAACTCGCGGCCACGCTGCAGCAGACCGAAGCCACGCGGGTTCTCGACGGTGAAGCTGCTGACGGCCAGGTGCTTGGGATTGTTCAGCGGACGCCACAGCCACTCGCCATTGCCGGCATGGATGGACAGGCCGGTGGAGTCATGCAGCTCGTCACGGTAGTTCTGCACGCGCGACGGCTGGTTGGAGCCGAACAGGAACATGCTGGTCAGCGGCGCGATACCCAGGCGGCTGACGCGATCACGCAGGAACACCCGCGACTCGACGTCGACGGTGGTGTCCTTGCCCGGACGCAGGGTCAACTTGTAGGCACCGGTGGAGCGCGGCGAATCGAGCAGGGCGAAAATCACCAGCTGCTTGTCGCCTTCGTTGGGGCGTTCTACCCAGAATTCGCGAAACCGCGGGAACTCTTCGCCCGACGGCAGTGCCGTATCCAGGGCCAGGCCACGGGCCGACAGGCCATACACCTGACCTTTGCCGATGACGCGGAAGTAGCTCGCGCCCAGCATGGTCATGATTTCGTCCTGCTTGTCCGCCTTGTTGATCGGGAACAATACGCGGAAACCGGCGTAGCCCAATTGCTCGGTGGACTTGGGATCGAACTGCAGGTCGCCGAAATCGAAACGGCTAGCGTCGTACTTGATTTCGTTGACGGTAGTGGCGGTGACTTCGTTGATCTTCACCGGTGTGTCGAAGTGCATGCCCTGATGATAGAAGGACAGCTTGAATGAGGTCTTGGCGTCAGCCCATTCGGCGTTTTCATTGCGGAAGCGGATCTTCTGATAATCCGCGAATTTCATGTCGCGAAATTCTTTGGGCAGATTGCTGCGCGGCGCTTCGAACTTCTGACCGGCAAGCTCCTTGGCGCGTCCGGCAACATCATCCAGGCTGAAAGCCCAGAGCTGGCTGGCGCTGAACAGGCAGAACAACGCAGACCCGGCCAGCATCGCATTGCGCAACCGGGTACGGGGTGTTCTTGAAGCATTTAAAGGACTAACAATCACGAGCAACCCTCGCCGAAAACATATCGAAAAACCAACGGCCAGCAGTCTTGCGCCGGGTTGGCGAGCACTGTTCCGACTCCAAAAGGGCTTAATGATTCCCCAAGCGGAGCCGGACACGCTTCAAACTGGAAATACCGGGTAGCAAAATGTGGCCCCCCTGGCGCGCGATTATCTAGTACGTCGCGTCACAACGCATCAGGGTAGCCCAAGTATTTATGCTACGAAGAGCGGTCAAGGTCCGCAAAGTCGCCAGCAATAAGCCACTAAATTTGTAACAGGAAGGTTACAGGCCCGTCGTTGGTCAAGCTTACCTGCATATCGGCACCGAATTGCCCGACCTGAACCTGTGGATGGGCTTTTTTTGCAGCCTCGACAAGGTGGTCGAACAGCGCCTGTGCCAAGGCCGGCGCGGCTGCGGTGGAGAAGCCGGCGCGCAGGCCGCTGCGGGTGTCCGCCGCCAGGGTGAACTGCGACACCAGCAGCAGGCCGCCGCCGATGTCCTTGAGCGACAGGTTCATCTTGCCCTGCTCGTCGCCGAACACCCGGTAGTTGAGCAGCTTGTGCAACAGCTTGTCGGCACTGGCAACGCTGTCGTCGGGCTCGACGGCCACCAGCACCAGCAGGCCCTGGTCGATGGCGCCGATGGTTTCACCGGCCACCTCGACGCGCGCCTGGCTGACCCGCTGCAGCAGTCCCTTCATGCTTCTTCCAGGGGCAGGTCCAGCAAACGCCGGGCCATCTGTTCGGCGGCGCGTACCAGGGCATCGGTGATACCCGGCTCGGAGGCGGCGTGGCCGGCGTCGCGAATGACCTGCAGTTCGCTGTTGGGCCAGGCCTGGTGCAGCGCCCAGGCGTTGTCCAGCGGGCAGATCACGTCGTAGCGGCCGTGCACGATGACCGCCGGCAGATGGGCGATGCGCGGCATGTCGCGGATCAGCTGGTCCGGTTCGAGGAAGGCGTTGTTGACGAAGTAGTGGGTCTCGATGCGCGAGATCGACAAGGCCCGGTGCGGTTCGGAGAAGCGATCGACCACCAATGGGTTGGGTCGCAGAGTGGCGGTACGGCCTTCCCACATGGACCATGCCTTGGCGGCATGCATCTGCGCGATCTGGTCGTTGCCCGTCAGGCGCTTGTGAAAGGCCTGCAGCAGGTTGCCACGCTCTTCGGGCGGGATCGGCGCGATGTAGTCCTGCCAATAGTCGGGGAACAGGCGGCTGGCGCCAGCCTGGTAGAACCATTCGATCTCCTGCGGACGGCAGAGGAAGATTCCGCGCAGGATCAAGCCATGCACGCGTTCCGGGTGGGTCTGTGCATAGGCCAGGGCCAGCGTGGAACCCCAGGAACCGCCGAACAGGACCCACTTGTCGATGCCCAGGTGTTCGCGAATGCGCTCCATGTCCGCCACCAGCCGCCAGGTGGTGTTGTTCTCGATGCTGGCATGGGGCGTGGAACGGCCACAGCCGCGCTGATCGAAAGTCACGATGCGATAGACGTTGGGATCGAAATAGCAACGGCTCTGCGCGTCGCACCCCGAGCCCGGGCCGCCGTGGATGAACAGCACCGGCAAGCCCTCGGGCGAACCGCTTTCGTCGACATACAGCACGTGCGGCTCTTCCACGGCCAGATCATGCCTGGCGTAGGGTTTGATCTGCGGGTACAAGGTTTGCATCGTGCGCTCCGTTGGAATTTGGGTCTCTGCCGTGGGCCATCATAAACCCGAATGACCGCTTGGCGCATTCTCCCTATCCATTGCAGGGTTTCACAAGCGCTCTCCCACCAGGTAGGCACCACCTGGAACGCCTTGGTGAAGGGCCACACGGATGTCGCGGTACAGGTCATCGGCCTGCTGCGCGCTTAGGGACTGGGCGTGATCGCGCAGCACCACCTGCAGCACCAGGTTGTGTTGGCCACGCACGATGCCCAGGCGCTTGATGGTCAGCGAGGGCAACTCTTCGAACGGCCAGCGGCCCCGGATGTGCAGCTCCTCGATCCAGCCAGCGCGGTAGCCGGCCACCTGCAGGACCTGCTCGGTGATGTCCTCGATGCCGAGCCCCGGCGCCACCGCCAGCGACAGGTCACGACTGATCGCCGGCTGGCGATACAGCGGTTGCCAGGCCTTGAGGTCGGTCATCTGCGCCTGGACCTGGGGGTGGCCATCGCGCAGCAGGCGGATGTCCGGAACGCCCTTGCGCAGCATGGCCAGGCGATCCAGCCCCAGACGCAGAACCAGCCCGCCATGGGCCTGGGGATCGACGTCCAGGCGTTGCAGGAACGCCGGGCAGATGCAGCCACAGGCGAGGATGTCCACCGGTGCCTGGCGCGTGACCAGGCTGATATTGAGGCCATCGCGGGTGAAGCCGCAGGCTCCGGCGCTGTGCCCCCACATCCGTCCCGGCACGGCGATGTCCAGCACGTCGCCCACCAGCCGCAGCAACTCCTGGTGGTTGCCCAGCGCGGCGTCGCCCAAGACCCAGATGTCCATCTGGTGCGGCTCGGCGCAATGCCAACGGTCACGGATGTCGCGACGAAAAGTAATGCCCGGGGCGGCGAGCATGATGGTTTCGCCCGGTGTTCGCCGCCCCGCCGCCGCTTGCAGGCCAGTGATGACTGCGCTGCTGGTCTGAGTGCGCAACAGCAGCTCGTCATCGACCCAACAGCTGTGAGTGCCGATGTCATCCATGACCTGGGGATCGTCGCCGCTGAGCTGGAAGTTTTCCACGGCCGAGATGATCCGCGGCCCCTTGTGCACTTCGGCCAATGGCCAGCCCTGGCGCACCAGGCCGGCAAGCAGATCCCTGACCAGCAGGCGCACGGCATGGGGCGGCTCGCAGGCATCGGTCAGGTCGGCAATGCGCAGCGCTTTGTGTATGGCTTCATGGCTGAGATAGTGCTTGGTGACGGACATGCAGGCATTCCTTGTTCCTGGGCGAATGCCTGCACGCTAGGCAGGGTATTGCGGGACAACAATCAGAAAAGTCTGAAAAACCGCTTTTTCAGAAACATCCGACAGAAACGTCTGACAGGGACCTGAGAATTAGTACCGGTGACCGCCTCAAA
>Ga0265798_10006054_pt1 | contig 16003 bp, 15 predicted proteins | sample P3T30metagenome_FD_192430 | JGI IMG/M metagenome (GOLD analysis project Ga0265798, IMG submission 192430) | Plant litter microbial communities from East Loma Ridge, Irvine, California - P3 T30 | ecosystem: Environmental > Terrestrial > Plant litter > Unclassified | place: USA: California... | reverse complement strand
ATGCGGGACTGGAGGGACATTAGCCAGGTCTTGATGGCGGATGGGTTGGGGGTGGTCATGCGCGCGTGTTGGTCGGGGGAGGGACGGATTGTACACCTGCATTATGCGGTGTACTTATTATTGTGGTGAGAGTGGGGTTTGTTGGTGCGCTGCGAAATTGGATCCCGGCCTTCGCCGGGATGACGGTCTTGAAGTTATAGGTGAACTGAAACAACGTCGTTCCGGCGAAGGCCGGAACCCAATTTTGCATGAAGACCGATAACGCTTATTTCAGACCACGCCACCCAATGTCACGACGGTACTGGGCACCATTGAAGTGGATTTTTTCCACAGTCTCATACGCCTGCTTCTGCGCCATCTTGACGCTGTCACCCAACCCGACGACGCACAACACCCGCCCGCCACTGGTCTGCAGCGACCCCGCCACCTGCCTGGTCCCCGCATGGAAAGTCACGCACTCCGGCGTCTCCGCCGGAATACCGACGATGACATCATCCTTGCGCGGGCTGTCCGGATAACCGGCTGCCGCCATCACGACACCCACCGCGGTACGGCGGTCCCATTCGAGTTCGACGGCGTCCAGCGTGCCGTTGCAGGCGTGATCCAGCACCGTCAGGAAATCGCTCTTGAGGCGCGCCATGATCGGCTGGGTTTCCGGATCGCCCATGCGGCAGTTGAATTCCAGGGTGCGCGGATTGCCTTCGCTGTCGATCATCAGGCCGGCGTACAGGAAGCCGGTGAACACGATGCCGTCCTTGGCCATGCCCTGGATGGTCGGGTTGATGATCTCGCGCATCACGCGGGCGTGCATCGACGGGGTCACGATCGGGGCGGGCGAGTAGGCGCCCATGCCGCCGGTGTTCGGGCCTTCGTCGCCGTCCTTCAGGCGCTTGTGGTCCTGGCTGGTCGCCAGCGCCAGCACGTTCTTGCCGTCGCACATGACGATGAAGCTGGCTTCTTCGCCGGCCAGGAATTCCTCGATCACGATGCGCGCACCGGCGTCGCCAAACGCGTTATCCGACAGCATGTGGTCGACCGCGGCATGCGCCTCTTCCAGCGACATCGCGACGACCACGCCCTTGCCGGCCGCCAGGCCGTCGGCCTTGATGACGATCGGGGCGCCGTTGGCGTCGATGTAGGCGTGGGCCTCCGCAGCATCCGAGAAGCTCTGGTACTTGGCGGTCGGGATGCCGTGGCGCTGCATGAAGGCCTTGGCGAAATCCTTCGAGCTTTCAAGCTGCGCCGCCTCTTTCGTCGGCCCGAAGATCTTGAGGCCACGTGCGCGGAACAGGTTGACGATGCCGGCGGCCAGCGGCGCTTCCGGACCCACCAGGGTCAGGGCCACGTTTTCCGCCACCACGAAGTCGGCCAGCGCGGCCGGATCGGTGATCTCGATGTTCACCAGGCGCGAGTCGAGCGCGGTGCCGCCGTTGCCCGGCGCGACGAAGATGGTCTGGACCCGTTCCGATTGAGCGAGTTTCCAGGACAGGGCGTGTTCACGGCCGCCGGAGCCGACTACGAGGATTTTCATGAGGGGCTTATTCTTCGATGATCGCGTTGGTGTAGACGTCTTGCACGTCGTCCAGGTTTTCCAGCGCATCGAGGATCTTCTGCATCTTGACGGCGTCGTCGCCGCTCAAGACCGTCTCGTTGTCCGGTTTCATGATGACTTCCGAGACCTCGGCCTTGAAGCCGGCCTTTTCCAGCGCTTCCTTCACGGCCGAATAGGAGAACGGGTGGCACAGCACTTCGAAGCCGCCTTCCTCGTCCTGCACCACGTCGTCGGCGCCGGATTCGAGCGCCGCTTCCATCAGACGGTCTTCGTCCACGCCCGGCGCGAACTGGAACTGGCCGACGTGCTGGAACATGAAGGCGACCGAGCCTTCGGTGCCCATATTGCCGCCATACTTGTTGAAGGCGTGGCGCACTTCGGCCACGGTACGCACGCGGTTGTCGGTCAGGCAGTCGACGATGATCGCCGCGCCGCCGATGCCGTAGCCTTCGTAGCGGATCTCTTCATAGCTGACGCCTTCGAGCTCGCCGGCGCCACGCTGGATCGCACGTGTGACGTTATCCTTCGGCATATTGGCATCGGCCGCTTTTTCCACGGCGAGGCGCAGGCGCGGGTTCGAGTTGATGTCGCTGCCGCCCATGCGCGAGGCGACCGTGATCTCCTTGATCAGGCGCGTCCAGATCTTGCCGCGCTTGGCGTCGGTGGCGGCTTTCTTATGCTTGATGTTGGCCCATTTGCTGTGTCCAGCCATGTCGAGAATTCCCCAGTTGGTATGCAAGAGTGGCCGACATTTTAACATAGGCGCCCCTTGTAAAATCACTGCCGGGGCTGCGACACATGTCACGGAAACAACAGTCGCGTCCCCCAGGCGACCATCCCCAAACCGGCCAGGCAGGCCGCCAGGGTGGCGTCCCGCAGCCGCAATTCGACCAGCAACAGCAAGCCCACCGCGGCAACCATCCCCGGGTTGCCGGGACCGCCCGCCAAAGGCAGCAGCACCACCAGCCAGTAGCATCCCAGCACCGTACGCGCGTGCTCCGCGCCCTGCCACAGGGCGTCGAGGCGGCCCTTGCCCCAGCCGGACAGCAGCGCCGGGAAGGGCGCGCGGCAGTACTGCAGGCAGGCGTGCTTGGACGAGGTCCACTGCCAGGTCCCGGCCGCGACCAGCACCAGGCCGGTGGCGGCCGGGTAGCGGATCGCCAGCGTGGCGTCCAGCATGCCGGTGTCGTGCAGGGTCCGGAACAGCAGGGTGACGATGGCCGAGAAGCCGGTCCAGGCCAGCAGGCAGCCGAGCGCGAACAGCCAGGGCGCCAGCCGTGCACCCAAGCTGCGGCGCTGCGTGATGCGCCTGACGCCGGCCACCGCATCGGCGGCAGCCGGGAGCATCAGCGCCACGTACAAGGCGGTCCACATCGCGAATACCAGCAGCAGCTGGGCGGCGTTCAGCGGCGCGGGAGGCAGGGGCGCCGGCGCGGGCGCCGCCCCCATGCCCTGGAGGGCCAGCCAAGCCAGGCAGGCGCAGGACAGCAGCGCCAGCCAGGCCAGGGCCATCGCCACCGGCGGCGCGCTGCGATCCTCGAACGCGAACGCGGTCATCGCGCGCTCCCAATGCGCAAGCGCACGCGTCCGCTCAGCAGCAATGGCAGGCGCATCGGGGTTCTGGTCTGGTTCATGGGTCTCTCCTCGGGTGGATTGCGCTGTTCGACAGCAAGTTCTCGCCGTCGTTCTCCCGTCGCTCCAGTCCGCCGCCGGCAAGCGCCACCGTTTCCTCCTACAATCGTCGGATGAACGATGCCTCCTCCAGCCAATCCGCTGCTCCCTTGCCACGCGCTGCTGTCGTCGCCGGACTCTCGATCGCCATCGGCGGCGCCATCCTGTTTTCAACGAAGGCGATCGTGGCGAAACTGCTGTACCGCTACCACATCGACGCAGTTACTTTGATCGCGTTCAGAATGCTGTTCTCGCTTCCGGTGTTTATCGCCGTGGCGGTCTGGAAAATGCGTGTCGGCCCGCCGCTCAGCCCGCAGGACCGCTGGCGCATCGCCGGCCTCGGCCTGATCGGCTACTACCTGTCGAGCTACCTCGATTTCCTCGGCTTGCAGCACATCTCGGTCGGCCTCGAGCGCCTGATCCTGTTCCTGACGCCGACCTTCGTCCTCCTGATTAATGTGATGGTGTTCAAGCGCCGCGTGCGCCGCGTCGAATGGGCGGCGCTGGCGCTGGCCTACTGCGGCATCGTGCTGGTGTTCGTGCATGATCTCGCCGGCGGCGCGGGCAGCACGGTGCTCGGCTCCGTGTTCGTGCTGGGGTCCGCACTGAGCTACGCCTTCTATTTGCTGGGCACCGGCGAGATGGTGCGCCGTATCGGCTCGCTGCGCCTGGTGGCCTACGCGATGTGCGTGTCGAGCGCCGCCTGCCTGCTGCAGTTCTTCCTGCTGCGCCCCGCGAGCATGCTGGTGCAGCCGGCCGAGGTTTACTGGCTGTCGCTGGTGAATGGGGTATTCTGTACGATCTTCCCCGTGTTCATGACCATGGCCGCGGTGCAGCGCATCGGCGCCGCCACCGCTTCGCAGGCCGGGATGATCGGGCCGGTGTCCACGCTGTTCCTCGGCGCGCTGATCCTCGGCGAGCCGATCACGGGCGTGCAGCTGGCCGGCACGGGGCTCGTGCTGCTCGGGATCTACCTGCTTTCGAAAAAATGACGACACAACCACCACGCATCGCGCTGATCGCGCACGACAAGAAGAAGGACGACATGATCGCGCTCGCGGGCGAGTATCTTGACTTCCTGAAGGGCTGCACCCTGTCCGCCACCGGCACCACCGGCGGGCGCCTGGCCAACGAACTCGGACTCACTGTCGAGCGCAAGCATTCCGGCCCGGTCGGTGGTGATTTGCAGATCGGCGCCATGCTGGTCGAGGGCGGGATCGACTGCGTGATCTTCCTGCGCGACCCGATGACGCCGCAGCCGCACGAACCCGACATCAACGCCCTGGTGCGCGCCTGCGACGTCCACAATGTCGCCTGCGCCACCAATGTCTCGACCGCGCGCCTGGTGCTGTCGCAGCTGATCGCGGCGCGGGCGCAAGCCTGAAGGAGTAACGCATCATGGTGAAAGCCATCCGCATCGCCGCCACCGGTGGCCCCGAAGTGCTGGAGTATGTGGACGTCGAGGTGGGCGAGCCCGGCCCCGGCGAGGCGCGCGTGCGCCACCACGCGATCGGCCTGAACTACATCGACACCTATTACCGCAGCGGCCTGTACAAGATGGCGCTGCCCGCCGTGCTCGGGCAGGAAGGCGCGGGCGTGGTGGAAGCGGTGGGCGAGGGCGTCACCCACCTGGCGCCGGGCGACCGCGTCGTGTATGCGGGCGGCGCCGGCGGCGCCTACAGCGAAGCGCGCGTGATGCCGGCGGCGATGCTGGTGCGGCTGCCGGAATCGATCTCGTTCGAGCAGGGCGCGGCGATGATGCTGCAGGGGCTGACGGTGCAGTACCTGTTCCGCCAGACCTATGAATTAATGGCCGGCCAGACCATCCTGTTCCACGCGGCGGCCGGCGGCGTCGGGCTGATCGCCTGCCAGTGGGCGAGGGCGCTGGGCGTGCACCTGATCGGCACCGTCGGTTCCGAGGAAAAGGCGGAACTGGCGCGGGCGCACGGCGCGACGCACGTCATCAACTACAACACCGAGGACGTCGTCGCGCGGGTGCTTGAAATTACCGGCGGCGCCAAGGTCCCGGTGGTATACGACTCGGTCGGCAAGGACACCTTCATCCGCTCGCTCGACTGCCTGCAGCCGCGCGGGTTGATGGTCAGTTTCGGGAATGCCTCGGGTGCGGTGCCGCCGTTTGCGCTGAGCGAACTGGCCACGCGCGGCTCGCTGTACATCACGCGGCCGACGCTGTTTGCGTATGCGTCGGATCGCGAGAAGCTGGAAGCCATGGCGGCCGAATTGTTCGCGATGGTCGAGAGCGGCAAGATCACGGTGGAGGTCAAGCAGCGCTTTGCGCTGGCCGATGCGGCCGAAGCGCACCGCGCGCTGGAAGGGCGCCGCACCACTGGGTCGACGGTGCTGCTGCCATGAGGGACACCAACGACGACCAGGGCGGCGCCGCGCCCATTGACCCCGGCGTGCCGAAATTCGGGCGGCTGCTGATCGTGCTGGCGTTTGCGCTGGTGCTGATCGTGGCGATCACGGTCGGCTCGGAAGCCTATTTCAGCTGATGCGCTCGGCTTGCTTATTCCTTGCACTCGGTCTGAGCGCTTCGACCGCACTCGCGCAAGCGCCTGTTTCATCGATCACGCAGGCCACACTGGATCAGTATCGTGAGCATTATGGGACGAGTCCCGTGTGCGCCAAGGAAGAGATCACGCTGTGGAGTTGCACGACGAAGCGGCGGGAATTCGCGCTCTGCTCCTCGCCGGCGGTGACGCGCACGACCGGCTACCTGCAATACCGGGTTGCGGACGCCGGCAAGCTGTCGTTTGCCTATCCTGAAAAGAAAGACCCGCCGCTCGGCAAGTTCACGTACAACGCCTATCCCAACGGCGATGCCTCGATCGAGTTCACGAACAAAGGCTATCGCTACAGCCTGGTCGATCCGCTGCGGGAGCAGTCAGTCATCTTCGTTGCGGCTCCCGGCCCGTCGGGCAAGGAGACGAAAATCACGTGCGGCCCCAACCAGACCTTGCAGGTCAACTACACCATGCGCCTCATGCACGATGCCGGCGTGTGGTCGGGTAATTAATCGTATAAAAAAACGGGGCCGAAGCCCCGTCCATCATCTCAACCTTCCTTCTGCTCCAGCGTCACCCTTCGCGCCACGCCTGACGGCCCGGGGAAGCCCTGGAACGCGCTCTGCACCAGCGCCGGCATCACGGCCGGCGTCGACATCTCGCGGCCGGTGTTGTGCACGGTGACGTCGAACAGGCGCTGGCCGTCGCGCGCCTGTTTGATGCCGACCTGCAGTTCGCGGCGGTAGTGGTGCTCGATCGAGACCTGGTAGCCCGGGTTCCAGAACGGATCGTAGAACGGGCTGTAGAAACCGCCGTAATGGCCGCCGCCCACGAAGCGGCGGTAGACGGCGCCGTTGCGGGCGCGGAAGTAGGCGACGCGCGGGGCGAACATCGGCTGGTAGAACGGCGACATCACCGGTTCCACCACGCGCACCGGCATGTCGGTGGTGCTAAAGCGCATCGACACGGTCAGGGCCGGGGTGGCGCCGTTGGCGTCGCGGAAGCCGAGGGAAGCCAGCTGGCCGCGCACCAGGTCCTGGTAGGCGCGCCATTCCAGGGTGTCGTCCTGGGGCGGCGGAACTTCGAATACATAACTCTTGTCTTCGATCTGCGCGGGCCACTTGTGGAAGGTGGTCACATCGCTGCGGATCGTGGTGGCGCAACCCGTCAGCAGCAGTGTCGCTACTGCGCCGGCGGCGATCATCAGGCGTTTCATTGCTATCTCCAATTTGTATGCGGACTTTTCCGATCCTCAATACTACGTTCTGTTCAACATTTTCGCCGCATAACTTACACCCGGTTACTAGCCACACATTCCGATACAGTCCGAAACGAAGCAAGCGCCGCAAAATCTTGTTGGTAGAATAAGCACTTCTCCTCCCATCCAACGCGGATTTTCCTATGCGCACCGACACGCCCCAGACGATCTACCGCAGTGACTACACCCCACCGAGCTACCTGGTGGACACCGTGGAACTCGGCTTCGACCTCGACCCCGCCCGCACCGTCGTCGCCAACCGCATGACGATCCGGCGCAATCCCGACAGCGCCCAGCGCGAAATCGAACTGGTCGGCGAGGACATCGAACTGGTGGCGCTGCGCCTGAACGGACGCCTGCTGGAAGCGCGCGACTATGCGATCAACGGCACGGTGCTGACGATCCCGAACGCGCCCGAGGAAGCCACGCTCGAGATCGAGACCGTCTGCACGCCCGAGCTGAACACGACCCTGAGCGGCCTGTACACCTCGAACGGCAACTTCTTCACCCAGTGCGAGGCCGAAGGCTTCCGCCGCATCACGTATTTCCCGGACCGTCCGGACGTGATGGCGGTCTACACGGTGATGCTGCGAGCCGACAAGGAACGCTACCCGGTGCTGCTGAGCAATGGCAACCTGGTCGAAGAAGGCGACCTGGGTGACGGCCGCCACTACGCCAAGTGGGAAGACCCGTTCAAGAAGCCTTCGTACCTGTTCGCCCTGGTGGCGGCGCGCCTGGTCTGCCAGGAAGAAACCTTCCGCCTGGCCGACGGCCGCGATGCCCTGCTGCAGGTGTGGGTCGAAGAGGGCAACCTCGACAAGACCGACTACGCGATGCAGTCGCTCAAGCACAGCATCCGCTGGGACGAGGAACGCTACGGCCTGGAACTCGACCTCGACCGCTTCATGATCGTCGCCACCAGCGACTTCAACATGGGCGCGATGGAAAACAAGGGCCTGAACATCTTCAACACCAAGTTCGTGCTGGCCAACCCGCGGGTGGCGACCGATATCGACTTCCAGGGCATCGAGGCGGTGGTGGCGCACGAATACTTCCACAACTGGACCGGCAACCGCGTGACGTGCCGCGACTGGTTCCAGCTGTCGCTGAAGGAGGGCCTGACGGTGTTCCGCGACCAGGAATTCACCGCCGACATGATCGGCACCGATACCGGCCGCGCGGTCACCCGCATCGACCAGGTGCGCACCTTGCGCCAGGCCCAGTTCCCCGAGGACGCCGGCCCGATGGCGCACCCGGTGCGCCCCGACTCCTTTGTCGAGATCAACAATTTCTATACCGTCACGGTGTACGAGAAGGGCGCCGAAGTCGTCCGCATGTACCAGACCCTGCTGGGCGTCGAAGGCTTCCGCAAGGGCATGGACCTGTACTTCGAACGCCATGACGAGCAAGCCGTCACCTGCGACGATTTCCGCCGCGCGATGGCCGACGCCAACAATCGTGACCTGACCCAGTTCGAGCGCTGGTACGACCAGGCCGGCACCCCGTTGCTGCGCTTCGAGGCGCGCTACGACGAGGCGGCCCAGACCTACGGCATCACCCTGTTCCAGTCCTGCCCGCCGACGCCCGGCCAGCCGGACAAGCGCCCCTTCCACATCCCGGTGGCGGTCGGACTGCTCGACCGCGAGGGCCGCGACATGCCGCTGACCCTGGACGGTAAGGACGTCGGCACCACCGTCGTGCTCGAGCTAACCGAGGCCCAGCAGACCTTCGTCTTCAGCGGCGTGAAGGAGCAGCCGGTGCCCTCGGTGCTGCGCGGCTTCTCGGCGCCGGTGATCCTGCAGCACGGCTACAGCGACAGCGACCTGCTGCACCTGTTCAGCTTCGATACCGACCCGGTCAACCGCTGGGAAGCCGGCCAGCGCCTGGCGATGGGGCGCCTCTTGAAACTCACCGGCGAGGCGCCGGTCTCCACCCGCCTGAGCCTGGACGATACCTTCATCGAAGCGATGCGCAAGACGCTGGTCGACGAGTCGCTCGACCCGGCCTTCCGCGAACAGGCGCTGCTGCTGCCAACCGAAACCATGATCGCCGAACAGCTCGCCGTGGTCGACCCGCTGGCCGTGCACATGGCGCGCCAGTTCATGCGCGCCAACATCGGCGCACGCCTGCGCAGCGAGCTGCTGGCCCAGTACGAAGCGAACCTGACGCCGGGCGCGTACAGCCCGGACGCCCTGTCCGCCGGCAAGCGCGCCTTGAAAAACCTGGCGCTGTCCTACCTGAACGCGGCGCCGGACGAGGAAACCATCGCCCTGGCCGTGCGCCAGTGCGTTGAGGCCGACAACATGACCGACCGCGCCGCCGCACTGAGCGCCCTGATCCACGCGCGCGCACCGGAAGCGGAAAGCCAGCTGGCGCGCTTCTACGAGGAATTCCAGGACGAGGCGCTGGTGGTCGACAAGTGGTTCGCGATGCAGGCCTCGGCCCCGACCACCGACATCGCCAAGGTGCGCGAACTGATGCGCCACCCGGCCTTCAACCTGCGCAACCCGAACCGCGCGCGCAGCCTGGTCGCAGCCTACTGCATGAACAATCCGGTCGAGTTCCACGCGCCCAACGGCAGCGGCTACCTGTTCTGGGCCGAGCACGTGACCCTGCTCGACGCCATTAACCCGCAAGTCGCCGCCCGCCTGGCCCGCGCCATGGACCGCTGGCGCCGCTACACCCCGCAACTGCAGCAGCACATGAAGACCGCGCTGCAGCAGGTGGCGGGCCAGCAGCGCCTGTCGAACGACGTTCGAGAAATCGTGACCAAGGCACTGGCAAATTAATGTAGCGTGGGCATGGGCGGCCCCGCGGGCCTCTGCCCACGCGTTCAACCCGTGCGTGAACCGACGCCCCCACCCACAACAACAAGATCCAACCCAAACCAAAGGAAGTCCATGAAACGCGTCAGTCTCACCCAATACCTGGTCGAGGAGCAGCGCCTCCACCAGACCATCAACGCCGAGCTGCGCCTCCTGATCGAGGTGGTGGCCCGCGCCTGCAAGCGCATCAGCTATTCGGTCAGCAAGGGTGCGCTGGGCGAAGTGCTGGGAAGCGCCGACACCGAGAACATCCAGGGCGAAGTGCAAAAAAAACTGGACGTGATCTCGAATGAGATCCTGCTCGAAGCGAACGAATGGGGCGGCCACCTGGCGGCCATGGCCTCGGAAGAAATGGAAACCATCCGCAAGATTCCGAGCCGCTACCCAAAGGGCGAATTCCTGCTGATGTTCGACCCGCTGGACGGCTCCTCGAACATCGACGTCAACGTCTCGATCGGCACCATCTTCTCGGTGCTCAAGGCCCCGGAAGGCATGATTGAACCGACCGAGCAGGACTTCCTGCAGCCCGGCACCCAGCAGGTGGCGGCCGGCTACGCGGTCTACGGCCCGCAGACCATGCTGGTGCTCACCACCGGCAACGGCGTGCACTGCTTCACCCTGGACCGCGAGCAGGGTTCCTGGGTCCTCACCCAGAGCAACCTGCAGATCCCGGAAACCACGAAGGAATTCGCGATCAACATGTCCAATAAACGCCACTGGCACCCGCCGGTGCAACGCTACGTCGACGAGATGCTGGCGGGCTCCACCGGCCCGCGCGGCAAGGATTTCAATATGCGCTGGATCGCCTCGATGGTGGCCGACGTGCACCGCATCCTTAACCGCGGCGGCGTATTCATGTACCCGGCCGACCTGCGCGACCCATCCTCGCCCGGCAAGCTGCGCCTGATGTACGAAGCCAACCCGATGGCCATGATCGTCGAGCAGGCCGGCGGCGCCGCCACCGATGGCAGCAAGCGCATCCTCGACATCCAGCCGACCAAGCTGCACCAGCGCGTGCCGGTGTTCCTGGGTTCGAAGGCCGAAGTCGACCTGGTGACCGGCTATCACGCCGAATAAGCCGACTTTCCGGTGAAATTGCCGAGTCGGACTAGCAAGTTTGCGAACTTGTTTGCTAGAATACGGCTCTTCGTCCGGTTCGCCCGGCGTAGAGCCGCTGTAGCTCAGTCGGTAGAGCAGCGCATTCGTAATGCGAAGGTCACCAGTTCGATTCCGGTCAGCGGCACCAATAAATTTTAAGATCAAAGGGTTACAGCATCAGGCGTGTAACCCTTTTTCTTTTCTACAGTCCATTCCCGTTTGAGTAAGCAGTAGGAGTGACTTCTTGTCATTCCAAAGGGAAACCTAAGTTTCTCCGTGCTATCATCATTGCTTGTTCAGTATTCCTTGCAGTCATGATCATCGATGTAGAGCAGAAGCAGCCCCGCACCACCGCCCCCGCAGCCATCCCCCGAACGCGCAGTCCACAATATTTCCCCGAGATCGATGGCATCCGCGCCATCGCCGTCCTGATGGTCATGTTTTGCCACGTCAGGCTCACCGGATTCACCGGCGGCTTTGTCGGCGTCGACCTCTTTTTCGTTATCTCGGGCTACGTGGTAACGCTTGCGATCACCCGGCAACAAGAAGGGGGCCAGTTCGACCTGTCCGATTTCTACGCACGCCGCCTCAGACGCCTGCTCCCGTCCTTGTACACGGTAGCGCTCGCGACGCTCGCGTTCTGCCTGGTGTTCAGCTTCCCCGAAAATAACTTCGAGCTGATCAAGAACCTGGGTTTCCTGGTTCTGTTCGGCTCGAATATCTACCTGTCCAGGCAGACCGGCTATTTTGATCTGGAAAGCGCCAAGCAGCCCTTGCTGCATACCTGGTCGCTGTCGGTCGAAGAGCAGTTCTATTTCCTGTTGCCGCTCTGTCTGGTGTTCCTGCGCCGCTTCCAGCCGAGGACACGGGCCATTGCCCTGTGCGGCGCCTTGCTGCTGGCCCTGGTGTATTCGGTGATGCATACGGCCAAGGTCGGACCGGGTGGCTATTATTTCCTGCCGGCCCGACTGTTCGAATTCCTGTGTGGCGTGGTACTGGCCCTTGCCATCGGCCGCCTCGCTGCGCTACCGCGTTACCTTGGCGATTTGCTGCTCGTGCTGGGCCTTGCGGCGGTCGGGTATTGCAGCCTGCGCTATGGGCCGCAGACCCTGATGCCGGGCACGAATGCCATCCTTCCCTGCCTGGCCGCCGTGCTGCTGATCGTTGGTGGACGCTATGCCGGCACGCTGCGTCCGGTCCTGTCCAACCGGCCGCTGCGTTATCTGGGCCGCATCTCTTATCCGCTGTATCTCTGGCATTGGCCGATCATTTTCGCCTGCAACCGCCTGGGCTTCGGCGACAGCGCCGCGATGTGCCTGACCCTCGGCCTGTCGGCCGTGCTGGCGGCGCTGACCCACCGCTGGATCGAGCAGCCGTGGCGCGCCCGTAGCGAGCGGCCGCGCCGTACCTGGGTATGCTTATGGCTGCTGCCTTTCCTGTCCGTGCTTGGCTTGTACATGCTGGCCAAGAAGACCGATCAGCTCTCCGTGTTCTATCCGCAAGCGTATCGGACCGATTATGTCGATGCCGGCCAGTCCGTGTTCGACCATCCACGCGCCGATCGTTGCTGGAACAAGGTTCCTGTATCGCCGGCGGCAGAATGCATGCTGGGGGCGCCCGATGCCCCAACGAAAGCTGTCCTGTGGGGCGACAGCCATGCCTACCACCAGATCGGTTTCGTCGATGCGATCGGCAAGGCCAGGAACATCGCCATTCATGACATGGCCTATACGATGTGCGCGCCCGTCGCGAACAGTCCGGAACGCGCCGGCGATCCGGGGTACCAGCGGCATGCGGAGGAATGCCGCGCTCATGATGCCGAAGTGATGAAACATATCCTGGCCGATCCGGAGATCAAGCTCGTCTTCATGTCCTCAGTCTGGGATATCTATGGCGGCGGCCCCGATGGCGCCAGCCCCGGACTGCACGGTTATCTCGCCGGCCAGTTCGAAGCGGAACTGGCGACCACGATTGCCCAGCTTAATGCGGCAGGTAAACGCGTGATCATGCTCGACGATATTCCGATCCTGCCCGAAGGATTGGAAAACTGCGCTTCCGACCGCCTTTATTTGCGTGGTATGGCACAGCGCGATTGCAGCTACAGTCGTGCCATCGCGAAGCAGAACCACGTGGGAGTGGCACAGCTTCTTTCTCGAATCATCCAGGCACACCCAGGCACGGCTGTCATCAACACCTATGACGTGTTGTGCGACCAGGCGCGGTGCCATTCCGAGATCGACGGTGTTCCGCTTTACAAGCACGATGACCGTGGTCACCTGAGCGCCGGCGGTTCGCGTATTTTCTACCAGCTCTATATGCGCAAGCATCCGGAGCAGCTGGACTGGATATTCAAGCCCGAATGAGGAGTATTAAAGAACTAAGTCCGGTCAGCGCAGCAAGAATACAAAAAGCCCGTGTCTCCCAAAAAGGGACACGGTTTTTTCGTATGTTGCCTGTCCCAGCGTCTACCCACCCCGAAACTCCTGCGTGGCTTTCAGCACATCCTTGGAAGGCGGCAGTCCGAACAGGCGCGCATATTCCCGGCTGAACTGGTTCGGGCTTTCGTAGCCGACGCTGAATGCGATCGACGTTGCGCTGCCCTGGCCCGCCATCAACCGGGACCGCGCGTGCAGCAGGCGAACGCGTTTCTGGTATTGCAGGGGACTCAGCGCTGTCACCGCCTTGAAATGACGGTGGAATGCCGAGACGCTCAATGCCGCCATCTCGGCCAATGCATCCATCCTGATCTGCTCGGTGAAATTGTGACGTATCCAGTTGATGGCGATACCGATACGAGCGAGCGCAGTGTTCGGCGATGCGATATCGCGCAGCATCCAGCCGAGCGGCCCCTGCAACACGCGGAACAGAATTTCACGCTCGTAGACAGGTGCGAGCACGGCGATCTCCCCAGGTCGTTCGATCAGCCGAAGCATGCGAATCCAGGCATCGAGCAGCTCGCTACCTACTGGCGCCACCGAGAATCCTGATCCGAACAGCGTACTGCACACATCAAGGGGCAAGTCGCGGATCAGCTCCCCGACGATGGCGGCATCTAGCGTCAGGCTGACGGCAAGATACGGCTCGCCCGTGGCGGCCGGATGCACCGACCCGACTGCGGGAAGATCCACGGACATGACGAAGTAGGTTGCCGGATCGTAGTGAAAAGTCCGGTCGCCGACCGTCATCGTCTTGGACCCCGTGAGAATCAGGTTAACCATCGGCGCGTAGACGGCAGCGAGCAGATGCTCCGGAATTTCACCTTGCACCATGGCGACACGCGGGATGCCGGTTTCCGTACGCCGGTTCTCGGCCCGGGAGGCGAGCGCTCGCAGTTCCTGAATTTGCTGTTCCATCCTTCGACAGTAGCAGATGCGTCCCCAGGCATGCAATGCGAAAGCAGAATCAGGCAAGCCTCTGGCAGGATCGGGTGAGTGCGCCGGAACCGGGACTTCTATCATTGCTCTCATTCGACAGACACGCAAGGAGCATCGCAATCAAGATCGTCATCGTGACCGGCGGCAGCCGTGGACTCGGCGCCAGCACCGCACTCGAATGCGCCCGGCGCGGAATGGGCGTGATCGTCACCTACAACAGTCATCCAGGTAAGGCGGAAGAGGTCGTGCAGGCCATTTCCAGCATCGGTGGCAAGGCGGTCGCCCTGAAGCTCGACGTCGGTGACATCCGATCGTTCCCCGATTTCCGCCAATCCGTTGCCGCACAACTTGACTCTGTATGGAACACGACGACATTCGACTTCCTGGTCAACAACGCCGGGTATGGGCTATATGCGCCAATCGCCGAGGTCAGCGAAGCCCATTTCGATGGCTTGTTCAGCGTCCATCTGAAGGGGCCGTTCTTCCTGACGCAGACGCTCCTGCCGCTCATCGAAGCCGGCGGCCACGTGGTCAACGTCACCAGCGCGACCAGCCGCGTTGCCACTACGGGCGTCGCACCGTATGCCGCCTTCAAGGGCGGCCTGGAAGTACTGACGCGCTACATGGCCAAGGAATTCGGTGCGCGCCGCATCAGGGCGAATTCGATTGCGCCGGGTGCGATCCGTACCGAGCTCGGCGGTGGATTGAACGCGGAATTCGAGGCAATGCTTGCCAGCCAGACGGCGTTGGGCCGGGTCGGTGAGCCGGAAGAGGTCGGTGGCGTCATCGCCGCCTTGCTGTCCGAGGAGAACCGCTGGATCAATGCCCAGAATATCGAAGTGGCGGGCGGCTACGTCATCTGAGTAAAGGAGAAACATCATGCTCGACCACGTCTTCATCTCCGTCAGCGATATCGACCGCGCAATCAGCTTTTATGAAACCGCGCTCGCACCTTTGGGAATTACCCACGTGATCGACTACGACGGCAGGCAAGGCCCTCCCGGCCACCCCAATCTCAAGGGCTTCGGCGCAAACGGTCGCGTGTTCTTCTGGCTGCGCGAAGGGACGGTGGAAGGCCGCGCCGCGCATGTGGGTTTTGTCGCGGGTGACAAACCTGCGGTCGATGCGGCCTTTGCGGCGGCGATGGCTGCAGGCGCCACCGAAATCCACCCGCCCGGACCGCAGCATCACTATGACCCGCGCTATTACGCGGCGCAAGTGCGCGACCTGGACGGCTATAGCCTCGAATTCGTCTTCAAGGAATGGCAGCATTGATATGAAAAAACTGATGATTTACGGCGCGACCGGCTATACCGGGCGCATGGTGGCACAGTGCGCATCGGCCGCAGGCACGCCGCTGATCCTCGCAGGGCGCAGCGAAGCGGCACTCGTCACGCTCGCCGCCAGCCTCGATGCCGATTACCGGGTCTTTCCACTCGAAGACATGACCGCGATTGATCGGTCATTGCGCGGCGTCGGGGTTCTGCTCAACTGCGCGGGGCCGTTTACCAGGACCGCCGATGTCCTGATGCGCGCTTGCATTCGCAATGGCGTGCATTATCTCGACATCGCAGCGGAACTCGACGGCTATCGGCTGGCCGAAATGCTCGACGGTGAGGCCAAGGCGGCAGGTGTGATGCTCCTGCCGGGCAGTGGCGGCAGCGTTGCAATGCTTGGCTGCCTGGCCGGACACACCGTTG
>Ga0265798_10006051_pt1 | contig 16009 bp, 11 predicted proteins | sample P3T30metagenome_FD_192430 | JGI IMG/M metagenome (GOLD analysis project Ga0265798, IMG submission 192430) | Plant litter microbial communities from East Loma Ridge, Irvine, California - P3 T30 | ecosystem: Environmental > Terrestrial > Plant litter > Unclassified | place: USA: California... | reverse complement strand
CGAACGCTCGTGCACTTGCATATTTCTCTTGGATTGCTAATGATCTTCTACAGTACGGATTCCTCGTCAATAGTACTGTCGCGATCGCTGCCCTGGCTTCCCGCCAGGCTGATCCCGCCTTCAAGCCCTCCTGCCCTGCTGTGCCAGAATGCCCTCGCTCGCAAGGCTGCATAGCCGTAACCCCCAACGACGCCATATTCCAGCTGAGCTGCTCGACTGACTACGATGGTTTCATCCTTGGCGTTACCAAGGTAAGTTCAAACCCCTGTCTATGTATCTGCGTCTAGTCATTACAGCGAAACCCTAACCATCACAAAGACTTCCACCTTCGGCGACTGTGCAGAGGCCTGCTCCCACCACTCCGAATGCGTAGGTTTCAACCATAAAGGCGACTACTGCTACCTCGTCGGCGAAAAGATTGGAAAACCCTACGTCGAGTAAGTAACCTCATCAAGAACACCACTCCACCCGTGTACCTGAGAAGAGAAAATCTCCACATACTGACTGGTCTTTTCAAAAAAGAGCTGGTACGAGCGGCGGCGTTCGAATCAAAAACGCGACTCGTGTCTCTGTCTCCATGACCGTTCCCTGCACCGCAAAGATGGCGTGTCCCGCCGACAACGACTGCCACTATCAGCTCGCCACCGAAGTCTTCAAGTTGCACTGCAACTATGGCTACTATGGCGGCGATATCCATACCAAACACGCCAAGTCGCTGGCCGAGTGTGCGCACAAGTGCTCGAAGTCGAAGGGCTGTTTTGCGGCGACTTTTGTGGAGCAGGAATGCCATATGAAGAGCAACATGACTGGTAGGGTGTACAACCCTGCTGCTAAAAGTAAGTTAAGAGAGAGAGGGGGAACTGGTGGGGCATTCGAAGGCTAACGTATATGCGTGTAGGTGTCACATATGTTCCTGGAAAGATTATCAGGATAAATGGCAACAAGCAGCCCGTAGTGCTTGATCCGCATCATGCATAAAGATAAACCCTAAGACAGAGTGGTGGCCCCACGTATGGTGAAGGGGCCCTATGCACAAGATGGTGGCTCTGGGCATACACGACTGCGGAATGGGTTCAGGGTCGATGGCGAGTTCTCGGGCGATCCCCTTTTTACTATCGTATCGGGGTTGATGTCGTACTGGACGCTTATGTTTTGTTTGTCAAGCCAGGTAGTCTAGGAAAGCAGAGAATCGGATGAGCCGCCAATGTTCTTACATAAATGCTCTTCCTCGCTCATTATTTCTTTATTCACTGCTGCAATCCATCTGTCTGCATCATTTCGAGACGTTAACAGTAGCGCAAACAGGTCAACTACTTCTGCTGTCTTTCTTCTGGGCTTACTATGTGATCATGTCCCTATGTGCAACCAGTTTCCGCCTTAAGACTCGTACCTGCGCACTTACAACCACAATCCATAAAGAGAAGCTGTATGATTTGCCATCTCAAATATGATTGACAGTTCAATTTCCACATGGAATCAGCCAAACACACCTACGTCATCACTCCTTCTTGGGCTTACCTTCACCTTCACCCTTCCCGCACGTCAATGCTATTCCAGCAGCCTCATGACACAGCAAAAATCTCCAGGCAACAACGCTAGCGGCAGGCAACCGCTTCTACGAGCTTCCAGCGGCTGTTGTCGGCAAGCCATACTCAGACCCGAGCTCACCTAAATACTATGAGCCGCTGTCTGACCGCCGCGAACACCAGTTTGAGCCCCACTTTTACGACGTGCAGGTGATGATCTCTGGCGCTCAGGGTCCACGTGCATCTCACAATTAGCGCCCCTCCCCGCAGTATATAAAGAGCGCTGCCCACCCACCTGCTTGCTCCATCACCACTTCACACTCTACTCTCTCTCTCGATCTACTGCACCCATTGCCACTCCAATGCCTTCCACCATGAGCACAACCAGCTCGCGCTTCCCTGAAACTGCAAAAGCATGACTGGTACTTGCCTTGCTCACCTCATCAGTTTGGTTCACTAACACACACAAGAACTGACGGACACTGTCTGCGTTGTCGACAACATCAAAAGTATATTGCCTTCTCCCCCGTTTAAGTTTTGCTGACAGCGCCTAGTGTGACGCGTTCTCACCAGCTGCGTCTCTCACATTCACCAACTGCGACACTGGTATCCATTCTCGCCCTCAAATACAACGCCATCAGCCACCCACAACATCACAAAATTGGCTACAACAATCCATGATTGGCTTGTCCAATATTTGGCGACTACTCAACATGTTCAAGACAATCGTCTCGTCAGTCAGCTACATCACCCATGGATGCCGTTCGTAGATAGTATTCAAACGTAAGTCTCCTCTCCCCTTCTCCACACCAGTGACTAACACCATCCTAGATTGGGTTCTTGTTCTTTCATGTACTTGTCCCACTTCAAACTGCTTGGGTCACCAAGTTCCAAAAACCCTAGCTGCAGTCAACTGCCGACCAGCAGCGTCTCAGACTTGAGTAGCATGTCATTGCGACTTAATGGAAGGTTGCCCGGCTTGCTCCGGTGTCAATGTCACTCCAGCGCATTGGCTCTGAGACGGGTGGCAGGTTTCCTATGGCGGTGCCAGTTACTGCGGTGAGGGATCGGGAACGGCAATGGGCATTCCGGGAATCTGGCTCGCGCTGCCTTGTGCATTAATGGAAGGTTTCCCGGCTTGCTCCGGTGTTTACGTCGCTCCAGCGTGTCGGTGCAGTGGAAGCTCGGGATTAGTTGGTGCGTGGTGGTTCGGAATAAGTGGCTTAGAAGTAGCGGTGTTGGATAAGTGGTGGTTACTAGAAGATGGTTGAAGGAAGACAGCTGCTCGGAATGTTGATAAACTCGTACATAGCCTTTTGTAACAACAAGAACCCATTTTCTCTAACCTTCTTCATCAATATCCCGAAATTTACTTTTGTCTCCATGTATATCTTGTGAGTTATGCAAGGCCAAATCGAGAAGGTGCGAATAATATTGTATCGTTAGCCTGACGTTTAATTGGTCCCAAGCTTCAGCACTCTGCATATAGTCACGCATAGATCCGTTATACATGTGTAGCACGACATGTCCACAGCAATGTCTGTATATAAGGGTCGCCTATTGCAACACCAAGTCTACCCAGCATCGCAGAAAACGCGTATCCCAACTTGCCTGACAATGCCTCTACTTTCCTAATGGCGCACGATCTGCATGCGCAAGGACAGTCAACTTTCTTCAAGCTGCCTCGTGAGCTCCGCGATGCTATCTATGCATATTACACGTACGAGCCAGAGGGCTATCGCTATGAGTTCCGGACAGCTCGATCGGGAGCCTGGCATCTATCAATCGGCAAATGCATCGACTCGTCTATCAAGACTACATGCAAGAGGACATACGAGGAGATTGAAGGAGCAAGGCTTCAGGTAAACACCATACATTTCTATCCGGACAATTACGGCTCGGATGCAGCCCTGGACATGTCGTCAAACGTTCTACGCCTTCTGCGTTTAGTCGACTATTTCAATCTTGCAAAGCGGCACATTCTTTTCTTGTGTGCCGTACGTATACAAGTAGCTATGAATAAGAGCTACGAGGTGGCAAATCTTGCACGGCCATTGAACCCCTTACCGCAATGTCCACTGCTTCGGTACTGGGCGGCATCGGCCTTGCCAGATTGGCTTCCAGACTTGTTCAGAGAGTCTGTTAGAGGGGATGGTGGCAGGGTAAGATACAAGGGTATTTTGATGGTAGACTCGGAGCGTGAACTGTATAATGTGGGGGCGGATACCGAAAAGACTCTGAAAAGGTGGATAGAATAATGGTTTGCACTGGTGCGGACGAAGATGTAGCTGTGAAACAAGATGGATATAGGGGACTTTATTCCAAAGCTGGCATGGTCCTCAACTTGTCTCCCATAGTGGTCGTTGAAACAGATGATATAGCACACATATTCGTACTCTTTGTATCTATGATACTCCATAGAACTGTGTGTTGTTACGCTTCATCTGCGTTGAAGACACACGTGTACACTTTTCCGACCTCAAAATTAAACAAAGACACGTTGACATAATAATAATAATAACATTAAGATCTAATCATTCAATCAGGAAGCCGCATTCTGGGTCTTGCCTCTGTTCGTAAAAGTTCAAATCACTGCACAACAGTAAAGGACTTTGAAACCTTCAAGTCGCGACTGCTATGTCCGACCCAGGCGGTAAACTCTCCCTCAGGGATGACCCACTGCTGGGAGATGATGTCCCAGTAGCTCAAGTCGCGCCTCAGAAGCTCAAAGTTTACGGTCTGGCTCTCGCCCTTTTCAAGGTAGACCTTCTCAAAGCCGCGGAGCTGGCGCACGGGCGTTCCAGCGGGCGCGGAAGAAGGCAGACCGACGTAGAGCTGGGGCACGGCGGCGCCGGCAACGGAGCCCGTGTTGGAGACGGTGACGGTCACATTGTAGACGGTGTCCCAGAGGGCGGGGTTGCCGCCGGGTTGGATAGGAAGTTGCTCGGGCATGGAAGTGATGTTGCTGGCGCAGGCCTGGGCGGAGATGTCCTTGATGTCAAAGGTAGTGTATGAGAGACCGAAGCCGAACTCGTAGAGAACGGAAATGTTGTGCATGTCAAAGTAACGGTAGTCAATCTCGAGCTTCTCGTCGAACCAGGACTGCCAGTCGTGAAAGCCAGTTGTGTTGATGGCGGTGGTAGGTGGCGCGTTGTAGTCGGTTCCGTTTTTGGCAATGGTGTAGGGGAGGTGACCGGACGGGTTGACGTCGCCATAGAGAATGTCGACGAGAGAGTGGCCGGATTCTTCGCCGGGGAAGTGGGCGGCGACAATGGCGGTGACGTTGGGGTGGTCGGACCAGGGAAGCGTGTTGATGCCGGCCGAGTGGGTGACGACGACAGTGTTGTTGCAGAAACCGGCAACCGCGGTAACGACGTCGTCGCCGTCCCAGTCAGATGCCAAATGGCTGCGATCGGCAGCCTCTTCGGCCCAAGTCTTGAGCATGACGATGCAGACGTCGGGTACACGGCGGGGGATAACGAGTGTACTGACGTCGTTGGTGATGATGTAGGTGTTGTTCAGGAAGGATTGAACGATGCCGCCGTCGGCGCCAACGCGGTCCTGGAAGGCGCGGAGGGGGCTCATCATGGAGGCGAATTGACCGGTACCTGAGCCACCGCCGGCAAACAAGGTGCCGAATTCATAGTTTTGCTGGTTGATCACGGAGCTGCGAGCTGGCTCACTAGCATCGTTACCGAAGATGGCGACATTGCGAGGAGCCTTGAGGGGAAGTGCGTTGTCTACGTTCTTCAAGAGAACGGTACCAGCGGCACCATGGCGGCGAATCAACTCGGCGTGGTTACCGCGGACATCGCGGCTGACCTCTCCAGTGAGGTTGTACTCTCGGGTCCAGGTGATTATTGGTGAGAAGGTGTTGAGGCCAGCACTTGAAGGGTCGATGGTAGGGAAGTCCTTGTCCTGGCCGAGCTGGAAGTATGGAGTCAAGATGCGGATAACCATATCGTCGATACGGGCCATCTCGAGAGTGCCATTATTGCCGGCAATGGTGACATTACCACCGAAAAAGGAAGGGGTGCCAAAGCTGAGACCGTAGGCACCGAGTCCTCCGGGCATGTTCATGTCCAGACCGGCTTCAATGGCGGCAACACCAGTGTGGGTGGCACCCCAATCAGACATGACGTAGCCTTGGAAGCCGAGCTCGGTCTTGAGCAGACCGTTCTGCGTCTTTGAGTTTTGGCATCCGTAGGATCCGTTGATCCTTTGGTACGAGCACATGAAGCTAGCAGCACGCGCCTTGACGGCGTTGGCAAAGGGCCACATGTAGATCTCCTAATCATTCATATATTAGTGCAGTTCGTTGCATAATCGTTTGGGATACTAACATGCATAGTACGGTCGTCAATATTAGACGACACAGCAGCCACAGTGTGCTGAGTCTTGTCTACACCAGTGCTGTAGAGAGGGTTACGCTGAGTCTCCTGCTCATTGCCAATCCAGTGTTTTGCGCAAGCTTGCACTCCCGCATCCTGGGCACCAAGGATAGTCTCCTCCATGCCAACACCACTGAGGTAGGGATCGGAGGAAAACCCTTCCCAGTTTCGGCCTGCGTAGGCAGAACGTCCAAGAGGTCCAGCTACGGGACCCAGCATGACGTGGGCACCCTTGGCCTTGAACTCTTGACCCATGGTGTAACCACGCTCGTACATGAGCTTCTTGTCCCATGTGGCTCCGGCAGATACACCGGCGGAGAAGACACTGGCGTAGTCGGCTACACGGATACCGAGAGGACCATCTTGGAGACAGAGACCGGGGAAACCAAGGCGAGGGATAGCAACGATATTTCCAACGCAGGGTCCAGCTTGGCCAGTGACCATATCAGCCTTCTCCTCGAGGGTGAGCTGGGCTACGAAAGCTTTCGCCTTCTCGAGACCCGTCTCCCAGCCACCGGTACCAGTGATGTTCGCTAGCAAATGTTAGACACGCCCTAAAACCAATTGACTTGAAGATGAAAACTCACGTGACGGGTATACAGGCGGCGAGGAACCATACTCGGTTAAGATGGTAGTGTTGAGCGGTTGGATGTACTGGAACGCATCACCAGAGCGGTCACCGCCAGCATAGGCCTGAGCATTAACAGCAGCCACTAGAGCAGAGCCCGAGAGCACAACCGAGAGTACAGAAGGCGCCATAGTACTGGTTGATTTGAATGATTTTGCCGAAAGCCTGAACAAGCAGTCCATTCATTTATCGTCCTCCAGCCTGTACTTATATACTTGCTCTTTTCCTCCCACTCGGCTCAAGCTCCTCCGCACCCGACGGTGACTACCCACCCGCACTTGACATGGTCCACTCACGCACGCCTACGAACATGCAACCAGGCAACGACGCCGGTATACCGAGATTTAACCGTACGTCGTTGCGGAGGCATTGCGGAGACTCTACGGGCCAGCCCCATCCTCCTACTACTAATTGCTAGCGTAGCCGACGTCATCCCAAGGCAGCGTACAGGGCGCCAAGAGGGCGGTTCGACTTTTGTACCTATTGTATGCGCCTCGGCAGATGGCAATGTGGGGAAGGAAAATATCGGAAGCTTGAGAGAAAGAGGTCGGAATGGATGCACTACCAGCTACCACCAACGTTGATCGTGATTATTGACATTGGAAACATGACTCATCCACATCGATAAGCGAACGTGTATGCATTTCCGCGAGATGGATTCGCAGCTTCCACAGACCGTTGATCGTTGACGGCAAAGAAGGTGCTTATTCCCAGTGAGCTTGTTGCTACCATGGGCTTGGAAAAAGGCTAGGGAAGACTACCTGAAAGGTCAGCTAACTACATGTAGCTAGTTACATTGCCAAGCAAAACGCTTTGCAAGTATACCCCATACCAAGATAACCCAAAATAGCCAAGCACAATCTCCGCACGCCGCAAAACGCGCGCCAGCTAGTGCCGAAAAACCTGCCATCATGATTCATGTACCGGAAAGAGGCCTGTTCTCCAGAACAACGCACATGACATGTACCGACTGCTACGCAGGCGAATAAGCGTATGCGCTCCACGGCTTCTCAGCCTCGATTCTGTCTTGGGCAATATCCATCTCACCCTGCACGCAATGCCACCGACGGAGGTCAAACTCTCATGGCAGGCCCTGTCACCGATGTCCAGCCGTGCCACCGATATCCAGCCGTATGCCCACTCGTTAGAATATCAGTTCGACATCCTCAACATCGGTTACACAAGATAGCACTCGTCATCACCACTTCCAGCTGACTAGCAAAAAAAAAAAACGACAACAGCGTTGCCTTCTCGAACCTGACGATCTACTCCCCAAGCACGGCACATCTGCGGCAGAAAATTTTAGTTTTTTGCGGGGAAAGACCTGTGGAGCGCATGCCATTCCCCAGCAAAAAACGGTGGGCGATGACCTGTTGTCGGTAGCAGTTATCCAATACCGCTATGTGGGGACCACACTACCAGCGACTCGATCGCCATGTGACGATAACTATGGGGACATATCCCTTCACTAGGTTTAGCTTCGGTCCATATGGCGGCTATTGCATCTCCGACGCTTTACCTGTACAGTATACTACCAAGCTAAACCCGAAAGAAAAAAACAACACTTGAATTTTGTTCTTCTTCTTCTTTCTTTCTGTCCCGCCCTGTATGGAATTGGCCTCGTGACGAAACGGCCTTGTTTCCGCCCGGGCTTTTTTTTGGTGTGTGGCTCTCGGCTTTCGGGTCTCTCGCGTGTTGTCTACCTTGGCATGGACCGTGGCGATTGCGGCGTTTGAATTTAAGACTCTCCTCCGGATCAAGAGCGATCAGAATAGACACAAGACATGCCTTGTTCCTTTTTTTTTCTTTTCGAGGCGGGGGGGGGGTTGGGTTATTTGCTCTTTTTTGTGTTTTCAACGCCATGTTGGAGTCATCCGAGCAGTGCAGGTTCCTGGCGAATGACCTCAGAAAACGTCTGGCTGGAGAGTTTGAAGTCTCCCTTCCCTCCAATGTCTTTGAATCCGGAATTTCCGATGATGCCGGGGTCGTGGTCTGGCTCGAAAAGCGGGACGGGACCGGTGCCGGGATCTAGGATGAGGTTCGGAGAGCGTACAGCACCGTGTCAGCACGTATCCCGTACCGAATGCGTAGTGTAGTTTCAAGGAACTTCACACAACTCTTTATTGGCTATAACCTATGCCTAGAGCGGGTTTAACCCTACTTAGCGCAGTTTGTAGATTGATTGCGCAGCTAGAATTAACTGTAAGCACTAAAATTACTCTTTTTAATATGTAGTTAGGAACCGGGAGGGAAGGTGCACTAGGCACCCGACCCAGGTCCCAGGATACGTGCTGTAGGATGCTCGGACCTTTATACCGCCCTAAGAGCTTGTAACCGGGACAGCACGGGTGGTTGAGAAGGGGTCTTGTTCTCGCTGTTTTTCTTTTTGTTAGCTGCGACTGTGCGGTGTCAAGGATTTGCTGATAAGACTAAGATGGAGCGTTTGAGATAGAAGGAGGTTTATTAATTATAGATTATTACAAGTTATTTGTCATTGCAAAAGATGTAAAGCGATAGAGAAAGGAATGAAAAAGGCCGAAAAAAGCAAAAGAAAACGCTAGTCTAATACGCTTTGGTCAATCAAACGCTTGTAGGTAGATGCAGCAGAAACCCAACCCAAAAATGCCCTGTAAAACCTCAATCTCGGTATAATATAGCAAAAGTAAAGCCCAGTCTGCTCAAACATCCTTCTCACCGCTCCTGTTTCCCGGATGCGCACTCTGTTGCGCCGCCATCTCCGCACCATCTCCCACCTTCTTACCAGCCTTTGTCTTACTGAACAACCCGGTGAAGGAACTGAGATTTGCGACGCGGAAGAGGTAGTAGGTGAGAACGGCGATGAACGCATTGAAACCAATAAACGCAAACATGATACCAAAGTTCCTCCATCGCTCCGAGTAGTGAATGGATGAACCAGCCAGGAACTGATCTGCGTTTGTATAGGAGCAGAAACGGCAGTCTGATGTTGCACTCGGGTTCTGCAAGGCGCCACCAGACGCGTTTAGAAATGCAGTCAGATACTCGGCGCACGTCTGGCCGGATGGTGGATCGAAAACCGAAACTTCGGCCGCGCTGCAGGTAACCTCTCGACCGCCGACCATGGTACTGGTCATGCCGCCGACCCAGTAAGTAAAGGGACTGACGCGGTACATGAACATCCAGAACTTGGGAAGCTGGCTCGGAGTCTGCAGCACACCGTTGAACAGGATGCTCATGAGCGTAAGCAGCGAAACGAGGCCAGATGCTGTTTCGGCGTTGGGAAGAGCCGCAATGGTCATGTCGGCAAAGGTAGATGTGTAGAGCAGGATTTGAATGCAGAACAAGAGGACTAGGCCCTGGCGCTCACTGGACTGGTGCACACCAATGACGGGGTAGTAGAATGAGGCAAAGGTGAGGATACCGGCGACGATGCCATATGGGATCTCCACAGTAATGTTGGCAAGCATGAACGCGATCCAACTGTACGCCTTGGACGGCCTTTCGCGGGACTCGTACAGAGAGCGTTGAGTGATGAAGAGGGGCTGAATTTGCTGTACGAGCGACGAGAAAATGGTGGTGACCATGAAGACGCTGAAGATGACCGTCTGCATGCCTGCTTGTGTCGAGTTGGGCTTGTAGAAGGAGAATCCGATGAACAGGCCGGCGATGGTAACGAGACCAAACTTGGCAAAGACGTAGCTAGGCATGCGCCAATACTGCTGGAATGCGCGATAGGTGCACTCAACGATTTGCGTCGTGAGCGGCATAGCAAACTCACCACCGGATTCTTCGGCGAGATTGAGATTTTCGTGTTTCTTGGACTCGTGGAGTTGATCGATCTGGTGCTGGACGCCCTGAGCTTCTTCGCTACCCTTCCACACATCAAACCAGTCTTGACCGTTGTCGTTCTTGCCAGCGTTGACAATCTCCAGCATGTACTCGGCCGGGTTTTCGTCTTCGCCACATTGCCTTGCGCCATTGCTCTCGAAGTAGTCCAGGAGGGTGCGTGAGTTCTCACCGAGCTCACCAAAGTAAACAGTCCTGCCACCGCGGGCGAGGAAGAGGAGACGATCGAATTCTTGGAAGAGGATCGCACTGGGTTGATGAATTGTGCAGAGGATGGCTTGACCGGCGGAGCTGAGTCTCTTGAGGAAGGAAATGATAGACCAGGAACTCTGTGCAGAAGTTAGCATATATTGCTTCTCACGAGGCAAGAGGTTGACCAAGCGTAGTAGCCGAGGTACTGACCTGTGAATCAAGACCGGATGTAGGCTCATCGAGGAAGAGGAGGAGTTTGGGCTTGGCGGCAAGCTCAACACCAATCGTCAACAGCTTACGCTGCTCGACGTTGAGCCCCTCACCAGGAACACCAACAACAGCTTCAGCAAAATCGGACATGTTAAGCATCTTGATAACCTCCTCAACATAATCGTACTTTTCCTGTTTGCTAACAGATTTGGGCTGGCGGAGCATAGCAGAAAACTGTAGTGCTTCACGGACGGTGGAGGTCTCGAGATGGAGATCCCTATTCTAGTTAGCAATTTGTGTGTAGAGATGACAATAATGGTCGGAACTTACTGTTGCTGGACATAACCGGTTGAACGTTGGAATGCGGGGTCGAGAGGCTTGCCGTTGACAAACATGTCGCCAGTGATGACACCCATGGTAGTCCGCTGAGCCAAAACATCGAGAAGTGTCGTCTTTCCAGCACCCGAGACACCCATAAGAGCAGTCATTGTACCAGGCTTGACGAAACCAGAAACATGATCGAGCAACCGGCGGGGCTCACCCTTGATCTCAATATCATAGACGACATCTCTCCAAGTGAAGATACCCTTTTGCTCTTCAATCGCACTGACATCACCGGGGGCTTCTTGGTCTTCTTGTCTAGATTCGCCAGCTTCCTCGTCAGAAGCCTTATCGCCGGATCGCAAATGGGCTGGGACGTGGCCACGGCGGAAAACGAGTTGCTCGGCAGTGTTGGTGGTGGACGAGTTGATTTCGACGGCGATGAAGTAGGTGATCATGAAGAAGATTAAGAATCCGCAAAGGATACCTGAATGTGGAGTTAGCATGTGTACTCGGCTTCAATTGAAATCATGTGCTCACCAAAATTACGCCATACATGGCTCCAAGAATACTGATATGCCGCTTCAATGAATCTGTCGCCGCTGATGAAATTCTGCCCAGCAACCGCACCCTGCGCGTTGCAAATGAAGTTTCCGCCATCCTGACTGTATCCAGGGCCTTCAGGGATGAAACGATCGCAGGGGAACTCGACTCCATGGAACTCGTTTGCTAGCAGAATCTCGAACGCGTAGAAGATAGGGTTGATCCATCTCAGCCAACCAAACCAGTCGTGCATCTGCGGTGTACGGATAACGAAACCAGTATAGATGACAAGTACGAGAACCATAACACCAGCTCCAGCCATGGCTTGTGATGCTGTCTGTGTAACCGCGGCGGTCGTTCTGAAGATAGCAGCCATGACGAAGGTGATAATGTAGGTAACCAGGAAGAAGAGGAAGAATTGTCCAGGGGTAGTTCTCAATTCCGCCAAGAAGTACAATATGACGTTGAAGAAGACGGCTGTGATGAACTTGACGGGTATATCCGCAACGATTCCGGCAATTGCCTCGGTTGCAGGATGGTAGAAGGCGTATGAGTTGTGTTTCTCGACGATAGGTCGTTGGGAGTAGAGACCGGCAATCTCACCAATGGACGTCATGGCGTTGAACAAGATGGCCAGGAAGATGACAGAACCACGGGCTTGGAATGAATCAGATCCCTTGGAGTGACCGAAGAAGATTGAACCGACGATAAGGGCGATGATGAGGTTGAGAACGACTTGTGTGGCAGTCGACGCGACATCGCCTAAGATGCGCTGGTAAGCTCGTCGTGTGTTGTACTTGATTTGCATGGGAACACTGATGAGGTATGGCGACTTTGGGCGAGCGCCCTTAGCCTGAGTGTAATTCTTCTGCTGGCGTAATTGCTCGAGACCACCGTGCTCATTGGTGGGGGTTTCGGATTCAAAGTCCTTAATCTCCTCGAGCAGAGCTCTGTACTCAGGCGAGCTGCGCCAGTACTTTTCAAAATCTTCGGGAGTGCGAGGTACCTGGTTCTCCATGCCCTGCCTGGGTCGCCGCTCAAGCGGGTTAGTAATGGCTGTTAGGAAATCTCCAGTAGTCTGTCGAGGTGGACAATGCCTGATATGTGTTAGCGCAATTCAATAATAAAGTGGTGACTTGACGTACCATCCTTGGCGCTCAAAAAAGCCCTTGGCTTGGTTGGCAGGTCCGAAGAAGATCTGACGACCTTGATAAAGCACCGCAGCCTTGTCAAAACAATCGTAAACACTCTGACTGGCCTGGTAAATGGCAACCGCGGAAGCACCGCCGGTCATATCAGCGCCGATTCTCAATGCTCGCACAAACTTCAATGCTGTAGCAGAGTCGAGTCCACGAGTCGAGTTATCCCAGCTAGAAAAGGGAGACCCAGCAAGCATCATCTCCGCGACAGAGACACGCTTCCGTTCACCACCTGAAACACCGCGCACAAAGTCGCTTCCAACCTTGGTATTGTAGGTATGGCTCAGCCCGAGAACTGCCATGACGACCTGAGACATGAACTTTGCATAGTCGTCCCGGTTCGTACCGCCTGGGCGATTTGAAGGCGTTCGGACAGCAGCGGCGAATTCGAGCGTCTGGCCCACAGTCAGGTGGGGAAAGTGTTTGTCAACCTCCTGATTGTAAACGGTCTCGCCCTTGAATTCCCTAATCATACGCGACTGTGGGATACCATTGTAGTGGATTATTGAATCGTCAGTGTCCAGGCCGTGTAGTTCACCGGTCAGAGCTTTCAGGAGCGTTGAGCAACCTGAACCTGGCCGTCCAAGTACTACACAGAGCTCGCCAGCTCGGATGATACCATCAAAATCATGCAAGATCTGCTTGCGGTCTGACTTTCCAAAGTGTTCCTTGGCACGGAATGGTGCGAGGAAGAAGTCGGCAACAGTGCTCTGAAGTTGAAGGGCCTTGCCAGAGCCAAAGACGTTCAAGTTCTTGTAGACGACATTGACTTTCTTCATCTCAATGCCCTCGCCCTCGAGTTGGTTGCGGAACATGTTCAAGAATTTGGGGAGATCAAAAGCATCGCTGCTAGGATCTACGCTTGGATCTCCAGGCTGTGCGATGCTCATCTGGCGTGTCACATGAGACGCTGATGTGAGGATGCGCACTAGTTCCCGTCTTCCTTCGTCGTCGATCTCGGGTCGTGTGACTTGTCGTTGAAGTCTTCCGGGAGCTGCTTCGTACGAGTCGGACGAGGCGCTTCGCTTCTTCGCTTTCGGTGAGGAGCCATGTTGTCCAACATGGGTTTGTGATGAGTTGGATGAACTTCCAGTGCTGACGTTCGCTAGCTGTACGACCTCTTCATGGCCATCGGGAAGGTACGTCTCGCGGCCAGAGGCTGTCCGGGTTACGCCTGGCGGCGTTTGGGATTCCGAAGGCATTTGTGAATCATATTGTTGTGAATGTGAAGTGCTCGACATGAAGGACTCGCCGTTGGAGTAGGGGGCGGCCATGATGTTGTGCAACAGCTGTGGCTGGTGTGTGGTATCAAAGTTGAAGTCGTCCTGTTCAGCCCATCTACGGTTGTGATAAGTATATCAAGTAGTAACCATTGTTTGATCTGATGCGGTCATAGCCACGGATGGCGGATTTCTCCCATGCCAACAGCCCCTAGTCAGAGTACCATTGCGCCGGACGAGATACTTGGATCAAGATTCGTCCTTGGCCACCATAGCCGGGTTCGTAATTGGGAGCGCGTCTGCGCTACGCGGGCCGGGCTCAGTCATTGTGGACCCTGGCATATGCTGGGCAGCTGCCGGTATGCTTGACACGTATATTTCGGTCGAGACCATGATGAGCTTGATCTCAGCTAGCCTCCTGACTGGGCGCCCAGGAACTTTTCGTCCATGGTCGATATGACATCACAGCTCGGAAGCGGAACCTCGCTCGCCGTGCAAGACGTTTCCGGGTAGCTTCCGAGCTAAAAGCCCACCTATGCAGCAGTGGTGAGCGGATACATGATCATCGCATTCCTCCGTTCGTACCCAAGGATGCCGAAACACCGACGTGCACTGCCTCATCTTACACCATATTATGGGGAACCCAAATCTCTCAACAAATTGGATATCGCCGAGCGGAACAGGAACTGAGTCGTCCGGCTTACCAGGCTTCTAGGAAACACAAAGAAGGCCTTGTGTGGAAGTAGGAGGCCAAATAGCAAGCTGTAGTGCACGCGTCCCGAACGATTCCGGGCGATCTGTCGTCCGGAACTAGCATCTAGCTGTCGATCGCGGACCAAATAAGTGACTCCACAAGCATTCGCATCCAAGCCCTGACTTGTTTTGTGGTTTAGATAGGCTTGCGTACTCGCCGTTGCAGGCTTCTGGTGATGAGGAAGATGATATGTACTTTTGGTACTCTCGCAAGAACCAGAGATGCATGCACAGCTACACAGCCACTGATGTGGCTTCCGCACTCGTCCGCATCATCTACTGAAACCTTTTGAGCACAATGTTCTCATCTTGCTTATTCTTCCACCTTAAGTCCGAGACGCTTGTAACAAAAGCAAAGGCGCGAAACGCCTCCTACGTTTGATGAACCGCGCCTTGGTCGTCGATTCACGTGGCATATCCAACGCCTTCGTTAGCGGCATGCGAACACAGGTTTTGACAAATCGATCCTCTTATACATATGCGAATGCACTCTGGGTGCAAGATTTGCTATCGGAGGGTCGGTGCAAGGACGTTAGTACCAGCTTGGCATGTCCGATAATCTTCGTCCTCGGCCTCTGGACATGCAGAATGACGAACGGGGACTGTTGGAAGGCACGTGATATCGACAGAAGCCTAGTAACGACGGATGAGATCTCGACCTTATAAGGAGGTTTGCAGCGGGGAACACGTTTCGAGCTAGCATAATAGTTTCTGAACACCTCTTGAGATCGTTCGTGATGTTGGCACTTACTTTAGAGCATGTGATGATAGAATCACCTAGTCATGAAAATGATAGATCTAACCAAAGATTTGCCATGCTACTTTGGGGAATTCATATAGGAACCGCCCATCTCCATAATGTGTGCTCTGAATCACGCAGACAAGCAGTGATGTTTCATCCATGGGACCCTGTGATGGATGTCACCATGCGAAAACAGATAGAGAACTGAAGTGTTGAGACAATCCAGTCACGAAATCTACAATCGATTCCTGGCACAATGTTTCTGTGATTTGTTAGTGTGAGTCAAAGTTCCTTGGCGAAAAAATTGCGAACCTGGTGAAAAGAATGAGTAAGCTTGGGTCCTCGGTGTCAGTTGGATGCCTGTGGTGAGGCACGGACATGCTCTCATTTCTATGTCGCCCATCTCCTCGTCTCACTTTAATTGCAGTCCTTCCAGGGTGTGTTCAACGACAGGAATAT
>Ga0265798_10006048_pt1 | contig 16011 bp, 15 predicted proteins | sample P3T30metagenome_FD_192430 | JGI IMG/M metagenome (GOLD analysis project Ga0265798, IMG submission 192430) | Plant litter microbial communities from East Loma Ridge, Irvine, California - P3 T30 | ecosystem: Environmental > Terrestrial > Plant litter > Unclassified | place: USA: California... | reverse complement strand
CCCCAGTCGAGCAAGATGCACTGGGCTACCAGCACGGCCAGCGACAGGATCGCCAACTGCAGGCGTGGAAAGTCCAGGTCGCGGATCCACCACTTGGTACAGCGCGACAGGGGCGCCAGCGTCGCGCTGACAATCAGGACCAGCAGGATTTCGAAAGTAGGAAACATGGCGGACGGTGTATTCACATTCATCGTAACGAAATGCAATGTAACGAGCATGCCCTGTCCGAACACAACAGTCTGTGCGTTAGCGTGCACAGCGCGCGGTCACTGCCGGGCTTGTAACCGCTAGATGAGCTGCCCCACCAGGATCAGCGACAGCGGCTTGCCGGTCTCGGGGTGAACCGGCTCGCGCATCTCGACGAGATGCAGGCCGTGGCCGGTGAACAGGGAGACCCAGCTCGATACCGTACGGAAATACCACGGCGGCGCATCGGCGAAGCCGCTGTTGAAGCCGGCCCAGCTACCGCTGCGCCAGCCGTCCAGGTAAGCGGCGTCGCCACAGGACGCCATCGGGTGGACCGTCTGCACGACAAGATGGCCGCCCGCGCGCAGGTAGCTCGGCGCTGCCTGGAACAGGCCGTCGACGGCGTCCTTGCCGATCAGGGAGAAATTGCAAACGGCCAGGTCGACCGACAAGTCGAGTTCGCCGGCCGCGATCTGTTCATAGGACAGCTGCCGGAACTCACCGCCGCCGGCCAGCCGCGCCGCCTCGACCAGCCCGGGAATGGCGTCGACCCCGACCATGCGCACTTCCGGCAGCGCGCGCACCAGCCAGCCTTCGCCGCAGCCGAGGTCGACCGCCGTGCGCGGCTGCCGGGCCCGGATCGTGTCGACGATGGCGGCGTTCGTGACCAGCACGCGGGAGGCGATCTCGTCCTCGCGCACCGCCGTCACCCAGGGATTGGCGTTGCGGGACCAGGAAGCAAGGACGGCGTCGTCAGACATATGTATCTCCAGGAAGTTCATTCAATGATGCAAAGTGTTGCCGGATTACAGAACCTTACACAAATCCTCGCGATGCCGCCTTCTCAACCCTTGCCCGCGCTTGTAACATAGTTCCCGTACAGCACAAGCAAGAAAGAGACTCATGAACTTCAACACCATCCTGCGCGCCCTTGGCCTTGCCGCCTTCGCGGCCGCCGCCGTCGCTCCGGTCCAGGCCGACAGCTTCACGTCCTCGGCCTCGAGCGCCGGCTCGGCCTCTTCGGCCAGCATCTCCGACAGCATTTCGGACTCGGTCGGCAGCTCCAGCAACTCGGGCGACGAGAAGAAACGCGTGGCGGCGGGCGAATACCGTGTGATCGACGTGGCCCAGGCCCCGGCCAAGCCGGACGCCACCCGCATGACCCTGCGCGCCACTACTGCCGGCGCGGTGCGGGAGTTCCACCTCGACGTGCCGAACCGCGCCCTGGCCGCGCGTCCGGTCGCCGCCGGCGAACTGGTGCAGGTCAGCGAACGCAGCTACGGCTACGAGTTCGCCCACGCCGATACCAAGCGCTCCTTCTTCCTGGCGCTGCAGGACGACTGGCACCGCGAACTGGGTTCGCACAAGGTCACGATCTAAGCAATGTTCTTCCGCTCCGCGTTCGCCGCGCTCCTCCTGACGGCGAGCGCGAGCGCATGGGCAGGCCTGCCCACTTTCTGCGAACGCTCGACCGAAATCTCAGCCACCGAGCAGGACCGCGTGCTGCGCTTCGCCGGCGCCGTCAAGGACGAGCTGGCCAAGTCCGGCTCGCGCGTCGCCATCATCGCCCGCGCCGGGCTCGACCTCAGCCGCTTCGGCCTGCTCTACTCCCACGCCGGCATCGCCCTGCGCGACAATCCCGGTGGCCCCTGGGCCGTACGCCAGCTCTATTACGCCTGCGAGGAATCGCGTCCGCAATTGTTCGACCAGGGTATTTCCGGCTTCGCGCTGGGCGCCGACGAACCGTCGCGCGGTCACATCGCGCTGCTGTTCCCGCCGGAAGAAGCGGCGGCACCGATCGAGCAGGCGGCGCTCGACAAACGCCTGGCCCTGTCGCTGCTGGCAGGCACCTACAGCGCCAACGCCTATGCCTTCGGCACCCGCTACCAGAACTGCAACGGCTGGGTGGCCGAGCTGATCGCCAACGCCTGGGGCCGGCTCGACACGGGCGACCATGCGCGTGAGCACGCCCAGCAATGGCTGCGCGAACAGGGTTACACGGCAGGCCCCGTAAAAATTCCCTCGCATTGGCTGATGTTTGCCGGGCAGTTCGTGCCGCTGGTGCACCTGAACGACCACCCGCTGGAAGACGCGCACGCCCTTGCCCTGCGCGTGAGCGTGCCGGACGCGATCGAGACCTTCGTACGCCGGCAGGCGCCGCAGACGAAGCGGGTCGAACTATGCCACGCCAAGGGCCGCATCGTCGTGCGGCGCGGCTGGGAGCCGCTGGGCGCGGCTTGCGAACCGGGGCCGGGCGACGAAGTCATCCCGATGGCGCCCTGACGCGGCTTACCTGCCGTACAGGCTCAGGATATTGCCGTCCGGGTCTTTCAGCCAAGTCACCTTGAACGCTTCCGACACGTAGAGCTCGCCTTCCAGGCGCATGCCAGGGACATCGTAGCGCTCGAAGGTGGCGCCCTTGGCCTTCAGCGCATCGACGATCTCCACGATGCGCTCGCCGAGATCCCAGCTGATGGCGGTGGCCTGGTTGGTGCCGGCATACTCGGAACGGTAGACCTGGATCCGGGTATTGCCGCTTTTGAAGATCAGGACGCCGCCCTCTTCCTGCCCGCTTTCCTCTTCCAGCAGGTCGAGGACATTGCCGTAGAACTCGCGCGCCGCGTCGATATCGCGCACGCCCACTATTGCAATCGCATCCGCATGTGCCAGCATGGTTGCCTCCGCAAGGTTGTCAGCTTCTCGTGTAAGCATAACCGCGACGGGCGTGGGCGCAACATCCTTTTGCCAGAAAAACAAACGCCCTGCTCGAGGCAGGGCGTCGTGGTGAAGCAAGCGAAACGGATTACGCGGCGGCTTGCTTGTCCAGTTCGCGCAGCACGGCAGGCGACACCGAGTCACGGCCGCGGCTCATGCTGTACAGCGCCCACAGGCTGGCGCCGGAGCTAGCCGGCGCCTTGCGGAACAGGCGCGCGATGAAACCGAAAGCGAGGCTGGCGACGTTGGCGGAAACCGGCAGGGAGCTGGACATGATGTTCTCTCAGGAAAATTTTTGGATGTCTTCAGTATGGACGTTCCGAGATAGAAATCAAATTGCATTCCATGATAGTCGCCATTCACAAATCGACTATCTTCTTAGTTTTCCTATGGAACAAGCATGATGGGCATGTAAGCCTCGAATCACATGCTGCACAGATACCACACCTGCATTTGTGCAAATATATTGTTTCGGCTACAATGCAGCCCGGCTAGCTCCTGCCAGCCTGTAATTCCGCTCGCCCACATCACGGGCTCATCCAGAACACGGCGCGCCCGCCGACCGATCACCGGGGCGTCGCGCCGCTGCGGCATACATCATGCTCGCCCAACCCTGCCATTCCGGTCCCGACCGCGCGACTCGCCGCGTCCATGCCGGATGGCGCCGCATGCACTTGAACAAGGAGGCATCATGCAAATGATCTGCTCTGCGGGCTTCATTTTCCTGATCGTTTTATGGGGCATCATCGCCCCCAGCAATATGGCCGGCGTGTTCGACGCCATGCTCGCCGCTCTCACCCGCAACTTCGGCTGGTTCTACCTCTGGGTCGTGCTCGGCCTGGTGCTGTTCGCGGCCTACGTCGCCTTCAGCCGCTACGGGCAATTGCGCCTCGGCGGCGAAGACGACGAACCCGAGTTCAGCATCGGCAGCTGGTTCGCCATGCTGTTCGCCGCCGGCATGGGCATCGGCCTGGTGTTCTGGGGCGTGGCCGAACCGGTCTCGCACTACGTCACGCCGCCGCCCGGCATCACCGGCGGCACGCCGGAAGCGGCGAATGCCGCCATGCGCTACGTGTTCTTCCACTGGGGCATCCATCCCTGGGCCGTGTACAGCGTGGTGGCGCTGGCGATCGCCTTTTTCCAGTACCGGCGCGGCGGCAATTCCCTGATCAGCACCGTCACCGAGTCGCTCCCCTGGCGTCCGGTGCGCGCGATGTCGGGACTGTTCAACGGCCTGGCGGTGGTCGCCACGGCCTTCGGCGTGGCCGCCTCGCTCGGCGTCGGCGCGCTGCAGATCAACAGCGGCCTGAACGCCGTGTTCGGCCTGGACATCGGCACCACCTCGCAGGTCGCGATCATCATCGTGACCGCCGCCATGTTCATCACCTCGGCCGTGACCGGCGTGGAAAAAGGCGTCAAGCTGCTGTCCAACCTGAACATGTGCGTGGCCGCCGTGCTGGCCCTGATCGTGTTCCTGCTGGGACCGACGGTGGCGATCATCGATACCTTCACCAATACCCTGGGCAGCTATGCAAGCGAACTGTTCCGCATGAGCCTGCGCGCCACACCCTTCCGCGACAGCAGCTGGGTCGCCAACTGGACCATCTTCTACTGGGCCTGGTGGATCTCGTGGTCGCCGTTCGTCGGCCTGTTCATCGCCCGCGTCTCGCGCGGGCGCACCATCCGCGAATTCATCATCGGCACCGTGCTGGCGCCTTCTCTGGCGGCCTTCGTGTGGTTCTCGATCTTCGGAGGCACCGCGCTGTACATGGAAATCTGGCAGCACGTGCCGCTGTCCGAAGCGGTCAAGGGCGACGTCTCCACCGCACTGTTCGCGCTGTTCGACGCCATGCCCTTCGGCCAGATCATGTCGGTGGTCGCCACCCTGCTGGTAGTAGTGTTCTTTGTCACCTCGGGCGATTCGGCCGTGCTGGTGCTCGGCATGATGAGCCGCGGCGGCGACCCGAACCCGCCGACCCGCACCAAGCTGGTGTGGGGCGTCCTGATCGCCGGCATCGCCGTCAGCCTGCTGCTGGCGGGCGGGATCGAGGCGGTGCAGACGGCGACCATCCTGTTCGCCCTGCCGTTCGCGCTGGTGATCGTGTTGATGGTGATTGCGCTGTGGCGCGGGCTGCGGGAGGACTGGATTGTGGAGGCAAGGCGCGAGAAGGAAATCCGGCGCAAGATGCGCGAGATGGCGTCGCGCTGACCGGCTAACGTGAACAAAGGTGGCGCGTGCGGCCAGTGTGGCTGAACTGGTATCATGCGCGTTTCCAGGACCTTGGCCCCCGACGCTGTCCGACAGCGCGCCCGTCCCTTACCCTACAGAACATCAAGAATGAATACTCCAGCCCAGCTGCCCGGCTTCTTCAGCCGGCTTTCGATCGCCCTTGGCGCTTTCTTCAAGTCGCTCGGCGACGCCGAGTTTGCCGCGCGCGTGCGCGATGACGGTGTCGGCCCGATCGCGGCGCCTGCACCCGCCCCGACTCCTGCACCCGCCCCGGTCCCGGCAGCGCCGGTCCTGCGCGCGCCCACCGCCGAATCGGCCCTGCAACTGCTGAGCCTGTTCCAGCGCGAAGCACGCCTGATCGACTTCACCCAGGAAAACCTGGCCGCCTATTCCGACGCCGACATCGGCGCCGCCGCCCGCGTGGTGCACGAAGGCTGCGCGCGCGTGCTGCGCGAGCATTTCACCATCGAGCCGGTGCGCAGTGAAAACGAAGGTGCGCGCGTCACGCTGGAAGAAGGCTTCGACGCCGCCAGCGTGCGCCTGACCGGCAACGTGGTCGGCCAGGCGCCGTTCAAGGGCACCCTGTCGCACCGCGGCTGGAAGGCAGCCGCGGTCACGCTGCCGCAGCTGGCCGAGAAGCACGACGCGCGCGTGCTGGCGCCGGCGGAGGTGGAACTGTGAGCGATGCACGCTATGCCATCGGCATCGACCTGGGCACCACGCACAGTGCCCTGTCCTATGTCGACCTGCAGTCCAGCGACGGCGAGAAGACCGTCGATGGCGTCCTGTCGGTCCCGCAACTGACCGCGCCCGGTACGGTGGAGGCGCTGCCGCTGCTGCCCTCCTTCCTTTACCTGCCGCACCCGGACGAACTGGCGCCAGGCGAACTCGGTCTGCCGTGGAACCCGAACGGTGAAAGTCAAATCGCCGGCGAGATGGCGCGCAGCCGTGGCGCCACCACGCCAATCCGCCTGGTGTCCTCGGCCAAGAGCTGGCTGAGCCACCCGAGCGTGGACCGCCGTGCCGCCATCCTGCCGCACGACGCGCCGGATGAAGTCGCGCGCGTGTCGCCGCTGGAAGCCTCGACCCGCTATCTGGAGCACCTGCGCCAGGCCTGGAACGCGGCGCATCCGGATGCGCCGTTCGACCAGCAGCAGGTCACCGTCACCATCCCCGCCTCGTTCGACCCGGGCGCGCGCGAACTCACCGCGGAAGCGGCGCGCAACGCCGGCTTCGCACCGACCCTGCTGGAAGAACCGCAGGCCGCGCTGTACAGCTGGATCCAGGGTTCGAAAGGCGCGTGGCGCAAGCAGGTCAAGGCCGGCGACATCGTGCTGGTCGTGGACGTGGGCGGCGGCACCAGCGACTTTTCGCTGATCGCGATCCTCGAACGCGACGGCAAGCTGGAGCCGCACCGCGTGGCCGTGGGCGACCACATCCTGCTGGGCGGCGACAATATGGACCTGGCGCTGGCCCACTTCGTCGCGCGCAAACTGCAGGCAAACGGCACCCAGCTGGATTCCTGGCAGATGCGCGCCCTCACCTACGGCTGCCGCAGCGCCAAGGAACACCTGTTGGCTGACGCCAATGCCACCGTGTGGCCGATCGTGGTGCCGAGCCGCGGTTCGAAACTCATCGGCGGCTCGATCCGCACCGAACTGACGCGCGACGAAGTCACCGCCTTCATCACCGACGGCTTCTTCCCGCGCGTGGAAGCGAGCGCCCGTCCCGCTGTGCGTACCCGTGCCGGCCTGACCCAGGTCGGCCTGCCGTATGCGCAGGATGCCGCAATCACCAAGCACCTGGCGGCCTTCCTGGCGCGACAGCAAGGCGCCACCGCGGAGCTGGAAGGCTTCGCCGTGAATGAGCAACACCGCGACGGCGGACCGACCTTCCTGCACCCGAGCGCAGTGCTGTTCAACGGCGGCGTGTTCAAGTCCGACATCCTGGCCAAGCGCGTGATGGAGACCATCAACGACTGGCTCTACATGGAGGGGGCGGAACCGGCGCGCATGCTGGAAGGCGCGGACCTGGATCTCGCGGTCGCACGCGGCGCGGCCTACTTCAGCTACGCGCGCCGTGGCGGCGGCGTGCGCATTCGCGGCGGCACGGCGCGCTCCTACTACGTCGGCGTGGAATCGTCGATGCCGGCGATTCCCGGCATGGAGCCGCCGATCGAAGCCCTGTGCGTAGCGCCGTTCGGCATGGAAGAAGGCAGCGAACTGGAACTGCCGGGCCAGGAGTTCGGCCTGGTGATCGGTGAACCCGTGAACTTCCGCTTCTTCGGCTCGACCACGCGCCGCCAGGACCGCATCGGCGAGGTGCTGGAATTCTGGGGTCCGGACGAGCTGCAGGAACTGGGCGAGATCCAGGCGACCCTGCCGGCGGAAGGCCGTGTGGCCGGCGACGTGGTACAGGTCAAGCTGCACGCGCTTGCAACGGATGCAGGCACGCTGGAGCTGGCCGCGGTCGCGCGTGACGGCCAGCGCTGGAAGATCGAGTTCGACGTCCGCCAGCAGTGAAGTACCTCGTCAGCATCGACCTGGGCACCACCAATACGGTGCTCGCCTATGCTGCGCAGAACAAGGCGCAGGTCGAATTGCTGGCCATCGAACAGCTGGTGGCGCCGGGCGAAGTGGCAGGCAGCCCGCTGCTGCCATCGATGCGCTACCACCCGGCCGAAGGCGAACTCGCGCCGGGCGAACTCCAACTGCCGTGGACAGCTCCTGACCCTGCCGGCGTGGAGCGCGTCGCCGTCGGCCGCCTGGCTAGAGTCCTCGGTGCGCAGACGCCGGGACGGCTGGTCACCAGCGCCAAGAGCTGGCTCTCGCATGCCGGCGTGGACCGCATGGCGCCCATCCTGCCCTGGGGCGCACAGGATAACGATGTCGCCAAGGTGTCGCCGGTCGCGGCCAGCGCCAGCTATCTCGCGCACCTGCGCGCGGCCTGGGACAAGCGCTTCCCGAAATCGCCGCTGGCAAAGCAGGAGATCGTCCTCACCGTCCCCGCCTCGTTCGACGAAGGCGCGCGTGCGCTGACGCTGGAAGCTGCGCGCATGGCCGGCCTGCCGGAACTGCGCCTGCTGGAAGAACCCCAAGCCGCACTCTACGACTGGCTGTACCGCCACCGCGCGACGCTGCGTGACGACCTGGCGCAGACCAGGCTGGTGCTGGTCGCCGACGTTGGCGGCGGCACCACCGACTTCAGTCTCGTCAAGGTCGAACTGGGCGAGGACGGCGAGCCGAAGCTGACCCGCATCGGCGTCGGCAACCACCTGATCCTCGGCGGCGACAACATGGACCTGGCGCTGGCGCACCTGGCCGAATCGCGCCTGGGGAATCCCGAGCGCCTGAGTGCCTCGCGTTTGGCCCAGCTGATGGAACGCTGCCGCGCCGCAAAGGAACAGCTGCTGGCGCCCGATGCGCCAGACCAGGTCAGCGTCACCCTGCTCGGCGCCGGTTCGCGCCTGATCGGCGCCAGCCGCTCGGCCATCATCACGCGCGAGGACGTGCAACGCATCGTGCTGGACGGCTTCTTCCCGCTGAACGAGGCGCAGGACAGCCCAAAGCGCGCGCGCGCCGGCATCGTCGAATTCGGACTGCCCTATGCGAGCGATCCCGCGATCACGCGCCACCTGGCCGCCTTCCTTGCCCAACATGGGCAAGGGGTGCCCGATACCCTGCTGCTCAACGGCGGCGTGTTCCGCGGCGCGGCGCTGGCCGAGCGTCTTGCCAGCGTACTATCGAACTGGCGCGGCGCCCCGGTGACGGTGCTGCACAACGAGGATCCGGACGTGGCCGTCGCACGCGGCGGTGTCGCCTATTCGCTGGCGCGCGCGGGCCAGGCGCCGAGCATCGAAAGCGGCTCGGCGCGCAACTACTACCTGCTGCTCGATGCCGAGAACACGGGCGACACGGTGCGCGCCGTCTGCCTGCTGCCACGCGGCGCGCCGGCCGGCGAAGAAGTGCGCCTGACGGAGCGCAGCTTCGCCCTGCGACTTGGACGACCAGTGCGCTTCCACCTGGTCTCGTCGAACGGTGACCCGGGCGGCACGCTGCCACAAGCCGGCGAGCTGTTCGAGCTGCCCGCCGCCGACATCGTGCGCTTGCCGGCCATCTCCACGGTGCTGCGCAGCTCGCGCACGACGGACATCCCGGTGCAGCTGGCAACGGTATTGTCCGAAGTCGGCACGTTGGAGATCTTCTGCGTCGCCGAGGATGACCCGAAGCAGCGCTGGCGCCTCGAATTCCAGCTGCGTCGCGAAGCCGCGGAAGATGACGTAGCGCTGCCGATGGAACTGGATGACGCGATCGCCCGCATCGAGCGCATCTTCGGCAACCGCGCGCAGCAAGTCGACCCGCGCGAAGTGCGCCAGTTGCGCGCCCAACTGGAACACCTGCTGGGCGGACGCGAACGCTGGACCACGCCGCTGCTGCGCTGCCTGTTCGACGCCTTGCTGGCACGCGCCAAGGGACGGCGCAGGTCCGCCGAACACGAACGCGTGTGGCTGAACCTGGCCGGCTACTGCCTGCGTCCCGGCTTCGGCCACCCGCTCGACGAATGGCGCATGGAACAGTTGTGGGCCATGTTCGAGACAGGCCTGCAGTACCACAAGGACAGCCAGGCCCGCGCCGAGTGGTGGACTCTGTGGCGGCGCGTCGCCGGCGGCCTCTCCACTGAAGCGCAACTGCGCCTGCTCGACGATTTCGCCTTCAACCTGCAGGCCGACGAATCGGAACGCGGCCGCCGTCCGGTCACGCTGGTCGACGGCAGCGAGGACGACATGCTGCGCGTGGGCGCCTCGCTGGAACGCATCCCTTCCGCCTACAAGGCCGAAATCGGCGACTGGTTAATGGGACAGATCATGGAAATGCCGACCGGCCCGAAGATCGACGCCCGCGCAAGCGCACGCTATGCGCGTTACCTGTGGGCGCTGGGCCGTGTCGGCGCGCGCCAGTCCTTCCACGGCGCCGCGCACGAGGTGGCGCCGGCCGCATCGGCGGAGAGCTGGTTGAACCAGCTGCTCACGCTCGACTGGAAGAAAATCGAACCCGCCGGCTTCGCCGCCGCCCACATCGCCCGCATGACCGGCGACCGCTCGCGCGACATCAACCAATCGGTGCGCGATGAAGTGCTGAAGCGCCTGTCCGCCAGCGGCGCCCCACAGGCCTGGCCCGCGATGGTGCGCGAGGTCGTGGAACTCGACCAGGCGGTCGAGACCCGCATGCTGGGCGACGCGCTGCCGCCGGGCCTCAAACTGCTGCGCTAGGCGCGACCGCCGACGGTTTGTTGTTTGCTGCCCAGGCCACCAGCAGGAAGGCCAGGATGCTCATCGCCGCGCCGCCGAACAGCACCGCCGGATACGCCATCCCCGCATTCAGGATCGCCGCACCGAGTGCCGCGCCGATCGCATTCCCCAAGTTGAAAGCGCCGATATTCACCGACGATGCCATCCCCGGCGCCTCGCTGGCGGCGCGCATCACCCGCATCTGCACCGGTGGCACCAGGGCGAATGCGGCGGCCGCCCACACGAACAGGCCGATGGCCGCGCCGGCCTTCGTGACGGCCAGCCACGGGAAGGCGATCATGGTCGCGGCTTCCACCAGCAGGAAGAACAGGATGGTGCGGTCGACCGAGCGGTCGGCCATCTTGCCGCCGATCGTGTTCCCGACCGTGAAACCGATGCCGATCAGCGCCAGCATCATGGTGATGAAGCTCGGTGACGCCTGGGTGAAGGTCTGCAGCACCGGATTGATGTAGGTGTAGAGGGCGAACATGGCGGCCGAGGACAGCACCGTCGTCAGCAGCGCCTGCAGCACCACGGGGCGCGTCAAGACCTTCAGTTCACGCCGCACGTTCGGCGCTTCGCCTTTGCTGCCGGCCGGCAGGAACATCAACAAGGCCCCCATGGCGACCACGCCCAGCACCCCGATCGCAGCAAACGACTGGCGCCAGCCGAGGTGTTCGCTGACCCAGGTCGCGGCCGGCACGCCGCCGATGTTGGCGATGGTGAGTCCCAAGAACATCATCGCCACCGCGCTGGCCTGGCGCTCGCGCGGCACGACACTCGCCGCCACCACCGAGCCGATGCCGAAGAAGGCGCCGTGCGCCAGGCTCGTCACCACGCGCGCCGCCATCAGGCTGGCGTATTCCGGCGCGAGGGCCGACAGGATGTTCCCGAACGCGAAGATCGCCATCAGCGCGATCAGGGCGCGCCGCCGCGGCCAGCGCGCCAGCAGCAGGCTCATGATGGGCGCACCCACCATCACGCCGACCGCGTAGGCCGACACCAGCATGCCGGCCGCCGGGATCGACACGTCAACGCCGCCGGCAATCGTCGGCAGCATGCCCATGGGGCCGAATTCGGTGGTGCCGATGCCGAAGGCGCCAACGGCCAGCGCCAGCAGGGCCAGCCCGGCGCGGCGGGGAGAAGAAGTGTCAGTGGAAGTAGGTGATGCGTGCATGGACTCGGCTTTCATATAAGGGACCGAGCATTATCGCGGACATCATTTTTGAGATAAAGTAGGTAATCCAAGAAATACTTTTGCGGATTCCGAGAAAATGAAGATCGAGCTGGAAGAGTTGACCGTGTTCCTGGCGATTGTCGACAGCGGGTCGATGACGGCGGCTGCCGAGCGCCTCGGCCAGCCGGTATCGACCGTCAGCCGCTTGCTCGGCCGCCTGGAAGAAAAGCTGGCCACGCCGCTGCTGCGCCGGACCACGCGCCGGCTCGACCTCACCGACGAGGGCACTGCGTTTGTCGACGACGCGCGCGGCATCCTGCGCGCGGTGCAGGCCGCCGAGGACCGGATCGTGGAGCGCCGCGGCCAACTGTCCGGCCAGCTGCGCATCGATGCGGCCACGCCCTTCATGCTGCACGCGCTGGTGCCCCTGATCCCGGAATACCGCGCGCGCCATCCGAACGTCACGCTCACCCTCAGCAGCAACGAAGGCTTCATCGACCTGCTGGAACGGCGCGTCGACCTGGCGGTGCGGATCGGTGAACTGAAGGACTCGACCCTGCACAGCCGCCTGCTCGGCCATGCCAAGCTGCGCCTGGTCGCCAGTCCCGAGTATCTAAAACGGCGCGGCACGCCACAAAGTGCCGCTGAGCTGATGGACCACGAACTGTTGGGTTTCAGCGAACCGGATAGCCTGAACGTCTGGCCGCTGCTGGACCCTGACGGCAAGCGGGTGCGGATCGAGCCGACCCTGAAATCGTCCAGCGGCGAAACCCTGTGCCAGCTCGCCGTGCAGGGCATGGGGATCTCGAACTTCTCCGATTTCCACACCTGGTCCGACCTGGCGGCCGGCCGCCTGGTCGAAGTGCTGCCGGAGCTGACGATCCCGGCGAGCCGGCCGATCCATGCGGTGTACTACCAGCACTCGGCGGTGTCGGCCAAGATCGCATCGATGGTGGATTACCTGGCGGAAGCTCTGCGCCGCCAGCCGTGGATCGTGTAGCTACTGCTCAAAAAAAGATGAAATCGTCGTTGCAACCCGGGCACAGGCGCAGGATCGAGGCGATGAGGTGCCAGGCGAAGCCGGCAACGGGGAGCGACAACAACCAAAAGGCAGACATGACAAACTCCTGGCTCAACATCTTTCGCACACCTGTGCTAAATCATTTCAAAAAAAGGGACAGGCGAAGCCGTCCCACCATACTTCTTCACTCCAGGTCGCCGAAACTCCTGTAGGTCGAGATCAGGCGATTGTAGGCCCGCTGCGCCCGCCGCGGGGTGGCGTCGGCGCGCAGGAAGCGCGCGTCGTGCATCACCCCGATCGCCAGGCTGTAGATCTCGAACACCAGCTGCCCGGGTTCGGTATCCGGCCGCAGGTGGCCGGCTTCCATCGCCTGCAGCACGGTCTTGCGCAACGAGGCGCGCCAGCGGTTGACGCCCTCTTCGATGCGGTCGCGCAGCAGCCCCGGCACGTCGTCGAACTCGAAGGCGCCGGCCGTATAGAGGCAGCCACCGCGCGCGGTCTCGTTGCCGATCTTCTGCAGCCACAATTCCACCTGCATCGTCAGGCGCGGCAGGCCGCGCGGCGTCTGCAGCGAGGGCAGGAACACGTCTTCGGCAAAGCGCCGGTCATACTCGTCCAGCACCGCCGCCTGCAAGGACTCCAGCGAACCGACGCGCGAGAACACGCCGCTCTTGCTGATGCCGGTGCGCTTGGCCAGTTCGCCCAGCGACACCTTGCCGACACCTTCGGCGGCCGCCATGTCGTAGGCGGCATCGAGGATGGTGGCGTAGGTGGCTTCGCTCTTGGCTGTATTGTTCATGCGCCCACTTTAGCACAGGTGTGCGAAACAGCAAGCTGTATTTGCATATTGCCAAAAAGCTAGCGAATGCTGCATGGCGGCGATCCACGCTAGCATCCCGAGGCAAACACATCACTTTCCTTCAGGAGCAAGCATGGATTCGGAAAACAAGAAGCCCGGCGCCACTGTGGAGCCGTCCCGCCGCCGCTTCGTCGGCACCGTCGCCGCCGGTGTCGCGGCCTCCGCCGCCGCGGTGCCCGCAATGGCCCAACAGGCCGGCGCCGACATGACCAATCAACCGGCGCCAGGCCGCGCCCGCGAAGCCGCCAAGCGCTATCCGGCGCCGCCCTTCCCCAACCAGTCACAGCCCTGGCCTGGCCTGGCCAGCAAGATGACGCCGCGCCCTGACCACGGCGAGACCACCTACCGCGGCAGCGGACGCCTGGCCGGCCGCAAGGTGCTGGTGACGGGCGGCGACTCGGGCATCGGCCGCGCCGCCGTGATCGCGTTTGCGCGCGAAGGCGCGGACGTGGCCATCAACTACCTGCCGGCGGAGGAAGCGGACGCCCAGGAAGTGGTGCAGCTGATCCGCCAGGCCGGCCGCAAGGCGGTGGCGATCCCCGGCGACATCCGCGATGAGGCCTTCTGCCGCAAGCTGGTCGACGAGGCGGTGCGCCAGTTGGGCGGGCTGGATCTGCTGGTGAACAATGCGTCGCGCCAGAAGTCCGTCGATTCGATCCTCGACATCACGACCGCGGACTTCGACTGGACCATGAAAACCAATGTGTATGCGATGTTCTGGATCACCAAGGCGGCGCTGCCGCACCTGAAACCGGGCAGCGCCATCATCAACACGGCGTCGCAGCAAGCCTTCAATCCTTCGGAAAACCTGGTCGACTATTCGATGACCAAGGCGGCCGAGGTGGCGCTGACCAAGTCGCTGGCCAAGCAGCTGGCGCCAAAGGGAATCCGGGTGAATGCGGTGGCGCCGGGGCCGGTGTGGACGCCTTTACAAGTGTCGGGCGGGCAGACGCAGGAAAACCTGAAGAAGTTCGGCGAGGACACGCCAATGAAGCGCCCGGGCCAGCCGGCCGAACTGGCGCTGGCCTATGTCACGCTGGCGGCGGACGAATCGAGCTTCACCACCGGACACGTGTATGGCGTCTCCGGCGGCAATGGCCAGTAAAAAAGTCTGAGACGGACGCGCGCAGGCTGGGGCCAGCCCGCGCGCGGCGCCCCGGCTCAGCGGCGGCTGAACCAGCTCAGGCGGGCGAACCAGGAATTGGGCGAGCGGGTCGGGATGCGGTTACCAAGTGGACCAGCTTGATTGCAGCGCGCGGTGACAGTCATTTCTTTTCTCTCCGAAATATTGCTTGGCACAATAACCACACTGCAATGAATTTTCTGTGCGGTAGTTCGCATAGCGCCGCAGCAAGAGACATCGTGTCGCGCGCGCCCCCGCACGATTGAGCAATATCATTCGCGTTGCAGGGTCGGACTCCACCCTTGGCGGGTCAGTCCGCAGCCTTGCGGATGGCATTGTGAAGCGCACCCACAAGGAGGTAGACCATGAGCTACGCAGATCGTGACAAGTACGGGATGTACAGCAATACCCGCAGCACCGGACCCGGCCCGGCGCTGATGGGCGCAGACACCTTGATCGGCGACAGCGTCGTCAACGGCTCCGAGGACGACCTCGGCGACATCAAGGAAATCATGCTCGACATGCAGACCGGCCAGGTGGCCTACGCCGTGCTGGCCTTCGGCGGCTTCCTCGGCGTCGGCGAGAAACTGTTCGCCGTGCCCTGGCAGGCGCTGCACCTCGACACCGCCAACAAGCGCATGGTGCTCAATGTCGAGAAAGAACAGCTCAGGAACGCCCCCGGCTTCGACAAGGACGCCTGGCCCGACATGAGCGACGCCACCTGGGCCAGCGGCATCCACGCCTTCTACGGCACCGACCCGTCACGCTCCAGCGGCCCGACCATGGGGCCGGGGTCGAGCTTCAGCAGCATGGGCAGCGGCGCCGCGATGGGCGGAGGGATGGGGTCGAGCGTGGGGGCGGGCTCGGCGGGCGGCAGCACCGGCGCCGGCAGTGGCCTGCATGGGGATTCGTACGGGGTGGGCGGCAGCACGGATCCGCGGCCGGGGCATGAGGGGGATGACACGGATATGAGCCGCATCCGTGGCAGCAATATCGGCTGATTAGCGCAGGGTGGACGGCTTGTCCGCCCATCCTGCGAAACCGATCACCGGATCATCGATTCCCAGACTTTTTGCAAGCGCTTCGCCGATACCGGCATCGGCGTCCTCAACTCCTGCGCGAACAAGGACACCCGCAGTTCCTCCAGCATCCACCTGAACTCCAGCATGCGCGGATCGTTGTTCTTGCCCGCCTGGTTCTTCACCGTCCGCTGGAACTGGCTCGCCGCAGTCTGCCACTCCGCCATCAGCTGCGCATCGCGCGACGGATTCCCCCGCAGCTTCTCGAGACGCACATTGATCGCCTTCAGATAGCGCGGGAAGTGCGCCAGCTGGCTGTACTCGTTGTCCGCGATGAAGCGCTTGTGGATCAGCCCCTGCAGCTGCGCCTGGATATCCGCCTGCACGGCCGGCG
>Ga0265798_10006047_pt1 | contig 16013 bp, 9 predicted proteins | sample P3T30metagenome_FD_192430 | JGI IMG/M metagenome (GOLD analysis project Ga0265798, IMG submission 192430) | Plant litter microbial communities from East Loma Ridge, Irvine, California - P3 T30 | ecosystem: Environmental > Terrestrial > Plant litter > Unclassified | place: USA: California... | reverse complement strand
GAAAATGCCAGTGCCGACCCCACCCAGGGCACCTGGACCGAGAAGGGGCAGATAGCAGTGCCGGGCCAAGACTTATGGGCCATTGATGGGACCATTCTGGAGCAGGATGGCAAGCGCTACTTGGTGTGGAGCGGCCAAGAAGCGAGTTCTGACCAACAGAATATCTACATAGCCCTCATGAGCAGTCCCTGGACGCTCACCGGCCCACGCACCCAGCTAAGCCACCCGCAGTATGCGTGGGAGCTAAACGGCACGCCCAAGGTCAATGAGGGCCCCGAGATTATGCAGCACGGGGGCAAGACCTTTATTATCTACTCGGCTAGCCACTGCAGCACCGACGACTACGCCCTCGGGCAGCTGACGCTAACCGGCACCGACCCACTGGCCGCCAGTGCCTGGGCTAAGTCTACCACGCCCGTGTTCGTGAAAAACCCGGCCAACAGAGCCTACGGCCCGGGCCACAACAGTTTCTTCAAATCGAAAGACGGTAGCCAGGATTGGATAATCTACCACGCCAATACCAACCCCAACGAAGGCTGCGGCGAACCGCGCAACCCGCGCATGCAGCAGTTTAGCTGGAATGCCGACGGCTCGCCTAACTTCGGCACGCCCGTGGCTATTGGCACGCTTATTACCCGGCCAGCCGGCGAGTAAGGATAAGTTATTTACTAGTTACGCGAATGCATTGACGGCCTGCCCTATGCAGGCCGTTTTGCTACTTTCTCTTTCTATGCAAAAACAGAATTTTTGCCGTTCGCTCGCCGCGCTGGCGTTGCTAGGTGCAGCTCCGCTGCTGGCCGTCGGCCAGGCGCCAGCTAAGGTCAAAGTCAAGACCAAGGTTAAGACGACTAAAACTGCCCCCACAGCTCGGGCCACCACTGCCGCCCCCATCGCCAACCCCGTGCTGGCCGGCGACTACCCCGACCCCTCGGTGACCAAGGTGGGCAACACCTACTGGGCCACGGCCACGACCTCCAACTGGGGCCCCACGTTTCCGTTGCTCAAGTCCACTGACTTGCAAAACTGGAGCCTGGTGGGGCACGTGTTTCCGGGCGAGCGGCCGGCTTGGGCCGACTACTATTTCTGGGCGCCCGAAATCAACCACGACGCCAACGGCAAGACGTACGTCTTCTACACCGCGCACAAGCGCGGCGGCAACCTAGCCGTGGGCGTGGCCAGCGCCGACCGCCCCGAAGGCCCATACCAAGACCACGGCCCGCTGGTGGGCCAGCCCGACGGCAGCATCGACGGCTTTCCGATGCAAGATGAAAAGGGCCAGCCCTACCTCCTGTGGAAAGAGGACGGCAACAGCCAGAACAAGCCCACGCCCATTTGGGCGCAGCGCCTGAGCGCCGACCGCACCCAACTGGTAGGCGAGAAAACGGAGCTGTTCCGCAACACCGCCACCTGGGAGGGCAACCTAGTGGAGGGCCCCAGTGTGGTGCGCCACGATGGCTACTTCTACATGTTCTACGCTGCCAATGGCTGCTGCGGCGCCGGCTGCACCTACGCTACCGGCGTGGCGCGGGCCAAGAACCTGCTCGGCCCCTGGGAGAAGTACGACCGCAATCCCATCCTGACTAAAAACGACACCTGGACCTGCCCCGGCCACGGCACCGCCGTTGAGCGCAATGGCCACTGGTACATGCTGCACCACGCCTACCAAACCAACAGTATGCAGTACGTAGGGCGCCAGGGCGTGCTCAGCGAGTTTGTGTGGACCAAGACCGGCTGGCCCGAGTTCCTGGCCGACCACAGCACCCCTAGGGCCGCCGCGCCCGTGCCCGCCGTGGTAGCCGACGAGTTTGCCGGCTCTGCCCTGGGTGCCAGCTGGGAGTGGCCAGTCGAAGACAAGCCACAATTTGCCCTAAGTGGGGGCCAGCTTCAGCTCACGGCCCGGCCCGATAAGGGCGGCGCGGCCCTAGGTCGCCCCACGCTGGCCGCTAACTACACGGCCACTACCACCTTGCTCAACCCCAGCGCCTTGCCAGCCGGGGCCAGTGCCGGCCTAGGTGCCCTCGGCGACCCTAAGAACGCCTTGAGCGTGCTGGTCGGCGACGGGAAGCTGCAAGTGCAGGAACTGCGCGATGGCAAAACCCGCACCTTGGCCGAAGCAGCTTTACCCGCCGCCAGCCCCGCCGTGCACCTGCGCGTGCAAGACCAGGGCGGCAGCCACTACCGCTTCGCCTACAGCCCCGATGGTCGCACCTGGACCGAGCTGCTGCCCGCTGGCCAAACCGCCGACGGCGGCTACCTGCCACCCTGGGACCGCGGCGTGCGCATTGGTGTATTGGCCCAAGGGCCAGCATCGGCCACGGCTACGTTCGAGCGCTTTGAGCTTATGAATAAGTAGCATCAGCGTTAGTAGAAGCAAAAAAGAAGCCCTTGCCACAACTGTAGCAAGGGCTTCTTTTTTGCTGGGAAGGGACCTAGGAGCTAGTTCACCAGCACCAGCTTGCCATGCGTGACCTGGCCAGCCGAGGAGAGGCGCACGGTATACATACCGGGGGCCCAGCCGGTGCCATCTAGAGGGTACTCGGTGGACTGGCCCGCCGAGCCGGCCGCGTCGGCAAGGTGGCGCACCAAGCGGCCCTGCACGTCATAGACATCGAGGGCTACGCGGCCGGTTTGGGTGGGCGTCACCACGAAGGTTACCCGGCCGGTGGAGGGGTTCGGATACATCATCAGGGGTGCCGTAGTGGTAACCGCGTTGTGCGTAGCCAGCGGCGTCGTGCCGGCCGTTTGCGGCATGAGGTCGAGGCGCCAGCGCTGGGCGTCGTTGCCGTTGTCGGTCCACTGGTGCACGCCGGTGCCGGGGTCCGACAGGTTGTTGTCTACATCGAGGCAGAGGGTGGCGCCCTTGTGCACAATCTTGCAGTAGCCATCACCTAGGGGTACGATTTGCCAGCGTTGGGCGTCGTTGCCATTGTCGGTGTACTGCTGCACGGTAGCACCGGGGGCCGTGCTATTGCTGGCTACCTCCAGGCACTGGTTGGTATTGCGGTGCGTGAATTTGTAGTAGCCATCGGGCATCAGCGTAATCACCCAGCGCTGGGCATCGTTGCCGTTGTCGGTGTACTGCTGCACGGCCGTGCCGGGCGCGTCCGAGTTGCTAGGTACTTCTAGGCACTGCGTGGTGCCCTTGTGCGTGAGCCGATACACGCCGCCCGACACGATAGGCTGTTCGACAAGGGTAAACTGCCAGCGTTGGGCATCGTTGCCGTTGTCGGTCCACTGCTGCACGTTGGCGCCGGGGCTCACGCTGTTGCTGGCTACGTCGAGGGCCAAGTTGGTGCCCTTGTGTAGCAGCTTGTAGAAGCCGCCGCTCATGGCTTGCAACTGCCAGCGCTGGGCGTCGCTATTGTTATCGGTAAACTGCTGCACGTTGGCACCAGGGGAAAGGCTCGCATTATCTACATCCAAAACCTGATTGGAATTTTTGTTCATCACCTTGTAGTGGCCATCGGCTTGCACCGTAATAGTCCAGCGCTGGGCGTTGGTGCCATTGTCGGTCCACTGCTGTACGTTGGCGCCGGGTGTACTGCTCCCGTTGTCTACGTCCAGAACCTGGTCGGTGTACTTGTGGCCGAGCTTATAGAGGCCGCCCGAAACCAACAGCGGACTAACCGGGCAAGCGCTGCCGGCCGCGCGTGGCGCCACACCGTAGCTGGTCATGTTCACCTTCTGAATGGTGCCGTCGTTGTTGAACGTCAGGTGGTCGATGGCTACCTGGCGGGTCTTATAAGTCTTGTCCTGGTAGCGATGGTACACGATGTAGTAGTCGTCGCAGCCCGGAAACTGGGTGATGGAGTGGTGCCCCGGCCCAAAGCGCTTGGCGTCGCTGCTCAGTACCGAGCCGCCATACGTCCAGGGGCCGGTGGGCGAGGTGCTGGTGGCATACTGCACGTTGTAGCTATCATCAAACCAGCGCCCGTTCGAGTAGGTCATGTAGTAGCGGCCGTTGCGCTTCACCATATAGGGCGCCTCGGTGTAGTTCTGGGGCGTAATGTCGCGCGGCGCGTCGTTAGTCAGCGATACCATATCAGGGTTGAGCTTGCGCACCACCATCCGGGCGCCGCTCGAGCCGCCGTAGTAGATGTAGGCTTGCCCATCGTCGTCTATAAACACCATGGGGTCAATCACATCCTGAGTGATATTGTTGCTGAGCGTGGGCGTCAGCAGCGGCTGCCCGTTGTCGGTGAAGGGCCCAATGGGCGTGGTGCCCACGGCCACCCCGATAGACGGCGTATTGGTAGCGTTGTTGTGGGCCGTGTAGTAGTAGTAATACTTGCCGTTGCGGGCCACCACCGAGGGCGCCCAGCCGTTGTAGGTGGCCCAGGTAGTTTGCCGGCCTAGGTCAAATACTACGCCCCGGTCGGTCCAGTTGGTGAGGTCGGTCGAAGAAAACGCGTGAAACTGCCCCCCTAGGGAGTTGCCGTCGGTGGTGGGGTAGATGTAGTAGGTGCCGTCGAAGTAATTCATTTCTGGGTCGGCCTGGTAGCCGGCCAGAACAGGGTTGCCGGTAGTTTGGCCTAGGGTTCGTAGGCTCAGCAGCAACAGAAGGGCGAGCACACCGGACCAGAACCGGTGCGCAGGGCGGGCAGACAGTAAAGTTTTTGACATAGAAGTTAGATGGGGAAAAGGGTGAGAAAGAGCATCCGGCGCAAGCCGGATACCTAGGAAAAAGCAGAGCAGTAAAAAGGGGTGCTGGCAGTTGCCAGCACCCCTAGGGCTTATTTAGCGAGCTTGTCAGCCAGCATTTTCATGAAGTAGCCGCCTACCACCGAGCGGGCCTGGAAGCCGACCTGTCGGGCGTTAGTGGTTTCGTGCCAGTCGGTGAGGGGCACCCGGCTAGGTGTGTCGTTGGCAAACTGCCAGATGGGCGCCGCCAGCGCTTGGAAATCGGCTTGGCTGTTGGCCATCGTGGCCGTCCAGAGTATCCAGTCCGACTTGGTGTAGGTCTTGCGGCTGTCGAGCGGCAGGCCGTATTTCTGCTGGTGCTTGAGGTAAAAAGCTATTTCTTGCTGCGCCACCTCAGGTGGGAAGATATTCAGGCCAAGTACCTTGTCCCACACCAAGTTGTACTTCTGGCTCCACGAGCCGGGGGTCTTGTCGAAGGTCAGGGCGTAGTGGTCGCCGTCCTGGGCCATTTGCATCCACTTTTTGGCCAGGTCACGGGCCAGGGTCTGGTGCTCGTCGGCTGTCTTGGTGTCGCCGAGCTGGCGGGCCAGTTGGCCGTAGCAGGCAATACCCATGATGGCCTTCATCGAGAGGTTGGTATTGCGGGCCAGATGCCCGGCAAAGTCGTCGGTGCAGAGCTGGTTGGCCGGGTCAAAGCCATCGCGCTTCAAGAAGCCCACCCACTTGGTGAGCGTGGGCCAGTGCTCGCGGGCAAAGTCAACCTTGCCATCCATCTTCACGGCGGCAGCGGTCAGGATAAGCATGTTGCCGGCTTCCTCTACTGGCATGTCCTCCCCGTAGGTTTGGCCGTTGGCCAGCGGGTAAGTGCCCACATCGTGCGCCGGGAAATCCTTCTTCCAGCGCCCCGACTCGGAGTAGTCGAAGATGAAGCGCAGCATGCCCTTGGCCAGCTCATTGTTATACAGCAAGAACAGCGGCTCGGAAGGGTACGTGACATCGACCGTGCCAATAGAGCCGTTGGAGAAGTTCTCTTTCGAGAAGAAGAACAGCTCGCCCTTGGGCCCAGCCACAATGCTGTGTGCTGCAATGGCCTGGCGGTAGGCCAGCTGGCAGAGGTCGGCGTACTGCTTGCCGCCCGACTGCTGGGCGTCGGCGTACAGCTTTTGGTCAAACTCGGTGGCCTTGCGGCGCAGGCGGGTGTAGTCGGCCTCGGCGGCACCTAGGGCCTTTTCCATGGTCATGGCCGCGTCGCGGCGCCACCAGGGCTTCAGGTTTTGGCCGAAGTACTGCACGGCCTGCTGCTCGTCGTAGCCCATCAGCAAGTGCTGCTCGACGGGCGTGGCGCCTACTTTGCCTAGGTCGAGCACAGCGGCCTGGACCACGTGCTGCGCCTGGCCGGTGGTGGTGGGGGAGGACGCCGCGAGGGTGCCCGTTTTGGCGAAGGCCGCTTTCAGGGCTTGCGGGTTGCCGGTGCCCAGCGTGGCGCGGCCCGGCGCCGCCAGGTAAGCGTAGCCCCAGTCGATGCGGATATTATCACCGGCTTTGGCCAGCACGGGCTGCGTGGTGGTACCTAGGGCCTGCCAGCGCAGGCTGCCGGCCTGGCCGGGCTTGGTGGCTACCACTTGGTAGGGGGTGTTGCTGGCCAGGGTGCCAGCCTCGCTGAGCAGTACCTGGGTGGCGTGGGGCTTGCCATCGGTGGCGGTAGCCGTGTACGTCACGTAGCTAATGGGCCGGGCCACGGTCTCCAGCTCATCAAGCAGCAGCGGCGATAAGAAATTGACCTTCAGCGTAACTGGCCCAGCTGCAAAGGTGTAGGTAGTTTGGGTGGCCGTGACCGTGACGCCCGTTTGGCGGGCCAGTGGCACTGGGGCTTGGCCGGGCACGGTTTCGTAGAGGCCCGCATCGAGGTACTCGCCGCCCTGGGGGCTGGTGGCGTGCATGGCCAGCACGTTGTCGCCGGCGTGCAGTGCCTGCTTGGCCGCCGCCGGAATAGTGAAGAAATCGTACTTGCTATTAAAGCCGGTTTGCTTGGTCAGCAGCACACCGTTGAGGTACACTTCCACGTCGTCGTCGTGCTCCATCAGCAGGCGCAGCTCACCGCTGGTTTTAGGGTTGGCCACGCGCACCGTGCGCCGCACCCAGATGTCGCCCTCCGTCCACTCGGTGCCGTGCTCACTCTTGTTGTCGGTGAAGGGCGCTGCGCCCTCCTTCCAACTATTGGCGGCCGCAAAGCTGGCTTTCTCCCATCCCGCCGCGGGCTGCTTGAAGGTGTAGCGCGCTTTGTAGGGCTGCTCGCGCACTGTCGCAATCACGGCGCGGTACTGCGGCCCGGCCTTGCCCATAAACTGATACGCCTGGCCATCGACCCGCACTACGCCCTCCAGGCTCTGGGGCTCGCCGGTCCAGTGCCGGGTAGGGGCACCAGTCAGCTCGTCCTGAAAGGCCCACACGCTGAAGTATGGGTCGTGGGTGAGCAGCGGGTAGGCGGGGGGGCGCAGGGTCTGGGCCTGCCCCGCGTACGCGTGCAGCGCGCCCGCCACGAGGAAGAGTGAAGTGTTTTTTAAACTCATTTTTACGGGTTTTGGGTATAGTAAAAGGTTTTAGCTGGTCAGTACTTAGAGAAGTAGCCCGGGGTGGAATACTTACACCAGTTGCATCTTGCGGTAATAGCCGGCAATTGAGTAAAGTGCATTGCCCGACATTAGACCCGAAAACAGAACCTAGGGCTGCGTAGCGCAGTGAGCAACGAAGGGCACTATAAGTAGCAGAAATTGCCTAAGACTGCCCCCTAGGCCTGCTGCTCGTTGTAGTTAGCCCTCAAGAGGTAAGAAGGCCGCGCTGCTAAATGCTAGGGGGCGTGGCCAGGTAGAGCTGATAGCCGTGCAAGCGCGTGGCACTACCGTGGGAAGCCGCTGGTAGCGGCGGCCCAGGGGCTGGCTGCTCGGGCAGGCCGAGGGCGAGCGGTGAGAAGGGTGGGACATGGAAAAGAAATAGAGCGAGGAGAGAAGCTGCGCCCCGCTAAACAGGCGCGCTACTGCGGCGCAAGGTAGGGCGTACCGGCCAAGCATGCAAACGTTTGCGCCTAGACCTATTTTTACTCATCTTAGCTGAAGCATTCTTATTCCGTGCAACCTTTGCACCCCCTTTTGCACCAATTTTTACAGCCTGCGGCATGGTTTTATCCTACGCCCGAGGCTGTTTCTCGCTCTACTTCGTGGCAAAAAAACGCGCCTCCATCACGGACCTGGCTAAGCAGCTCAATATCTCCGTTTCTACTGTATCACGGGCGCTAAGCGGCCACAGCGCCATTAGCGAGGCCACCGTAAAACGAGTAACTGACTTAGCAAAAGAGGTTGGCTATCAGCCCAATAGTTTGGCTTCGGGCCTGCGTAAGGGCCGTAGCAACATGCTGGGCGTAGTGGTGCCGCACATCGACGGCAACTTCTTTTCGCAGGTAGTGAAGGGCATCGAAGCCGCCGCCAGCAAAGCGGGCTACCAAGTGCTCATCTGCCAGTCGAACGAGGACGTGGCGCATGAACGTGCCAACCTGGAAACCCTAATGAACGCTCAGGTAGAAGGTATTATGGTATCGCTTTCGCGCACCACGCACGAATTTAAGCACTTCGAAAAAGTGCGAAAGCGCGATATTCCGCTGGTGTTCTTCGACCGCATTTTGGATGGCTACGATGTAAATGCAGTGGTGCTCGACGACCGCGCTGGGGGCTACCGTGCCACCAAGCACCTGCTCGACCAAGGCTACCGGCGCATTGCCCACTTCACGGGCCCGCAATATCTTAACATCTACAAGCTGCGCCGCCAGGGCTACGAAGATGCGCTACGGGAGTATGGATTGCCTGTTGAGGAAGAGCTGATTATCTCCGGCAGCATGGACATGGCGGCCGGCAGCGCCGGTATTAAGCAGCTGCTAGCACTGCCCCAGCCACCCGACGCCGTGTTTTCGGGTAGCGATTTTTCGGCGGCGGGGGCCCTGCAGGTGCTGCACGAGCGCGGCCTGCGCGTGCCCGAAGACATAGGGCTAGTTGGGTTTAGCAACGAGTTGTTTTCGCGCCTGATGGTGCCCATGCTCACCTCCATCGACCAGCACTGCGAGCTGATGGGCCGCTCGGCCACCCGCCTGCTGCTGCAAATAATGCAGGAGCAGAGCCAGCATGCGGCTCCGCAGCATATTGTACTACAGCCCGATTTATTTGTGCGGGCTTCGTCGCTCCGCTCCGCCGCTAGTCATTAGTGCACCTAGGAAAAGTACCAAGCAGCGCTGGTAGAAGCCTAAAAGGAAGCAGCTAAGATGCAAACGTTTGCACATCGGTTTGCTACCTTCGCTTCTCTCTTCCCACTCGCGCTTTTTCTTTCCATGAACGTTTTGCCCCTTGCCAGCGGCCTGCTGGCGGTGCTGCTAAGCAGTGGGGTGGCCCTGGCCCAGCCAGCGGCGCCACTCGCCCCGCTGGCCTACCACGAACTGGCGCCCAGCGCCGTGCGGCCCACCGGCTGGCTGCGCCGCCAGCTCGAAGTAATGCGCGACCACAGCACCGGCCACCTCGACGAAACGTACCCCAAGGTGCGCGACCGCAACGGCTGGCTCGGGGGCACCGGCGATGGTTGGGAAGAAACGCCGTATTGGCTTGATGGGGCAGTGCCAGTAGCCTACTTGCTGCAAGACAAACCGCTGCTAGCCAAGGTGCAGAGCTACATCAACTGGTCTATTGCCAACCAACGGCCCTCGGGCTACTTTGGGCCGCTTACCAAGGCCGAGCAGCAGGCCGGCCACCTGCTCGATGTGCAGGGCACGCAGGGCGAAGACTGGTGGCCGCGCATGGTGATGCTCAAGGTGATGCAGCAGCACTACCAGGCCACCCGCGACCCTAGGGTTATTCCCTTCATGACCAAGTATTTTCGCTATCAGCTGGCTAACCTGAAAGCGGCCCCCCTAGGGCAGTGGAGCGAGTGGAGCACTGTGCGCGGCGGCGACAACCTGCTGGTAATCTACTGGCTGTATCGCCAAACGGGCGAGCCGTTTTTGCGTGACCTAGGCGAGCTAGTGTATCAGCAAACCACGCCCTGGACCACCCTCCTAGGTAACCGCGACTGGGTAATGGAGGCCGCGGCCAACCAAACCGGCGCCCACTGGATGGACCGCCACGGCGTGAACGTGGGTATGGGCCTGAAACTGCCCGTGGTGTACGCCCAGGCCCACCCCGAGCAACCCCAACTAAACCAAGCCCTACGAACCGGCTGGCACGATATTATGACGCTGCACGGCCTACCGGCGGGCATGTTTTCGGCCGATGAGGACCTGCACGGCAACCTGCCCACCCAGGGCACCGAGCTGTGCGCAGTGGTTGAAACCATGTTTTCGCTGGAGCAAGCGGCTGGTATGACCGGCGACGTGGCGTACCTCGACGCGCTGGAGCGCATTGCCTACAACGCTTTGCCCACCCAAACTACCGACGACTACGAAAGCCGGCAGTACTTCCAGGTAGCCAACCAAGTGCAGGTGCAGCGCGGCGTGTTCAATTTCTCGCTGCCCTTCGAGCACGGCATGAACAATGTGTTTGGGCCCTACGCGGGCTACACCTGCTGCACCGCCAACATGCACCAGGGCTGGGCCAAGTTTGCCACACACCTCTGGTACGGCACGCCCGAGCAGGGCGTAGCAGCCCTGGAATACGCCCCTAATACACTGACTACTACCGTGGGCGGTGGGGTGCCCGTCACTATTCGGGAGGAAACCGCTTACCCGTTTGGCGACGAGGTGAATTTCGTGGTTGACCTGAAAAAGCCCACGGCGTTTCCCCTAGGTCTTCGCATTCCGGGCTGGTGCACCGAAGCCACGGTGCTGCTCAATGGCCAGCCACTGCGCACCGATAAGGGCGGGCAGGTCATCACCATTGCGCGCACCTGGCGCGCTCACGACCGCTTCACGCTGCGCTTGCCTATGGCGGTGCGCACCAGCAACTGGGCCCGCAACTCGCGCGCCCTGGAGCGTGGCCCGCTCGTGTACGCCCTCAAAATCAAGGAACAGTGGCAGGAGAGCAAGCACCCCGACGAGGGCCGCTACTTTACGCTCGCGCCGCAGAGCCCCTGGAACTACGGCCTGCCCCGGGCCGTGGTCGAGGACCCCGCCCGCACGACTACTGTGGCCGTAAAGCCGGTGGCCGCCTCCGCCCCAGGCTTTTACTGGAATGCGGCCAATGCGCCCGTCGAAATCACCGTGAGTGGGCGGCGCCTGCCCGACTGGCAGCTTAGCGAGGGGGTAGCGCCCCAGCCTGTGACGCCGCGCGAGGGACTGTATAAAGGGCCGGTTGACCCAGCAGTGGAGACACTCACCTTCATTCCTTATGGCTGCACCAAGCTGCGCGTGGTGGCCTTACCCGTTGTTCCCTAAGTCATGGTTTATTGGAAAGCTTTGTTGGTGAGTGTCTTGCTTGGCAGCACCCTAGGGGCGGTTGCCCAGGCACCTGCGGCCCGCACCTTTACTAATCCGCTGAAGGAGAATGGCCCCGACCCCTGGATAATCCGCCACGGCGGGCAATACTACTACACCAACACGATGGGCCAGAATATCACGCTCTGGAAATCGCCCACGCTGGAGGGCGTGCAGGCGGCGCCCGGTGCAGTAGTGTGGACGCCGCCCGTCACCGGCCCCAACTCGACCCAAATCTGGGCGCCCGAGCTGCACTTCCTAGGTGGCAAGTGGTACCTCTACTACACCGCCACCGACCGGGCCAAGGCGGGCGATACCTCGCGCTATGTGTTTGTGCTGGAGAATGCCAGCGCCGACCCTACTACTGGCACCTGGGTCGATAAGGGCCGCGTAAATACCAAGTATTCCGGCCTCGACGGTACGGTGTTCGAGCACGGCAAGCGGCGCTACTTCGTGTATTCGGCCTACGTGGGGCCGCAGAGCGTGCTGGCCATCGCGCCCATGACCAACCCTTGGACCATTGAGGCGGCCAAGGAAACCACCATTGCTGCACCTACCCTGGATTGGGAAAAAGGCGGTGGCCGCCAAATTTTAGAAGGTCCTGAGTTTTTGGCCGGTAAGAAGGGCCAGCTCTTCCTGGTGTACTCGGCCAGCGCCTGCTGGGACGATAACTACTCCCTAGGTATGCTCACGGCCCAGCCCGGCGCCGACCCGCTGCGGGCCGCTTCGTGGGTGAAGTCGCCGCAGCCCGTCTTCCACCCGTCGGCCGAGACCGGCGTGTGGGGTACCGGCCACAACGGCTTCACAACCTCGCCCGACGGCCGCGAAAACTGGCTTATCTATCACGCCAAAGCGGCGGCCGATGGCAAGTGCGAAGGCCGTAGCTCGCGCGCCCAGCGCTTTACGTGGCGCCCCGATGGCTCGCCCGATTTTGGCGTGCCGGCTGCGCTGGCTACCCCGCAGGCGGTGCCTTCAGGTGAGTAGCTAGTAAGCTCGCTATGCTGGCGCAAATTACGCTGCGCTAAACTCGCGCCAGCATAGTCAGCAAAAGTCAGCGAAAACTCGTGCTAGCTGAACCAACTAAGCAGCATCAATTAGTAACAATTTACCCTTTCTTTCCACCCCCATATGAAGAAGTTTTCGTGGTTGCTACTGGGCCTGGCGCTGCTCGGCGCGCCAGCTGCCCAAGCCCAAAAGGTCAAAACCAAAGTAAAAGGGAACGCAACTCTACCCGGCCAATCGACCCGCTGGCCCGCCGCCAAAGCCAACGCCTGGTACGATGCGCGCCCCTGGATGACGGGCGCCAATTTCACCCCTAGCACCGCCATCAATCAGCTCGAAATGTGGCAGGCCAGCACCTTCGACGCGCCTACCATCGACAAGGAGCTGGGCTGGGCCGAAGGTATCGGCTTTAATACTATGCGCGTGTTCTTGCACAGCCTAGCTTATAAAGAAGACCCCGCTGGCTTCAAGAAGCGCGTGAACGACTACCTCGCCATTGCCGACAAGCACCATATCGGCACCATCTTCGTGTTCTTCGACGATTGCTGGAACAAAGACCCGAAGGCGGGTACGCAGCCAGCGCCCAAAACCGGCATTCACAACTCGGGCTGGGCCCAGGACCCCGGCGACCCCGCCTCGCGCGACTCGGCCACGTTTGTGCAGCTGCGGCCCTACGTCACCGACGTGCTCACCAGCTTTGCCCATGACAAGCGCATCGTGCTTTGGGACTTATACAACGAGCCGGGCAACAATGGCAAGGGAAATGCGTCGCTACCGCTATTACGCAACGTCTTTACCTGGGCCGAGGCCGTGCGCCCCGACCAGCCTCTGAGCTCAGGCCTCTGGAACTGGGACCTGAAGGAGCTGAATACCTTCCAGGCGCTGCACTCCGACGTCATTACCTACCACAACTACGACGAAACCCCGGCCCACCAGCGCGTGATTGAGCTGCTGGCCACCCACGGCCGGCCGCTCATCTGCACCGAGTATATGGCCCGGCCCCGCAACTCGCGCTTTGTCAATATTCTGCCCTTGCTGAAGAAATACCGCGTGGCCGCCATCAACTGGGGCCTAGTCGATGGCAAAACCAACACCAAGTATGCCTGGGACACGCCTCTGGCCGACGGCAGTGAGCCCAACGAGTGGTTTCACGAGGTTTTTCGCAAGGATGGCACGCCCTACCACCAAGACGAAACCGACCTGATAAAGAAGCTGACCGCCAAATAAGCCCCGCCACCGGCCTGGTGCCCGGCCGCGGCCCTAGGTTCGGTCGGGACACTTGGCGTCTTTATCGAGACTTTAGGGAGGGTTAATTAATCAACTTGCTGACTGATAGCGCTTTTATGAAAAAGGCTTAAAACTTGGGTTGGGGTAAGTGGCACAGCGCTTGTCTTAGGAAGGGCAGACGCGTCTATCGTTTTTCCCACTTCAACGCTACCCGGTTTGCCGGCGCGCTGCCACTTTCCTCCAACCACTTTCTGAGCTTTTATCATGAAAACTGCCCTGCTTTCGTTCGCCACTGCCCTCACCCTGTTTGTGACCACCGCCGCTTCGGCCGCCCCCTTTGACCACGACCGCGACCTGCGCCGGATGTCGCCCCGCGAACGCGCTCGCTACGAGCAAGCCCAGCGCGAACGGGCTCGCTTTGAACAAGCCCAGCGCGAGCGCGAGCGCCAGCAGGCTATCGAGCGGGCCCGCTGGGAAGCCCAGCACCGCCGCGACCGGCACGACGACCGTGACTACCGCGATTATCGCCGCCACTAAGTAGCCACCCCACGCGCCGCCTAGGTACTCCGCAGCCCCGAGTTTCGCTTGAAGCTCGGGGCTATTTGCGTGGGTAAGGCAGCTCCAGCTTGAGGTGCCGCGCTAATTCTTTTTTGGCTTTAGTTTCAGCGTGGTAGCAGCTGTGTATTATTGTGAAGAAAATGTGAAGCTAGCTCCTGTGGTTGGCTTCAAGCGCTTCCTTCCCACCCATGATGCACGCTACACACTCACCCACCCACGCGGAGGCAACCAATACGGGCCCGGTACCGCCGGCAGGGCCAACTCCCTCCGTTTTTAGTACCCTAGGGCAGGATGCGCCGGCCGGGCTGGTGGTGTTTCTGGTAGCGCTGCCGCTGTGCCTGGGCATCTCGCTGGCCTCGGGGGCACCGCTGCTGGCGGGCGTGGTGTCGGGCATTGTGGGGGGCGTGGTAGTGAGCTTGCTCAGTGGCTCGCACGTGAGTGTGAGCGGCCCGGCGGCGGGGCTTACCATTATCATGTTGTCGGCCATTGCCACCCTAGGGTCGTTTTCGGCAGTGCTCACGGCCACGGTGGTGGCGGGCGGGTTGCAGCTGCTGCTGGGTGTGGCGCGGGCGGGCATCATCGCGCTGTATTTTCCGGCGGCGGTTATCAGAGGTATGCTGGCGGCTATCGGTATTATTTTGATTTTAAAGCAAGTGCCGCACTTCTTCGGGGCCGATAAGGACTACTTCGAAGACATGGAGTTTTTGCAGTTTGATGGCCAGAATACCTTCTCAGAGTTGGGAATGGCCACGCGGGCTATTAGTCCCGGCTCGCTACTAGTGGGCGCGGTGTCGCTAGCGATACTGCTACTCTGGGACCGCCCCGTGGTGCGGCGCCAGGCCTGGGCCCGGCTGGTGCCGGGTGCCCTAATGGCGGTGTTAGCGGCCGTGGGCCTCAACCAGCTACTGCACATGGTGGCGCCGACTTGGCAGGTGCGGCCCGAGCATCTGGTGCGCTTGCCGGTGGTAACCTCGCTCGGCCAGCTTGGGCACGAGATGCTGTGGCCCGACTGGTCGGCACTGCGCCGACCAGAAACCTACGGCGTGGCCTTTACCATTGCGATAGTGGCCTCGCTCGAAACGCTGCTCAGCATCGAGGCCGTCGATAACCTCGACGCGCAAAAGCGCCACACGCCGCCCAACCGCGAGCTGCTGGCCCAAGGTGCCGGCAATATTGTGAGCGCCCTGCTGGGCGGGCTGCCCCTCACGGCAGTTATCGTGCGCTCGTCGGCTAATATTGCGGCGGGGGCGCGCACCCGGCTGGCGGCCTTCATCCACGGCTTGCTACTACTGGCCAGCTTGCTGTTCCTAGGTCGCGTTCTCAATCTTATTCCGCTCTCAGCGCTGGCGGCGGTGCTGCTGCTGGTGGGCTACAAGCTTACCAAGCCGGCGCTCTACCGTGGGCAGTGGCGGTTGGGTTGGGCGCAGTTTGGGCCCTTTATTTTCACCATTGTGGCAGTGCTGTTTACCGACTTGCTCAAGGGTGTCAGCATCGGCTTGGTGCTCGGTTTCTTCTTCATTCTTAAGGACAATGCCAAGGCCGGCTCCTACCTGCGCCCAGATACGAGCCGCGACGCTGAGGCCGACGGCCGCCTGCACCTGCACCTGCCCGAGCACGTATCGTTTCTCAACAAAGCCAGTATTGTAACCACCCTCGAGCAGCTGCCTACCGGCAGCCGCGTGCTGCTCGACGGCTCCCGTTCCGACGTTATCGACCACGACGTGCTCGAAGCCATTGAGGCCTTTCGCCAAGCCGCCCCCGCCCGGGGCATCGAGCTAGAGCTACGTGGCATTCGCCAAGTAGCGCTGGCCAGGCACTAGGCCCTAGGTCGACTTTTTACCTTTTTATTTTCAACACCCTTCTCTATGCCAAACCAAACAAAAGCAACCCAAGAAGTTGCAGGCATCCAAACCATTCTGGACAATAACAAGCAGTGGGTTGCCACTAAAAACGCGCAGGACCCCGACTTTTTCACTAACCTGGCCAATGGCCAGACGCCGCGCTACCTGTTTATCGGCTGCTCCGACTCGCGGGTGCCGGCCTCGGGCATCACGGGCACGGGCCCGGGCGAGATGTTTGTGCACCGCAATATCGCCAACATGGTGGTGCACACCGACATGAACCTGCTGAGCGTGCTGCAGTA
>Ga0265798_10006044_pt1 | contig 16017 bp, 15 predicted proteins | sample P3T30metagenome_FD_192430 | JGI IMG/M metagenome (GOLD analysis project Ga0265798, IMG submission 192430) | Plant litter microbial communities from East Loma Ridge, Irvine, California - P3 T30 | ecosystem: Environmental > Terrestrial > Plant litter > Unclassified | place: USA: California... | reverse complement strand
TTCTTTACAGCCCCGCAGTACTGTAGCGACAAGCGAGCGCCTGGCCGCCTGATTCTCCCCCTTTGGCTGCATCGCGCCTTGCGAAGCGCCGAAATCGGGGCTTTAGCATGGCAGCGATGGAATGTGACTCATCTCCCTCTGGTAGCCAGGCCGGACTGAAGGCGGTGTTCCTCCAGGAACGATCGCTGCTGCTGCGCTTGCTGACGGCACGGCTTGGCACCGCCGACGACGCCGAAGACGCGCTGCAGGACATCTGGGTAAAGCTCGACACACACGACGTGCAGGAACCCGTCGCGCAACCGGCGGCCTATCTGTGCCGGATGGCGTCCAACCTCGCCGCCGACCGACGGCTGGCGACGGCGCGGTCGGGCGCTCGCGACACGGCATGGCAGGACGCACAGCCGACCGCGGATGAACAGCCCGATGCGGAACGCGCGCTGCTCGGGCGTGAACGGTTGCGCCAGATCGAAGCCGAAGTCGCGACGATGCCCGAACGGATGCGGGTGGCCCTCCGTTTGTATCGAATCGAGGATCAACCGCAGAAGGAGATTGCGGAACGTCTGGGGATGACGGTGAGCGGCGTCGAGAAGCTGTTGCGCCGGGCCGTACGGCAGATTTGCGCCAGCCGCACCGATGAGCCGGTGGATGAAGACACTAACCCGAAGATGTCGGGCCCCAAAAACTCGGGCGCCAACGAGTCGCGTGAGGCGGAAACAGCCAAGCCGCATCGTCTTGAAGACGAAGGGAATCGCCATGAGCGCTGATGGCTCGAACAGGACAGATCAGGCGATCGAATGGCATTTGCGCCAGAACGACATGGACGAAGCCGCCTGGCGCAGCTTCGTCGACTGGCTCGAGGCAGATGCCGAGAACGCTGCCGCGTATGATGCCGTTGCGCTGGATCTGGAACATATGGCGGATCACCCGGAACTGTTCCCGGTCGATGCCGCCGAAGCCGTGCCGCCGGCCGAGCGCAACCGGGCACGCTCGTGGCTGCGCTGGGGGGTCGGGGCAGGGGCACTTGCGCTGGCGGCAAGCCTGTCGCTGGTCGTCATGCCGTCGCTGCCCAACACGACCGCAGACCCTTATGTCGTCACGACCAAGCCCGGCGAGCAGCGTACCATTGCGCTGGCTGATGGAACGCGCGTCGACCTGAATGGCGCAACGCGGCTCGAACTCGACCGATCCAACCCGCGAACCGCAACGCTCGCGGCGGGGGAGGCTACGTTTCACGTCCGCCACGATGCCGGCAAGCCGTTCCTGCTCAGGTCGGGTATGTTGAGCGTCAAGGATATGGGAACCGTGTTCAATGCCGAACGCGAGGGCTACCGGCTCGACGTACAGGTTGCCGAAGGGGCCGTGTTGTTCCAGCCCCACAAGGACAAACTGACGCTCCAGGCGGGCGCGGCGGTGACCGCGCGCGACGATACCGGGCATGTCGCGGTGTCGCGCGTCAATCCGTCCCATGTCGGTGGCTGGCGGACGGGCGCCGTCACGTTTGCAGGAGAGCCTTTCGCCCGGGTGGTCAGCGTCCTGCGGCGGCTTGATGGCGTGCACGTGGCGATCGAACCCGTTCTGGCGCAGCGCCCCGTTACGGGTACGATCCACCTGACGGGCGAAGCATCGGATGACGTACCCCGGCTTGCCGCGCGCGTCGGTGCGGTCGCGCGGCGCAAGGGCGCGGAATGGGAAATCGCGCCTCGCTGATCCGCCTGCGTTCGCGCAGTGCGGATCAACCGGTCAGGGTTTAGCCGCTTCGCCCGGTTTCATTACCGGTACGAGCAGTGTGCCACGTCCGGGTGCCGTAGCTTTGTCGGCTGCTGGTTCCTTTCGACGAACACCGGTCAGTCCATCGGACAGCAGCGGGACATGCGGCGGAAGCGCGGCCGCCGGGGCTGGCTCTTCGTCGAGCTTGAGCGTCTCGCTGACCAATTGCGCGGTGGACAGGAAGGTCTGGGCCTTCATACACTGGTTCGCGGCTGGGCGGCGAAACTCGCGGCAATTCCACAAAGCCTTGTCATATCCCCGCGACCGGTCGCGCAGATAGCTGAAGGACATCGCGGCGATCTGCGATGGTTGCAATGGCAGCGCGGTCGGCGTCTTGCTCGGGTCGGTCCAGCCCATAACTTTGCAATAGGCGCGATCCCCGCAAGCCCGCGCCGCGTACGCAGCGAAGCCGTCTGGGGACATGGTGTCCGCATCCAGCGTCACCAGGAAGCTCCCCGACGCGCCGCTGAGCGCGGACGGCAGCGGTGCCTCTGCCGCTGCCCGATCGAACAGCGGGTTTGCCGTCATCGGTAAGCCGGTCATGCTGTCGACCGCACTACGGTGCGCCTCCGAATAAGGCGCCAGCGCCGCAACGACCGGTTCGTCGCTCGAGACATGGCGGTTGAATGCAGCCGCGGTGCCCCACCAGCCGGTCCAGCGGAAGAACAGGTGCGTATCGACTGCGGCGATCTTGTCGAGGCTGGCCTGCCAGTAGGGGACGACCCAATTGGTGTGATAATGCGTCGCGTAGCCGACCTTGCCGAACACGTTTCCGCTGAGCGCAGCGGCGGCGATGCCGCGCGCGCGGTTCCATTGCGCCTCGCTCCAGCGGTTGCGGGTCAGTGCGCCGTCGCAGGTGAACGTGAACTGGCACCCGGTGCTGCGATCAGCCCCCTGGAACACCACGCCGCAGATCGTCTTGGGGAAGGCGGGGTGGCGGACGCGGTTGAGAACGACCTGCGCGACGGCGCGCTGACCGGTCGAGTCGTCGCCCGCTTCATACAGGACCGCGGCCGCCATGCAGTCGGTCGCGCGGGCGCGGGCGGAAGGATCGCCGATCAGGCGGAATGGCCGGGCGGCGGGGTTGGGACCGTCGACGAACGGGACGTCGGCATTGTACGACCGCGCATCCTGCGGATCGAGGTTCTGGAACGCCACGGGTTCGACGGGCGGGAGTTCGGCCTGGGGGACGACGCGCTGCGGTAGCGTCCGGACGCGGTGGTGCGACACGGTGCGGGGCGCAGTGCGCACGAGCAGCACCGGGATCAGCACGGCCAACACGGCGATCACGATCAGGATCGCGCGCAGCGTGGTGCTTACTTGCGGGGAAGGACGCACGGGGGTCAGCGGATCGACGAGAGGCACGAGGAAGGGGGCACGAAAGGCTCCTGACCGGGAATGGTCGGCGCCCTTAGCGCATTTTTGTCGGGAAGCGAAATACCCCGCGCCTGCGGCGCGGACCCAAGAACTTAGCCCCTCCCCTTCAGGGGAGGGGCTTTTTGTGGATCAGCTTTCCGGCAGGAAGTCCGGAACCGACAGATACCGTTCGCCGGTATCATAGTTAAACCCGAGCACGCGGACGTCGTCCGGCAAGTCGGGCAGCTTCTGCAGGATTGCGGCCAGCGTCGCGCCCGAGCTGATCCCGACGAGCATCCCTTCTTCGGCGGCCGAGCGGCGCGCCATATCCTTGGCCACCGCGGCATCGACCTTGATCGCGCCGTCGATCGCCTGGGTGTGCAGATTGGCGGGGACGAACCCTGCGCCGATCCCCTGGATCGGATGCGGGCCGGGCGTGCCGCCCGAGATGACCGGCGATGCTTCCGGCTCGACCGCATAGACCTTGAGGTTGGGCCATTCCTTCTTGAGCGCTTCGGCGACGCCGGTGATGTGGCCGCCGGTGCCGACGCCCGTGATGATCACGTCGATCGGCGAATCGCGGAAATCGTTGAGGATCTCGATCGCGGTCGTGCGAATGTGGACGTCGATGTTGGCGGCGTTCTCGAATTGTTGCGGCATCCAGGCGCCAGGGGTCTGCTCGACCAGTTCGAGCGCACGTTCGATCGCGCCCTTCATGCCCTTTTCACGCGGGGTCAGGTCGAACGTTGCGCCGTAAGCGAGCATCAGGCGGCGGCGTTCGAGCGACATGCTTTCGGGCATGACGAGGACGAGCTTGTAGCCCTTGACCGCGGCGACCATCGCGAGGCCGACGCCGGTGTTGCCGCTGGTCGGCTCGATGATCGTCCCGCCGGGCTGGAGATGCCCGTCGCGTTCCGCCGCCTCGATCATCGCGAGCGCGATGCGGTCCTTGATCGACCCGCCGGGGTTGGAGCGTTCCGACTTGATCCAGACTTCGGCGCCGGGGAAGAGCTTCTGGATACGGACGTGCGGCGTGTTGCCGATCGTATCCAGGATGGTGTTCGCCTTCATGATTGCGCAACTCCTGCTGGGGTCTTTGTTAGGGCTATGTCGGGCTGGTCGAAGGTCTTGGCAAGCCTGAGCTCGGGAAACAGACGGACCCACAGGATCGTCACGACGATCGCACCGATGCCGCCGAACAGCACCGCGCCGACCGGGCCGAGCAGTGCAGCAAGCAATCCGCTCTCGGCTTCGCCGAGCTCGTTCGAGGCCGAGATCGTGAGCTGCGACACCGCGCTGACGCGGCCACGCATCGAGTCCGGGGTGTGCAGCTGGATCAGCGATTGGCGGACATAGACCGACACCATGTCGCCACAGCCTGCGACCGCGAGCGCTGCCGAACTGAGCCAGAGATTGCGCGACAGGCCGAACACGATGACCGCGGCACCGAACACCATGACCGCGATCAGCATCTTGACTCCGACGTTGGTCTTCATCGGGCGGACCGAGAAGAACAAGGCGGTAACGGTTGCGCCCGCGCCCATGCTTGCCGCGAGCAGGCCGAGCCCTTGCGGGCCGACGTGGAGAATATCGCGCGCGAACACCGGCAGCAGCGCGGTCGACCCCGCGAGCAGCACCGCGAACAGGTCGAGCGTGATCGTCGCCAGCACGAGGCGGTTGTTGCGGACATAAGCGAACCCCTGCGCGATCCGCGCGAGCGGGCGCTGGTCGGGTTGGGCGGGGGGCTGCGGCACCGGGCCGATCAGGAACATCGTCGCCAGCGCAAGCGTCAGCAAGCCGACCACGACTGCGTAGGCAAAATCGGGATGGACCGCGAACAACAGCCCGCCGAGGCTGGGCCCCGCGATCGACCCGACCTGCCATGCGATCGAACTCACCGCGATCGCGGTCGGCAGGCTTTCCCGCGGAACGAGGTTGGGTGCGAGCGCGGAATAGGCTGGCCCGGAGAAGGCGCGGACGATGCCGAACACCACGGCGGCGGTGAACAACGCGGTCAGCGTCAGCGTGTGCGTCGCAGTCAGCACGCCGAGCGTCGCCGCGGTCAGCAACATGATCGTCGTCGTCACGCGCACGATCCAGCGGCGATCGACCGAATCGGCGACGAGACCCACCACCGGCGTCAGCACGAACAGCGGAATGAACTGCGCCGCGCCAATCATGCCGAGCAGGAACGCCGCCTCGCGAATCCCCATGGTGGCGCGGGCGAGGCTGTAGACCTGCCAGCCGACGATCAGCGCCATCGCGGTGATCGCAACCGTCCCCGACAGACGCGATGCCCAATAGGCGCGGAAGTTGGGAATACGAAAGGGATGCGGTGCCTCTGCCATCGCCTCATCCCTTAGGCGCAGCCGCGCGCGCGCCGCAATCATCGTCTTGCTTGGCCCGTGGAAACTTCTGTTCGTCCCGGCGACGCCAGGGATTTGATGCGGGACATTGATATACGCGCAACAACGGGCCTATAGGCTCGCGACATTATCCCAGGATACGAGGTTGATCGTCCGTGGCCAAAGCCCCCGCCCTTCGTAAAGCTGAACCTCCGGTCCCGAACCGCGAGCGTCCCGATGAACCGACGCCTTACCAGGCTTCGAAGGACGAGCTGATCGAGTTCTACAAGCAGATGTTGCTGATCCGTCGTTTCGAGGAAAAGGCGGGCCAGTTGTACGGTCTCGGCCTGATCGGCGGCTTCTGCCATCTCTACATCGGCCAGGAAGCCGTCGCCGTCGGGCTGCAGTCCGCGCTGACCCCGGTCGACAGCGTCATCACCGGTTATCGCGACCATGGCCACATGCTGCTCTGCGGCATCCCGCCGCAGGACGTGATGGCCGAGCTTACGGGGCGTGCCGCCGGCATCTCCAAGGGCAAGGGCGGCTCGATGCACATGTTCTCCGTCGAACATAAGTTCTACGGCGGGCACGGCATCGTCGGCGCGCAGGTCTCGCTCGGCACCGGGCTTGGCTTCAGCCACAAGTATAAGGGCGACGGCGGCGTTTGCCTCGCTTACTTCGGCGACGGCGCTGCCAACCAGGGCCAGGTCTACGAGAGCTTCAACATGGCCGAGCTGTGGAAGCTGCCGGTCATCTATGTGATCGAGAACAACCAGTATGCGATGGGCACGAGCGTCAATCGCGCCTCGGCGGAGGACCAGCTGTATCGCCGCGGCGAGAGCTTCCGCATCCCGGGCATCCAGGTCGACGGCATGGACGTGCTCGCGTGCCGTGGTGCAGCCGAAGAGGCACTCGCCTGGGTCCGCGCTGGCAAGGGTCCGATCATCCTCGAGATGAAGACCTACCGCTATCGTGGCCACTCGATGTCCGACCCTGCGAAATATCGCAGCCGCGAGGAAGTCCAGGCGGTTCGCGACAAGTCCGACCCGATCGAGCACGTCAAGAAGCTGCTCGAGGAGCAGGGCGTCACCGAGGGCGATCTCAAGGGGGTCGAGCAGGAGATCCGCAAGATCGTCAACGAAGCTGCCGATTTCGCTGAACAGACGCCCGAGCCCGATGCGGCCGAGCTCTATACCGACGTTCTGGTGGAAAAATACTGATGCCGATTGAGATCAAGATGCCCGCGCTTTCCCCCACCATGGAGGAAGGCACGCTCGCCAAGTGGCTGGTCAAGGAAGGCGACTTCGTCAAGTCGGGCGACATCATGGCCGAGATCGAGACCGACAAGGCGACGATGGAATTCGAAGCGGTCGACGAAGGCACGATCGGCAAGATCCTCGTCGCCGAGGGCACCGACAACGTGAAGGTCGGCACCGTCATCGCGACGCTCGACGCCGAGGGCGAGGAGCCGTCGTCGGGCGAGCGTGCGGGCGATTCTGCCAACGCGCAGCCGAAGGAAGCGCAGCCCGCCGACAAGGCACCGCCAGCCCCCGAAAGCAACGTGCCGATGGCCGCCGAGAGCGGTACGCAGCAGCTCCATGCCGCCGCCGAGCAGAAGGCCAAGGTCAGCGACCCCGCGATCCCCGAGGGGACCGAGATGGTCAAGATCACGCTGCGCGAGGCACTCCGCGACGCGATGGCCGAGGAAATGCGCGCCGACGAGCGCGTGTTCGTAATCGGCGAGGAAGTCGCGCAGTATCAGGGCGCGTACAAGGTCACGCAGGGCTTGCTCGCCGAGTTCGGCGACAAGCGCGTCATCGATACGCCGATCACCGAATATGGCTTTGCCGGCGTCGGTGCTGGCGCGGCGATGGGCGGGCTTCGTCCGATCGTCGAGTTCATGACCTTCAACTTCGCGTTGCAGGCGATCGACCACATTATCAACTCGGCCGCGAAGACCAACTACATGTCGGGTGGCCAGATGCGCTGCCCGATCGTGTTCCGTGGTCCGAACGGTGCGGCGTCGCGCGTCGGTGCGCAGCATTCGCACAACTTCGCGGCGTGGTACGCCAGCGTTCCGGGCCTGATCGTGATCGCGCCGTATGACGCGGCGGATGCCAAGGGCCTGATGAAGGCGGCGATCCGTACCGAGGATCCGGTCGTGTTCCTCGAGAACGAGCTGCTGTACGGTCGCACGTTCGAAGTCCCCAAGCTCGACGATTACGTCCTGCCGATCGGCAAGGCGCGGATCATGCGCGAGGGCAAGGACGTGACGATCGTCAGCTATTCGATCGGCGTGGGCCTTTCGCTCGAAGCCGCCGAGAAGCTGGCGGAAGAGGGGATCGACGCCGAGGTGATCGATCTGCGCACGCTGCGTCCGCTCGATACCGAGACGGTGCTCGCGAGCCTCAAGAAGACCAATCGTCTGGTCATCGCCGAAGAGAATTGGGCAACCTGCTCGATCGCTTCGGAAATCCAGGCAGTCTGCATGGAGCAGGGCTTCGACGACCTCGACGCGCCGGTGCTGCGCGTCACCAACGAAGACGTGCCGATGCCGTATGCGGCGAACCTCGAAAAGCTGATGCTCGTCACCAGCGACAAGATCGTGGCAGCCGTGAAGAAGGTAACCTATCGGGGCTGACGCTCCGACAGGATCGGTAAAACAGGACGGTGCGGGAAGGCAGCTTCCCGCGCCGTTCTGCGTTTGGCGCGGGTTCGCCGATCAGTTCGTGTACAGGTCGCAGGTCGACCGTTTGACCGCCGGGGAGGGGTTCGAGACGACCGTAAACGTGCGTCGGTCGCGCACGATGAAAGAGGCGACCGAATACAGCCGCTGCGGTCCGAGCAACCACGTCCCGGTTACCGGCACGTATTTGTAATTGACCTCGACGAACATCACGCCCGAGTCCTTCGGCGCCATGACCTTCTGGTTCGGATCGCCCATTCCACCGGTGATGACGCTCCCCGGATGCGACGCCGAATCATCGGTTCCGTCGGTCTTGGTGTTGATCCCGGCGGTCGGATCATAACTGGCGCCGGTATCGTTCGCAGTCGACGGCGTCCCACCCTTGATGGTGGTGCGTCCATAGCTCGAATCGTAGCCGGCACCCTTCTGCAACCCAATGCAGCGCTGCCAGTGGATCCGCTGCACGCCGCCCGATTCCTCAAGGCTGGAGAGGGTGATCCGACCGTTGGCGGTCAACTTGAGGTCCTCCCCTTGCAGCCGCGCCGCCTGCAGGACGTCATTGATGTCGAACTCGCGCAACTGCTGCTGCGCAAGCTGGTTTGCCACGCCGACCCGCGAGGCGTTGTCGGCCAGCGCGAGCGCGATCTGGCTGAGCTTCAGGTTCGCCAGCGCGAGATTGGATATCTCGACACCATATAGGCCCAGCGCGAGCACGATCGGCAAAGACAGCGCAAATTCGAGCATTGCGACGCCGGACTGGTCCAGCCGCAACCGCCGGGAAAGTGGCGATGGCGCGCTCATGAGCAGACCGGCTTGGGTGCCGTCGCGGTCCCGGTTTGCGTTTGATACGGCTGGTTCTTCAACAAGGTGCTGCCGACGATCGTCTGCGTCGTGGGCCAGCCGAACAAGGACGACACGGGAAAGATGCGCGTGTAGGTGATCCGCATCGTATAGACCGTCACGTCGCTTGCGCCGCCCTGGCCGTCGGCACCGGGGCCGGGAGTGGCGTCCCACTTGCCGTTGTTGTTGACGTCGGAATAACATTCGGTCGACTGGCGGATGTTGTCGTTGTTTTCGTCATTATACGGTTCCGGCCCCGCCTGTGCGAAGCTGGTGTAGCTGGTGCGGGTCGCACACCAGGTCGCGGGCGCAGGCGTGGTCGCACAGGATTGCGTCGTCGTTCCGATCAGTCGCCCCATGACGTCCATCACGCGCAGATCGATGACGTCGGCCTGCTCCGCCGCACCCTGGATCGTACCGTCGCGCGCGGCTTTCTGCAGCGCGCCGTTGAGGATCGAGCGGGCATAAGTCTGATACAACAGGTCGCTCAGCCCCATCATGACCATGATCATGACGGGTGCGACGAAGGCGAACTCGACCATCGTTGCACCGCGCGTGTCCCGCAGCAGCGTGAGCCGCTTCATTTCGACACTCGCAGCATCGCCACCTGCTTGGCGATCTTCTGGAAAGCGGCATCGAGCGACTTGTTGTCGCTGGCGTAATAGGCCTGATCGTCGGATGCGCAGTTCGTCAGCTCGGTTGTCAGCGTCTGACCGAACCCGATCACGAATACCTTGATGTTGCGGGCCTTTGCCGCCTCGCATTCGGCGAGGAACCGCTTGTTGTGGAAGTTCGTATAGGTCGTCAGATTGCCGGACGATCCGTTGGCGACGCGCTTGTCATAGGATTCGATCCCGTACAGGCCATAGAGGTCGTCATTGGGGGACATGTCGCCATCGGTCATGAAAACGATGTAGCGGTTGGGTGCGTTCCGCCCGGGCCAGGTCGCCGTGTCCTTGGCAAAGATCCCGTAGGGGGAGAGCATCCGCGTGCCCCAGATCATACCGACGTCGTGATAGGTGCCGCCCTGCGGCACGAAGTCGCTTGCCGTGACGTAATCCTCGACCTGATCGCGCGTGAGCGTATCCAGCCGCTGAACCGGCTTGCCACAGGAAACGTAACCAGCGGAAATGTTCTGGTACAGGTTCAGCGCCGTCCATTGGCCGGTGACCGTAGTGCTGGTGCTGTCGCCATAGGGGTTCGACGCGTTGGTCCCCGTTCCGGTCGAGCCTGAGTCGGCCGTCGTATTGTTTCCGCGGTAATACACCACATCCGGCCACATCGGACGCCATTTGGTGGCCGTATCGAAGTTCGGGATCAGATCGGGATCGAGATCCGGCGGCAGGTTCTTCTGGCTGAAGCTGGTAGCGCCCGACGTGGTCGCGCGCTCCTCGAGGCATCCCTGCCACTTGCTCGTGGCACCCGTAATCTTGGTGGGATCGGCAACGCCCTTGGTCTGGTTCATGACGAACGGTGCCACGTCCCATTCCTTCGCGCCGTAACGCCAGTTGGGCTTGAGCGGCTGGCCAGTGATCCTGCAGGTGCCGAGCCCGTTTGTGCCGGACTGGCCGGAATTGTACTGAAAGCTCGCAAGGGTGTACTGCGTGGCTTCGCCATTGGTACTATACCCGCTTGCAGGGCTGCGTCCCGTGGCTGCGGTGCAGGCAGAATATCTAACGTTGTTGTACGTCGTATCCGACGCGCTGCCCCGGTTGGCATCGCCGAGGAGATATCGGCTGTTGTAGGTCCATTTGTTGACCAGATAGAGCGGATAGTTGGGAATGGCGCTATAGGTTGGGTCGGTCGGGGACACTTCGCTGACCGCGAAGCCTGCGTTGACGGTCGAGGTGTAGGTCACGAACCCGTAGCGGATATGCGTCGACGGATCGGCACTGGCGGCAACCGTGTCGTAGAAGTTGAGCACCGCGGTCCGCACGCCCGACAATTTCGACCCATTGACCTCCTGCGCATAATAGCCGGTCGTGCCGTCGGGGCGGGTGTAGGTCCTGACCGTCGGGTTGCACCCGGCGGTTTGCGAGGCGAGGCATGCCATCGACCCGGTGGTGTCGAGGACGAACATCACGTCGGTATCCGCCACGTCGTAGCGCGCTTCGCAGGTCACGTTGAGCGTAACCGTGCTGGTGCCGAGGATCTTGGACACCGTCATTGGCACGGTTGCGGTTGCGGTCCCGGCGACCTGATTGTCGGCGGTCTTGGTCGGCGTGAACCCGACGTTGGTGGTGCCGAGATACCCCGTCGTTGCGGGCGACGTCGTATCCTTCCTGAAATTGTTGGCGAAGAACGCCTGCGCCTGCGCGACTGCGTCCGCATCAAGGGCCGAGCTGTTGGTGTAGGCCATGCCCTTGCGTCCGGCCAGCGCACCCGCGTCACAGGCTTGCTGCAACCGTGTCTTGGCGACATAGAGGCGGCTCATGTCGACGGCGGATCCCACCAACCCGGTCAGCGGGATCATGAACATCGCCATCATGGCCAGCGTGTTGCCGCGGACGTCGCGTGCCAGCGTGGACAGCAGCCCGCGCGGTGGCGCTTTTTTCCTGGGTGCTTGCCCCGCCATGCTGCCTTCGTCCCTTGTTACTGATCCGCGCGCTTCGGCCTGCGCTATGGCGCAGAAGGGGATAATCGCGGGTGATCGATCATGGTTAAGCAGCGCTAACCATCTGCAGTCCGGGGGAACTCTGTGAGCGGCGCGCAGCATCCCGAACAGGCGCTCGCGCTGTCCTACGTCCCCGTGGCTCGGCGGGCCAGCGTGCAGGCATTGTTCACGCTCGACGAGACGCTGGGGCAGATCCTGCGGACCACGCGCGAACCGATGGTGGGGCAGATGCGGCTGACCTGGTGGCATGAGGCGCTGAGCGCGCTCGACACCGCACCGCCGCCCGCCCAGCCGGTCCTGCAGGCGCTGGCAGCGGAGGTGGTGGCGCGCGGTGTAAGCGGCGCTGCGTTGGCCGAGATGATCGACGGCTGGGACGTGTTGCTCGAACCCGACCCGCTCGATCGGGCGATGCTCGATACGTATGCGACCCGGCGCGGTGGGACGCTGTTCGTGTTGGCGGGCAGGATCCTGGGCGCAAGCGCGCGGGATCCGCTGGAGCGTGCGGGGGCGGGCTGGGCGCTCGCCGATCTTGCACGGCACTCGCGTGATGCGGCGGCGGCGGCTTTGCCTGACGAACTTGCGAGAGCGGCGTTGGCGGAGGCGATGCTTGTTCGCTGGAGTGGCGCCGTGCGGGCGCTTGGTGCCATGGCGTTGACCGCGCGGATGGATCTTGCCGCACCCGCCGACGGGAGCGCACCAGTCACCTCTCCTGCGCGCATTGCCCGACTGGCGTGGCATCGGCTTTCGGGGCGCTAGACTTCCCCGCTGTCGGGAAACCGGATATCCTGCCGCGGGGATATGAGGGGGGATGGCGGATGTGGCGGTATGTCGTGGGGTGCCTTGCGACCCTGGCGTTGGTCGCGGCGGGGGTCTTGCTGGTCAATCGCAATGCCCGGTCGGTCGCTGCGCTACCGCCGACGACCGCCGTGCAAAACGGGGAGGGGGCGGACCTTCCGGACGTGGCGCCTGCCGCCAGCGAACAGACCCGGGCGGCGAGGCGCTTCGATCGCTACGATGAGGACGGCAACGGGTCGGTCGCGCGCGAGGAATATCTCGCCCCGCGGCGCAAGGCGTTCGCGAGGCTCGACGCCAACCATGACGGCGCGCTGTCGTTCGACGAGTGGGCGGTCAAGACCGAGGCCCGGTTCGCCGCAGCGGACAAGGACAAGTCGGGGACCATGACGCCTGTGGAATTCGCCGCGACCGCGCCCAAGCGCAAGCCGCCGCGGATCCGGCGCGATTGCGCGCCGTCGGGTGCCGTCGCCGCACCAGGCGACGACGGCTGAACCCTCAGGCCACCGCGAGCCAGTCGCCGAGCGCGGTGCGCGCGCGATCGGTGTACATCTTCTTGCGGTCGGCCTTCTTGGTCCGGCCGGGGATCGGCGGGAACAGGCCGAAGTTGACGTTCATCGGCTGGTAGGTGTCCGCGACCGCCGCGCCAGTGATGTGATGCAGCAACGCGCCGAGCGCGGTCGTCACCGGCGGCGGAGTCATCGCGCGACCGCCCAGTTCGGCGACCGCGAACCGCCCCGCCATCAACCCGACTGCGGCGCTTTCCACATAGCCTTCGCAGCCCGTGATCTGTCCTGCGAAACGGACGTTGGGGCGCGACTTCAGCCGCAAAGTCGGGTCGAGCAATTCGGGCGAGCGGATGAAGGTGTTGCGGTGCAGGCCACCCAGCCGGGCGAACTCGGCATTCTCGAGGCCGGGGATCGTGCGGAACAGGCGAACCTGCTCGGAATGCTTGAGCTTGGTCTGGAAGCCGACGATATTCCAAAGCGTTCCGCTGGCATTGTCCTGCCGGAGCTGCACGACCGCATAGGGCCAGCGCCCGGTGCGCGGATCATCGAGGCCGACGGGCTTCATCGGCCCGTAGCGCAGCGTATCGACCCCGCGCGAGGCCGCCACTTCGATCGGCATGCAGCCTTCGAAATAGGGCGTGTTCTGCTCCCATTCCTTGAACTCGGTCTTCTCGCCCTCGATCAGACCGGTGTGGAAGGCGATGTACTGCTCCTGGTTGAGCGCGCAGTTGATGTAGTCCTTGCCTTCCCCCTTGTTCCAGCGCGACTGGAACCAGGCGGTGTCCATGTCGATGCTGTCGAAATGGACGATCGGCGCGATCGCATCGAAGAAGGCGAGCGAATCGGCACCCGTCGCGGACCCAATGCTCGACGCAAGCCCGGCCGCGGTCAGCGGGCCGGTTGCGACGATCACGGGGGTGTCGGGCAGGGTATCGACGCGTTCGCGCACGACCGTGATGTTGGGATGTCCCTCCAGCGCCGCGGTCACGCCAGCCGAAAAGCCGTCGCGATCGACCGCGAGCGCGGACCCGGCGGGGACCTTGTGAATGTCGGCCTCGCGCAGGATCAGCGACCCCAGCGTCCGCATCTCCTGGTGGATCAACCCGACCGCATTGCTGTCCGCATCGTCCGAGCGGAAGCTGTTGGAGCAGACCAGTTCGGCCAGCCCGTCGGTCTGGTGCGCGGGGGTCATTTCACCGCCACGGTCCGCAGGCGCGCCGCGCATTTCCGAAAGCCTGACCTTGAAGCCCGCCTCGGCGAGTTGCCATGCGGCCTCCGACCCGGCGAGGCCACCGCCGATGATGTGAATGTCCTGTGTCATGCGTGTCTCTTTGGCGATCACGGCACACTGGTCAACCATTCCTCCGCAGGTCGGGGTGCTTGCGAGCGGGTAACCCACGATACCATATGGCTATTGGCGGCACGGTTCGTCGCTCGATCAGGAACGCCTCGCATGAAAATCTTCACGATCGGCTATGAGGCTGCGACGATGGACGGGTTCCTGTCCGCGCTCACCAAGGCGGGCGTCGTTCGCGTCATCGACGTTCGCGCGCTACCGCTGTCGCGGCGGCCGGGGTTCTCGAAAACCTCGCTGGCGGCGTCGCTTGCGACCGTCGGGATCGACTATGTTCACCTGAAGGCGCTCGGCACGCCCAAAGCGGGGCGCGATGCTGCAAAGAAGGGCGATGTGGCGACCCTCGAGGCGGTTTATGCCGACCAGCTCGAGTTGCCGGAGGCGCAGGTTCAGGCGGCACGGATGCTCGAACTCGCGGCGGAACGACCCAGCGCGTTGCTATGCTACGAACGCGACCCCCGGCATTGCCACCGGACGCTGTTGCTGGAGGCGGAGGCACAGGGGGCCGAGGTCGTCGACCTGTATGTCGATTAGAGTTCGAGGCCCGCACATGATCCGTTCGTTTAGAGCCTTGCCGAGAAACCTGCGCTGTGCCCGGCTTCTCGACTTCGCTCGAAGCGAACGGTTGGAAGCAGGCATCCTACTCCAAGAGGACGGTCGGTCGTCGGCTCTCAGCCTGCGACGGGCAGGGCCACCTTGCCATTCTCGCCACGCGTCAGCGGACCGTAGGCAATCACCGTCTCAAGCAGTAACGGGCCGCCGTACAGGTGCGGGAACAGCTGACCGCCGCGCGACTCTTCCCACTTCAGGCTCGTGCCGAACGATCCGAGATCGACCGCCGCGACATGCAGATCGTCTTGCCCGGCGAAATGCTTGTCGACGGTTTCGGTAAGTTGATCCGCCGTCGAGAGATGAATGTAGCCATCGGCAAGGTCGACCGGCGCACCGGCGAACGCCCCTTCCGCTTCAAGCGTCGTCATCTGCTCGGCGGTCAGCACCTTGTACGCGGTGAGGGGCAGGTCGCTCATTCGCCATCCTCCGGGCCGGCTGCGCTGTCGTCGCTCGTGTTCGCGCCGTCGTCCGGCGCGAGTTCGACCTTGGTCAGGTCGCGGACGTCTGCCTCGGCATCGCCTTCGGCTTCCTCGATCCGCGCCGCCGAGACGACATGCTCGTTCTTGCCGACATCGAACAGCCGCACGCCCGCCGAGTTCCGCCCGATCACACGCATCGAGCCGAGCGTGGTGCGGATTACCTTCGCTTGGTCGGTCACGAGCATCAGCTGGTGACCCTTGGTCGCGGCGAAGCTCGCAACGACCGGACCATTGCGCGGGATGTTGTCGATGTTGGTGATACCCTGGCCACCGCGCCCAGTGCGGCGATAGTCATAGGCCGAGGACAGTTTGCCATATCCGTTAGCGCAGACCGTCAGGACGAACTGCTCGCGCTCCATCAGTTCCTGATAGCGCCCGGTGTCCATCGTCGGCTCGCCGTCCCGCTCGCCCTTCCACGGCGCGAAACGTAGGTAATCCTCGCGTTCCTCCGGCGTCGCTCCGACGCGGTGGAGGATCGAGAGCGAGATGACCTTGTCGTCGCCCTTGAGCAGCATGCCGCGCACGCCGGTCGAGTTGCGGCTCTGGAACTCGCGGACTTCGTCGGCGGCGAAGCGGATCGCCTTGCCCGCGCGCGTGGCGAGCAGGACGTCGTCATGCTCGCTGAGCAAAGCAACGCCGATCAGCCGGTCGTCGGCGTCGATG
>Ga0265798_10006043_pt1 | contig 16019 bp, 17 predicted proteins | sample P3T30metagenome_FD_192430 | JGI IMG/M metagenome (GOLD analysis project Ga0265798, IMG submission 192430) | Plant litter microbial communities from East Loma Ridge, Irvine, California - P3 T30 | ecosystem: Environmental > Terrestrial > Plant litter > Unclassified | place: USA: California... | reverse complement strand
AGGTCCAGGCTATCATCGTGCCGCTATCGCTGAGGAACGTCTGTATCAAGTGGATGAAGGAACCAAGACCGACAATGACGGCCAGACGACCGTACGGCTTGGTCTTATCGACAGCTTGTGTGGTCGGCTTCTCGACACCGCCTGCTGGAAGTGGTGGTGCAGGGAAGAGGTCGGTAGGCCTGTTGTAGTACTCCAGTAAAACAAGGGCAGCCAGGACCAGACCAGTTTTGTTCCATCCGCCCGAAGCAGAATCTACGGTACACCAGAACGGGTTCGTCGAGTAATTGAGGTATTTGAGAAACATGGTGATGGCCAACCCAAGTCCGAACACTGACATCAGCATCAGCGCAGATGCGGGCACTGGACTTACCTTGTCCCTCGGCAATCATCTCCTTACTTCCCCTCAATCTCGCCCAGTTCCCAAACAATGCAAGCCAGCCGCACCAAGTACCGATTGAAACCGCCAACAAGCGACTGAAGGGATTAGGGAGGATCCAGGAAGCCATACCGCCGATAACCATTGCCACTCGATTCCAAAATAGTCCGCGTTTAGACGTGACGAAGTGCAAGACCCATGGTGTCGATAGTGTATACGCAGATAGGTTGGCAACCAGCGCCAACTCGGATCCAGCTAGTGCTACTGGATCAGCTGGTGCATTCAACCGAGACTTACCTAACTTCCAGACAGACCAGTAGAAAAGCTGCACTGAAAGAGCAGTGAACGTTGACCAAAAGCAAACGGCTAATATCAGCTCGGGACAGCGAATACGACGCACCTAGATACACATCGCTCAGCCACACCAAGAAAGCTCTGTATGTTGGGGATGCGTGATTCTGGCCTTCTGATGTCCAATCATGCAACACTTCTTTGAGTGTCGCTGGACTTCGTTCTGATGGCTCGAGGAAGAATGTAGCAGATCTGTGTATCGATGTGGTAAAGTAGCGTAAAAAGAGAGTCTAGATCAATATTTGCTCCAATGAGAGTGACGGGACCTACGGCACGTCCTTATCGTTCGTGGTTCGCGATGTGTCCACCACAGTGATCTACCACATCAGCATCATGTAGTCTACAGAGTCATTGGGAATTACTTGTAGATGTTGAAAGTCCAAGATGGCGAAGGAATCGAACGTGATGTCCCACACTACTAGCGACCATTCAAAGAAGGCATAATATGTGTATGCTAATCATCAGCCCAATCCTCGGCAAAGGCTCACCTCCTGGTATCTTCATGACGGCATGACGGTAGAATAGCCAGATGAGAGGTGGGATCATAAGCAGGAAGCCGCCGAATGACAGCCATCTACCAAATCAGCTGGGTTTTGTATAATGACTTACCGTCTGCGACGAGCTTGGCTAGTTGAGGCATTGACACTGGATAGGTACATCCATGGCAGGTTCAGAAGGAGGTAGAGGATCATAAACATATCATGTAGATCTAGGGTGTCAGTCTGTACTAAATGAAGTTAGGGTAGCACCCACCATGATTATCCCTCGAAGTTACAAACATCCACCCTCCGCTATCTGATCAGCCACATGCCAGGCTCGAAGAGCAGTACTCACCAGCAGAAAGTCCTAATCACTCCTACTACAAGTTCAATGTCCGCCAGTGGTGGCGGTGGGGGAGCATTTCCACCTTCCACCGTCGTCCGTATTCTTTCTGTAACATCGTCGACCAGCTCGCCAGGCTGACTTCTAGCCGCTTTTGGTCTGGTCGTGGTCGCAGTCTTCTTGGAGTTATTTTGAGGTCCGGCCGAACGTGTGACGGCAGTATGACGGTGTGCTAGCCATTGTAAGATCAGCACCAGGAATCGAGGTCCGGCACATAACGCAATGAGGATGTGGAACGGTGCTCGCGAAAGAGCATGATCTCCGGCTCTACATCATCAGCCATCGGCTTTAAGTGGAGAGGGCGAGCTCACACTGCCGATACAGATGGGAACCATTCAATGGGCCAGCCTGTTTGGTGAAATGGGTGGAATGAGAATTGTAAAGTCGGAAATTTAGATTGATGACGAGGTGGGCATTCGGTCAGCTGATAGCCTATGCATAAACCTTATCAGTATCACTCACGGGCAACACTATTTTTACAAAGCTCTTTCCAATTTCCTCCCATCCATCCTGCTAGTAGAGCTATCGTGAATGCTGCAGTTGCGATTCCGGTATGGGCGGTAGCGACGAATCTCGCGGGTACCGAGAATATGGTCGCCATGGTCTGTCGTCACCTAATCTCGAGAAGTATTTGCAGACGAAACGCTACAAAGACATCATAGACAGCAGCAGCGTAGGGCTTTGACCAGAACGAGGATGACGGAGTGAAGAGAAGCGAAGTGTGTTTTGGTCGAATCTCAAAGGACCCTCGTCGTCGGTCTTGAGCGGGGTTCCAGGGCTTGGCACTGCCGAGATCTTGTGCGTCGTAACCTTGGCTCCTGAGTTGTCGAGTCTATGTTGGGCACGCTCGAGCTCCATCCATATAATTATATGTTTACCCCCCGATCATGCATGCATTCCTACGACTTATGCACCTGTACTCTCAGACTTATCACTGTCGGTGGTGGGCCGAGTGTAACCGGGTAAACGTCGGTCGGTGGAGGCCGTTGTTCGGATGACGACGGGAGCGAAATTGACAGTGAGCGCGTGTAGAAGCGCGAAATAGAAAGGGAACGAGGAAATAGCCAAGGGACGGAGAAGGGAGCAAACTGAGGGTTGAGACAACGACGACGACGTCTATTGTGTTGAATCATATCGTACCCGTATCTTCAATAAAACAACATCCACGACCTAGACCGGGCATCACTCGAGTATTTGTAGGCATCTAGCATATTATCATAGTCATAAGGTAGCTAGTATCGGGGACTCATACGACAAAGGGAGCGACACTCTCCCAGCGACAACACCTTAGAGTCGATCATCGCGACTGGGACCCTTCTCCCTCAACGTATCGATAAGCAGCGATATTGTCAGACCGCCAGTCGATATATTTGCTACTGCGGGCGGTGTTTGCCTTGAATAGGTACCAAGTGCTTCATCTGCTGGGTTCACACCCCGACCTTCTGCCATTTCTGAGGCTTCGACATCGGCGGAACTACCAGCGAAGATGAACGGAGGAATGAATGGCCATGGAGAAAGCTCGTACGCGCAGGTCAGTCACACTGCAGACTACGGACAATTTCATGAAATTGACTTCTAGGCTGTACCCGCAGGATATCAAGGATATCAAGCTCCCCATAACCACCTACCCGCTCCTCAGCTCAATACACGAGCCGGATCCGATGACGGCCTGACAACTGGACCCCCGGCTTCGGCAGATCAAAGTGATGCAGAGGGGGAGGACGAAGTATCGGACGTTCCTATGGTAAGTCACTTTCTGATAATCGTGCATTGAGCTAATGTATAGCGCTCTGCGCCGATATCAAGAGGCTCATATGCTTCAGAAGGAGAGGATGAAGAGTTCTCCGGTGGAGAGGACGAAATAGATGGAGCAGACTATGAGGACGAAGGGGATTATGACGATGATGATGACCCTATGGACGACGATGGAGATGAGGAGGATGACGACCCCTCGTTCGGCGAGACGAAAAAGAAGAAGAAGCTTGCGAAAGTCAAGATTCCCAAGGAAGCGAGAGGGGGACCATCTAAACCGAAGAAGCGTGAGTCATATACGATCATTTTGAAAACATGTAGGGCTAATGATCCAGCTCTAGCTGCTTTCCCTACTCGCAAAGACCGCTCAGAATCCTCGGACGACGACTACGGAGCCAAGTCTCACAAGAAGAAGAAGTCTGCTAGAAATTCTGCTCAAGCTACTCCCGAGACTGGTATGGCCGACCAAGATGCCGCCTGGAGACGAGGGGCAGCCAAAAAGGTCGTCACCTACGATGAAGCTGAAGTAGACTATGGACTTGAGAGTGCTGAGGAAGAGGAGAAGCTGTATCAGGCTCAAGAGATAGCCGCATTCGGTGGAGCTGCGGATGAAATTGATCAAGTCTTGAGTCATTCGAGGGATGAAGAACGTCTAGCCGACCCGGGAGATATCCCACAAGAGAACTTGGTAAGTTCATCCTCGGTCATTGAGATTGAGCTGACAGGTAGCGCTTCCACATCAAATGGAAAGGATACTCGCACATGCATAACACCGACGAGCTCTACTCATTCTTGAAGAACTACAAAGGGTTCAAACGAGTCGAAAACTACATTACCAAAGTCTGGGCTGTCGACCAGCGATTCCAAGGCAAAGATCCAGAATACAAGCCCACTCGCGAGGAAGTGGAGCAATACCAAATCGATAAGGAACGGATCAAGGAAGCTCATGAATCATACAAAGTGGTCGAGAGGATCCTGAATGAAAAGGAAGAGAGGAATGATGAAGGCAATCTATCGACATTGTTCTTTTGCAAATGGACCAGTAAGTCAGACTTGCGGCTGTCATGGCCGACACTGACGACAGATCTGCAATACAATGAATGTACATGGGAGTCATACGAGGAGATCCGGCAAGGAGCGCAAGAAGCCATTGACGCCTTTCATGAACGTCAAGCCAGGAATACCGTACCAGCTCGATCGGTTCCTTATGGCATCAACAATCGACCTGCATACTCTCCCTGTAAAGATGATCCAGACTACATCAAGGTTGGGGGTGAACTCAAGCCCTTCCAGCTGGTCGGGTTGAACTGGTTATCCTACATTTGGTCAAAAGGAGAGAACGGTGTCCTTGCAGATGAGGTAAGTCAGACCATTTCAGATCTGAGTGGAGAACTAATGATCAGATGGGCCTAGGAAAAACCGTCCAGTCGGTAGCATTCCTCTCCTGGCTTTTCCATGCTCAACAGCAATATGGTCCCTTCCTGGTGGTAGTTCCACTATCGACAATGGGAGCATGGCAGATGCAATTCGCAAAATGGGCACCCGACCTCAACGTAATTTGTTACATGGGATCCGCCAAATCACGAGAAGTCATCCGAGAATTCGAATTTGGACCATTGAAGAATTTGAGGTTCAACGTCTTATTGACCACCTACGAGTTTATCTTGAAGGATCGACAAGATCTGGGGCAGATCAAGTGGCAATCTCTTGCTGTCGATGAGGTGAATAATCCAAACCAAAGGGGAAATGGTAGAGCTGATGGCAGGCTCACCGATTGAAGAATAGCGAATCGCAGCTGTATGAAGCTCTACAGAGTTTCCATACCGCTTCTAGGCTGTTGATCACCGGAACACCTCTCCAAAACAATGTCAAGGGTACGTTCCGATATTCCAAAGATAATCGAAGCTGATCATCAGAACTGCTCGCCTTGATGCACTTCCTCATGCCCGAAAAGTGTACGTCGATTCAGACTTATACCGCGTCAAGCTAATGATCAGTCCAATTGGCTAACGACTTCGACTTGAACGACGTCGATCAGGAAGCAAAGATCAAAGATCTACATGAGAACCTTGGAACACTTATGCTTCGTCGATTGAAGAAAGATGTGGTCAAGGAGATGCCTTCAAAGTCGGAGAAGATCTTGAGGGTTGAGATGTCTTCTATGCAAACGCATTACTACAAGAGTGAGCCTATCTTTCTCCATACCGAGTCACTGCTGACAATGTAGATATTCTGACAAAGGTATGAAGAAGCTTGGTCAATGGACAGAAGAGCTGATGCTCAGAACTTTGCGGCGTTGAGTAAAGGTGGAACTCAGCAGGTCAGCTTGATGAATATTGCTATGGAACTCAAGAAGGCCTCGTAAGCTGGCGCCATTCTTCTGCTTGAATAGGAGCTGATTGTCAGCAACCACCCGTACCTATTTGACGGAGCTGAAGACCGATCCAAACCGATTCACGAGATCCTCCGAGGACTAGTCATGACATCCGGTAAAATGGTCCTTCTTGATAAACTCCTCAGCAGGCTTAAGGCGGACGGACACCGAGTTTTGATCTTTTCCCAAATGGTCAGATTACTCGATATCATTTCCGATTATATGCTCGCTAGGGGATATGTCTTCCAGCGACTGGACGGTACGGTGCCTTCGGAAGCAAGGAAAAAGAGTATTCAACATTTCAATGCTCCCGATTCACCTGATTTCGCATTCCTCCTCTCGACCAGGGCTGGTGGATTGGGTATCAATTTGGAAACTGCTGATACGGTTATCATCTTTGATGTACGTCCTTCACCCATGATGATGCTAATAGATAGTCGGACTACAATCCCCAGAATGATCTTCAGGCCATGGCTCGAGCTCATAGGATCGGTCAGCAGAGACATGTCAGTATATACCGATTCGTCACTAAGGGTACCATCGAGGAGGATATTCTGGAGAAGGCCAGGAGAAAGATGATTCTGGAATATGCTAGTACGTCTTTGGATCGTACAATGTCAGCTGGCACTTACTAGCAGTCATCAACCAGATGGACACAACTGGGGCTCATATCAATGGTACAGCCACACCCAAGGAGAAAGGCAGCGAATTCTCCAAAGACGAGCTCGCCGCTATGCTCAAATTCGGTGCACAAAACATGTACAAGACCGATGACTCTGCCCAAAATAAGAAACTTGATGAAATGAACCTCGACGACATCCTCACCAAGGCCGATGAATTCGATACAGACGCAGCCGCTCAACCTGGTACCACCTCTCTCGGTGGCGCTCAATTCTTATCCCAATTCGCCGATATCCAAGATGTCAAGAATGACATGGATGATGATCTAGCATGGGACGATATTATCCCTGTAGAAGAACGAGTTAAAATGGATGAGGAAGAGAGTAGGGCTCTACAAGCTGAGGAAGTCGCTTCTGCCAATCGAAGGCGGGCGGCGGCCAGGGCACCAGGGATGTATGAGGATATGGATCATGATGATGGTGGTAGTAGTAAAATTGGGTCTCCAAAGGGTGGGGAAAAGAAGAAAAAGGGTGGTGGTGCCGCTGCGCCCAGGAAATCGAATGCTCAGAAGGCTTTGGATCTTAAGGGTGAGTCTAGATTTTGATTGGAGGATAATGGGCTGATACTAGAACGGGATCTGAGGGTCTTGATTCGAGGTATTCAGAAATGGGGTGATATTCGATCTCGATACGATCAAATTGTATGTCCCGAGGTCCGCAGTGCACTAATTATCAGGTCAAAGAAGCGAAGCTGGAGAACAAGAATCGGGTGGTCATCATCCAGACCTGCGAGGATATCATCACTCAAGCCGAAGATGCTGTCAATGCCCACAAGGCGAACATTCGAGACCTACAAGATCGCGGTGAACCCATTAGTTCCTCATTACGACAAAAAGCTATTTTGTTCACCTACTTGACCGTCACTGCCATCAACGCCGAAACTGTTATTGCTAGGTACTACGAGCTTAAAGCGCTCGTTGAACATTTCAAGCGGATCGGGGATCTGAAAGGGTACGAGGTACCTATTGATAATTTGAAATCTACTTCCAATTGGACTGTTGAATGGGGCATCAAGGAGGATACTCATCTATTGATTGGGATCTGGAGACACGGGTTCGGCAGTTGGGAAGCTATACATGATGTGCGTCCCACCATCCCTCCTGATATCGGCTAATAAGTAGGACGCAACTCTTCATCTCGGCGACAAGATCTTCCTTGAAGACCCCAAATCATCAAAAGCCGAACCAGGGGCTAAAGCAAACATCCCAGGTCCGATCCACTTAGTCCGCCGAGGCGACTACCTGTGCGGTTTGATAAGGGAATATGAGGAGAACCGTCGAGCTTTACTGGAACAAAACGAGGCAATCGCAAAAATGCCACCTAGGGAAGGATTTGGATTCGAATCGCATCCTACTATCCCGTCATCTAGTAAGCCTAGGATCAGTCCTTCTGTTGCTAGTACTGCGGCAAAGACTGGTAAAGGAAAGAGAAAGAAGACGCCTGAATATACGGATTCAGAGGGTTCTGATCAGTGAGTCATATATCAAAGAGTGGGAGTGGTGCTTATGACTAGCGAATCGATGGATGAGGACGCGGTCAAGGAACTCATGCGTCCTGTCAAGAAACACCTCGTATGTCTCTTCCACTAGAACACTAGAAAAAGGATAGTTTCTGACATAGCAGAAAAAGCTCAAGTCTGGAACAGCGACTTTATCAAGAGAAGCCAAGATCTCGACTCTCAAAGACTGTCTTTCGGGAATCGGAACTCAGATTGACGAGATTTCTGCTGCTAAACAAGCGCAAACCAAAGACGGTAGTAAATGGCGAAAACATTGTTGGGTGTATGTTCCCCAATAACTTTCCATGGTCCAGCTGATAGAACAGATTCGCATCCTATTTCTGGCCTAGAGAAGGTGTAAATCATACGCGACTTCAAGAGATTCATCGGAAAATGGTACGTTCACCAACCAAACAAAGGAGGAGGGGACTGATGAGTAGCTTAACGAATCTTCACCTGCTCCACAGGTTAAACCTAAAGCTAAACCTCGACCTAAAGCGAAGCGTAAAGAACCAACGTCTACGTCTGAGAAACCGACAAAGAAACCCAAGATCGAGGAAGAAGCTGGATCGGAAGTTCCCGTCCAAGGCGAGGAGGAGGTCAAGACCGCGTCAGCCGAACCGAGCGGGACCGTCAAGATGGAGGTTGCCGCTCAACCATCCATCGACCCCGCGGCAGGACTGACGGTGGCACCAGTGGACGATCAGGTGGAAATGAAGCCTGATCTTGGAGCTCTGCCGACTGCCTTACCTGTTGAGGCAGCGTCAGATGTAAAGCCAGACGTGAAAGATGAGACGATGTCGTAATTTCATCTTGTCTCGTTCCGCATACATCACATCATAGCAATCACCTGTGAATAGTCATTTCATCATTTCCAATCCACATAGCATGCATGTATCGTATCATTCGTTGATCGCGTCTGTTCGGTATCTAGATTTACAGTGACACGGGTGAGATCGACATCTGACGTCATGTACTTCAGCTAAGCGCTAAACTAATATTAACCCCACTCGATAACCGATCCTCGTTCAATCATACATATACTTCCAACTCACGCAATCACCCATAACACAACAGTATGTCTCTCGCAACCATCCGTCCGATCCGCAATCTAACACGTACCTCCCTTCTCCGATCTTTCTCAACTACAATTCCTTCACTCGCACCACCCAGACCAACCAAGATGCCAGCCCCACCCAAGAAGATGCACCATCTCCAAGCTATCAACTCTATCCCATCCCAGTACTCTGAGTTCAGGAATGTCCTATGGACCGGAGAGAGCTCTCAGCTTGTCGTCATGACTGTCCCTGTTGGCGGTGATATCGGAGAGGAAGTCCATACCGTCGATCAGCACTTGATCTTCACCAGTGGTGTATGTAAGGCTATTGTAGGCGGAGAGGAGAAGGAAGTCAAGGCTGGAGATTTGGTTATCGTCCCACAGGGAACCAAGCACAACTGTACGTCTACTCTTCTTTCTGTCGATACAAAGCTTACGACCAGTCATCAACACTGGCCCAACTCCCCTCTGCTTGTTCACTGTCTACGCCCCTGCTGAGCACGCCGAGACTACCGTCCACAAGACCAAGGAGGAAGGTGACGAGTTGGAAGACGCTGGAAAGGATGAGGCTCCAGAGTGGGCTTCCAAGGATAAGAAGGATTAGATATCGTAGATCAACCTCAACATGCAGCAGATGAAGTAGTTTACCGCTGTCGCTGAGACATCAATGGCTGAAATCACTACAATCCATAACCGCTATTTGCTGACGAGGCGGAAATGACAGACCTTCTATACTGATATGTACATAAAACAGCAGATTTAAACCCAAGACTTTTAAACCCCATAATCCCCCTCTTCCTCATCATTCGCATTCAAATCCGCAACCTCTCCCACAAACGCATCAACAACCTTTCCAACCTCTACCAAACACCCGGTTCGATCCCATTCAGCCCGGTATTTCCAAATGGTATCGAAACAATTCGCTCGTAATTGTTCGAGTTGTTCAATGTTGAAGCTCGAAGTAGCGTGAGTGAGTGTTGATTTCAAGGTGGAGAGGGATGAAGCTGGTAGGATGAAGGGTGGATACGTCGGGCGTGGAGGTGGTACTGTTGCGATCTCTGGTATTGGTTCGATAGTTGCTGGAGTAGGTTCGTCCATGACGATATCTTCTTTTTGGCGTTTATCACCCCTTTCCTCTCCTTCAGCCCCATCCTCTTCTCGAGCACGCTTCAAGCTTCCTTCTCCTTCTTGTTGTCCCTCCTCTCCATCTACAACAACCGCATTCTCTCCAGATAGAGCAGCAGCCTTCTTCTCCCTATCTTCAGCCCTCTTTGCCTTCCTCGCCCGTACCCGCTCGGCATAAGCTTCGAATCGTGGTTCCCAGGCCGGATCGAAATTAAGTACATGCATCCTAGCATGAGCACCCATCTCACCAATTTTGGTGATCCTATCCGGATCCATCAATTTCTCGGCATTCTCCTCGATTTTGGCGATATCAGCGAGGAAATCCGAAGGGGTCAGGTATTTGTGTTTACTGAGTTTGAGGGATATTAGGTCGATATCGAGATTATGAGCTTGCCATGTTGTCGGAGTTGTTGATGTGGGATCGACGATGATGGAAGCGGCGGTCGAGTTGGGGATGGTATCTGGGAGGATAGTGGGATTGATGGATGACAGTGTCTCGGTAAGGGCAGGGAGGGTGCTTCCAGATGGTACTGAGTCTGCCGCACCGGCGACTTCCTCAGTCTCCATCTCGCCATCTCCATTGGCGTGACCATTGACCGTGACATCCCCAGCGAGTGCCTGGGCCTCGAGAGCTACTTCTCTCAATTCCGCACTCAGCCCCATGGCTTCTTCCTACTAATCAGCTCATTTCTCATGACTATATTCGACCAATGACGAAGATTGGAGAGGCAGTAAGTAAAGTAAAGGGAAAAGGCAAGTGGGGATGGTAGGAAAGGAGAGACATACCCGAACAGTAGCAGTAACCTTCCTAAACTTCCTCATGAAATCCTGAACAAGTCCCGTGAAACTAATAATCATCATTTCCCTAGCCTGAACATCTTTCTCAGCCTCTTTAGCCAACTCCGCTTCAGTTTGTTGTCTAGGTGGAAGGGGAGGTGCGGGTGGAAGGATTTCAAGCACTCGTTTAACTCTAGGTAAAGCATCTGGGAATTCGGTTGGTGGTCTAGAAACGAGTGTGATGATTTCAGAGAAATAGGTGGTCCGTTCGTCCTATTCATCAGCGTCATATAAGAGGAGAGGTCGGGGACATACGGTAGATGGACCTTCGAGTGTTAAGCGGTTCTCCTTGCCTAATCCGAACCAGCTTCTTACGTCCCTCAGTAAATCCCTTAATTCCCCATCTACTAATGCGAGAATGAGGATAGGATCACTGGAGGGTACACCGTCCAACAAAGCTTTTAAGGTTGAGCGGGCAGTATCGGAAATAGCCGTTGACCATTGTATCAACGATGGAATGAAGATGACACTTGGTTGATGTCTCTTTGCTTCGACAAAGAGCTGGACGAGGCCAGCTTCGACAGTACGTGACGAATCACCCATTAAAGTTCCCAAGTCGAGGGATTGGACGTGGAATCCTTCTAGGTGATGTAATATAGCGGGACCTAGCCATGCTTGCCCCATCCCTTGTGGACCGTGAATAAGGATGCGAGGTCGATACGTCCGCATCTTGTCTAGTGCTACTTGTCAACACCTATAGAAAAAGAGTGGAAGGACGTACATTGTAACATTGAGTGTTTGGCGAATGAATCTCCTTCTTCCTCTTCGTACTCAGCTTCTTCTAGAGCAGAGACATTTCGTTTCGAAGGTAGAGCGTTATTGACGATATTTTTCAGTCTCCCGAGTGAGCCCTCTAGGAGTGGCATAAGATGAGGAGGGATGGGAGCAGCAGCTGAAGAAGTGGATCGAGCGGAGGACGGGACGATTTCTGGTTGTCAGCTTCGTCATTCTAGGCGAGAATGCTTACTCTGAACGGAAAGGAGGAAATCTTTGGCTTGAACTTGAATGGACTCTGGTTTGAGGAGTAGTCGATCAGAAGTCTTGTAGATCTGAGGATACCTCCTCTGGATAGCATTGAGGGCAGCTTCCGTACAGAGTGCCTAGTCATTAGCTTGTCATTCTTGCTTTCCCTTGCTTCTCCTATCCTCGCCACCCTCCGCATGCCTTTGGCTTCTCACTTCATGCCACTCTTCAGCGCACCATGGACTTATCCGCTCGCCGTGGAAACTCGTCCACTCGCCTTCGGCTCGGAACTTACACGTAAATCAGCTCCTCCATACCCCTTTGTCATCCCAGCCAATTGATCAAGTGCCGGCTCAGCCAATGGAGGATTCCATTTCCTAGTATTGATCCCAATAATCTTCTTCCTAGCTTCCTTGTTGGGTAAAGGGAAATAAAACTCTCTATCGAATCGACCAGGTCGGCGCAAAGCGGGATCAACAGCGTCGGGCCTATTTGTTGCTCCGATTACTATGACTTGACCTCTGCCGTCCATTCCGTCCATTAGAGCTAGGAGGGTTGAGACTAGGGATGCGTGGATTTGATCTTGTTTCGAACTTCGAACAGGGGCCAGACCTAATATTAGCCTCCTTCTCTCCTTCCTCCTCTTATCTCGCTCGTCCTCTAGCAGAGGTGAAATGACTTACCATCAATCTCATCAAAGAAAATAATACTAGGCTGAGAAGCTCTAGCTTCATCAAACAACATCCTTAATTGCCTCTCTGCCTCTCCAACCCATTTGGATAATACATCCGCACCTTTACGCATGAAGAATGCGATTTTTGTATTTCCTGTACTGCAGCTGGCAGCGAGGGCACGGGCGAGGAGGGTTTTACCTATTATCAGCACTCTGATCGGAGGCCAACGGATGTGTAAACCGCCAGGTTGCTGGAGGGAAGACTAATTGTCAAAGCGACATACCTGTACCAGGTGGACCATGGAACAACACACCCCTTGGCGGTGTGATCCCGAATTGCTGGAATAATTCCGGGTAGAGAAGAGGTAAAGCAACCATTTCTTTCAATTGGTTGATATCTGTCCTTCAGCCCATATACTTTATCGCGAAATGGTGGATGTAGCTCACGATTATCTAATCCACCAACGTTCTCGAAGGTAACGTTCATATCTACTCCTAGGGGATCTGCATCTGCTGTTGCTATTCGTCAGCTCTTTGCATATCCACAATAGCCCATAACTTACCTGACTTAGGGTTGATTCTGCCGAAATTCGCTACGTCCGTTGAAGGTCCTCCACCACCTCCCCGCCCAGCTCCGCCAGCTGCGACAGGTCCTGATCCGGCTCCTTTTAGCGGTGCGTCCTATTCTGTCAGCTCACACGTTGTCAAGGAGGGGAGACGTACGGAATCACTGGTATCAGGATCACCCATTGCATGAGCCAAATCCCTGCCTCTAGCAGACCACGGTAAAGCTTTTCCAGCAGCTCCACTGAATCTTACTCCATTTGCCCTGCCCACTCCAGCCCGACCACTCCCACCAGGTCTTGACGCAGTCGCAATAGCATCCTGTAGTATTTCGGCACTTAGATCCGCAGGAGGTAAAGCGTAGTTAACAGCAGACTTCCGTTCTCGCAATCGTTTCTTGAATGGTATCCCATCATCATCTTCCTCTTCTTCGTCCCGTCTATTTCTTGCTCGGGCAGATGATCGGGTCGACCGTTTTGCCGGACGAGGTTTTGACCGACGTGGAGCTTGTCGTTGTCGTTGTCTTTGCCTTGGGTGACCGTAATCTGATTCCAAAGCATCTTCTTCTGAATTATCGTCTTGAATAAACCCAGCGATTGGATCATCACTCTCGCTCTGACCTGTTTGGCTCGCCACATCAGACTGATCAGGTTCAAAAGACCCTTCGGAGGATTGTCTAGATTTTCCGCGAGTCGCTTTACGGGGAGTGGCATCCGTAGCTGTTTCCTGAGTATCGGGTGGAGGGGGGCCATTATCGTCATCGTCAAACATATTTTGTAATTCGGCAGCAGGTGGTCTTGGCGGGAAGCTCTTCCGCCGAGAAGCAGTATTCTCCGGAATGACCTCTGCTTCATAATCGTCATCTGCATGCGATCTTGATGACCGTCCATTTCGCTTAGGTTTGATAGGAGAGGTATGTATGTCGTCCTCGGGTATATATCGCTGTGGTGCCCGACGAGTTCGGGAGGATTTATGAACCGCATCCTCGTGGTATTGTGGTTGATCTTGATAATCCCCTTCATCATCATCATCCTCTTCTTCTATCGGATCATCGAATTCCTCCTCATCCGCATCGTCCGCGTACGATACTTTTTGGGCCCTTGAAGACCGGGATGGACGGGCTCGCCCATAGTCGTCTGATGAATGGCGGGGCATGGTTGTCGTCGTGGTCTTGGGTGCGAAATTCAAGGTGATCTTGCGAGTAGGGGCTGCGGTAGGCTTGATATCCTCGGTCGTAGGTTGAGAAGGGCCCGGGGTCGGTATATACTCAGCTGGATGTATCGGGACCGAATGGGAATGTGATGGTAAAGGTGTAGGAACGGGGCTTGGCGGAAAAGGTGATCCAGTGCCTAAGTTTTGCGGGTTACTCGGGCCGGAATGAAGGTTCTGATATTGCTGATACTGGTGCTGAGGTGGGGGTGGACCAGCTTGATATCCAGTAGGAGGGGGATAAGGGTACGGCTGATTAGGTATTCCGTAGTCGAGTTGAGGATGGGGAGCCTGATGCGGACGAGTTGCTGAGGGCTGATAAGATACTGAGTAGCCAGGATGACCTTGGTGTTGAACAGGAGGAGGAGTGTTCTGATAATATAAATCGTGATTAACCTGGAAATCGCTATAATACTCTTGTGGTTGTTGTGGTGGTGGTAGTTGATTATTTTGTTGTTGATAAGGATAATAAGGTGGATTATGGGACATCGAATGACCACTATCTTAATTACTTATTGTGTACATCAAGCTATTGAGTAAGCTATGTGTGTAGGTATAGTTGTGGTTGTCACTCATTCCTCGATAGACACCAGCAGACGCGTTCAATGTTACACCGTGGGAAAGTGTTTTTGGTGGTTGAAAGTGCATGATTGTCCTTTGATCATGTGCTCCTAATTGTACTTCAACTTAGCGATACCACAGTCTTATATCGACTCAAGACTGCGTCTATAATACGGCATCGTCGTAGGCTTCCACTGTATCATCACGAAAAAGAAAGTTGTAGTAACTCGACAACACCTATTTTAAGCCCGAACCCGACTCAAAGTTCAATTCACAATGCCTTCCCCCCGCGACAACGACGAGGCCGAACCGGATCGAGACCCCTTAGACCCTTTTCCAACCCTCTTATCGAGTTTAAGGACCCGTACACGCGATCCAATACCGACATATGCTAGTATAGCCCGGTCACCAGTCAATGAAGCTCGAGCACTTCCCGCCGCTGAGGGAAGTAATCCAAACGCAGGACCATCTACCAGCACGAATACAATCGGATGGACATTGGACGATGTGGATCGAGTGGACTCTTTAGATGAAATCACTACCTTTCCTTCTTCATCATCACACTTTCGCTCGTCGCCTCCTCCAGCCGCTGTTGCTCGGGGTCAGGGCGAGGCTGGTCCCAGCTCAGTCGCGAATGGATTCATTAATCGACTTGCGACAGAATCCAATTCTGCTGCTGCATCGGGTCTGATTCGCCGAATCCCTTCCGATACTGAGCCTGTACCTGGATCTGTCTTATCCCCCGCTTCAACCCATCGACCCGGAACGACTGGAGCAGAAAATACGAACGCGTATATGGCCGATTTTTTGGTGGATGCTCGTCAAATCCGGGATACTGCTACTGAACGAGGGCCTCGTCGTAATCACGTAGTTGTGGAGCTGGCGCAAGCATTAGAAGGAACATGGGACGAAGGGATAGATGCTGCCACCAGGCATCTAAACGGAATTGACAATGGAGATGTCCGAGAACCAGCGGTACCAATTCGATCACGAACACGAATAATCCCTAGGACCTCAGGTCGGGAAGATGGACAAACTGGAACTCAAGCTCCTGAACAAATTACTGCACCGGCAACGAATCCTCCGACCGACGTTGCCATTGCCACGATCAGAGCGA
>Ga0265798_10006042_pt1 | contig 16026 bp, 15 predicted proteins | sample P3T30metagenome_FD_192430 | JGI IMG/M metagenome (GOLD analysis project Ga0265798, IMG submission 192430) | Plant litter microbial communities from East Loma Ridge, Irvine, California - P3 T30 | ecosystem: Environmental > Terrestrial > Plant litter > Unclassified | place: USA: California... | reverse complement strand
TTCGTAGCGCTGTCGCTTACGCCGGCGCTGTGCGTCATGCTGCTGAAACCGCCAACGGAAGAGCATGAGCACAAGACCGGCTTTTTCGGCTGGTTCAACCGTAACTTCGACAAGGGCCGTGATAAATATGTCGGCGGCGTGCGCAGCATTGCCGCCCACTCCGGCCGCTGGCTGCTGATCTACCTGGCGGTGATCGGCGCCGTGGTGATCCTGTTCATGCGCCTGCCGACCGCATTCCTGCCCAGCGAAGACCAGGGTTATATTTTCGTGCAGGTGCAAACGCCGGCCGGCACGCCGATGGCGAAGACTGGCGCCGTGCTCGACCGCATCGACCAGTACCTGCGCAAGAATGAAGCGGCAGTCGTCGACGCCACGTTCATGGTGAACGGCAATAACGATGCCGGCCGCGGCCAGAACCAGGGCCAGCTGTTCCTGCACCTGAAGGACTGGGAAGACCGCAAGGGCGACAAGCTGAGCGCCGCAGCATTGTCGGACCGCATCTTGAAGCGGTTCGGCCGCGACCAGGACGCGATCGTCACCACCATCCTGCCGCCGCCGATCCGGGGTCTCGGCAGCGCTGCCGGTTTCGATTTCGAACTCGAGGACCAGGCCGGCCTCGGCCACGAGGCGCTGACTGCGGCGCGCAACCAGTTGCTGGCGATGGCGGCCAAGGATCCCGACCTCGCCTCCGTGCGGTATCGCGGCCAGGCCGAAAACCCGACGTTCAAGGTCAACATCAACCGCGAAAAAGCGGCGGCGCTGGGCGTCTCCGCCGACGACATCGACCAGGCATTTTCAATTGTCTGGGGTTCGAAATACGTCAACAACTTCCTCGATACGGACAACCGCATCAAGCGGGTGTACGTGCAGGCCGACGCAGCGTTCCGCATGACGCCCGAAGACATGAACAAGCTCTACGTGCGCAACAGCACCGGCACCATGGTCCCGTTCGGCTCCTTCGCCACCACTGCCTGGACCTACGGCACGCCGCAGCTGCAGCGCTACAACGGCGTCGAGGCCATGCAGATCCAGGGCCAGGCCGCTGCCGGCAAGAGTACCGGCCAGGCGATGGAAGCCATGGAAGCGCTGGCGGCCAAGCTGCCAAAGGGCATCGGTTATGAATGGACCGGCAGCTCGCTGCAACAGAAGCAGTCGAGCTCGCAGGCGCCGCTGCTGTACGGCCTGTCGATCCTGGTGGTGTTCTTGAGCCTGGCCGCGCTGTATGAAAGCTGGTCGATCCCGATCTCCGTGATCATGGTCATTCCCATCGGCGTGCTGGGTGCGCTGCTGGCCACGACGCTGTTCGGCCTGACCAACGACGTCTACTTCCAGGTGGGCCTCCTGACCACCATCGGCCTGTCGTCGAAAAACGCGATCCTGATTGTCGAGTTTGCCCGCGACCTGCAGCACCATGAAGGCATGAAGGCGCTCGACGCGGCCATTGAAGCGGCCAAGATGCGGCTGCGTCCGATCCTGATGACGTCGCTGGCGTTCCTGCTCGGCGTGCTGCCGCTCGCCATTGCCAGTGGCGCCGGATCGGCCAGCCAGAACTCGATCGGTACCGGCGTCATTGGCGGTACGCTGGCGGCAACCTTCCTGGCGACGTTCATGATCCCGATGTTCTTCGTTGTGGTACTGGACAAGCTGACCAAAGAAAAACCGGATGCGCCGGCCGACAAGCCGGGGTCAGGCGACGGCAAGGCGGGCCCCGCCGTCGCTCCTGCGACCGAGCCAGCTTAAGGAATCAACATGAAATTTCATTACCCTGCTTTCACGCTGCTGTGCGCGGCATTGAGTACTGGCTGCTCGCTGGCGCCGGTGTACGAGCGCCCTGCCGCGCCCGTTGCGGCTACCTACCCGGCCGGCCCGGCTTATACGACATCGCAGGATGGTGCGGGCAGTGTCGCTGCGGCTGACATGGGCTGGCGCAACTTCCTGGTCGACCCGCGCCTGCAGCGCCTGATCGAACTGGGGCTGGCGAATAACGCCGACCTGCGCGTCGCCATGCTCAACGTCGAGCTGGTTCGCGCCCAATATGCGCTGACACGGTCAGACCAGCTGCCGCAGGTGGGCGCGAGCGCGTCGGGCGAGCGCTCGCGTACGCGCAGCAACGGTACCGGCACCAACATCACGGCGGGCCTGTCGGCATCGTGGACCCTGGACTTCTTCGGCCGCCTGCGCAACCTTACCGAAGCGGCGCAGTACACATATCTCGCCACTGCGCATGCGCGCCAGGCGGCGGAAATCCTGCTGGTGGCGCAGATTGCCGACCAGTACCTGACGGTCGTCGCCGAGGATACTTTGCTGGCCGTCACGGAAAACACGATCAAGTCGGCGCGGGCTGCGTATGACATCGTGCAGCAGCAGTTCGATGCCGGCATTGCCGCCGAGCTCGACTTGCGACTGGCGCAGACGACGGTGGACCAGGCCGAAGCGAACCAGCTGGCGCAAACGCGCGACCGCGCGCAGGCTGTCAATGCGCTGGTGCTGCTGGTGGGCCAGCCCCTGCCCGCCGACTTGCCGGCGCCGCTGTCGCTCGACCAGCAGGCGCTGGCCACGTTGCCGGCCGGCCTGCCATCCGAACTGCTGACCCGCCGGCCCGACATCCTTGAAGCGGAAGCGAATCTAAAAGCGGAAAACGCCAATATCGGCGCGGCGCGCGCTGCCTTCTTCCCCAGCATTTCGCTGACCGGCACGGCCGGCTCGGCCAGCTCGTCGCTGGGCGGCCTGTTCAAGTCCGGCTCGTCGGTATGGTCGTTCGCGCCGTCGATCGACCTGCCGATTTTCAACGGCGGCCTGAACCAGGCCAACCTCGACATCGCGCGCGTCAACAAGGACATCGGCATCGTCCAGTACCAGCAAACGATCCAGACTGCGTTCCGCGAAGTGGCCGATGGCCTGGCTGCCCAGGGCACGTACAACCAGCAACTGGTGGTGCAGCAGCGCGACGCCGCCTCGCAGCAGCGCCGCCTCGACCTGCAAACGCAGCTCTACCAGAGCGGCCTGCAAGGCTACCAGGACGTCCTGACCGCGCAAACCGCGCTGTACTCGTCGCAGACGACGCTGGTGAACGTGCGCCTCGACCAGCTGACCAGCCAGGTCAACCTGTACCGCGCCCTCGGCGGCGGCTGGCTGGCCCGCAACGGCGACACCCCCCGCGCCGCCGACGCCGGCCTGCGTACCGCGCCAATGGTCGGGCAGCCGTAACCAGAAAAGGATCCTCTCAATATCCTTCACAGCCATACTTAACCTCCAGGGTCAGGTCTGGCAAACGTCATTTTCGGAACTTTTCGGAATAGGATTTGTCACGCGCAAGCGCGCATCCCGGAAGAAATGAACGTGTGAAGAGACTGGCCGCGCGTTGTTGCGGCAGGCGCACAGGGTCTAGCTGATGCGCCGCGCAAACTGCGCCCGAGCGCCGTGTCGAAGGAGATTCAGGCGTCGTATTTCCTGACAGCGCGGCCGACTGATCTGACGGACGTGTTGAAGTGATCGGCTATTTCCTGCATCGAATACGCCATCGAACGGAAGGCCCGGGCCATTGCTTCATCGGCAAGGCAGTCCTGTTGTGCGTATTCTTGCAAGGACAAGGCGACAGCTCTGCGTTGCACCCTTACGATCTCATCGAGCGCCTCGGGTGCGACCGCGCCACGATACCTGGCAATGAATCCCGCGTCTCCCAGCAGTATCTGATGCCGCACATTGCGTAGTGGACTCAACATTCCGCGCCCACGGAAGACGAAGTCCTGGTAAGCCAGGCGTGCATTGGTCCGGTCAGCCCCGAATTGACCAAGCAGCCAATCGGTTGCCAGCCATGCGGGATGGGCCTCGTCCTGCATGCAATAGCGGTAGCTGCTCCAGGGCCAGTCGACTGGTGACCTGACCATTCCCGCCCGCACCGGATTCAGCACGAGATAGCGGGAAAGTTCCAGCAGGTGTTCTTCCTTTTGCACCAGGATCGCGTGGTATCGGCCTTGAAGAACGTGGCCGACCAGTTCGTGTCGCCGATTGAAGCGCTGTGAGTAGATGCCATTCAGCTGCCGCATTCCGCGTGAGAGGCCACCGTCGACGGTCTCGACCAGGAGATGATAATGGTTCGTCATCTGGCAAAACGCATGGATGATGAAATTGTAGCGCTCGCATACGTTCGCCAGCGCTTCGATCCAGATGAAGCGGTCGGTATCGTCACGGAAAATATTGGCGAGGCGATCGCCCCGTGCAGTGACGTGGTACAGGGCGCCTGCGAATTCGATGCGGAGTGGTCTGGTCATCCGGCCAATTTAACGTGCCGCCATGCCGGTTCATCTGCGTTAAATCGCCTTCGCGCGACGTCACGGCAGAGCTTTTTGCACGACAAAATTCGTGTGAAAAAGTTCAGAAATCGACGTTTGCCAGACCTGACCCCGGGTGTGTTTTCAGCCGAGGATGATGTCCAGCATGCGCTGGGGATGCTTGAAGAAATCCTGCATGATGCGGAAATGCTCCGTTTCTTCCGCTGTGGTGAGTTGCAGGCCTTTCTCGGTACAGCTGTAGAGGAAGGCGTCGGGATAGGTCATCAGGATGGGCGAATGGGTGGCGATGATGAACTGCGAACCGGCCGACGCCAGCGCGTGGATACGGGACAACACGGCAAGCTGGCGCTGCGGGGAAAGTGCCGCCTCAGGCTCGTCGAGCACGTAGAAACCATTTCCGCCAAAACGGTTCATCAACAGCGACAGGAACGATTCGCCATGCGATTGCTCGTGGAGCGAACGCCCGCCGTACGAATCGATAATGCGCGGGCCGCCCATTTCCCGGTCCAGTCGCTCGATTTCAGTGCTGAGATTGTAGAAGCTTTCGGCGCGCAGGAAAAATCCGTCCTTGGGTTGGCGGAATCCCTTCCCCAGCCGCAGAAAGCGATGCAGTTCCGAATGCGAGGCGCGGCTTGAAAAGTTGAAGTTCTTGGTGCCGCCCTCCGGGTTGAAGCCAAACGACACGGCAATCGCTTCCAGCAAGGTGGACTTGCCCGACCCGTTTTCACCGACCAAAAACGTGACTTTTGGATGCAGCTTCAGGACGTCAAGATTGCGCACCGCGGGCAGCGAAAATGGATAGGTATCGAATGACGCGACATCCTCGGTACGCAGTCTGATTTGTGATACGAACTGCGTTGACAGCATGGCGAATTCATCCTCACGTCGATTGGCTGGGCAAGTCCGGCAATCGGACGGACATATTCGACTCTACCTGTATTCGACTGCGCCATTTCGAAATCTTTTGACGGGCGGGGTACGTGCCAGAGGCGTGCCGCAGCAGACAATCGATCACTGAAAAAGTTCAGAAAATGACGTTTGCCGGACCTGACCCTGGATGGGGCTCGTAGTGCAGGTGCCGGAGTGTAGGCGCGGTCTGACTGTGAAGGGACAAGTACGCTGATGTTGCAAACTGCCGATTTCAGTAGACTTGTGCTGAGCAGTCATTGACCGCACGCTTACCAACAACAGGAGTCCACCATGCGTACTACACTCATCGCAGCAGCCATCCTTGCCGGCGTCACCGGCTTCGCTCAAGCGCAGGTCACCAGCGGCAACGGCAACAGCACCAGCGGCAACAATACCGCGGGCGATACCACTGGCGGCTCGGCCGCCGCTACTGACGGCGGTAGCAGCCGGCATGAGTCGACCAGGTCGGCCAAAGGGAAGTCGGCGACATCGAAGAAGTCCATGACCACCGCCAGCGGCGCGGGCACGAACGCTACGACGACTACCGCGGCGCCGGAAGCGCGCGGTGCACATGCCAACAGTAGCGGCGGGCGCACCACCGGCGGGTCGCTGGGCACTGGCGACGCTGGTAAAAGCAAGGTCCCGGCAGGCGCGGCGGACACCACCGGCCACTGAGCCGCCAGCACCAGCAACACCACCGTTCTCATCTGATCTTCGTGTAGAGTAGGCAACAGGCGCCGGCTGACTCCGACCTCTGCCCTGCTCACCTCACACTACCGGGAACGCCCATGTTGCTTCAACCTGTCTGTACGCCGCTGGCGCGCGCCGCACTCGCAGCCATCACCTTGTCCCTGCTCCAGGCGAGCGCATCTGCCACCGCAGCCGCCATCACGGTGCCGGACAACCTGCAGCCGGCCCCGTCGCAGACACTCGCGCTCGAAGCACATGCTGTCGGCGTGCAGATCTACACCTGCGACACAGCGAAAATCGAGGGCGCTGCACCGGCGTGGACCTTGAAGGCGCCCGACGCGATTTTGTCCGACGCCACTGGCGCCAAAGTTGCCACCCACTACGCAGGCCCGACCTGGGAAGCCACTGACGGCAGCAAGGTGGTCGGCAAGGCCAAGGCCAGCGCCACGCCGTCGCCTGACGCCATTCCCTGGCTGTTGCTGGACGTGAAATCGACGGCAGGCAACGGCATCTTCAGCAAGATCACCGCAGTCCAGCGCGTGGCAACCGAAGGCGGTAAAGCGCCGCAGGACGGTTGCGCCGCTGCCAGCAAGGGCAACGAAGTACGCGTACCGTATCAGGCCGTTTATCGGTTCTATACGACCAAATAAAGCATGTGAGTCAATAAAAAGCGGACCGAAGTCCGCTTTTTAAATTCAGCAAACAGCGCTGATTAACGCTCGCCGATCGGCTTCACGTCACGGGTCGTTTCACCAACGAACAGCTGGCGTGGACGGCCGATTTTCTGTTCTGGATCGGCGATCATTTCGTTCCACTGGGCGATCCAGCCGACCGTACGGGCCATGGCGAAGATACCGGTGAACAGCGACACTGGGATGCCCAGCGCCGACTGCACGATGCCCGAGTAGAAGTCGACGTTCGGGTAGAGCTTGCGCGACACGAAGTATTCGTCTTCCAGCGCGATCTTTTCCAGGGCCATGGCCAGCTTGAACAGCGGGTCGTCCTGCAGGCCCAGCTCTTCCAGCACTTCGTAGCACGTCTCACGCATCAGCTTGGCGCGTGGGTCGAAGTTCTTGTACACGCGATGGCCAAAGCCCATCAGCTTGACGCCGGAGTTCTTGTCCTTGACCTTGGCGATGAACGCCGGGATGTTTTCCACGCTGCCGATTTCTTTCAGCATGTTCAGCGCTGCTTCGTTCGCGCCGCCGTGGGCAGGGCCCCACAGGCAGGCGATACCGGCGGCGATACACGCGAACGGGTTGGCGCCCGACGAACCGGCCAGGCGGACGGTCGACGTCGACGCGTTCTGCTCGTGGTCGGCGTGCAGCGTCAGGATGCGGTCCAGCGCGCGCACCAGCACGTCGTTGACCTTGTATGGCTCGCATGGGTTCGCGAACATCATGTACATGAAGTTGGCGCTGTACGACAGGTCGTTGCGTGGGTACACGAACGGCTGGCCGACGTTGTACTTGTAGGCCATGGCGACGAGCGTTGGCAGCTTGGCGATCAGGCGGATCGCGGAGATTTCACGCTGCTCCGGATCGTTGATGTCGAGCGAGTCGTGGTAGAACGACGACAGTGCGCCGACGGTGCCAACCAGCACGGCCATCGGGTGCGCGTCACGGCGGAAACCGCGGAAGAAGAACTGCATCTGGTCGTGCACCATCGTGTGCTTGGTGACGGTGTCGGTGAACTTTGCCTTGGTGGCTGCATCAGGCAGTTCGCCGTTCAGCAGCAGGTAGCAGGTTTCGAGGAAGTCGCAATTGACAGCCAGTTGTTCGATTGGATAGCCGCGATACAGCAGCTCGCCCTTGTCGCCATCGATGTAGGTAATCGCCGAATTGCACGCTGCCGTCGACATGAAACCTGGATCGTAGGTGAACTTGCCGGTCTGGCCGTACAGCTTGCGGATGTCGATGACGTCGGGGCCCACGGTGCCCTTGTAGATCGGCATGTCGATCGGCGCGCTGCCATCCGAGAACGACAGGGTGGCTTTGGTATCAGAAATATTCATGGCACTTCCTTCTTGAGGTGAATCTTCAAAAAAAGACGAAATCGGATTTCGCGAGGAACTTGATGGCTCTTCTTCAAGCCTGCCGCAGGCGCACCAGCAGGGCACGCACATGCGGTACGTCGACTTCACCTTCGGGCTCGGTGCGGGACAGCAGCAGGTCCAGCAGCGGGTTGTCCGCCAGGTCCAGCAAGCGGGTCAGCGCATCGACGTCGTCGTCGGTCAGCTCGTCTTCGTGCGCATCCAGAAAGCGCGTGAGGATCAGGTCGTTCTCGAGCAAACCCCGGCGGGCACGCCAACGCAAGCGTGTGCGGTTGGCAGGATCGGATTGATGCGTTGTCACAGAGAGTCCGTTGTTGGGTCAACATCATACGCCGTCTGCCAAATTGAAGCAGTACGGTACTAATACTGTATTGATCGTTTAGCTAGTTAGCGCACGACCGTGCTGTTTTTGATGCGGACTGCGGCAAGAATGTTGGCAGCGTGGCCCCTGCGCGAGGGGCTACGCCACGTTGGTTCGCAACAATCAGATCGCGCGGCGCACCAGCAGTTCCTTGATCTTGCCAATCGCCTTGTTCGGGTTCAAACCTTTCGGGCAGACGTCGACGCAGTTCATGATCGACTTGCAGCGGAACAGGCGGTACGGATCGACCAGGTTGTCGAGGCGCGCGTTGGTCGCTTCGTCGCGCGAGTCGGCGATGAAACGGTACGCTTGCAGCAGGCCGGCAGGCCCGACGAACTTGTCCGGGTTCCACCAGAACGACGGGCAGGAAGTAGAGCAGCAGGCGCACAGGATGCACTCGTACAGGCCGTCGAGCTCTTCGCGCTCGACCGGCATTTGCAGGCGCTCTTTTTCAGGCGGAATCGAATCGTTGATCAGGTACGGCTTGATCGAATCGTACTGCTTGAAGAACTGCGTCATGTCGACGATCAGGTCGCGGATCACCGGCAAACCTGGCAGCGGGCGCAGCACGATTGGCTGCGTCAGCTCGTTCAGGTTGGTGGTGCAGGCCAGGCCATTCTTGCCGTTGATGTTCATCGCGTCCGAACCGCAGACGCCTTCGCGGCACGAGCGGCGCAGCGCCAGCGAGTCGTCGACATCGGCCTTGATGCGCTGGATCGCGTCGAGCAGCATCTTGTCGGTATCCTGCAATTCGACTTTGACGTCCTGCATGTACGGCTTGGTATCCTTGTCCGGATCGTAACGGTAAATCTTGAGGTGTACTGTGCGTGTCATGGTGTGACCTGTCTTTAGAATGTACGTGCTTTAGGCTTGAAGGTATCGACCGTCAAAGGCTTGGTGATCACTGGCTTGTAATCGAGGCGGTTGCCTTCGGAGTAGAACAGCGAGTGCTTCATCCAGTTGACGTCGTCGCGGGTTTCGTAATCGCTGTGCGCGTGGGCGCCGCGCGATTCCTTGCGCGCCTGGGCCGAGGTGATGGTTGCCTTGGCGGTTTCAATCAGGTTGTCCAGCTCGAGCGCTTCGACGCGCGCGGTGTTGAATACCTTCGATTTGTCCTTGAACGAAACGTGCTTGCGGCGCTCGTCGAGGACCATGATTTCCTTCACGCCCTGCGTCAGCAGTTCGTCGGTGCGGAACACGCCGCAATACTTCTGCATCGTGGCGCGGATGTCGTTGGCGACGCCCTGCACTTTTTCCGTGCCGGTCGACGTTTCGAGGCGGTTCAGGCGGCCCATCGCGTAGTCGGCAGCGTCGGCTGGCAACGGCTTGTTGGAGCGTTCCTTGAGCTTCGACGCAACGACGTGGTTGCCGGCCGCGCGGCCGAACACCAGCAAGTCGAGCAGCGAGTTGGTGCCGAGGCGGTTGGCGCCGTGCACCGACACGCAGGCGCATTCGCCGATTGCGTACAGGCCATTGACCACGGCCACCGGGTTGCCATCCTTTGGCGCGACGACCTGGCCGTGGATATTGGTGGGGATGCCGCCCATCTGGTAGTGAATCGTTGGCACGACCGGGATTGGCTCCTTGGTTGCGTCGACGTTGGCGAACTTGTGGCCGATTTCAAGAATCGACGGCAGGCGCTTCTGGATGACGTCGGCGCCGATGTGGCGCAGGTCCAGCATGACGTGGTCCTTCTTCGGACCGCAGCCACGGCCTTCCTTGATTTCCTGGTCCATCGAACGCGAGACGAAATCGCGTGGCGCCAGGTCTTTCAGCGTCGGCGCATAGCGTTCCATGAAACGCTCGCCCTGGCTGTTGATCAGGATTCCGCCTTCGCCGCGCACGCCTTCGGTAATCAACACGCCCGCGCCGGCCACGCCGGTTGGGTGGAACTGCCAGAACTCCATGTCCTGCAATGGCAGGCCGGCGCGCGCGGCCATGCCCATGCCGTCACCGGTGTTGATGAAGGCATTCGTGGACGCGGCAAAGATACGGCCGGCGCCGCCGGTGGCGAGGATGGTGGTCTTCGCTTCCAGAATCATGCATTCGCCGGTTTCCATTTCCAGCGCCACTACGCCGACGATATCGCCTTCCGCGTCACGGATCAGGTCGATCGCCATCCACTCGACGAAGAAGTGCGTCCGGGCGCGGACATTGCGCTGATACAGCGTGTGCAGCAAGGCGTGGCCGGTACGGTCGGCCGCCGCACAGGCGCGCTGCACCGGCTTTTCGCCGAAGTTGGCGGTATGGCCGCCAAACGGACGTTGATAGATCGTGCCATCCGGGTTGCGGTCGAATGGCATGCCGAAGTGCTCGAGCTCGTAGACGACCTTTGGCGCTTCGCGGCACATGAACTCGATCGCATCCTGGTCGCCCAGGTAGTCGCCGCCCTTGACGGTGTCGAACATGTGCCAGTACCAGTCGTCCTCGCTCATATTGCCGAGGGACGCGCCAATGCCGCCCTGCGCCGCCACGGTGTGCGAGCGGGTCGGGAAGACTTTCGAGAGCACCGCCACGTTCAGGCCGGCTTCAGCCAGCTGCAGCGACGCGCGCATGCCGGAACCGCCGGCGCCAATAATGACCGCATCGAAGCGGCGGGTAGGAATTGCAGTTTTGATTGCTGCCACGATTACACGCTCCAGAAAATTTGTACCGCATACACGGCGCTGATGAGGAGCCACAACACGAAGAGAACTTGCAGGACCAGGCGCAGGCCGACGTTCTTGCAATAATCCATCGAGATGTCACGCATGCCGACCCAGGCGTGATACAGCAGGCCGAAAAACGTTGCTGCGCTCAGCAGCTTGAACCACTGCTGGGCAAACATGGCGGCCCAGCCTTCGTACGAAAAGTTTTGTCCGCTCAAAAAATAAACCAGCAGCACGACGGTGTAGACCGCCATGACGATGCCGGTCAGGCGCTGGATCAGCCAGTCCTTGATGCCGTAGTGCGCGCCGACGACCAGGCGGTTCTGGCCGATGTTTTCTTTATTTGCCATTTTCAGAACACTCCAAACAGTTTCAGGCCAACCGCGACGGTCAGCAGCAAGCTCAGGATCAGCACGGCTTTTGCAGTCGTGCTGGCGCCGTCCTTGTCGAGGGCGAAATGGTTATCCATGAACAGGTGGCGAATGCCGGCGCAGAAGTGGTGCAGGTAGCCCCAGGAAATGATCAGCAGCAGGATCTTGACCGGTACATGGTCGATCACGCCCTTGAATTGCATGAACGACTGCTCCGAGCGCAAGCTCAGCTGGAGCAAGTAGAGCAGGAAGGGCAGCATGAGGAACAGGCCGGCGCCGCTGATGCGGTGCAGGATCGACACGATCGCCGATGGCGGCTGGCGATAATGGCCGATATCGACGATATGAATGTTACGGTACTCCCGTCGGACCTTTTTAGGGACCTCTTTGACGGCTTCAGACATGCTACACCTCCCTTAGAACTGACAATTTTAGCGAACCCACAATTTTCACCTATTTCACATGCCACACCAATGCTTATGTGCGAATTAGTGGGACAGGCTTCGAAAACCGGGGTTCATTCGTTATTTGATGCAATACAGCTATTTTAATCGGCCACAGCCATATCTACGACTACGACAGCTCATTTTGATAATGATGCTGCGCTGTCGAATACAGTCCCCTCCTTAATTCCACCGCCTTGTCGCCATACGTGAAACTCACGCGTTCGGCGCACAGCAACGGCGTGCCCTGCTCTATTTCCAGCTGCGCGGCGGTGGCGGCGTCGGCTGCCACCGCGCGAATTTTCTCGCTGGCGCGGATCATCCGCGTCCCGAATTCCGATTCGAACAGGCCGTACATCGGCCCCTTGTATTCTTCCAGCTTTTCCGCCGTCAGCCCCTTGAACAGCGCGCCAGGCAGCCACAGTTCCTCCAGGATGGTAGGCGCGCCGCCGAACGACAGCAGGCGCTTGATATAGACGACCCCATCGCCCGGCTTCATGTCGAGCAGGCGCGCCACTTCCGCCGGCGCGCGCAGGCGCTTCACTTCCAGGATGCGATTGTCGGGATGGACCGGCACGCCTTCGTCAGGCACCAGCTTGAGGAAGCGAAAGTGCGCGCGCTCTTCGTGGTGGGTCGACACGAATGTACCCTTGCCCTGGCGGCGCACCACCAGGTTTTCGTTCGACAGTTCATCGATGGCTTTGCGCACCGTGCCCTGGCTGACCTTGAAGCGACCGGCCAGCTCGACCTCGCTGGGGATTAGTTCGCCCGGCTTCCACTCGCCCGCCTGCAGGCTCTGCGTGATGAGCGCCTTGATTTGCTGGTACAGGGGGGAGAACGTTGGCGAAGCGGCTTGCTGCTGGGTTGCCGCACTGGCCGAGGCACCCGTTGAGACACCCGTCGCGCCGCTGGCTGAGCTTGCAGGCGCATCGTTGACCGGATTGGGTGGGGCAGGATTCATAGTTCGCAATTTCACCACAAAACCGCCCCGCGCGTCCAGCTTTGCACGCGAATACTTCTGTCTTATATAAGACATATGATGTAATTGACAGATGGGTGAAGCGGGCCTACACTCGCGGTCGATCCGGTACGGCTGCGGCGGGCTCAAGTCAAATCTGCGCCGTATTGACGCGTCAGCTCCGGTGTGAAGTCCGTCCCGAATTCACGCCCGTGCGCACACGTTGCGAGACGCCCGATTTGGTATCATTGCTATTTTTATCAGCGGCGTCCGCACAGTTCGACTGCGCTGTTTGCTTGTAGATCCGACTGTTTTCTTTTCCCATTATTTTGGAGATTCAACATGGCTAAAACCCCACTGCGCGTTGCTGTCACCGGCGCTGCCGGCCAGATCGGCTATTCCCTGCTGTTCCGCATCGCCAACGGCGACATGCTCGGCAAGGACCAGCCAGTCATCCTGCAACTGCTGGAAATCGCCGACGAGAAAGCACAGAAAGCGCTCAAGGGCGTGATGATGGAAATCGACGACTGCGCATTCCCGCTGCTGGTTGAAATGACCGCCCACGCCGATCCAATGACCGCATTCAAGGATGCCGATTTCGCCCTGCTGGTCGGCGCCCGTCCACGCGGCCCTGGCATGGAACGTAAAGACCTGCTGGAAGCCAATGCACAGATCTTCACCGTGCAGGGCAAGGCGCTCGACGCCGTCGCTTCGCGCAACGTGAAAGTACTGGTGGTCGGCAACCCTGCCAACACCAATGCCTACATCGCCATGAAATCGGCGCCATCGCTGCCAGCGAAAAACTTCACCGCCATGCTGCGCCTGGACCACAACCGCGCGCTGTCGCAAGTAGCGTCGAAAACGGGCAAGCCTGTCGCCTCGATCGAAAAACTGGCCGTGTGGGGCAACCACTCGCCAACGATGTACGCCGACTACCGTTTCGCCACCATCGACGGCGCATCGGTGAAGGACATGATCAACGACGACGCATGGAACCGCGACACGTTCCTGCCAACCGTGGGCAAGCGCGGCGCCGCCATCATCGAAGCGCGTGGCCTGTCGTCGGCAGCATCGGCTGCCAACGCCGCCATCGACCACATGCACGATTGGCACCTGGGCACCGCCGGCAAATGGACCACGATGGGTATCCCGTCGGACGGTTCGTACGGCATCCCTGAAGGCACCATGTTCGGCTTCCCGGTCACCGTGGAAAACGGCGAGTACACGATCGTGCAGGGCCTGCCGATCGACGACTTCTCGCAGGAACGCATCAACCTGACGCTCAAGGAACTGACCGAAGAGCGTGATGGCGTGGCGCACCTGCTGAAGTAATTGTTAGCTTAAAGACCGCCATCCCGGCGAAAGCCGGGACCCATGCTGAATAAACAGCATCTTGCTCTCGATTCAGCATGGACCCCGGCCTGCGCCGGGGCGACGGAGTTTGTGGTGCTTTCACCATGGACAGAAATTTCAACACAGAGTAAACATGCACCCTTCCGAGGTTTTATTCCAGGGCAAACGCCAGCCATTGCTCCTCCCCGCCTGCGATCACTACGCCGGCTCGGAAAAGCTGATGCGCAAGTCGATGACCCTGCAACAAGAGCTTGGCCCCCAGTTCGACATCACCTTCGATTGCGAAGATGGCGCCGCGGCGGGACAGGAACTGCTGCACGCCGAGATGATCGCCAGCCTCGTCACCAGCGTCCACAACCGCTTCAACCGCATCGGCGTGCGCGTGCACGACGTCCACAGCCCGTATTTCGAAACCGACCTGGCCACGATCGTTGGCGCCGCAGCCAGCCGCCTGGCGTATGTGGTGTTGCCAAAACCCGACGGCGTGGCGGACGTGGAACAAGCGATTGCTGCGTTGAACCGGCACGCCGGCGGCGTCACCATTCCCTTGCATGTACTCATCGAAACCCATGGCGCGCTGCACGACGCGTGGGCCATCGCCGCCCTGCCCCAGGTCGAGTGCCTGTCGTTCGGCATCATGGATTTCGTGTCGGCCCATTACGGCGCCATTCCGGCCAGCGCCATGCGCACCCCGGGCCAGTTCACGCATCCGCTGGTGGTGCGCGCCAAGCTGGAGATGGTGGCCGCGTGCCACGCGCACGGCAAGGTCGCGTCGCACAACGTCACCACCGACATCAAGGACAGCGCGGTCGTGGCCAATGACGCGCAGCGCGCCATGGCCGAATTCGGTTTTACGCGCATGTGGAGCATCCACCCAGGCCAGGTGAAGCCGATCATCAAGGCGTTCACGCCGCGGCTCTCCGAAGTCAACGAAGCAACCAATATCCTGCAGGAAGCAGCGGCTTCGAATTGGGGGCCGATTGCCCAGAATGGCCGCTTGCACGACCGCGCCAGCTACCGCTACTATTGGACGGTACTGCAGCGCGCGAAGCTGGCCGGCCTGACGCTGCCAGACGCTGCTGCGGCTATCCTGACACCGCTATCGTAACCAACCGGAACCTCTCTACATGACCACCCACTTCACCCAATACCTCGCCGCGTGCGCCTTTGCGCTTGCGGCTGCCGGCATGTGCAACGTTGCTACCGCCGCCGACAACACCCATCCAAAAGCGGAAGCGGTGTTGAAGGGCAAAGCCAAGGGCAAGAAAGCCCATGCGAAAAAAGCTGTCAAGGAAGAGCCAGAAGTCGTGTCGACCGAGCCGGAACCGGACATTACGTCCAGCGTCACGGTCGACTACAACTGCGAATTGGGCAACAAGGTCACCATCTACACCAATATGACTGACTCCGACCACATGGCGCTGCGCTGGAAAAAGCGCCTGCACCAGATGACGCGCGTGGGCACCTCCACGGGCGCCAGCCGCTTTGAAAACACCACGTTCGGCCTGGTGTGGATCGGCATTCCCGCCAAGAGCATGCTGCTGGACTCGAAAGCCAACCGCCAGCTGGCCAATGAATGCAAGAACGCCGAGCAGGACAAGCCGCTGGTGGCAACCGCCGCGGCGGAACCTGCCGCCAAGTCCTGATGTCTTCAGCATCACCGAAGTAAAAAACAATACCCACCGAAGGAGAGGTTATGTCCCGTAACACTTTGAATACGCTCAAGGATTTCCCGCTGGCGCCAGGCCAGAGCGGCCAGTACTACTCGCTGCCAGCCCTGGCCGAGAGCCTGGGCGTGAACATCTCGCGCCTGCCGGTGTCGATTCGCATCGTGCTCGAGTCAGTCCTGCGCAACTGCGACGGCAAGAAAGTCACGGAAGAGCACATCAAGCAACTGGCCAACTGGGGCCCGACCGCCGCGCGTACCGAAGAGATTCCGTTCGTTGTC